>Ga0209536_100013702_pt1 | contig 11680 bp, 9 predicted proteins | sample DeeMarSeWOR28_12_FD_187461 | JGI IMG/M metagenome (GOLD analysis project Ga0209536, IMG submission 187461) | Marine sediment microbial communities from White Oak River estuary, North Carolina - WOR-2-8_12 (SPAdes) (version 2) | ecosystem: Environmental > Aquatic > Marine > Intertidal zone >... | reverse complement strand
TATATTCGCATCCTGCATGATCGCGGAGCGGTCAGGCCGCGCCTTCATTCCGTTCAGCAGGGCAATTGTGCCTTCATCCGGCGATTTCATGGCCATATGCTTTAACTGTTCCACCTGTCCGGACATCCTGTCCAGATTGTCCGTGGCAAATGCCTTGGGAATGTTCACCATCACGATCTGTCTCTTTTTGCCGCAGTGCACCAGGCTGATTTCCCTGTCGCGGTTCTCCCGTTTCTCTTCCGAATCGGCAAATGGTGTGGAGTGAACAAGTGCGTAGGCGGAAAGAGATTCCGGGAACAGGTCAGCAAAAGCCATGGTCACGTACCCCCCCATGGAATGCCCGGCAAGGAATACCCTGGCTATATCCTCCCGTTCAAGGATGGCTTTGACAGCTGCGGCAAGATCGTCCATGCTGTGTACTTTTCCCCAGCTGCCCGATTCCCCGTGACCGGGAAGATCCGGAACAATGAAGCGAAATCCTTCAGGAAAATGCCCCATGAAACTTTCCCAGACCCTGCCGCTTTCCAGATAGCCATGCAGCAAAACAATGCATCTGCCCTCCCCATGATCCCAGTAGCTTATATCTGCGCCTTTAAACTTGATCTTCTTGTCCATGGCTGATTAGGGATTGCTGTTCATAAATTCCTCAATTTCATCCGCTTCAATGGGGATATTTTCCATCAGATCCACCGGCCCCCTGCCGGTGATCATAATGTCATTCTCAAGCCTGATCCCCAGTTTCTCATCTTTAATATAGATGCCCGGCTCACAGCTGAGCACCATGCCCGCTTCAAAAGGCACGGAGCGGTCGAAGGGATCATGCACATCCAGTCCCATGGAATGGGACGTACCGTGCATGTAATAGTCTTTCCAGAGGGGCTCAGACCCCGAGTGGGCCCTGGCATCTGCCCGGGAATACAGACCCAGGGCTATGTGTTCTTCTTCCCATAATTCACCAACCCCCTGGTGAAAATCGGCCATCAGCGTACCGGGCACCATTAAATCCCTGGCTTTTCTGAAAACTCTGAGTACCGCATCATACAAGGATCTCTGGCGCTTTGTAAAACGTCCGTTCACAGGAATGGTACGGGAACAGTCGGCCGCATAATGGTTCACTTCTGCACCAAAATCCATTAGCAGCAGCTCCCCTTCCCTGCATTCGCAGTTGTTTCTGACATAGTGCAGTACCAGGGCGTTCTTTCCGCATGCAACAATGGGCTCAAAGGCATGTCCCTCTGCTCCCCGTCCGATAAATTCCGCGATGAGCTCGGCCTCGATCTGGTACTCAAATAGTCCCGGTCCGGTCTTTTCCAGCACCCGCAGAAAAGCTGAGTGAGTGATGTCAACGGCCTTGCGGATCTCTTCCAGTTCCTCGGGCTGCTTGATCATCCTGAGACCCTGCATCACCGGGGCCAGGGGCATTTTATTCTGACAGGGGACAGACAGGACCTCCTCATGGGTATATACCACGGGGGCATCCGGGATCAGGAGCTCAATGAATTCATCCAACTCATCGATCCACCGTACCTGAGCGATCCCCGAGAGTTCTTTTAATTCTTCCTTACCGGGAATCTTCCCCGACCATAATTCTGATTTCGGGGTGGGCCGCCTGACAAAGAGCAGCTCCCTGAGCTCCTGGTCAGGATGTTCAGGGGCGAAAATAAACGCACATTCTTCCAGGCCAATTCCGGTAAGGTAGAAAAAATCCGGCTGCTGCCTGAAGCGGAAAGGCTGGTCCCCGTTCCTGTGCTTTCGATCACCCGATCTGATAAGGACCACTGCCCCCGGAGACATCAGGGAAGCCAGCCTGGACCTGTTACGAATAAAGAGTGAGGCCGGAATTGGTGATAATCTCATAGCTGAAGCGGGGCTTTACTTTCGGGGTATTTACCTGTTGTAGGAAATATTTTCACCCCCTTTTAAGAGAAATAGAAAATACTATATTTGTTAACTACCCTTTGCAATTTAAGTAACTTATTTTAATTGATCTTATATGTCCGGAATATTCACCTCTTCCATTGGAAAAAAACTGTTGATGTCACTTGCCGGAATTTTCCTCCTGTTATTTCTACTGGTACATATGGGGGTAAACCTGCTGGTCATCATCTTTGAAGATCCCATGGTCTTCAACAAGGCGGCCCACTTCATGAGTTCAAACATCCTGATCAAGATCTTCGAGATCATTTTATTCGGAGGATTCCTGTTGCACATTATCTATGCCCTGATCCTGCAGATCCAGAACTGGATCGCCAGGCCAAAGAGGTACAACAAGGCAAACTACTCCAATACTTCCTTCTTCTCCAAGTTTATGATCCATACGGCCGCCATCATTTTGGTCTTCCTGGTAATCCATTTTATGGATTTCTATATCAAGGCCAAGTTTGGCCATGCTGCCGAAGTGATTGTGGATGGTGTTGCCTATCACGACTTCTCCGCAGAAGTGGTGGATAAGTTTAAGATCCTGCCATATGTGATCTTCTATATCGCTGCGGTCTTCTTCCTGGGCTTTCATCTGGTTCACGGGTTCCAGTCGGCTTTCAAGACCCTGGGAATGGATAACAGAACATATACCCCTGCAATACAAGCCCTGGCCATTATCTACTGCACAATCGTTGTGGCCGGATTCTCACTTATTCCGATAATCGTCTACTTCTCATAATATTAACAGTTACCCACTATGGTTAAGTTACAATCCAGGATACCCGAAGGACCCCTGGCTGAAAAATGGTCAAACTACAAATCCAACCAGAACCTGGTCAACCCGGCCAACAAAAGAAAACTGGATGTCATTGTAATCGGGACGGGCCTGGCCGGTGCAGGTGCAGCAGCCTCCATGGCGGAGATGGGATTTAAAGTCAAGTCATTCTGCTACCAGGACAGCTCCAGAAGGGCCCATAGTATTGCAGCTCAGGGCGGCATCAATGCAGCAAAGAACTATCAGAATGACGGGGACAGCATCTATCGTCTCTTTTTCGATACCATCAAGGGAGGAGATTACCGTTCCAGAGAAGCCAACGTTTACCGGCTGGCGGAAGTAAGCAATAACATCATCGATCAGTGCGTGGCTCAGGGAGTCCCCTTTGCCCGCGAATATGGCGGCACACTGGATAACCGTTCATTTGGAGGTGCCCTGGTCTCAAGGACCTTCTATGCACGCGGACAGACCGGGCAGCAGCTTCTTCTGGGTGCTTACCAGGCACTCAGCAGGCAGGTGAAGAAGGGCAATGTGGAAATGTATCCCCGGATGGAGATGTTCAACCTGGTGATCGTGGATGGCAAAGCACGGGGGATTATCGCCCGCGATGTGATCACCGGAAAACTGGAACGCTTCAGTGCACATGCGGTGGTGCTTGCTTCCGGAGGCTACGGAAATGTCTACTTTCTCTCCACCATGGCCATGGGAGCCAATGTTACTGCCGCTTGGCAATGTTATAAGAAAGGAGCCTTCTTCGGGAATCCCAGTTTTGTTCAGATCCATCCCACCTGCATACCCGTGCACGGGGAATACCAGTCCAAGCTTACACTGATGAGCGAAAGTCTGCGAAACGACGGGCGCATCTGGGTGCCTAAAAAGTTAGAAGATGCGAAACGTCTGCAGAATGGTGAAATTGGAGGAGTTGACATACCTGAGGAAGACCGGGATTACTACCTGGAGAGGCGATACCCGGCCTTCGGTAATCTGGTGCCCAGGGATGTGGCCTCACGTGCAGCCAAGGAACGATGTGATGCAGGCTTTGGAGTAAATGAAACCGGGCTTGCCGTATTCCTGGATTTTAGAGATGCCATTCAGCGACTGGGGAAGGATGTCATTGAGGCCAAATACGGTAACCTGTTCCAGATGTATGAGAAAATCACAGATCATAATCCCTACGAAGTTCCCATGATGATCTACCCTGCAATCCATTATTCCATGGGGGGCATCTGGGTCGATTATGAATTGCATACCACCATACCCGGGTTGTTTGCGACCGGAGAATCCAATTTTTCCGATCATGGGGCCAACAGGCTGGGGGCCTCGGCCCTGATGCAGGGACTTGCAGACGGCTATTTCGTACTGCCCTATACCATCCAGAACTACCTGGCCCATGAGATCAACATCCCACGCTTTAAAACCGATCTGCCCGAGTTTGACCAGGCGGAAAAAGAGGTTCAGGAACAGCTGGAAAAGCTGATGGCTGTTAAAGGAACCATGAGTGTGGATACCCTCCACAAAAAACTCGGACATATCATGTGGGAGTATGTGGGGATGGCCCGAAACAAGGAGGGGCTGAATAAAGCCATCAAGGAGATCGCGGATCTGAAGGAAGAATTCTGGAATAACGTGAATATCCCAGGGGAGCTGAACGACCTGAACGTGGAGCTGCAGAAGGCAAGCCGCCTGGCCGATTTCATCGAGCTGGGAGCTTTGATGGCCAGGGATGCGCTCCACAGGGAAGAATCATGCGGCGGGCATTTCAGGGAAGAATTCCAGACCGGGGAGGGCGAAGCGCTGCGTAATGACAAGGATTTCACCTATGTGGCAGCATGGGAGTACAAGGGTGACGACAGTGAACCCAAGCTGCATAAGGAAGACCTCAATTTTGAATACATAGAAGTAAAACAAAGGAATTATAAATAAGAGACATTCTGCCATGAACCTGAAACTTAAAATCTGGCGCCAGAAGGATCCCAAGACCAGGGGCAAATTTGTAAACTACCAGATCAATAATATTTCCAGCGACAGCTCTTTCCTGGAGATGCTTGACGTGCTGAATGAGGAGCTGATCTCCAAAGGGGAAGAACCGGTTATTTATGATCACGATTGCCGGGAGGGTATATGCGGAGCCTGCGGATTATACATCAATGGAAGGCCGCACGGTCCCGATTCGCTGATCACCGTATGCCAGCTGCATATGCGGAAGTTTAAAGACGGCGATACCATCGTCATAGAACCCTGGAGGGCCAGGGCGTTCCCGGTGATCAGGGACCTGATGGTGGACCGGGGTGCTTTTGACACGCTAATCCAGGAGGGAGGCTATGTCTCGGTCAATACCGGCAGCGCACCCGATGCCAACAGCATTCCCGTGAAAAAAGAATACGCGGATCTTTCCATGGATGCCGCGGCATGCATTGGCTGCGGTGCCTGCGTAGCCGCATGCAAGAATGCATCTGCCATGCTCTTTGTGGGGGCCAAGGTATCTCACCTCGCCTTACTGCCCCAGGGGAAAATTGAAGCGCGGGACCGGGTAAGGCACATGGTTGCCAAGATGGATGAACTGGGCTTTGGGAACTGCACCAACACGGGCGCATGTGAGGCCGAATGTCCCAAGGGCATCAAGCTCACCAATATTGCACGACTGAACAGGGAATACTATAAAGCCGCCTTCTAGAATACCTGCATGGTTTCCTCCACCTCATCCACTGTTTTGGGGATGGGCCTTCCCAGGATCCTGCTTCCTGTATCGGTGATCAGTACATCATCTTCGATCCTGACCCCTCCAAAGCCGCGGTATTTTTCCACCTCCTTGTAATTGATGAACTGCGCATGCTTCTTTTCCCCTTTCCACTGGTCGATGAGCGCCGGAATAAAGTAACATCCGGGTTCATTGGTTAATACAAAACCGGGCTCCAGCTCACGTCCCATCCTCAGATAAGCCAGTCCGAACTGGTTGCTTCGTTTCAACGACTCACTGTAACCCACAAAGTTTTCACCCAGGCCTTCCATATCGTGAACGTCCAGTCCAAGCATATGACCCAGTCCGTGTGGAAAGAACAGCGCATGTGCTCCTGCAGCCACCGCCTCATCCATATCTCCCTTCATTATTCCCAGCTCCTTCAAACCGCCTGCTATGATCCGGGCAGCCATCAGATGTATTTCCCGGTAGGTTCTTCCGGGAATGGAAGCCATGATGGTCTCCACATTTGCCTTCAAAACGATATTATAAATGTCTTTTTGCTGATCGGAGAACTTCCCGCCTACCGGATAAGTGCGGGTGATGTCGCTTGCATAGCACATTTCCGTTTCCGCCCCTGCATCACAGACCACCATCCTTCCTTCAGTAAGCTCATTACCATGATAATGATTGTGCAGGGTCTGGCCATCCATGCTGAGTATAACAGGAAAGGATACGGGACCTCCGTGCGAAAGGGCGATTCCTTCGATGGCCCCGGCCAGTTCTCTTTCAAAATTGCCGGGATAGGCCATCTTCATGGCCGTAGTATGCATTATCCATGCCACTTCCACAGCTTTTTCAATTTCAGCGATCTCATACTGATCCTTCACCGACCTCAGTTTCACCACCGCCTGGATCAATTCACGCGATATCAGTTTATCAACATCCTTATGGGCCATGTCCATCAGATGGGCCAGTTTAATAATATGGTCACCCCGGTAGCCGGGCAGCAGATGCACTTTCCGGCCCGACCGTAAAGCCTGTTTCAATACATTTGAAAGCTCACTTACCGGGGCAGATGATCCAACACCCACACTGGCCGCCAGGTCGCTCACCGAGGGTTGTTCACCCATCCAGATGATATCATCAATGGTAAAGTCATCTCCGTACAGGGTATCCCTGTCATTGTCCACGTCACATATACCATAGAATCCCGGTCTGTTTATTCCGAAAAAATACAGAAAGCTGCTATCCTGCCTGAAGTGGTATGTATTGGCCCTGTAATTCATGGCACTTTCTTCGTTCCCGGCGATAAGTATCAGTCCTTCACCAACCGTGGCGCGCAACATTTTTCTCCGCTGCCAATAAACCTCTTTTGCAAACATTTTCTTGCCGTTTTTTTGGTGTTATTTATAGAGAAATAAAATTAGCCCCATTTTTTGAGAAACAGCAAGATTCGGGGAATTAGTTTTAATTAAAAAGGCCCGGCCAGGCTGCAATTACAGCAAAAATATCCCCTGCTTCAGATGGATCTGTTCCGATTTTGTAACCTTTTAAAACACAAAGCGTAAAAAATTGCGAATAGTGTTGCACAGCTTTTGCTATTTTTTATATTCGCACTGAAGAAAGCCATTTATTAACCTGTTTTCAACAATTTTGTTAACATGCCCTACCGCCGTTTGCCCAATACCGATGCTGCGCGATTGAAATCCATTAAGGCGGCATTAAATAAAGGTAAAAGCCTTCCTCCCTTCAAGCTGGCTTTCAGCGCAAATTCCTACAGGAAATTGCAGGCTGTACTGCCCCAGTATCAAAAAGCCATCAGTGAACAAAAAAATGCCCAGAACCTGCTGGCTGAAAAGAACAAAGAGTACCAGAAGCGCCTGAAAAAAGTGAGACTGTATATTTCCCATTTCATTCAGGTGGTTAACATGGCCATCACCCGGGGCGACCTGGGTCCGGAAAACAGGAAGTATTTCGGACTGGACAAGGATGAAAAGAAGCTGCCCTCGCTGGCAACGGAGGAGGATGTGATCAAGTGGGGAAAGCAACTGATCGATGGCGAACAGCAGAGACGCAACAAGGGACTGAATCCCGTTACCAATCCAACCAGCGCTGTGCTCCAGGTCCACTTCGACAAGTTCATGGAATACTACAATTACCAGAAAAGCATCAGGATTCGTTGCCAGCTGGCACAGGATGACCTGCATGTGAGGCGCACCGCCGCGGATGCCATCATTCAGCAGCTCTGGAACGAAGTGGAAAAAACCTTCGGTGATCTCCCGGAAGAATTGCGGCGGGAAAAAGCGGGCGAATACGGCCTGATGTATGTATTTCGGAAGAATGAACTAAACGACGCGTCGGCCTTCAAATCCCATCAGATTGGGGGGATTGGCTAGATAAGCGCATCACCTGGTAATACCAGAGCAAGCCGCAAAACAGGAATATCACCAAACTGACTATCGCTGTCACGGGTATCAGGGAACTGGTGCCTATTTCTTCCAGCATATCATCGGTACTTCCCCTGGAATAGAAATAGTAATAGCTGACGCCCATGGCATTATTGATGAAGTGGGCCAGGATGGGATACCAGACTGATCTTCCGTAGTACATGAGGTAGCCCAGGATAATTCCGAGTACGAACCTGGGCAGGAAGGAGAAAAACTGGAAGTGAAATGCACTGAAAAACACAGCAGTAATCATGATCGCCAGGTGTGCATTTTTCAGCATATCGGTCAGCAAGCGCTGAAGCAAACCCCTGAATATCAACTCTTCGCCCACAGCGGCTATGACGCCGATCATTAAAAGGTTCACCAGGAGCCCTCCGAAGTTTTCAGCGGAAGTAAAGGCCTCCATCATTTCTTCGGCGGCATTTTCCAGGCTCCGGAACAACTGATCCAGCGCCCTGAGGGGAAATTCCATCTTCATATTCAGTTCTGCCAGGTAGTTTATAAAGGGAATGACCGATACCATCATCAGGATGACCAGCAGCATGGGAATCATGGAGACGGGATTCCTGAACCTGTAATAGGAATAAAGATCTCCCTCGAACAGGTAGGAGAAAAGAAAAGCGGGCACGATAAAGGTCCCCACCGATCCAAGTATCTGAATCAGTTTTGAAGCCGCCACATAGCCTGCATCCTCATAGGTGCCCAGCGACAGGATCTCCGATACGCTGAAACCATATATCCACGCGGCCAGAAATGCTCCCAGGAACTGGAATGCCAGACCCACGATGAACAGGATCACAACGGAGAAAAGGAATTTCTCGGAAGGCCTTAACCCGGCAAGCAATGCGCGCTTCGGCATGATTTTTTGTAATTTTGCAGCAAACTAAAGGCACAAAGAAAGCAAATTGCCCGCTTAGTTCCTATTATAAATTCAGTCCATGCGTATAGGTGATCTTGAACTGGGAGACCGGCCTGTTTTTCTTGCACCCATGGAGGATATTACGGATCCTTCTTTCAGGTATCTCTGCAAGAGATTCGGAGCCGATGTGATGTATACGGAATTCATCTCATCGGATGGCCTGATCAGGGATGGTGCGAAAAGCGTAAAAAAACTGGATATTTACGATTATGAGCGACCCATGGGGATCCAGCTCTACGGCCATATTGTGGAATCGATGGTGGAAGCCACGCACAGGGCCGTGGAGGCCAGGCCCGATCTCATAGATATCAACTATGGATGCCCGGTACGGAAGATTGCCAACCGGGGCGCCGGAGCCGGTATGCTTGGCAACATTCCCCTTATGATGGAGATGACCAGGGCCATAGTGGAGGCTTCAAGTGTTCCCGTTACCGTAAAAACCAGACTGGGATGGGACGAGCAGAATAAGATCATTGTGGAGGTGGCCGAACAGTTACAGGACCAGGGGATCAAGGCGCTAACCATCCATGGACGCACCCGGGCACAGATGTATAAGGGGAATGCCGACTGGACACTGATCGGGGAAGTGAAAAGGAATCCCCGCATGCATATACCTATTGTGGGCAACGGGGACATCACCACGCCCGTGGGAGCCAGGGAGGCCTTTGACAATTACGGGGTGGACGGCATCATGATCGGCAGGGCAGCAGTTGGAAAGCCATGGCTGTTCAGGCATGTCAAGCATTACCTGCGAACCGGGGAATTGCTACCGGAGCCCACCGTTTCTGAAAAGGTGGATATGGCCAGGATGCAGTTTGAAAAATCACTGGAACATAAGGAGGGTCCCGTGGGGATCTATGAAATGCGCAGGCATTTTTCCAATTATTTTAAAGGTCTCCCCCACTTTAAGGAAATGCGGCTCAAACTGCTTACCTCCCTGGATGTGGATGAAATCTATTCACTGCTGGAACAGATCAGGGATAAATATGGAAATGAGAGACCCCGGATAAACGGGGGATTCTGGGACCGATGAATGCAATGCTCATTCCTGCTCACTGCGCCTGGGGTAATCCAGATTGTAATGCAATCCCCTGCTCTCTTTTCGTGCCTGGGCCATTTTAATTACCAGGTAACCCACATTGATCAGGTTCCGCAGTTCACAGATCCTCTGGGATACTTTTGATTTCTTATATAGCTCTTCTGTCTCCCTGTAGATGATCTCCAGGCGCGCAGTGGCCCTCTCCAGGCGGAGATCGGAACGGACGATGCCCACATAGTTCGTCATGATCTGCTTTACCTCTTTGAGGTTCTGTGTGATCAGCACCATCTCTTCCGGGTGTGCGGTCCCACTGTCGTCCCAGGCCGGAATCTCATCGGCAAACTCATATCCGGCAATGTGTTCCGCCGCGTGCCTGGCCGCGCGGTCCGCGTAAACAATGGCTTCAATCAGGGAATTGGATGCAAGCCTGTTTGCCCCGTGAAGCCCCGTGGAAGATACCTCCCCCACGGCATAGAGCCTCTTGATCCAGGTCTGGCCATCCATATCCACCTTCACCCCGCCGCACATATAGTGGGCCGCAGGTACCACCGGGATCAGATCCTTGCTGATATCGATCCCCATGGAACTGCATTTTTCATTTATATTGGGGAAATGCTCCTTCAGGGCTCGCTCACTCAGGTGAGTGGTGTCCAGGTATACAAATTCATGCCCGTGGACCTTCATTTCATTGTCAATGGCCCTGGCAACCACGTCCCTGGGTGCCAGACTGCCCCGGGAGTCATACTTGTTCATGAATTTCTCCCCCATTTGATTTCGAAGGATCCCACCATAGCCCCGCATGGCCTCGGTGATCAGAAAGGAGGGTGATTCCCCCGGATTGTAGAGCGAGGTGGGATGAAACTGTACAAATTCCATGTTCTCGATGATGCCCTTGGCCCTGTAAACCATGGCCACCCCATCGCCGGTGGCAATGATTGGATTGGTGGTGGTTGAGTACAGGTTCCCCGCACCCCCTGAAGCCAGCAGAGTGGTCTTTGAGAGGATTCGCAGTACCTCCGAGGTCTTCAGGTTCAGTACATAGGCCCCGTAACACTCTATATCGGTCATATGACGTTTTACCAGCTTCCCCAGGTGGTGCTGGGTGATCAGGTCCACCGCAAAATGACTTTCCAGCAACGCAATGCGGGGATGACTGCGTACCTTTACCGAAAGGGCGCGCTGGATCTCCTGCCCCGTATTATCCTTATGATGAAGTATCCTGTGTTCCGAATGCCCGCCTTCACGGGCCAGATCATATTTTCCGTCGCTCTCCTTGTCAAACTTGGTCCCCCAGTTGATCAGCTCCTGGATCTGCTCGGGCGCTTCCTTTACCACCATCTTCACCACCTCTTCGTTACAGAGATGGTCCCCTGCCACCAGGGTGTCCTCCACATGCTTGGAATAGCTGTCCGGCTCATAGGTGACCGCCGCGATCCCGCCCTGGGCGTAACGGGTGTTGGTCTCGTCCATTTCGGCCTTTGTTATCATACATACGGTACCGTGTTCGGCAGCTTTCAATGCAAAACTTAAGCCGCCCAGCCCGGATCCAATTACCAGAAAATCATACTTTTTCTCCATAAGGTCTGCCCGCTTTATTTAAAAACAAATATAGGAAATAACCCATTTTCATGTACTTTTGTGATTCTGTGAACTAAAATTGAAGCATCGATGGCCCAGGAGGACCTCTTTAAGAAATTGGTAGCCCATTGCAAGGAGTATGGATATGTTTTTCAATCCAGTGAAATATATGACGGACTGGCTGCGGTTTACGACTATGGACAATATGGTGTTGAACTGAAAAACAACATAAAAAAATACTGGTGGGACTCCCTGGTCCTGCTGCACGAAAACGTGGTGGGTCTTGATTCTGCCATCTTTATGCACACGACCATCTGGAAAG
>Ga0209536_100013701_pt1 | contig 11680 bp, 9 predicted proteins | sample DeeMarSeWOR28_12_FD_187461 | JGI IMG/M metagenome (GOLD analysis project Ga0209536, IMG submission 187461) | Marine sediment microbial communities from White Oak River estuary, North Carolina - WOR-2-8_12 (SPAdes) (version 2) | ecosystem: Environmental > Aquatic > Marine > Intertidal zone >... | reverse complement strand
TAAGAGAATTTTTCCTCTATGATCATTGAACCCATGAGCTCATCACTTTCATCATCGACAAGTGCTATTTCAGTACCAACAGGCAGCTCATCTGCCTGTTCTTTTGTGATGGATAAAGTGATAGGGATCGGCCACATGGTACCATCCGCCATTTTCATATTGTTGACTACACCTGTGTAATCCTTCTCCCTCATAAAGCCATTGAGCGGACTGAATGCGCCCATGGCCAGCATGATAAGGTCAGAGGTTTCCCTGGAGTTTAATCGGACAACAGGTAAATTTCTGGCCTGGTTTCTTACCGATTCCAGTTCGCGTCCTTCAAGCAATAATGGTTTTAATATTCCACCATGAGGTGGTATAAGTTTTGAAGACATATTCTGTAAAATTTTGATTTATGAATAAAAAATTTGAGGAGCAAAAATAATATAAAAAATAAAGATAATGGGCTGATTCCAAGGAATTCATTAGTTTAGCATAAAAAAACGCATGGGAGAAATTGATATCAGGAATATATTAGAGGTTGCCAGGTATGCCGGGCAGGAGATCCTTAAAATATATAATGACGAAAGTTTATTTAATGTAGTAGATTACAAATCAGATAATTCTCCCCTCACATTTGCGGATAAAAAATCGCACGAAGTGATCACCCGGAATTTACAGGATTTATATCCGCATATTCCTTTATTGTCGGAAGAAGGAAAAGGCATTCCCTATGATATAAGAAAATACTGGAGCGAGTTCTGGTTAGTCGATCCATTGGATGGTACCAAGGAATTCATAAAAAGAAATGGTGAATTTACGGTGAATATTGCTTTGATCATCGAAGGATACCCGGAGCTGGGTGTAATTTACGCCCCAGTCCTTGATACCTTTTACTTCGCTATCGAGGGAAAGGGCTCATATAAGATCTCAGGGAAACAGGAGATCCGGTTAGAAGTGACCGGGAGGAAGAAGGATGGCCTTGTAGCGGTAAGAAGCCGTTCTCACGCATCTCCGGAGGAGGAAGAGATTTTCGAAAAGTATAATGTCACCAAATTCACTTCCGTGGGGAGCTCTTTAAAATTCTGTATGGTTGCGGAGGGGAAGGCAGATATTTATTACCGGCATGGTCCGACGATGGAATGGGATACAGGTGCCGGTCAGGCCATAGTGGAGAATGCAGGATTTCAGATGACGAATATGGCGACCGGTGAAAGGTTTTCCTATAATAAAGAATCGCTTCTTAATCCCGGGTTTTTGGTCAGATAAAGTACTTAAAAACTCTTTCGCTAATCAATAATTGAAGAATCACTCATCCGCGCATACTTAAAACACTCATTCACTTATTCAAAAATCACTTATTATATAAAGGTTATCCCTTCCGTTCCGGATCTGAATTATATAATTATTTTTATAACCATGTAAGGTACATGCAATAGATCAGGCTTTCATTAGTTCCAGACGAAAAATCACCTAATCACCCTTGTAAGCAATATCGAATATATCTTATGTCGAGTAAATTTTCAGGTCAAAAAATCGGTACCGTAAGGCATCCCCAACGGGACAAATCAATAAAGGAACTCAGTAAACGTTATCGTTCTCCCTCAAAAGATGGTTCAGGGTCAGGAAGATTATCTTAATATCAAACAGAAGTGACCAGTTCTCCACATAAAAACGATCAAGTTTTACCCTGTTTTTCATGGAAATGAGGCTGTTCGTTTCCCCGCGATATCCTTTCGCTTGTGCCAACCCCGTAATGCCTGGTTTAACGGAATGCCGGAGCATGAATTTACTGATCTGGGGTTTATAATCATTATTTAGTTTTATTGGATGTGGGCGTGGACCTATTACTGACATATCACCAACAAGGACATTATAGAATTGTGGGATTTCATCAAGAGATTTTTTTCTGAGAAACCGGCCAAATTTAGTAATTCTCGGATCATTCTTTATAGCTTGTTTGAATTCAATCTCGTTATTTGAAATCATTGTACGAAACTTATAACAAGTGAAAGGTCTATTATCCTTACCATGCCGTTTTTGCTTGAAAAAAACTGGACCTTTGGAATCAATTTTAATCAGTAAACTAATTAATGGAATAAGCCATGAAAGAATAAGAGTGATAACCAGAAAAGAGAATATCACGTCAAAGGACCTTTTAATAAATTGATTGAATTTATCTTCCAGTGGTTGAGGCCGAACCTTTAAAACAGGTATGTAATCATAAAGTTGAACCTCTACACTTTTATACGGGAATCCACGAAAATCCGGGATAATCTTGATCTTAATAAAATGATCTTCTGCAAAATCAATAAGGTACTGAACTTTTTCAGGATCTATATATGGAAGGCAGCAATAAATTTCATGTATGTTATTTTCTAGAACGTAATTGAACAATTCATCTGTATTTCCTTTTATTTGTTTTCCAGAAAAACTATCGTCAAAATATCCATGAAATTTATATCCATGTTCCGGGTGGAAAATAAAGAACTTTCTTAATTCCCGGGCAAGCTCACCATATCCTACTACTACAACATTGCTGTAATTATATCCGATTCTTCTCCAATACTTCAAAAATACTATAAAAGATAAGTGGAATATTGTGATACCCAGTGCTGTTAGAAAGTAGCTCTGGAGAATATATAATTTATAGAAATCTTCCCCTTTAATTCCAATGAATGCAAAAATCAGCACAAGATAAAGTCCCAAGGCATTAATTAACCTTCTCAGGATAATCTCAAACGGAGTAGTTCTGGTTTTATCATGGATCTGAATAATAAATGCCGTTAAGACCCAGGCGATATTAAAAAAAAGCAGCAGTTCAAAATACTTCGAGTGAAGTAGAGTATTTAATCCGTTGTAGGTGAAATAGTACCCGAATAAGTAAAAGATATTCAGAAAAGCAAGATCTCCCAAGAGATTTAGTTCTTTCTGATATCTTGAATATCCCTGAATCATACCAGATTCTTTTCTGCAATTTTAAAAATATATTTAATTATTACTTCACATACTTATAGAAAAATAGAATTTCCTGACAAATTTTTCTGGACTCTTTGTCTATTTTGACCTCTTAACATAAAAAGTCTGATTATTTTTTAATTTTAACGATTTTGCAACCATTTTAATATACTTCTCAATCAATTGATAATTTTAATATTAGAACTTTACTAGCTTTGGTGAGATTTAATATAAATGCCAATTAATGAAATATATAGGGGATAGTCATGAGGACCATCATAATCTTGGTAAAAAAACATTAGGAGGCGTTGTCTGGATGACAACAGGTGTGGGTATTCAATATGTAATTCAGTTAGTCGTATTGGCAGTATTAGCTAGAATTTTGACCCCGACTGATTTTGGAATAGTAACTGCAGCAACAGTTGTCATCAATTTTTCGAGATTATTTATTGAAATTGGTTTTGGGCCTGCTATAATTCAAAAAGAACAAATTGATAAGTCGCATATTCAAACAGCTTTTACTTTGAGTTTCCTTTTTGGTCTGTTATTTTTTATCATATTCTACTTCTCAGCGCAATTAATAGAAGATACATTTAGGATTGATGAGTTGGAAAATGTAATAAAAACAATATCATTTATATTTATATGGCAGGGTTTGGGAATTGTATCGGAGGGTCTATTATCACGAAATTTTAAGTTTCAGGAGCTTTCAATTATCAGGATATTATCTTATTCAATTGGTTTTGGTTTAGTTGCGCTTATTTTATCATTTTTAGATTTTAAATATTGGGCATTAATAATTGGACAAATTGTTCAAAGCATTATCTATGTAATACTCCTTTTAATTATTTCAAAACAAAGTCTAAAACCAGGTGTAAATCGTATTGCCCTGAAAGAATTGGTCTACTTGGGAGGTGGATTTTCATTATCTCGAATAATTAATTATTTTGCTTTACAGGGGGATAAATTTGTTGTTGGTAGATATTTGGGTGCTCAATCACTTGGCTTATATGGTAAAGCATATGAATTAATGATTCTACCGACGAAGATGTATGATCAAACAACCTCCAAGGTTGCATTATCTTCATTATCAAAAGTTCAGATTCAACCTCAGCGTTTAAAAAAAGCCTATAGAAAGAGTATCGCTTTAAGTGCTCTTTTTGGTCTTCCATTAACTGTTTTTATTGTTATCATGAGTCCCCAAATTATTTTAGTGCTATTAGGACCTCAATGGACAGGAATGATCGAGCCATTTTATATACTGTCAATAGGCATTTATTTTCGACTCGGATACAGAGTTACAAGCTCTCTTATACTAGCTAAAGGAATGGTCTATAAATTTGCCTTCACTCAATTGATTTATGCAATAACAGTTATTTCAGGAACATTACTTTTGGTAGATTATGATTTAATTGGAGTTTCATACGCTATTCTAATAGCGATTATATTGAATTATTTTATACTGACAATCTTTGGAAATTTAATTGCCAAATTATCCATAAAAGAATTCATATTTGCGCATAAGTCCGGATTCTTTTTGGCGATATTTACCTTCGTTCTGTTAAAAATCATATTAATTCTAAGTGCATCTGCATCTCCATTTTTATTAATTGCGATAACTGCAAGTATAATAATCCTTTTATTTTTATTTATTTTTATTAAAATAGATTCAAATTATTTTTGGGATGAAGACACCTTATGGTTTAGGTCCGTTATCCTTCAGAAATTTATAGCTTTAAAAGACAGGATCTTAATGTAGTATATATTAGAATGGATATTTTTAAATTCTTTACATTTCATTTTATGCGAATTGTAAATTTATTTGATAACCCCTTCCATTAAAAAAAATTTAGTTCCCTTGGAATCCGCAATATGAGTTTTTACATTAAGAGTTACAAAAAATTGTTTATATCTAGCAATTACCTCAACGGCATCATTAAAACATCTTACATGTGATGGAAATGGGAAATTAGGCACTGTACCTAAAAATCTAGTGCCTTTTTTGATTTTTTTAAGAATTTCAAAATCATTTTCAACGTGTTCAAGCACCTCGGTACAAATCACCAAATCATAATTTTTAACTGATAAAATGTCAGTTTCAAATATATCTGCAATCATGAATTCGAAATGTGGACATATCCTTTTTGCTTGCTCAATAGCTGTTTTACTGAAATCTAGACCTATGTAATTTGTGTATTTCTTATCTGCTAAAAACGAAGCAAATTGTCCAGGCCCACAACCGATATCTAAAATTATTATTGATAAAACCTTACTAATTCGATCTTCTATAATTGTCCATAGAGGATAGTATTCTGATTTTGTATAATGCTCATACCATCTGTCTCTCTTAAAAGCCTTATCGTAATATTCAGATGACCTTTCTCTGCCCTCCACAAATGAATTAGTTATCTTTTTTTTGGTCAATTTGTATAAATTATAAACAAATGGAGGGGTTATCTCTTTAAACAAGGCATTGAATTTCATTAGGATCTTTTTATTTTCTTACAAAACAAATATAACATGAATAAATATCTGGGCAATTATTTCAATTTTTTTTAACTAAAATCCAGGGATTTAAAAGGATTAATTAAATATATCAGTTACGGTATTTTGTAAATTGGTGTAAAGTAATTAGACAAACCATGATTTATGAATTACCTGTGTGTGATTACACCTAAAATTTTTAGCTTATTATTTTAATTATATATATTATTTTTGAAAATTGGTACTTAAATAAATGAATTTGATTTATTATTTTACTCTAAGTTTTAATATCCCAAAGGATTGATTATATTTTTTAACCTTCTGTAAGATAAATAAAAACTGAGAAAATGAAATTTTTTAGTACTTATTCAATGAATCTTCTGGTTTTAATATGTGTTTTACTATCATGTGAAAATTTCGAAATACCTCCAGAAGTAGATTCAATTCCCTTTCCAGAAATTGGGGTAGTAAAAAATAAATCGACAGTAGAAATTGAATCTTCAACCTGGTCTATTGGTGGTGAGACACTTGATAGGGGATATGCAGTATATGATCACTATAAAGAATATTTGGAAGATCTTGGTGCAAAAAGAATTCGATTTCAAACAGGATGGGCGAGAATTGAAAAAAATCCAGGCGTGTATGAATGGGAATGGTTAGACAATATAATTTATGATGCATTATCTAGAAGTATTCAGCCCTGGTTACAATTATCATACGGAAATCCAATATATCGGGGCGGGGGAATTAGAAGCCTGGGAAGTCCTCTTCCTTCCTCCCAAGAAGCTTTAGAGGCCTGGGATAACTGGGTTAATGAAATTGTAAGACGCTACAAAGAACATGTAAATGAATGGGAAATCTGGAATGAGCCGGATCACGATAATTCTGATCCTACTGAATACGCAGCATTCTATATCAGAACTGCGAAAATTATACGCAGCATTCAGCCCAACTCAAAAATTTATGCAATTGCCTCAGCAACCTTAGATCCCAATTATTTTTATGGGTTTTTAAGCAACTTAAAAAACAAATCAAGTTTAAACCTGGTTACAGCAATTACTTATCATGGATATACTGTTGTTCCGGAATCTCACTATCCTCAAGTACATGAATTACAGAATGTTGTCCAGCATTTTTCTGATAAGATTTATCTTATACAGGGAGAAAATGGGGCGCCTTCGAGAAATGGAACATACGGTGCTTTAAGTGAAGCTGACTGGAATGAAGTTTCCCAGGCTAAATGGAACTTAAGGAGAATGATTTCTGATTACGGAAGGGATATTCCTACCAATATATTTTCAATCATTGATATGGAATATCCGAAAGGTTGGAATTATAAAGGTATTTTAAAGGCAAATGTTGATAAAAAGGTTGATAAACCTAAATTGGCATATAATGCAATGAAAAATGTAACCTCGCTTTTTGATCAGAACATTGTCGTTAACACCGAATCTCTGATAACTCATAATTATAAATATTCATTGTCGAAATTTGCTTTTAAAGACAATAAAGATAATAATATGATAATAACTTTCTGGTATGATGGTGAAAAGCCCGCTAATTATAATTATTACAAGTTGACAGATATATTTGTTACTAATTTAAAAATCTACGAACCGATATTATTGAATTTATTGGATGGTAAAATCTATGAAATACCTCAGGAAAATTGGATCTGTGAAGATAATAACTGTAAATTTTTTGAGATTCCAGTCTTAGACTCACCTATGATAATTACTGACAAGGAATCTATATTCTTTCAACAATAATTTCCCAAGCGAAAGGGTTAATCCAGAAATAATGGCAAACATAAATATATGCATTGCATCAACTATGGGCTCTATTGTTAGTACCAATAAAGCGTGTGAAACAAAGAGAATTAAAAAAGTATAACAGATCATTATCCTGTCTCTTAATAAGGTTATTGCTTTACCAAGCAATTTAAAAGTCAGCCATATTAGCCCTAGATAAAATAATAAGAAAGAAATGAATCCAAAAATACCATGCTTATATAATACAGATAAATACCAGTTGTGGGATCCGATTGGATAGAACATATCTTCAACAGATCGCTGGGTACCGTATCCTAGAATTGGATTCTCTAACAATTCCTGAATGGTTCTGGAATAAATTTCCTGTCTGTGCTCGAAACTGCTTGCTCGATTTATAATAAAAAAAATCTCCATAGCTTGCATTATTTCTTTATAAAAAATAAATACAAAACCTAAAAGGAATATGACTGTGTAGGTAAAGACAATACTGAAGTAAGTATAGGGATGTAAATATTTAATTTTATTATTTAATGCGATTAAAGTGAATATGAAGATAACAAGGCACATTATTATCAGTGCTGCCCTTGCTTGGGCAAAAAAACACATCATCACTGATAAGACAATAAATCCCAAATACAAGATTTTTAAAAATCCTCTTGACTTGAAATAATAATAAAATCCAAAGGGAAAAGTTATTAAACAAAAAGCACCATAATGAATCGAAGTCGAAGAAATGGAACTTAATCTTTTGGTCAACCCAAAGAAATAAAGGTCCTTTCCCAGACTTCTAATAGAAATAATTCTACCCGCAGTTGTGGATTTAATTGATGAAGGTAACACTTTACCTAATATCGATTCAAAAGTAATTGTGTCTGAAAATATTAAATACAATATTCCCATTGCATGGACTAAGCATGCAAAAAGAATTATATGTTTAATAATGTCATCAACTTTATAATAAGTATCAGCATATAAGTAGATGACAAACATTATTATTAGAAATGAAATATAAAGATTTAAATCCCAGAAGAATGTGATATATCTATATGATTCATTTACCTGTATAATCGAGATAATATAGAACATTAAAAAAAGGATGAACCAGAATATCGATTTAGGGACTCTAGCCAAAGGATTTTTATATTTGGAAATCAATAAATAGAAACCATATATTATATAAAAAGTTGGTGCTAGAAGTCTTTCTCCACCGATTAACCAAAATAAAGGGATGGACCAAATTATAACGTGAGGTGAGGAAAATTTAATTTTTTTACTAATAGAAATCATTAAAAATTTTATCCTAACATCTTAAGAACAATTTAAAGATATCATTTCTGAGTAATGCCATACCTCAATGAAACATTGTAACAATATGTGAACCTTATATCTTTCCAAATATAATCATAAAGTCAAATCAGTAATTATATATCTCTATTCAATATTATTCAATTATGAAAGTTGCGGGGAGTAAAATGTTGTCTGGTTTATCAAAGTAATGATTAGACAGTTTTTGTATATATAAACGTCTTGTCCGAGAATATACAAAAATGTTTGGCCTGTTCTTTTCAAATTATTAATTATATCTTTTATTATATGCAGTTGGACCTTTATCATGGCTACTTAAGTTATACAATTATTGAAATTTGTATATTTAGAAATTAATCAATATAAATAATGAATCATCTTTGGATTTATTGAATTAATTGAAGCTAAGATTTTAGCTTTTTTAATCTTACTAATTGGAGCTAACAATCATATCGAACTTTTTTAATCTGTGAAAGATATCAAATTATATAGTTTATTAGGAGTTGAGATCCATCCACTCACTTTGGAAGGATTAAATGAAATGGTTTCCTGTTCAATTAAATTAAACTCAAAATTGATTATCGTTAGTCAAAATTTGCACTCAATTTATATGTTTCATAAGAGTAAAATAATGCGGGATCTGCATTCTATCTCAATAAAGAGAATTGATGGGATGTCGTTAATATTTATCGGGAAACTATATGGATATCCAGTTAAAAGAGAACACAGAGTAACTTGGGTTGATTGGATTAAGCCATTAATGGAATTATCGGCATCAAATAGCTGGAAAGTATATTACTTAGGGGGAAAGCCCGGTACAGCTTTAACAGGATTTAGAATACTGGAGTCAGAAATCCCCAAACTGAGATATGAAGTTAGACATGGATATTTTAATCTTGAAAAAGAGGGTTATGAAAATCTAAAAATAGTGCAGGAAATCAATGATTATGATACCGATATTTTAATGGTGGGTATGGGCATGCCGAGACAGGAAAAATGGATAAAAGAGAATCTTGATAAATTAAAGGCAAAGGCTATTTTAACGTGCGGTGCCGCAATTGAATATATTGCTGGTGAAGTTAGCACTCCACCTCGTTGGATGGGTAGGATTGGACTGGAATGGCTTTATCGATTAATTGAAAATCCTAAACGATTCTGGAAAAGGTATATTATTGAACCATGGTATATTGTTTTCCTTTTATTTAAAGATATTTTCAGATAATAAAATTTAAATTACTGATTATATCCAATATGCTTCTTTAATAATATCTTTAGGGATGCATTTAAATGCTGTCAAGTGATTTAGGTTCAACAATAATGCGCACTCATGATAAGTTGCTAATGCACCTGGGAGTTTATGAATTTTATATTCAGAGTTCAATCTTTCAATAAAAAAACTCTCAATATCCTTCATCATTTGAAGGGTTCTTGTAGTAACATTATCCGATAATTGTACACCTTGATCCACACAAGTGCGTATAATCTGAACAATATCGAAATCAAGGCAATAAGGCATATTTTCCATAAATGGGTGCCGTTCAAGAAAGTATTTAATTGATTTCTCATATAAAATCTCCATACTTTTATAAGGCCTACTTAATAAGTAATTAATCCAATGTAAATGGACAATTCCACCTATATCACCAAGATCTGGATTATGTCTAATACTATATACTTTTCTGAAAAACCAATGAATATTATCGTTTCTATACGTTTTCAATAATCCTGTTTTACTACTAATTAAGCTATCACAAGCAGATATGGTTTGATTCAATATTTGCTTTAGCTCTTCTGAATACAAAATTCCAGTCATCATCAATGAATAAATGATCGATGGGATTCCACCTATCCAATGACTTACTCTCCAGATATGATGTGATAAAATTGTTGGATAAACAGGTTGTTTCGTAGATGTATTCAATAAATGTTGAATTTCTATTTTCTTCTTTCCATTAATGATTTCTGGGTAGATATCATATCCCCTTAATCTTAATATATTTAATGCTCCTAATAAATAAGCTGTATTATGTATAGAAAGGTTATCTGCACTTTTATTTTGGTTAAATATTGGCAGATTTAATTGATTTATTTGCGTAGAAAAAATTTTTATTGATTTATAATTAATGATATCAAATAAATCGATCAAATGTAAAATATATATAATATCACAATGATCTTGTATTCCTTGACCTGTATTTTGTTCATTTTTCCCGATCCAAAAATTTAAAATATCTGCGTAATAAACCTTAAGATAGTTGAGAATTGAATTTTTATAATCATTATCGATATCCATATACTACTAATGTTAAATCAAACATAATCCTTAATACCAATTAATTTGAATAGTAATTTTTTAGGGAAAGTCGTTATTTTTAAGGCAGATATTTTTGACAGAAATATTACCAATAACCTTTTCGATCTATTTTTGATATTTTCTGATAAAGTTATTGCTTGCTTATAATTACCCCATATAATTAATCTAACACATGCATAAAATATCCTTTTCTGCAAGCCAGTATCCTGAATTGGTATCAAGTCTGTTATATTAGTTTTCCTTAGTTTATCGATTATTTCATATTGTCCATCCTCATCTAATAATGATAGTCTTTGACTAAGCAGGTAAAATCTTGCTTGCCTAAGGAATTTTTTAGGATCATAAGAAACTCCATCAAACTGGATATAACGATTATAAATTTTTTCTTTTACTGTAAAAAATCGGGCATGCTTAATCATTCTCAACCACAGGTCATAATCCTGACAAAACTTAAATTCAGGTCTATAACCCCCAACTTTATCATAAAGAGACCTACGGAACATGACTTCCCCATGAGTAAACACATTTCCTATATTTAATGATTCGAAAGTAGTATTGTCAGCATTGGGGAATCGGGGTCGGACGATATTATTACTTTCTACAATATTATCATAATAACCACCAACTACACCAATCTTCTCATCGCTCATTAAAACTTCAACCTGTTTTTCTATTCTTTTGGGCTCAGAGGTATCTCCTGAACCTTGAATTGCTATAAAATAACCAGAACTAACATTAGTAATTGCATTTATGAGCCCATTTGTGAAGCCCATATTAAATTCATGTTTATAAACGATTAATCTGTTGTCTTTGAATTTTTTAATTTGTTTATAGGTATCATCAGATGAACAATCATCAAAAATTATGA
>Ga0209536_100013700_pt1 | contig 11681 bp, 8 predicted proteins | sample DeeMarSeWOR28_12_FD_187461 | JGI IMG/M metagenome (GOLD analysis project Ga0209536, IMG submission 187461) | Marine sediment microbial communities from White Oak River estuary, North Carolina - WOR-2-8_12 (SPAdes) (version 2) | ecosystem: Environmental > Aquatic > Marine > Intertidal zone >... | reverse complement strand
AGTAAGCACCACATCTTCATGCAGGCCCTCTCAAAGCTGAGATGCGTGAAGATAGGTTGCTCAGATGCTCGTTGTTTCGCAGCTTCCCCTTTTGGCCTTTGCTGATGCCGTGAGTCAAAAAATCGTCTTTTTCGGATGAGCACTAATTAATGAAAAAGCCTTATTAGAAAAATCCTAACATTTGACAATATTTCTACAACTTTCTTGTTACAATATCTAAAGATTTTTCTTTTGTAGAGGCCAAATGATCCTTGACAATAGATTCAAATTGTAGCATAAGCTACGGCTTTAAATAGAAGCTTGCCCTGGAGCAAGCAAAGATGTGTGTGCATTGCCCATTGCCGACAATTTTGCTACTATGGCCCGAATGAAGGGCAAACCAGCTAAAAAATGGATTTGATGACATGACGCATTCTTCAAGCGCACAACCGATACCTACCCACGAGAAGTTCGCCGAACGCATCTTCGAGGTCGAACTTGAGCGTGCCGTCGCCAGAGCCAATGAAGCCTTGCTTGCCTTTCAGCATTCCGACGGCCACTACCGTTTTGACCTTGAAGCCGACTGTACCATCCCTGCCGAATACATACTCATGATGCACTACATGGACGAGATAGATGATCAACTCGCCGCCAAGATCGCTGTTTATCTTCGTGAGCATCAGTGTGAAGACGGAGGCTGGAATCTTTACTGTGGCGGTGATTTCGACCTCAGTTGCAGTATAAAGGTCTACTATGCCCTCAAGCTGGCAGGTGATAGTCCGGATGCTCCCCATATGGTGAAAGCGCGCCAGGTCATTCTAGCTCATGGCGGCGCAGCCCGCGCCAATGTGTTTACCCGCATAACTCTTGCTCTCTTCAGCCAAATACCCTGGCGCGGAGTCCCCTTTATACCTGTAGAGATTGTACTTTTGCCTCGCTGGTTTCCTTTTCATCTGAGTAAAGTTTCCTACTGGTCCCGAACCGTCATGGTTCCCCTTTTCATCCTCTGCACTCTAAAACCGCGGGCAAAAAACCCCAGACAAATCCATATTCGGGAACTTTTTGTCACACCTCCAGAGCGAGAAAAAGAATACTTCTCCGTACGCTCACCCCTCAACCGAGTTTTTTTAAGTCTTGACAAGATAGGACGACTACTTGAGCATTTAGTCCCTGCCAGTGTGCGAAGCCGTGCCCTCAAGAAAGCAGAGGACTGGTTTATAGAACGACTCAATGGCACAGATGGTCTCGGGGGCATCTTTCCGGCCATGGTCAATGCACTAGAAGCCCTGGCTCTGCTCGGCTATCCAGCAGATCATCCTTACAGGCGTAAGGCGAAGAGGGCTTTGGAAAAGCTCCTGGTAATTGGTGAGGATTCCGCCTATTGTCAGCCCTGTCTGTCCCCCATGTGGGACACCTGCCTCGCCAGTTTAGCCCTTATGGAAGCAAGTGGCGGCGAAACCACCGACGAAATTCTCCGTGCTTTGGATTGGCTTAAGGAGAGGCAATTGTCTGACGAACCAGGTGACTGGCGAGATAGACGCCCTAACCTTAGAGGGGGTGGCTGGGCCTTCGAGTATGCAAATCCTCATTACCCAGACCTTGACGATACCGCGGTAATAGGGTGGGCCATGCACCTAACCGGCCTGGAGCGTTACCGTTCATCAATCCTCAGGGCGACGAATTGGTTGGAAGGTATGCGTTCAAAAAATGGCGGCTTCGCCAGCTTTGATGCAGACAACACTTACTACTATCTCAATGAAATTCCCTTTGCCGATCATGGTGCCTTACTTGACCCGCCCACCAGCGATCTCACTGCTCGCTGCATCACCCTTTTGGCCATGGTGGACAGAGTCGGCTACCGGAAAGTGATTGCTGGTGGCATAGATTTTCTTCGCCGAGAACAGGAGGCCGACGGCTCCTGGTTCGGACGGTGGGGAACTAATTACATCTACGGCACCTGGTCTGTACTTGTCGCCCTGGAAGTTGCTTGTGAAGACCCTGATCAACCTTACATCCGGCGGGCGGTGGAATGGCTAAAATCCATCCAACGTCCTGACGGCGGCTGGGGTGAGGCTTGTGGCTCCTACTACGATCCCAATTTGGCTGGCCGTGGTTGCGAAAGTACCTCTTTTCAAACCGCTTGGGCCATGCTCGGGTTAATGGCTGCCGGTGAACCCTTTACTCCTGAGGTGCGCCGCGGTGCCGAATTCCTACTTCGCTCCCAAAGAGAGGATGGGGTGTGGCAAGACGAAGTTCACACCGCACCTGGCTTCCCGCGCGTTTTCTACTTGAAGTACCACGGCTACGACAAGTACTTCCCTCTGTGGGCCCTGGCCCGCTACCGCAACCTAATGGGTAAGAAGGCTAAAGAATCCGGGCCCTGAGGATCCGACTCCTAGGGTTTTTCCTTGATTCGGGAGTCTGCAGGAGTATTGGAGTGATGATTATTTCGGATTGCGAATTTCGGATTTCGGATTGAAAATAATAAAATGCAAATCAAATATTCGAACTGATTTCCGCAATCCGCATTCCCCAATCCGCAATTGAGTTACTCCACTACTCCAAATCAGGTTGCCATCTTTCTCAGCAAAGCCATTTAACTCTGACCTCGCCTAAAAGAATAGCTTTTCGGGACTGTAATCACCTTGAGAATCCTGGGAATCGTAGCTGCCCTTAGACCCGAGGCCCGGAGCCTGGGCAGTTTGCCATTAACAGCCGCCGGTCTGGTCCAGCTGTCTCGCTCCACCCTTCTTTACATTGCTGGCATGGGGGCCAAACAGGCTCAAGCTGCAGCTGAGGTGCTGATAGCCAAAAAAGCTTCTGCCTTGCTCAGCTGGGGCAGTGCTGGGGCTCTTCACTCAAAGCTCTCACCAGGCAACCTGATTCTCCCCAAAATTGTCATTTATCCTCAGAAAGGTATTTTCTCTACTGATGATGGTTGGCATAACCGCCTCCTGAGCCGACTGGCCACCCAGTTTGAAATTTCTACAGAACCCTTGGCTCAGAGCCTCACCGTACTGAGAAGTCGGGAGGAAAAACTCGACTTTGTCAAGCAAAACGAAGCCCTGGCAGTGGATATGGAGAGCGGTTCGGTGGCTGAGGTGGCAGTCAAGGCAAACCTGCCCTTCATGGCCATCCGAGCAATTGCTGACCCGCTGGAGCAGGATATACCACATTCCGTTCTCAGGGCAGTAAATGAAAGTGGCCGGTTCCGGCCATTTCACCTCCTGGGGAGCTTGGCACGGAGGCCGGCAGACTTTCTAATTCTTAATCGACTCAGGCGCAACTTCATTGCCGCTAGAAAAACCTTAAGCACCGTGGCGCAGCTGGTGGGAGAGGATTTCCTGGCTTTCTGAGTAACCTATAGAATTGGCAATGTTCAGTCCTTTTATCCATGCCCAGTCCCAGCACCATGTCACTGGAGTATTGGAGTAGTGGAGTGTTGGAGTATTGGACAACAATGAAATCATCAGACTCACTAGATTCCATTACTCCAGTACTCCAACACTCCACTATTCCAACATCCCTTCATTCCAAAATTACTCTCCTCCTATTGACTAGTAGGTTGTGGCTATGTCAAACTTCCCAACTTAAATCTATAGGGCCGGACGGGAGAAGATCAGCAATAGCATGGCCAATAGCTTTATAGAAAATATAAGTCGATTCTTAGCCGGCTGGGTTCATCTGGCCCATCGTTATGCCTTGAGCTTGGTGTTGCTAGCCTTCGTGGCCACAGGAGCTCTACTCTACTACACCGCCAACAATCTGGGGATCAATACCGACACTGCTGAGATGTTGTCTGAGACCCTTCCTTTCCGGCGCAACTACAAAGCCTTCAAAACGGCGTTTCCGCAATACGATGACGCCTTGCTCATCGTAATCGACGCTGAGACACCAGAACTGGCCCAGGACGCGAGCGCGGCCCTTGCGGCCCAACTAGAGAGCAGGAGCGACCTGTTCCTCCTAGTCTATCTTCCCGGCGGGGACACTTTCTTCCAAAAGCACGGGCTCATGTATTTAAGCCCCCTTGAACTGCAAGACCTGGCAGACAACTTGGCTCAGATCCAGCCATTTCTCGGAAGGTTGACCAAGGATCAAACATTGCGCGGTCTTTTTTCCATGCTCACTGCCGGAGTGGATGCGGCCATGGAGGGGGAGTACCTCGATTTAACTCCAGTTTTTGATCGCATTCAACTAGCTATTGAAGCCAGCATTGAGCAACGTCAATATAACCTCTCTTGGCAGGAACTGATGCTTGGCGCCGATCTAACTCCGGATGATCGGCGGCGTTTCATTTTGACAAAACCGCAACTTGATTACAGCAAGCCTTTTCCTGCTGAAGCTGCCATGCAGGAGGCCCGTCGCCTGGCAAAAAACCTCCACCTCACTGAAGACAATGGAGTTAGAGTCCGTCTTACCGGAGACGCGGCCCTGGAATACGAGGAGTTGCTCAGTGTGACCCGCGGCGCCGGTATTGCTGGCATCCTCGCACTCATCATGGTTGGCACAGTTCTTTTCCTGGGCCTGGGTTCTCCAAGGCTGGTGCTAACCACCTTAGTTACCCTGATTATGGGCCTCATCTGGACCGCTTCATTTGCTGCCGCTGCTGTGGGCCATTTGAACCTCATCTCTGTGGCCTTTGCTGTACTGTACATCGGACTCAGTGTTGATTACGCCATCCACTTTTGCTTACGCTACAAAGAATTGATCCAGCAGGGTGTTCCTCACTCCAGCGCTCTTGAACAAACTGCCCGTGACATTGGCAGTTCACTGGTCCTGTGCAGCCTCACTACGGCCATCGGTTTTTATGCCTTTATTCCCACCGTTTTCGAGGGCGTTGCCGAACTAGGCCTGATTTCCGGCACAGGCATGTTCATCAGCCTCATGGCCAACCTAACAGTGCTTCCAGCCCTACTGAGCCTAATACCACCTGCCCCTCATACTTTATCAGTTAAGCCTGAAAGAAAAGGGGTTGCCGCCAAGCTCCTTTCCATGCCCAACCGGAATGGTCGATTCATCCGCATCGCAGCCCTAGTAATTGGTCTCGGGGCCAGCTTATTGCTCCCTCACGTCACCTTCGACAACAACCCGATGAATCTCCGCGACCCCGATAGCGAATCAGTAGTTACTTTTAAGGAACTGCTAGGCCAAAGCAAAAATTCACCCTGGACCCTCAATGTGCTAGCCTCCAGTAGCGATGCTGCTGCAAGCTTCGCCCATAGTCTCAGTGAATTGGAACCTGTTGACATGAGCCTTACCCTGGAAAAGTTTGTGCCCACTGACCAGGAGGAAAAACTTGCCATAATTGAGGAAATCGAGCTAATTGTTGGGCCAGAGATTTCGGAGAATAATGATCAGCCATCACTAAATGCGGAAGAACAAATTGGTTCTCTGAGGGATTTTTCCGCAACCCTGGGAAACTATATAATTACCATGCCTGCCACTCCCTCCTCCAAAGCAGCCAGCAGGTTGCACGATACGCTCAGCCGTTTCCTTGCAGAACTCAGCACCCAAGATCCCGCAATGCGAGCTCAAACATTGGGGAACCTCCAAACTAGCTTGCTTGGTTCTCTACCTGCCCGTTTAGACGCTCTCGCTACTTCCCTGGAGGCAGAAGAGGTCACCAGAGAAGACTTGCCCGAAGATTTAATAGAGCATTGGGTATCCAAAGATGACCACTATCGCGTTACCGTTTTTCCCCGGGAAAATCTTAACGACAATGCAGCCATGCGACGTTTCGTTGCTGCAGTCCGCACGGTGGCTCCTGATGCCATAGGCTTTCCGGTAATCTATCTTGAAGCAGGCGATGCGGTAGTTAAAGCCTTTAAGCAGGCATTCCTAATGGCTGTTGTTGCGGTTACTGTCCTGTTGCTTATTTTGCTTCGGCCCAAATCTGACACACTCCTGGTGCTATTACCGCTGCTCCTAGCAGGAGTCCTTACTGGTGCAGCCTCGGTGGTGGTGAAGATACCCTTCAATTTTGCCAATGTGATTGCCCTGCCCTTGCTCCTCGGCATTGGGGTTGACAGCGGAATCCACATGGTTCACCGGATGCGCGCTGCACCTCCCGCCGGTGGCCAGGTGCTTGAGACTAGCACGGCGCGAGCTGTGCTCTACAGTTCATTGACCACCATCTGCAGCTTTGGTAACCTTGCCGTGTCTCCCCACCGGGGCATGGCAAGCATGGGTATATTACTTACTATCGGGATCGGTTTTACCCTCCTCTGCACCCTTGTGGTGTTGCCTGCCCTCATGGTTAGTGGCAAACAATCCTCGGTGGGCAGCCAGCATTAGGTCAGAGGTTACAGGACAGAGTGCAAACGACAGATGGCGCAAACTAATGAATATCGAACAGCAGAACAAGGAACCGCAGAATGATGAAGTGATCACTTCGATATTCGAAATTCCTTGTTCGGCATTCTGCGGTTCAGAGAGGGTGGTACTAATGCCTTACTATCAAACCACCTATTTTGAGTTGCACGGAAAAACACCATGAAGACTTTCATCACCGGGGCATCGGGATTTGTGGGATCGGCAGTGTTGCGCCGGCTCATCGAGGAAGGACACACAGTAGTTGCACTGGTGCGACCTAGTAGTGACAGAAGCAACCTCGCCGGCTTAACGGTTGAAACCGTGACCGGTGATTTAACTGACCCTGACTCTTTTGCAGCCGCTCTGGTCGGATGTGACTATCTTTTTCACGTAGCAGCCGACTATCGCCTTTGGGTGCCCAGACCGAGTGAGATGTATGTGACCAACGTTACTGGCACCCGCAACCTAATGCTGGCTGCAGCCCAAGCAGGAGTGGAGCGTATCGTCTACACCAGCAGCGTGGCCACCTTGGGACTCAATTCCGATGGCGCTCCAGCCGACGAGAGCACTCCGGTGACCCTTGCTGACATGGTCGGCCATTACAAACGCTCCAAGTTTCTGGCCGAAGCCGAGGTGAAACGATTAGTGGAGGAACAAAACCTCCCAGTGGTAATTGTCAATCCCTCCACCCCCGTGGGGCCTCGCGACATAAGGCCGACGCCCTCCGGACGGGTAATTATCGACGCTGCCTCCGGACGGATACCCGCTTACGTTGATACCGGCCTCAATCTGGTCAATGTGGATGATGTGGCAGACGGGCACCTTTTGGCCTTAAACCGCGGGACTATAGGCAGGCGTTACATTTTAGGAGCCCAAAACATGACCCTTAAAGAATTCCTAACGGAGGTGGCCATTATGGCTGGCCAATCCCCACCAAAACTACGTCTGCCCCAGGGTCTGATCTTACCCCTTGCTTACGTTGTTGAAGGTTGGGCGCGACTCATTGGCAGCGTTGAGCCACTCATTACGGTTGATGGAGTGAAGCTCTCCAAGAAAAAGATGTTTTTTTCATCGGAGCGAGCAGAGCGCGAACTTGGATTCCGTCCAGGACCGGTGAAAGAAGCTCTCCGTGATGCGATTTACTGGTTCCAGCAAAACGATTATCTCCGTTAACCAATCTACAGGGTTTCGGGTGTCAGGTGTCAGAATCCAGTAGGCATAGAGCATTGGGCATAGGGCATAGAGTAAGGATTGCGGATTTCGGATTGCGGATTTAAGATTAAGGAGCCAGAATTCAGAAGAAAAGCAATCAAGATAGGGTCCTCTAAATTTCTGGCATTTTCGCCGCGTCTCCGTCTCGCCGATTCTCCGCGTCGTCTCGCTGTGCCTAGTGCTTAGTGCCTAGTTGAAACGGCTGTCGAATGCCTGTTGCGCGCTGCCCGCTGGAATAGGCGCTATGCTCTATGCGATCCTTTTTATTTATGATAGGTTCTCGGCTGCAGGTTTGCACCACAAAGGACACGAAGAACACAATCGAGGCATAGAGCATGGGGCCAGAGGACAGACGGCAGAGGTCAGAGGTCGGAGGTCAGAAGACAGCATGAAGAATTTAGGAGCTAGGAGATTGTAATTGTTGTTTTTTGTCTTTTCTCCTGAATTCTGGATTCTGACTCCTGTCTCCTTGCTCTTTGTGGTTCAATCTCCCTATACGACCAAGATCGGCCTTGAACAACAGCTCGTCATGAGGAGGATATGGAAGTTATTCTTGCTCAACCACGGGGATTTTGTGCTGGAGTAATTCGCGCCATCGAGACAGTAGAACGGGCTCTCCATTTGCACGGCTCACCGGTGTACGTGCTGCATGAGATTGTTCACAATCGCCATGTTGTAGGTGCTCTGCGAGATCGTGGTGCTAGTTTTGTCGAAGACTTGGAGGAGGTTCCTTTGGGCTCTGTCACAATATTCAGCGCCCACGGCGTATCCAATGTTGTGGTGGATCAAGCCAAGCAAAGAAATCTCCGCGCTATCGACGCCACCTGTCCCCTGGTCACCAAGGTACATCTCCAGGCCCGACGTTACAGCCGTCAAGGGATGGAGATCATAATCGTCGGCCATCCTGGCCACCCGGAAGTGGAAGGCACCCGGGGTCGTATAAATGGACCGGTGCATGTGATATCTACCATTGAGGAGGTTGAGATCTTGGAGGTTAAACAACCTGACCGTCTTGCTTACGTTACCCAAACGACCCTAAGCTTGGATGACACTCGTCACCTTATAGATGGACTCAAGAGTCGTTTTCCCGCCATCCTTGGTCCGGACTTGAAAGATATCTGCTACGCCACCCAGAGTAGACAAAATGCTGTGAGGAGAATTTCTCAAGAGATTGACCTACTCTTAGTAGTGGGAGCTCGATACAGTTCAAACTCGAACCGTCTTCGCGAGGCAGGTGTGCAGAACGGACTGCCTGCCTATCTTATTGAGGATGAAGGAGAGATCGAGCCAAAATGGCTGAAGCAAAAAGTAAAGATAGGGATCACCGCCGGAGCCTCAACTCCCGAGATACTGGTGCAAGGGGTCCTAGCCAGACTGAGCACTTACGGGAAACTTTCCGTGCGTGAAATGGAAGGGAGACAGGAAACCATACGCTTTAGCCTGCCAAAATCAAAATATCTCTGATTGCACACTTTATATGCGAGGAGCTTGAGATGCCCGTTCCTCTAATTCAACAATACCGTGTGACCTCTTACATTCTTAAGCAGATACTTCGAGGGAGGAAAAGGTATCCTCTCGTCTTGATGCTGGAGCCCTTGTTTCGCTGCAATCTCTCATGCGCTGGCTGCGGCAAGATAGAGCATCCCGAAGCAATACTCGACAAACATCTAACTGTGGATGAATGTCTTTCGGCGGTTGATGAGTGCGGTGCCCCAGTAGTTTCTATCGCGGGCGGAGAACCATTTCTGCTAAAAGAGTTGGACCAGATAGTTGAGGGAATAATTCGCCGCAAGAAGTTCGTTTATCTTTGTACCAATGGTTTGCTCCTCAAAAAGCACCTTGAAGATTTTACCCCATCACCATACTTAACCTTTTCGGTCCACCTGGACGGAAATCGTGAACGCCACGACGCTATAGTATGTCGTCAGGGCGTATTTGATCTAGCAGTGGATGCCATCAAGACAGCTCACAAGAAGGGCTTTAGAGTAACAATAAATTCCACCCTTTATGAGGGAGTTACAGCCCGGGAAGCCGCCGAGTTTTTTGACTTTGCCATGGGTCTAGGAATAGAAGGTATTACCGTTGCCCCCGGTTTCAGTTACGAGAGAGCATCCCAGCAGGAAGTGTTTTTGCAACGTAACGCCAGCAAAGAGCTTTTCCGTAACATCTTCAAACTCGCTAAAGACCGCAAGTGGAAATTCAACCACACCAATCTCTACCTCGATTTTCTTGCCGGCAACCAACTCTACCAGTGTACTCCTTGGGGTAATCCAACTCGCAATATCTTTGGCTGGCAAAGGCCATGTTATTTGCTAGAAGATGGCAGCTATGCCCCAAGCTTCATGGAACTAATAGAGAAAACCGAATGGGAAAAATACGGCGTGGGATGCAATCCCAAATGCAGTCAATGCATGCTGCATAGTGGGTTTGAACCGAGTGCAGTGAACGACATGATCAAGCACCCATTGAAAGCACTGTGGCTCTTTCTGAGCGGGCCCCGAACGGATGGCCCCATGGCTGCCGATTTTCCCTCTGTGAGTTGTAATCGCGAAACTGCAGAAGGTCGGGAGAGAAAGGTTGAACCTCCAGCAGGAGGCTAACTGTTGATCGATTGGAGTACTGGAGTATGGGAGTGCTGGAGTATTGGAGGAATAGAAATTCCAAATCACAAATCTCAAATATCAAATGCTTCGACAAGCCCTTCGACAGGCTCACGGTCCTGAGCAAAGTCGAAGGACTCACCACCCTGAGCCAACCTGTCGAGAGCCTCAAGGTCGAACGAGTCGAGGGGCAAATCACAATGACCGAAATTCAAAATTCCAAACCTATTTGGGTCATTTGGTACCTGCCCTGTGGAATTTCGCCCAAGGGCGAACCTGCCGAAGGCAGGATTCCACAGGGTAAAAATTTGAGATTTGTTTGTAATTTGGTGCTTGGAGTTTGGGATTTCACATATCTTAAGCAAACTCTTGGCACTAGATATGGATTAAAATGGGCGCAGATAGTAGTAACAATCTGCTTGGTCCTGACCTTGTCTGTGCCGGCGGCAGCATCAGGCAACGATTCTGCAGTCAAGGTAGTGGAGAAACTCCATGCAGAACTAATGGGGGTTATGAAAGAGGCTGATGCCCTTGGCTATAAAGGTCGCTACCAACGGCTGGCACCGGTTGTTACCTCCAGCTATGATTTGCCCTTTATTTCGAAGGTAGTGGTGGGCAGGTACTGGAGTAAATTCAGTCTGCAGCAGAAAGAGGAATTCGTCAAAACCTTTACCAAATTAAGCATCGCTACATACGCCAATCAATTTAGCGGTTATTCCGGCGAGCGCTTCAAAACGATTTCGGCTGAGGAATCAACAAAGGGCCGACTTCTAATAAAGACCGTCCTTATCAAATCCAATGGTGAAGAGGTCGAGCTAGACTACATGCTTCACGAGAAAGAGCGTCAATGGCAGATAATCAATGTCATTGCTCAGGGCGTCAGCGATCTTTCCTTGAAAAGGGCACAATACACCTTATATCTCAAGAAAAATGGCTTTGATGGGCTGCTGCAAAAGATAAACGACAAGATCAAAAGCTACGAAGGTTAGCTCTCTTTGTTCACAGTGAGTGTTCATCCCTCTCCCGCCAAGGTGAGCTTAGCACACACCTGAAAAAGGGGCAGTGTAAGTATGGGGTTCTAATTAAAACCGCAGAATATCGAACAAGGAATATCGAATATCGAAGTGATTCCTTCATGATTCTGCGGTTCCTTGTTCTACACTCGATATTCAATGGTCTTAATCACTTCACTTATAAGTTCTGCCCTTCCAGTGAGCGGTCTCCCCCAGCCAGTGTTTTATTGCTGATGTCCAGGTCATTGCGAGATATAGTGCGCCAATCAGTGGCATAGGCAAAGCCCACCAACCCGAAATCCCATAAAATCTCAGTGTGGGTAGATAGGTCAACATCATGCCGGCCAGGCAGAAGGCGGAAAGCAACTTAACCGAAACAGGACCTAACAGGAGGCCAACTAGCGGTATGCAGAAACTGACCATCATAATTACTGTACAGAAGAATAGCGCAAGTTTAGAAAAGCCTAATTGGGTAAAGGCGGTTCGCGCCACCATGTTCCATATAATCCCCAGACTGTTGTAAGGCCTGAGACTTCTCACCGAATGGCTAAGCCCCATCCAAGTT
>Ga0209536_100013698_pt1 | contig 11682 bp, 7 predicted proteins | sample DeeMarSeWOR28_12_FD_187461 | JGI IMG/M metagenome (GOLD analysis project Ga0209536, IMG submission 187461) | Marine sediment microbial communities from White Oak River estuary, North Carolina - WOR-2-8_12 (SPAdes) (version 2) | ecosystem: Environmental > Aquatic > Marine > Intertidal zone >... | reverse complement strand
CGGGCGCTCCGGAGGAAGGCTTCAAGCTCATCAGGCAATCGAACGAGATCCCCGGTGCCGACAAGTTTTACACAGAGGAGTTGCGGCCGCAATTGCGATTTTCCCAAAAGGTCGGCTGGAACAACGACACAAATGGAATGGTCTACTATGACGGCGAGTGGCATGTGTACTTCCAGCACAACCCGGTCGGGTGGAATTGGGGCAACATGACATGGGGACATTTTGTCAGCACCGACCTTATCCATTGGGAGCAGTTGCCCAACGCCCTTTTCCCGTCCACCATGGCAAAAGGCGCCTGCTTCTCCGGCAGCGCCGTCGTAGACACGGCCAATACCGCAGGTTTCCAGACGGGCAGTAAGAAGGTGATCGTTGCGGCTCTGACCGATACGGGAGCCGGCGAGGCGATAGCCTACAGCAACGATCGAGGGCGCACGTTTACCTGGTACGAAGAGAATCCGGTCGTTAAGCACCGCGGGCGCGATCCGAAAATCATATGGTATGAGCCGAGCAAACACTGGGTGATGGCCGTCTACGACGAGATCGAGCCACATGGCCGAAACATCGCTTTCTACACGTCGAAAGATTTAAAGGGCTGGGAAGTCCAAAGTCACCTGCCGGGTTACTACGAGTGCCCGGAGCTATTGGAGTTGCCTGTCGACGGCGACAAGGATAACACCCGCTGGGTCGTTTTTGCCGCCGACGCGCAGTACGCGATAGGCAGGTTCGACGGAAAGACCTTCACGCCTGATCACCAGGGCAAACACCGCGTTCACTATGGCTCGTACTACGCCTCGCAGATATTCAGCAATCCGCCTGACGGTCGGATGATCCAGATCGGCTGGGCCAGAATCGCCATGCCTGGCATGCCTTTCAACCAGGCTTTCACGTTGCCGCATCGCCTGACGCTGCGCCGAACCCCAGACGGCATCAGGTTGTTCGCAACGCCCATAAAAGAACTCGCCGGGCTCCGCAAGAAGAAGAGTTCCTCCCCCGGCGGCGTACTTGCTCCCGAATCACCCATATCCGTAGCTGCCTCGGGAGAGCTGTTGGAAATCCGCGCCGAATTCGCCGTGGGCAGGGCCAGGATGTTCGGTTTGGACATCGGCGGCAATCGCGTGCTCTATGATGTCACAGCTAACAAGCTCAACGGGGCCGACATGAAACCCATCGACGGCAGGGTCTTGATGCAGGTGTTTGTCGACAGGCCGATGATCGAGATATGCGGCAACGACGGGAGGGTCTACATCACCTCCGGGCGGGACAAGCGGGGCCATGTCTCAGCCGTCAAAGCTTTCGCGGAAGGAGGCACGGCAGAACTCATCAAGCTCGATGTCTACGAGTTGGAATCTATCTGGAAAAAGTAGGTGTAGCCTGTATCCCAACCAGGAGATGATAATGGACCGCACTAAAGTGGCGAGAACAATCGTCAACGTTGCTCTGGTAATAAGCATAACGGCACAGCTTTCTCGGGCGCAGCCGAATCAAGCGGCAGTCGAGAAGTGGGACATATTCGAACTGTCGCTCGATGGACCGCGAGAAGGCAATCCGTTTCTGGACGTTAAATTGAGCGCCCGATTCATTCGAGGAGACCGTGTTGTCAAGGTGAACGGATTCTTTGACGGTGACGGCAAATACCTGATAAGGTTCATGCCCGATGCTGTCGGGAATTGGACCTACGTTACACAAAGCGACGAAACATCGCTCGACGGCAAAAAGGGATCGTTCCGGTGCAAGAAGCCCTCACCTGACAATCGCGGTCCCGTACGTGTGAGCAACCAATATCATTTTGCGTATGCCGATGGCACGCCGTATTACCCGTTCGGCACCACGTGCTATGCGTGGATACATCAGGGCGACGAACTCGAAGAACAGACTCTCGAAACACTCAAGACCGCGACATTCAACAAGATGCGCATGTGCGTATTCCCGAAAAACTACAGTTATAACAAGAACGAGCCGCAGTACTATCCGTTCGAGGGTTCGGCGCCGAAAGACTGGGATTTTACCCGCTTCAATCCGGAATTCTTCAGGCATCTTGAGGGGCGCGTTGCGGATTTACGCGAGTTGGGAATCGAAGCGGACATCATACTTTTTCATCCGTACGACCGCTGGGGATTTTCCGAAATGGATCCCGAGAGCGACTACCGTTACCTGAGATATATTACCGCCCGCCTGTCGGCATATCGCAATGTGTGGTGGTCGATGGCGAACGAATACGATTTCCTTCTAAGAAGAAAACCCATGTCGCAGTGGGACCGTTTCTTTGAGATCGTGCGCGATAACGATCCCTACGGTCATTTGCGATCTATACACAACGGCGACGTAAACAAGAACTACGACCACACGAAACCGTGGATCAGCCACGTCTGCATACAGAATTGCGACGTGAAGCGCGCCAAAGAATGGCGCAGGCAATACAAGAAGCCGGTCATAAACGATGAATGCGAATACGAAGGCAATATCCCGATGCCGTGGGGAAATATCACCGCGAAGGAGCTGGTTCACAGATTCTGGATAATGACCGTGAACGGCTGCTATGCGGGGCACGGTGAGACGTATGCGAATCCCGAACAGATTCTGTGGTGGTCAAAAGGCGGCTCCCTTGTCGGAGAAAGCTGGAAGAGGATCCTTTTCCTGAAAAGGATTATGGAAAAGGGACCTCCCGGCGGGCTGACTCCGATGGAAAATTCGTGGATCTGGTCGCGCGTTTCCGGCGGGATGAACGGCAATTACCGTCTGATCTATTTTGGGGAGCACCAGCCGGTGGCATGGTTCTACGGCAAACCCAGAAAGGTGAGATTCAAGGTGGACGTCATCGACACGTGGAACATGACAATATCACCGCAAGAAAGGATCTATGGGAACGACGACGAGATTCCGCTTCCCGGCAAACCCTACCTTGCAGTACGGATACGCGGCGTGAAATAAGATAGAGGCTGAGCGACATCCGACCATTCTTGAAAGGAAGAAGAAGACGAAGTTGTCCGATCCAATGAGCTGATCCAGTTAGCAACAACTCCTGAATGGCTCCTCACCACTGTTCGGCCACTCGGCTCTGATCGCTGATTGAATCTTCGTAGCAGTAATGGGCACACGGGATGAAGTTCTTCCTGGACACTTCTTCACCATTCAGGTGCTTAATGAAGGCCTCGACGGTTCCCCTGGCCATCCTTCGCGGGAATTGTTGGGGCGAGTCATAGAGTTTCTTCTCGAAGACCGCCTGCTTGCCGGCCGGCGAGGCGTCGAAAGCTACTACCGTAACCTGCTCTGTCTTGTTCGCTTTTTGAACGGCCGCATATGCCCCGAGCCCCGAGGGATCGTTGATCGCGAATATCCCCACGATGTCCGTATGGGCCGTCAGGATCTCAGTCGCCACGGAATAGCCGGCGCTCCTCTCGCCCTTGCCGGAAAGCTCGGTGACTATTTCCAGTTTGCTGTTGTGCTTTTTGAGATAATCCTTGAAACCGTTGACGCGCAGAATACACGAGGTGACCTCCGGATAAGTGATAAGCGCTATTTTGCCGTTATCGCCGGTGACCTTCATCATGCTCTCGCCCGCCAACAGTCCGCCCTGGTAGTTGTCGCTGCCGATATGTGAGATAATCATGTCTTTTGCCTGCTCATCCGTGACCTGGACATCGAACGTAAAGACCGGCACGCCGGCTTCGTGGGCCTTCTTCACGCCTTCTCCGGCCGCCTTCGAATCAACGGGGTTGAGGAAGATCGCGTCGCAACCCTGGGCCACAAAGTCTGATAGCTGGTTGTTCTGCTTGGCAGCGTCAAGCTCGCCGCTCAGTGCCACGACCTCATATCCGTACTTCGCAGCCTCGGCCTGCATGACGTCAGCGATGAGCTTGAAAAACGGATTGGTCAAATCCATGCAGGTCATGCCTATCTTGCCCTTGGCCTCGCTTTTCTTCGAGCAAGAGCAGGCAAGCAGCGGCAGTACAATTGCAAGAATACAGAGTATGAGACTGTTCCTTCGATTCATGATCCTTGTCCCTTCCTAATTCATGTTCTTGTTCTTCTTACGCAGAAAGAACCCCGGCATTCGTCCCGTTCCGCGCGCCTTGTCCAGGAGCACGGCGACAAGGATGACAGCACCGAGCACCACTTGCTGCATGTAGCTTTCGATCGCAAGCAGATTCATACCATTCTGGATGACCGAGATTATGAAAGCCCCAATCAGCGTTCCCAAAATCTTGCCCGACCCGCCGGACAGGCTAGTCCCGCCGACTACAACCGCTGCGATAACGTACAGCTCGTACATCACGCCGATATTGGGCGCCCCGGTATTGAGCTGCGAAGCCTGAATGCACCCGCCCAGACCCGCGGCAAGTGAGCTGACGACATATACGAAAACGATTACCGACTTAACTGGAACACCCGACAGCCTCGCAGCTTCCTGGTTTCCGCCGACAGCGTAGATATAGCGTCCGGTGCGCGTGTGCGCCATGAAGATATGGGCTGAGACGTAAAGAACTATAAGGAGGATCACTGTGTTGGGTACGCCAAGCGAGCGACCCTGCCCCAGCCACGGCAGGGCCCCGGGCACCTGATAAATCGAATAGCCCTCTGTTATCATGAAGGCCAGGCCCCGTGCTATCATCATTACGCTCAGCGTCGTGATAAACGGCGCAACCTTGAATCGCGACACGATGAAGCCGCCGATCGCTCCGATGATGCCGCAACACATTGTTCCCGCAAGAAATCCAACCAGAACCACCCAGGCCGGGGCCTGTAGCCCGCCAAGCTTCTTCATAATCAACGTGGATATGACCGCCGCTAACGCAATCAAGCTGCCAACTGACAGGTCGATTCCGGCAGTTATTATCACCATGGTCATGCCGATGGCGATCACCGCGATGACCACTATCCGGTCCACTATCGCAAGCAGATTGGACCGCTTGAGAAAGTCGGGCCACACATAAGATCTCGGCGTCAGCAACTCACAGCCTGAAAATTCGGGATAGGTCTGCGGCATCAGCTCGATTACTCGCCACTTTACAACACTTCCACTGGTCACAATCACGGCCGGCCGAGAACCTTCGGCCTTGATATCGTCCAGGGCAAGCTTGAGGTCGCGCGGCGTGCCCACCACGACCCGAGCCTTGCTGTAGCCGGCATCGTTGAGCTTCTCACCCACCTTCTCGGCGACCAGCGCCGAGTCCATCTTGGCAGCGCCGACTGCCAGGATGATGTCCGACTCGTCAAACCTGCCGGTTATCTGCTCGAAGACTTCGGCTATGGCGTCACTGCCCTCCGGCATCTGCTCCTCGAGCGTCAGAACGCTGAACATCAGGCACAGCACTATCAGGACAAGCACCATCCCGTAATCGCCAAACAACTTTCGCCTCATGTCCGGCCCCTGCTGACCCTAAGCTATAGCCAGGGACAGTATATCTTCCTGTGTCGCATTCGACACATCTGTGATTTCCCCCTTGACCTGCCCCTCGTGCATCACGATGATGCGGTCGCTCAGGCCGAGTATCTCGGGAAGCTCGCTGCTGATCATAATAACGGCTTTACCCTCTTCAGCCAGCCGGCCCATCAGCAAATGAATCTCGTATTTCGCTCCGACATCGATTCCCCGCGTCGGCTCGTCAAAGATCATAATGTCGGCGCTCCTTGCCAGCCACTTGGCGATTACCACCTTCTGCTGGTTGCCGCCCGAAAGATTCATGATTAGCTGCTCCGGCCCCGGGGTTCTGATTCTTAGACTCTCCGCGAAGTCGCCGAATTCTCTTCGCTCCTTTCGCTGGTTCAGGAAAAAACGACCGCCGAGTCGGTCCAGATTTGGCAGGCCGTAGTTCTCCCGACAAGAATGAATCAGAACCAGCCCCTGACGTTTACGGTCTTCCGTCAGCAGGCATATACCTCTGCGTATCGCATCACCCGGGCTACGTATCTCAGCCCTGGTGCCGTCGATCAATATCCGCCCGCGGTCCGGGTTCTCGGCGCCGAAGATAAGTCGCATGATCTCGGTTCGTCCGGCTCCGACAAGACCGGCGAACCCGAGTATCTCGCCCGCCCGGACGCTGAAACTTACATTGCGGACTGTCCGGCCCCGGCAGAGATTCTCCACCCGCAATCGTTCGCGACCCGGCCTTGCCGAGTGCCCCGGAAACTCCGAGTCAAGAGGACGCCCGACCATCATCTCAATCAGTCTCTTGCGATTCACATTGTCGATATGCTCCGTGCCCACATGTTCTCCGTCCCGAAGAACCATCACGCGGTCCGCCACCTCGAATACCTCTTCGAGACGGTGACTGATATAGATTATGCCGAGCCCGTGGGATTTGAGTTCACGGATCATGGCGAACAGATGGCCGGATTCCCGGGCAGTCAGCGTGGCAGTCGGTTCATCCATGACGATGATCTTGGCATCGACCGAAAGCGCCTTGGCAATCTCCACGGTCTGCTGCTGGGCCACAGTCAGCTCACAACAACGAGCATCGGGGTCGATGTCGATGCCGAGCTTCTCGAACAACTCCAGGGTGGCCCGCTGCTCTTCGCCTGACCTGACAAAACCCATTCTGGTCTTCTCCCGTCCGAGGAAGATGTTCTCTCGCACAGTCAGATCGGGAATCAGGTTGAACTCCTGGTAGATTATCGACACGCCGGCCTGCTGTGCTGCGCTCGGAGAGAGCATGCTCGCTGATCTGCCCTCTATGAGAATTCTTCCGGAGTCTGGCAGATATGCTCCGCCCAGTACTTTAATGAGCGTACTCTTGCCCGCGCCATTCTCGCCAACGAGAGCCAGGACTTCGCCGCGGCGAAGTCTCATTGAGACGTTATCCAGTGCACGCACACCGGGAAAGGATTTGTCGATTCGGCGCATCTCCAGGAGGAGCGGATTGTGTAGTCTGGACTCTTCTGTCACCATAATCACCGGACGGAGAAGTGGCTCTGCTCGAGAACTCACGCGGGCCTGCGTCGGATCAAACATCTGAGAACGCCCTCGTTTGAACCGATCAAGGCTCACATGAAAGGGCACGGTCCACGTATTGTCCAGAAGATACTAAGTAATACAACGTAGGAATGCAAGTACACGTCCTGCTGAGTCATCTCCGGTTTTGAAGCGACTGTTCGCAGTGATAAGTCGGCGCAACTCTTGAAAAGGCCTCGGGAAGCAGATCCCCGCACGCAAGTTTCTTCACGGTGGTCCACGCATGGGACTGAGGATCGTGGTTGACACAACTCATTCGGCGCACGGTCCTCAAATTGTGACAGAACCTCGCTCTGCCAGGACGCTTCTGACCTTTGCTGCATTCAGTGTGGGTATTGGGGTGTTGCCGTCCAGGGCCAGATATGCCGCTGTGCCGGCGGCCTCGCCCGTCTGGTTCATGTTAACCATGACTCTGACCGCACTAAACGCCACCAGGTCGGCGTCCAGCATTCTGCCGGCCGCTATTAAATTTCCATATTTGCCGGGAACGAGGGACCGGAAGGGAATCTGATAGAACGTCGGGTTGGTTTGGATCTTCTCCCGCCACCTTCCTTTGACATGGGGATAACCGGGGCGACTGTAGACCTGCGTGCCGTCCAGGTATTTGAAGGTCAGGCCCGGCTTGTCCTGATGGTGAATGTCAACGCGATAGCTGCCATTTGCGATTGCGTCCTTGAATCTTCTGCCGTAGAGAATATCGTCGCCGGTGATCTGATATTGACACTTTACGTGCCGCGTCTCCCTTATTCCTATCTGTGAAGGAAGTGCTTGGAGGACAACCCTGCTATCGGGCACGTATTTGCGCAACATATTCAGGAATGCACGGACCTGCCGTCTTCCCTCCATCTCCGCCCCTGTCAACTGCTCGGCATTGCTGCAATCTGCTCCGTACACGCGGGTGCCAGCCAGCATGTACACATCTGAGCCCGGTACGTTTCTTCCCCACACAAAGCCTAACGGCACGTCGAATTCGTCACCATGCTCACGGAACAACTTGCTGAACTTGCCGCCGATCGAATCCCAACCAGAAAGCCTTACACAGGTGGTCGGCGGCTGTAAGTGCTCTCTGGTATAGGTCTCCAGGCCCAGTCGATGACACAGATCGCCGTCGCCAGTTGCGTCTACGAACATTTTGGCCTTTATCGCACCTCTTCCCGACTTGTTCTCGACAATCACGGCCTCCAATTGCCCATCTCTGACATAAGGCAGAGAAAAGACTGTGTGCAGATAGGGTTTGACGCCGGCCTCTTTGACCATCTCGTCCAATTCTATCTTCATCTCGTCGGAATTGAAGCCGCACCCAACGCTGTGGCTGCCGCGATCCACGTCCACCGCGCCACGTCTTCTCAACCGCTCCATTGTCTCGAGTGTCAGTCCGGCTATTATCTGTCGCTTGAACTCCGTGTCCATCAGGCTGTGCCAAACATTGACCATGGAGTTCGTAGCCGTCCCCCCGAAGCTGTTTTGCTTTTCAATCAGGACGACTTCGGCTCCGAGCCGGGCGGCGCGAATCGCTGCGAATACTCCCGTACAACTGCCCCCCAGGACGCAAACGTCCGCTTCGGCAAACACCGGCACCGATCGAGACGGCTCATGTATTGTTCCCGGAGCGGCACTGCTCGCGCCGGCCACGTTGACCTTGCCGCTCGCTAGAAAACCGCCGGCAGCTAATTCTAAAGCCGATATTCTGAGAAAATCTCGCCGGCTGTTCGAACTCATAACATCACCTCGACCATGGACATTTCCTATTCTCGGTCAGCGATCTTGTGTTCTTCCTCGTACGATTGCGGACCATATATAGTAGACCGGGACACCGGCGAGGATGCTGCCCAGACTCCAATAAGACGGCGTCTTCCACTGCTTGAAGGCAAAGACTGCCATGAACAGGACGACACCTATGAAGATCGCCGGTACGACAGGGTATCCGGGCACGCGGAATGGTCTTGCCATCTCAGGCCTGCGCCGTCGGAGCACGTAGACTGCGCCGATCCACAAGACTGCAAAAAGCGATTGTCCCACTGCGGCGTACTTGTACATGTTCTGAAAGTCGATAAGGAACAGAATGAGAATCGCACAGGCGCTCTGGGCGATCATAGCGTATACGGGGATGCCTCCCCTGGAGCTGACGCGACCGGCCATGGCGGGGAACAGACCGTCTTTGGCCATGGCGTAGTAGATCCGCGGGCCAGTGATGATGAACGCGCTGACCGTAGCCAGGAATGCCAAGCCAATGGCGATGGAGAAGACGCCTGATATCCTCGGTCCGAAAAGATTCGTGACCGCCGTTTGGGGAACCATTTCCGCGTTCTCAAACCCCACATCGGCTAGGGGCACCGCGTAGGCAAACGTGAGGTTGAGGCCCAGATACAGGACGACGACGAGTACCGTGCCCAGCAACAGCGCTCGGGGCAGGACTCTGGCCGGATTCTTGATCTCGCCCGCCACATAAGTGGCTGCGTTCCAGCCGCTGTAGGCGAACATGACGTAGAACAATTGCGTGGCCGCGTCCCCGAGTTTGACGTTTGCCAGCGACTGTCCCCGGGCAAGATTTGACAGTTGACCCTTGCCGAACAGGAAGGCCAATGCCGCCAGAACGACGAAGAGGCCGAACTTGAGCAAGGTGGTTAGATTCTGAGTCCAGGCGGATTGACGATGACCGAGGAGATTGGGCACCGTAATGATGACAATGATAGCTGCGGCTGCGATCTTGATATAGGGCGCGGTTATGACGACAGCCGTGGCTGTAGTCTTGATAAAGGGAGCAGTTTCATTTTCGGCTAATCCGAACGGCGTCAGAAGATACTTGGCTGCGACATAACCGGTCACCGCCAACGGCGCGGAAAAGCCGACAAAAAACGACGTCCAACCTGAGAGAAAGGCCGGCATGGGCCCGTACGCTTCGCGAAGGTAAACGTATTCGCCGCCCGCCCTCGGTAGAGCGGTCGCCAATTCCGCGACGCAAAAGGCGCCGCACAAGGCGAGCAATCCGCCGAGAGCCCAGAGCCCGAAAATGACGGGGCAATTCTTCAAGGTCACCATCATGTACCCGGGCGAGACCAGGATGCCCGTGCCGACCATGCTGGCGATTACGACATAGGTTGCTGTCGACAGGCCGAAGCCCCGCCGCAGTTCGTCTTGAGGCGCTGTGCCCTCAGCTTGATTAGTCAAATTAGAAACCTCCGAAATAGTGACGTCAATCAGGACCTTACGCTTGTGCGCTCATAGACTTGGCCAGCATCTGGTCCCAGATCTGGCGCTGCTCGATCAATGCCGCAACACGGTCCGGGACTTTGTCACTGACCTCCAGCAACTGCCAGCCTGTCCAGCCCATCTTCACCAGCAGGTCCATCTGGAGCTGGTACGGGAATGCGCTGTCCTTGAGGTTGTGAAGGTGGAGCGTGTCGCCGAGATAATCCTTGACGAGGTTGAAATTGTGCTCGAATCCTTCGCCCTCGGCATCCCTTGTAGCGCTGTTGAGCTTCAACCTGACGCTGGGCTGTTCAACGCGTTCCATGATGGCTCTGAGCGTAGGCAGTTCGCCCACATTGCCGTGCGCCTCGAGGCGAACCTGTTGGCCACAACCGGCGGCGAACGCACCGACGATGTTCAGCGCGTCGGCGATCTGGAAAATGGTCTGCTCATGCGGGATGCCGGCATGGAAGCTGTTGGGAAAGACTCTCACGCCGCTTCCGCCGATGTCACGGCTCAGCAAAACGTAGGCCTTGGTATTTTCTATAGCCAACTTGAGTTTAGCCGGTTCGGGCGAGTCAAACTGCTCGCTGGTGGCCACGCCCACCAGGGTGACGGGGCTGTCGGCGAAGCGTTTCCGGACTTCTGCTCGCTGCCGTATGTCGAGTTCCAGCTCGACGCCGTGAGCGTAGGATTGGCTGGTTCGCAACTCGACTCCATACGCCTCGGCCTTGGTACAGTTGGCGATGAGCGTGGGAATGTCCCAATCTTTGCCCCACTGGTACGTGGTGAACCCGAAGCGCGTTTTGCCGTCGGGTTTGCCAAAACCGTTGACCTGAAAAGAATCGCACGAGGTCAAAACAGTGGTTGCAGCCGCACCGGCTGCGACAGAGAGGCCCCTCGCCAGAAATTGACGGCGTGAAGTCTTCTTTTTGTCAGAGAGCATATTCTGTGTCCTCCGTAACCAGGTTAACATTGGTGCATCTATTGGCTTGTCCTTTTCTTGAGTGTCACGCCCAGGCCCGGGCCTGCCGCGCTGAGGAAGACGGTCTCCAGAGTTGGGTCGGTGGTGACGACATCGAGGTAGTCCCGCATACGTTCGGCCGAGTCGGTCGTGTCATGGGCCAGGATCAGTCCGCCCGGACGCACCAGGGGCAGCAGCTTATTGAGATAGTCGAGGTAGCCCCCCTTGTCGGCGTCGATGTAGAGTATATCTATCGGCTCTTCGAGCCTCGTGACCTGCTTGTGAGCATCTCCCTCGATGACGGTGACAAGCTCCTCGACGCCAGCCCGCTCGAAATTGGCCCGCGCCAAAGCTACCCGCTCGGGGTCGATCTCGAATGTCGTCAGCTTGCCTGCGGTCGTCCTCAGGGCCAGGCAAAACCAGATGGCGGCGTAACCGTTCGACGTGCCGATCTCGACGACGTGTTTGGCGCCGCCGGCTTCGGCGAGCAACCTCAGCAGCCTGCCGTCTTCCGGCGGAACACTCAAAATGTCACTGTGCTCACCGACGAGCATCTGCTCGAGGACACCAAGGATCCTTT
>Ga0209536_100013697_pt1 | contig 11682 bp, 14 predicted proteins | sample DeeMarSeWOR28_12_FD_187461 | JGI IMG/M metagenome (GOLD analysis project Ga0209536, IMG submission 187461) | Marine sediment microbial communities from White Oak River estuary, North Carolina - WOR-2-8_12 (SPAdes) (version 2) | ecosystem: Environmental > Aquatic > Marine > Intertidal zone >... | reverse complement strand
TTCAGGTTTCGGCAGGAATTTACCGACACCCGAAACCCAAACGTAGTAACAATTATTGCAAACGCTCCATTGGTTTATAAAGTTACTTGAGCTTTCTGCATATACACATAAATATATAAGGTATCGGTAGACGAATCATAAGGAAATAAAAATCACACAAATAATTTTAAGGGTTCATTTTGGGATAGAGATATTGCGATTGGTAGTCTCGTAAGTTTCATGCTACTCTTGCCATTACTTTATGAATACATCTCAAATATCAGTGGGGGTACTTCAACGCTCCAAATATTTTGGGCTTCTTTAACCCGTGTGAATAATGATTCAATTTCATATGAAAGGAATTGAGCTTTTTTTTTAAAACCACTTTCTAGTGAAACAAGATAATCAAAAAAATTTTATTTCCTATTTAATAAATTTTAAATTTTTTTTTTAATAATGCTATTTTGTCGGTCTAATAATATTTAGCAAATTTTAGATCCGCAATAAATAATTAAAAATATTTCCATAAACTATTGTTCCGAACCACAATATTTATATAATAGAAATTCGTAGTTATTATTAATTATAAATCTATATTAAAACAGTTTAAAGCAAAAACAAAAATAGTGGAGGAATAAAATATGGCTAAAAAGAAAGCTCCTGCTAAGAAGAAAGCTGAAAGTTATATCGCAAAGGCACCAATTCGAAGATTAATGAAAAAGGAAGGTGCTGATCTAGTAGCTGCAGATGCACTAGATAAGCTTATCGGGTTTCTTGAGAACGCAGCTAGTGAGGCAACAAAAAATGCAATTAAAATAACGAAAGCTGATAAAAGGAAGCGTGTAACGGCTGCTGATATACGTAAGGCTACTCGATAGGAAGTTTGGAGTCTAATATTCAATATTTTTTTTCTTATTTTGTTAATGTGTTTATAATTTCTTTTAGGGAACGCCTTTTACTTAAAGTTCTCAAAAAATTCTCTGTTTAAAAATTTATTAACATTTTGATTAATTTTTTTCCTTACGGAATCTAAACCCTCTGGGAGCACTCTTGTTTTACCTACGATGTCAATAAATCCAAGTTCTGTTCCGTATCTTGGAACTATATGAATATGTAAATGATCTATGCTTCCTCCAGCAAAGTTTCCTTGATTTAATCCAATGTTGTAACCTTTTGGATTATACAGATCATCAAGCAATAATTGCAAACCTTGAATTGTTCTATTCAAATGTATAAGCTCCTTTTTCGTTAATTCGGTATATTTTGTAATATGTCTATTTGGAACGCACATAAGGTGTCCGGGATTAAAAGGATAAAGATTTAACACTACAAAACAGATATCATCCTCATAGATTTTTAAGTTTACTATTTTATCGTCATTTTCTTTAATTGAACATAAAATGCAATCAACATCAGGTCTTGATCTACCTTGAACATAGTCAATTTTTCCAAAAGCCTGCAACCACCTTTCGAAAATTAATTTTCACCCAAAAGAGTTCTATATAATTAGGAATATAAAGAAAAATCCGAATTAAATTCATTCGATTTAGTAATATCTTCTGGCTTTATCTTTCCTGAACAATATTCGTTAAGAATCATATTAGAATAAGCGGAACACGTGAAAACTTTTCTAATGCTTCTATAAAAAGAATTCTTTGAAATTGTACCGTCTCTCTTTAAAAATATCTGATCACTTATCTCGTATCTAAAGTTCTGTGTGTCAATTCTGAAAAAAACATCTTTTGCGAGGAAAAATTTTCTGATATCTATAAAAAAGTTAATTTTTCCATTTTCTTCTAAAGCATTTAATGCATCTACTTGCGGAGGAGATATTTGGATTGGGTTAGACACGATGATTAAATCCTTATTTGTTGGTTTTATTACTACCATTTTTTGTGCGATAGGGCCGGGTGGAAAGATGAATTGAAAGCCAAATTCTAGCTTTTTATCATCTGAGGGAATTTTGTTTCTAAGGAGTCCTTCATCCAACAAATACTCTTGGATTAAAAGCTTTATCTTATTCTCGCTGTTTGTCATTATGATTTTTAATCTTTGATTTGATATAAACTATTTTTTTATAGTAGGGATTGATTTTCTAATAATTTTTTAAAATTGAACAAAGTCGCTTCTAATGTGAGTTTTTATTACCTAAAAAGTTAATATTTGCCCTTAGGTCTTGGTTGGGGCTTTATTCCCGCGTTCTTTAATTTCTCAATGTTCTTTACTAATTCTTCTGAAGAGGAACAAAAAGTAACCTTTAGCGAATCATAATCTATGAATAAAGTTCCAACTATCCCTAATCCCATTAAATGATTATCATCATCTATAAAAGTATGATCAATATTCATTTTGATTGCTTTTGTACTATCTTCAAGTTCAACCAGTTGAGGCTCGCAAGCAGTGTAACCAGTTCCTCTATTCGTAAGTAAATAATTCATTAAAGCAAAATCTAACTCATCATTAATCTCCCCTTTTTCTTGAAGTACTTTTATCACAACAGGAGCGTTTGATGATGGCATATTTATTTATTAACTCAAATTGGAAAAAATAAAAAAAATGGCGATAAAGTGCTAAGTTCGTTTATCAATTTGTACTCTATCAACGCTATGTAAAGCACAATTCATGTTTTCTAATTTATCTTTAATAGCTTCAAGTGATAATTCATCTGAACCCTTAATTGTTATAAAAATCGATGTAGTTTTTTGATCTATTTCATCTGTTTTAATTTGGACAAAATAAACACCGGGTATTTCCTCTAATGCTTGTGCAAGTCCATAGTTTGAAGGAATGTGTGGTTTTAAGACATCTAAGTCAAATTCTATTCGACCCATTATTTAAATTTAAACCTTTTTTGAATTATTTATTGTTTAATATTAGTAAAAAATTATTTCAATAATAGAATAAATTGTATTTATAATTTATTTTTAACTATAATAGAAATTGTTCAAGAGTTTTTATTAATTCAGTTGGTATTTCGTTTAGTTCAATAATCTTATTTGCCTTTTTAAACATTTCTCTTTTAATGAAACTTGGAATTTTAGTATTTAATGCAATAGATTTAGAATTCGTCATTAATGCAGCTTCTATATCTCGCCCTGTATCACCGATAACAACAATTTCGTCAAAATTTACTCCTAATCTATGACATAGGTACTTTAGATGATCGGGATGTGGCTTAAGATTGTCTATATCATCACGACCAGCAACATCATCGATATATTGACTAATTCCTGCGGTTTCTAATGAAATCTTCGCATTTTTATGCGTATTATAAGTAAAAACCGCTTGTTTTAGATTTTTCTTTTTTGCGAATTCTAAAACACCTATTATTCCCTTTGTTAGACTTGCCTTTATAGCAGCTTCTTGTTCAACTAAAATTACTGCATTATTCACTTCCTTAATAATTTCATTAATCGTTTCCTCGGTCATTCCGTTTTTGAGAAAAAATTGCTTAGAGTTTCTAACAATTTCTAAAAGAGGGGTTTTACTCGAAAGAATCTCCTTAGAAATTCCGTGCTTTATTAGGATTTTAATGGCTTTCCTTCGAGCTTTAATGGAATTAATTTTAAAATCGATTAAGGTTCCATCTAGGTCCCAGATAATTGCTTTTATAGGTTTTGTTTTCATTTAATAAACCAGATCAAAATATGTTGGTCCTGTAGGGGTGAGAATTGACTTTTTTAATTTCACTTGATCCACAGTAAAAGGTCCGAACTCTAAATTTTTATTCTCATTAATTAAATTTTTTAAAGCACTAAAAGTTTGATAATTTATTTTATCTTTTTTCAGTCTTCCTATTGTTAAATGAGGAGTGAATTGCGTTCTTTTATCCTTTTGAATGTTCAATCTCTCAGCTAAAAGTAATTCAATAGAATTTTTGATTTCCTGTAAGAATTGAGTATCTCCTATAAGTTTCACCCATATTACAGAGAATTTGTTAAATTGTCCGACTCCTTTTAATTTATATTCAAAAATTTTTCCGTTGAACATATTTTCGTTTATTTCTTCTTTTAAGATTCTATATATTTCCATAGCTAAGGTTTCAGAAATGTTACCTAAAAATTTCACTGTCAAGTGAAGGTTTTCTGGTTCCACAGTTTTACACTTAGATTGATTTTGCTTTAAACGAGCAGAAAACGAATTGATTTTATCAATCGTGAGATTGTCTTTTAACTCAATTGCTATAAATGCTCTAATCATTATTAAAACCTGTTAAGTGTTGGAACTATTTTATCTTTTAATTTTCCCAGGTAGATAAAAATCATATCTTTTCTTAAAGAGTTTAGTCTTGATATACCTATCAATTTTTCTCGCATTTTGGAAAATAACCCAAATCATCTTATCGTTTTTATAGTATTTTTCAACTTCTTCAAATGTAATCGGTTCCATGTTAAACTCGCTTGCTTCTTCTTTAAAAAATTTGTTCACACTATGAATAAGCTCTGGTATAAGTTCAGATTTTTGTTCTTTAAAGAAGTTAGCAATTAAATCAATTGTTACCAGTCGCCAATCATAATAACGATCAACAACTTCGCTCAGAAACGCAGCTTTTACAAGAAACCTCAAAAAAGAGGGAGTGCTTTTTAAAAATAATTCTGCGTCCATCGCTTCTATTCCATTTTTTCTAAACATCGGAGTAGAAGTATCGAAGTAAATTAACTTTGTGCCATTCTCGATCTTAGGGTTATTTGGATCGTATCCAATTATAGCGAAGTTGGAAATTTGACCATCTAATCCTAAATCTATCGATTCATGATTTTTACTATAAATCCATACTTTTTTCATTTCCCTCATCGTAAGTAGAATTAAAGTGTTGATGTCTTCAGTACTTAACTCATGAATCACTCGATTTCCTACCGATTCTGAAGGGATTTTTTTTTGCACACAGTAAAATTTAATCTTATCTTCTTCATCTTTAAACCATGCTACATCGTACTCCGGAAGATTTAATCCCACTTCTTCTTTTAAAATTCTGTTATATTCATTATAAGCCCAAATATGCCTATTAACTTGCTTTTTATTTTCAAAAATTGGGATTCTTTTATAAGCTATCTGTTCTGGATCACCTACAATCTCAAATACAAGACTAATTTCACCATAACCCAGAATTTTAATTGGCACTACTCCCTTTTCTGGATTATAGGTATCGATCGACCGTTCTAATTTCTTCAAAACTTCAAGATCAATTTTCAATTCTAATCTTTCTCTTCTTTTATGTTTATAGAAATTGGTATAAATCTTTATATAATTAACTTCAAAATTTAAACTTAATATTTTCCTAATTTATCAACTAAAGTTTTAGCAATCCCTAAATTTCTGCTTGCCATATATAACGGTTCCCAGGGCCATTCACAACCAGCTGCATATTGATACATACCGTTTGGTTTACCTAATTCAATTGTTTTTTCAATTTCTTTGCTTACGTTGCTTATAGAATAATTTTGACTCCCTAGAACCTGAGTATTAGTATTGCCTCTAATACAGTTTTTCTTTCCAATTTTTTCTTTAGCTTCTTTTAAATCTACTTGATAATCAAGATCTAAAATCGCTGCGTTTGTGCTCGAGACTAATTTTAACATATCTCTACCTTCTTTATCAATCACATTGTTATCGCCACAAATATGATAAAGGACAGGTACATCATTTTGAATCCAGTTAAAAAGTTCTTTAGTTGCTTTTAAACAACATTTCTCATATCTAAATGGTCCAATTTGTGAGATTGCTGAGTCTCCAGCTCCAATAATATTAGCACCTGCTTCAATTTGCAGTTTAGCAAACTCTTTTTGGATTGGTAAAACTCTATCAATAAGAATTTTAATCTTAATATCCCAATCATCATAACGGCATAGCATTAACACATTAACTAAACCAAACAAACAACAAATCTCTGCAAAAGGAGCTTCAATCCAACCAATAATACATTGATCTCTACCCAATTTCTCAGATAAAATTTTTACGGCATTTACTCTGTTAATTATTCTCAGGTTCGATAGTAAATCGGGAGCCTCAATAGAATCAAATTCAGAAATATTTAAGTGATCTTTCGCTATAGGAGTATGACTAGACCAATCGATGGATACACCCCAAGCGTTAGCCTCACGATAAGCATCTGTTGATACATTAACATGATCTATGCCAAAAAAAGCAGCAGACCTTATCTGGGCATTTGCTAAAACTTCCGGTTTTTGACAATATTCTCTGTTATAATCTACTCCAGTCAAAGAAGCTGCTAAATGCATTATGAAAGGATTGAATGGTATTTTCTCTGGAACACCTTTTATTGCTGAAAGGGTTAATTCTAATGAATTCATATTGATATCAAAACCCCAAATACTTATTTTCTAACTCTCTTCTTTCTAGTCTGTTGAAATTCAATATAAACTCCAAAATCGTTTAATGTGTCAATATAGGCTACTTTTTGTACCCCTGCTGTAATTCCTTCATGAACTACTGAATATCCTCTTTCTACATATTCTTTCACAATAGAATCAACATCATCAACGAAAATCCCAAAATGATGAAGCCCTTCTTTACCAGCATCGAGAAACTCTTTAAATATACATTCGCCGGAAATGAGTTGTATCAATTCAATCTGAACATTTAAAGATCTACTAAATCCAATCGAAGTTTGGACTATTGTTTCTTTTCCTCTATAATTATACTTGGTAGGTTTATTTTCAAGAAAAGAAAATTTTGGAAGCCCTAACTTTTCTTCTAAAATCTTAGCTTGCTTTTTATTGTCTTTATACACATAGCCTAGCTGATTAATTTTCAAGTTTCCCAGATTTAGTTCGCTCATAAAATCTTGACCTATATCCATTTTTCTTTTAGAAATTATGATATATTAAGTTCGGAAAACTTTTTATATATACCTTTGATCATACCCTTAAAAATTGAAGGCGAAATCAGATACTATGTTTTACTGAACTAGTTTTATATTTCTTATAGTATATTAAATAATAAAGTTAGAAGAGTTAAAAGTTACAAGGACTGAAATTATTATGGCTAGACCTCTTTGGTTCGTAAATTTACTGGAAAAAACTTTTCCAAACATTAAATTAATAGCAAAATTAACGAGAATTCCGATAATGGGAAAACTTTTCGATAAATTACTTTTTGAAGGAGACGATATCATTTACTTAACAAAAGATAGAGTAGTTTCTATTAATACAGAAGTTGAAAAACAAGCGGAAATGGTTTTACCTTCAAAAGTTTTGGAGCACTTCATTGAAAAAGCTCATTATCATTGGGTAATGAATTTTTGTATATGTAGAGATTCAATGCAGTGTAAAGATTATCCAATCGATTTAGGATGTCTTTTCTTGGGAGACGCTGTTTTAGGGATTAATCCCCAATTAGGAAGGCTTGTAACTAAAGAAGAAGCTCTTGACCATTTAAGAAAATGTAAAGAAGCGGGTTTGGTTCATATGATTGGAAGGAATCTTTTAGATAAACAATGGCTGGGGGTAAATCCAGGCCATAAACTTCTTAGTATTTGTAATTGCGACCCTTGTTGTTGTTTGTGGAGGATCTCACCTGTCTTAGCGCCGAAAATTGGCTCCAAAATACAGAAAATGCCAGGTTTGAGTATAGAAGTAACAGAAAAATGTATAGGATGTGGAACTTGTATGCATGGAATATGTTTTGTCGATGCAATCCATATGGTTGATAATCACGCTAAAATCAGCCAAGAATGTAGGGGATGTGGTCGGTGTGTTGAAATTTGTGCCCAAAATGCAATTGAACTCACGATAAATGATAAAGACTTTGTTAAAAATTCAATTAAGCAAATTGAAAAAATTATTGATGTTAGCTAGTTTTATATCTTACCAATCTTAATTCTTTAATTGAAATGAGAATTAAGGACTTTAAGTTGGAAGAATATTTCGCAAAATATGAGTTTAATGTTAAATACACGTTATGTTCTTCAGATTGCGAATCTTTTAGCGTAGAAGAATTACTAATTTTAGAACAAGACTCGTTAAACGATCTTAAAAAACTTCGATTAGGTTATACTGAATCACGCGGTAATCCGATATTAAGAAATCTTATTTCTAAATTGTATAGTAATATTAATAACGAAGAAGTGATTGTGTTTTCCGGTGCTGAAGAAGCGATTTTTATATTTATGAATGTTCTATTGAAAAAAAACGACCATATAATAGTTCAATATCCCGCCTACCAATCACTTTACGAAATTGCTAACGCTATCGGGTGTAAAGTTACTAAATGGTTAATGGATGACGAGAAACATTGGGAGCTTGATTTACAGTTTTTAGAATCTAATATTACCCAAGCTACAAAATGTATTGTTGTTAACTTCCCTCATAACCCTACTGGCTACCTACCTAAGAAAGATATTTTCGAAAGAATCGTTAATCTGGCTAAAAAGAATAATGTTTACGTGCTTTCTGATGAGGTTTATAAATTTTTAGAATATGATGAAACCGAACGATTATCATCTGCATGTGACCTTTACGATAAAGGGATTTCAATTGGAGTCATGTCTAAATCTTATGGTTTAGCTGGGTTAAGAATTGGATGGATTGCAACAAAAAATAAAGGATTGATGGAAGAAATCGCCTCCTTTAAAAACTACACGACAATTTGCAACAGCGCTTTAAGTGAGTTTTTTGCAATCTTAGCCCTCCGTAATAGAGATAAAATCATAAATAGAAATTTAAAAATAATTAAAGACAATTTGAATCTTTTAGATAATTTTTTTAATAGAAACGAGAATTTTTTGCGTTGGATTAAACCTAAAGCAGGATCAATAGCGTTTCCCAGAATACTTGTAAATGAAAACGCACATTCGTTTTGTTTAGACCTCCTAAAAGAAAAGAGTGTCCTTTTAATGCCAAGCACTAATTATGAATATGGTGATCGCCATTTTCGGATAGGATTTGGTAGGAAAAATATGCCAGGAGCTTTAAAAAAATTAGAAGAATTTCTAAAAGATAAGTACGAAAATTAGATATCTTTGATGTAATTATATGTTAATACCATTCATTTTTCCTAACACTTTGTATAAACCTTGAGTCCCCAAGTTTTCTAGACCTAAAGCCATAGCATACATATAAAATTGATAAGCGAGAGCTAACCCTGGTAGAGATAAGTTCATGGATTTTGCTTCTTTTAACGCGATGCCCATATCTTTTACGAAATGCTTGATAAAAAATCCGGGATCAAAATTTCCTCTAGAAATTCGAGGCCCTAAATTATTTATTGACCAACATTCTGCTGCTCCCTTCCCAATAACTTGAATTACTTCGTCTAAGTCGTTTCCTGCTTTATAAGCATATAGAAGGGATTCAAAAACGCCTATCATCGTGGAAGCTATGAGAATTTGATTGCTCATTTTGGTGTGTTGTCCTGCTCCTGTTGTACCCATATAAGATATGTTTTGACCCATGAGTTCGAAAAGGGGTAAGACTTGTTCGTAAATCTCTTTATCACCGCCGATCATGATAGCAAGTGTTCCCTTTTTTGCTCCAACATCTCCCCCAGATACCGGTGCATCCAAAGATGACACTCCTATTTTTTTAGCTTCATAATAAATCTTTTGAGCTAATGAAGGCTCAGAAGTTGTCATATCTATTACAATCGAGCCTTTTTTTATCGATTTTAAGATTCCCTTTTCTCCTAAATATACTTCTTCAACATCTTGAGGGAATCCGACAATTGTAAAGACAATATCGCTTTCTTCAGCAACTTCTCTAGGGTTTGAGCACCATATGGCACCTTTATCAATCAATTCTTTTGTTTTTTCTTTGGTTCGATTATAAATGAAAATTTTATATCCCGCATTTAAAATATGAGCACACATAGATTTCCCCATAACACCAGTTCCAATCCATCCAATTTGTTGTTCCATATCTATTCTCCTTCAAAGTAAAATCCTTTAAGAACTATATTAGAGATTAATTTAAAAAAATTTGCAATCTTTTGTTCAAAAAAGCATTTTTAAAATAAATTGAGCATATGATTTAGATTTCAAACCCAGAATAAATTTCCTTTTTTAACATTATCTATTCTGGTCCGATGTTTAAGCGCAGAAACCGCTTGAACTGCTTCTTTAATTGAATGAAAAACAGGAATGTGAGCGAGTTCCAAAGATTCGATGATAAGAGTATATTTTGATACATAAGGAACAAAGCATACCACAGGTTTATTTTTAGAGGAAACAATATTTGCTATCCTTCTCCCGATTTGAAAAGATATATTAGGCGGATATGGAAGTAATAATAATATAATACATTCAATCCTCTTAATATCTGATAAATATCTTACTACATCTTCTATGTCAGTATCAACTACAGAGCCTGTTAAATCTATTGGATTATTAAAGGAAGCAATCTCTCTTGCTGACGGGTTCATTAGCTCTTTTAAATCCTTTTTTTCTTGTCTATCAAGTCTAACAGCATTCAAACCATATTTTTTCAGCATATCAGATGCGATTACACCATGTCCTCCAGAAACCGACACAATCACGACATTACCGTAAGTAATCACATTTTTCCCAAAAGGATTTTTTCGATGAGATAGGACATCGTAAACTTTTAAACATGTTAATAACTCACTTTCCGAGTTAGGTTGTATTATTTGATATTGTCTTAACGCGGCGCTAAGAATTTTGTAATTTCCTGCTAAACTAGCTGTATGCGATTGGGTAGCTACTTTTCCTTCTCTTGTTTTTCCTCCAAAAAATGTCACTACTGTATCTTCTGACTCTTTAGCTAATTGCAAAAATTTTCTAGCATTGCCCTCCTTGAATCCTTCCAAATAGAAAGCAATATTTGATGTCTCTTTATCAATTTTGCTAAAATACTCTAACAGCATTACCTCATCAACAACTGCTCGATTTCCGATAGAAACTGCAGTTGAAACCCCTATATTCCTCTCACTGAACTTTACAAAGAATTGATCAACCAAGACCCCTCCAGATTGACTAATTAAAGCAACAGAACCTTTAGGTGGGCGCGTTATGCGTTCAGTCGGCATAAAGATAGTATCAATTAATGGAGGAGAGTACACACCAATGCAATTTGGACCTAATATGGCAATATCATTATCAAATGCAATTTTTTCTAATTTTTCTTGTCTCTTCAAACCTTCATTCCCAATTTCAGCAAAACCTCCACCTATAATAATGCAAGCTGGAATGTGTAAATCAGCACAGTATTGAACATATTGTAGAGTTTCTTCCGCTTTAATTGCAATCACTAATAAATCCGGGATTTCAGGCAATTCATCTAATTTAGGATATAATTTTATCCCTTCAAGTTCACCTCCTGTAGGATGTATACCATACACTTTTATATTCATTTCAAATTCATTTTTAACAAAAATAATTCTCCCGGCACTTAAAGGATTTTTTTTACTAATACCTATAACAGCCATCGAATTTGGTTTGAATAATTTTTCTAGATCCATTTTAATCAAATTTAGGAAGATTTGTATTCTATTTTTTTTTCATTTTTTTTAAATTTGAAATTCCGATTCTTATTCTGTCTAAAATTTCTTCGATTTCTTCTTTGTTTACTATAAGCGGAGGCATAATAATATGAGTATCCTTTTTGTTTCCACAATAATTAAGAAGCACACCTTCTTTTACTATGGTCAACATACTTAATTGGCTATCCTCTTCTTTATAAAATTCAACTCCCCACATTAATCCTCTCCCTCTTACTTCCTTAATTAAAT
>Ga0209536_100013696_pt1 | contig 11683 bp, 6 predicted proteins | sample DeeMarSeWOR28_12_FD_187461 | JGI IMG/M metagenome (GOLD analysis project Ga0209536, IMG submission 187461) | Marine sediment microbial communities from White Oak River estuary, North Carolina - WOR-2-8_12 (SPAdes) (version 2) | ecosystem: Environmental > Aquatic > Marine > Intertidal zone >... | reverse complement strand
ATGATGATCATTTTGGCCATAGGCGACATTTATGTGTAAATTCATGCCGCCGCGGCTGGCCAGCGCCCGGAAAAATTCCCGGGTCAGCGATGGGTTGAGCGCAATCCCGTAAACGATGGATTCAGGCATGTTGCATACCAGAAAGGGCCGATTCGACAGATCAACGGTGACAGCCGCCAAAGCGTCATCCATGGGGATGACGGCATGGCCGTAGCGCCGAATACCTTTGCGCTCACCTAAAGCCTGGGAGACGGCATCGCCCAATACCAGGCCCACATCCTCGACGGTATGATGCAAGTCAACATCCAAATCCCCTTCGGCATGCACTGCCAGGTCAAAATAACCATGCACGGCAAACAGGGTAAGCATATGGTCGAGAAACGGAATTCCGCTGGCGATATCCGCCTTGCCCTTGCCGTCCAGATTCAGAGAAATCCGTACATCGGTTTCCCTGGTTTTGCGTTTTACATCGCCGGTTCGATTCATCATAATTTTTCAAGATCCTGTTCGGTCGTCCGTGAATGGCGGTGAACCTGTATTAACCATTGCGTTGATTTCGTCTAAAAATATAAACCATATCCAATAATAATCAATGAAACGTCATCAATTTAGGCCAAAAAAATGGGTGGCCCACCCAAAAGATGAACCACCCGTGAAAGGAGGTCAGAATGAAGCACTTAAACGCACTTACTCTGAGATGATTCGATTGAACCATCAGTTGTAAAGAACCGAATTAAGCGCTAATGGTTACAAAATTCCTCAGTTGCGGCGCTGGAAAATAGCCATAGCAGGTTGCATAATAACTTGCGGATAAATTAGCCCCTTTAATTTCCTATCGTTTTGGTATATATGATAGGCCTTTTTGTGGTTTTTTCCGACAACATGTTCTAAGATGCTAAAGGTTTCAGGTGTCAGTGTTCAGGTGTCAGGACTTAACACCTCGGTTTTCTGACACCCGAAACCTGACACCTGAAACCTAAAACCAATGAACTACGACATGACTTCCCCCGCAGGGGACACTCATTCCGAGCGTTGTCTCGGAAGAAGATTAGACGCTTATTTCAACAATCCGGTAATTATTGATAACGATTTTAGAAAGATAAGTGGAGATGAGGGGGATCGAACCCCTGACCTCGGCGTTGCGAACGCCGCGCTCTCCCATCTGAGCTACATCCCCACATGAATGGATGCCTTTCCATATCAGATCAATAATTAAGGGTCAATTGAAAAAAACGATCAGGAGAACCCCAATGCAATCCAAAATTACATTAAATGATGCCCCCAAACGCTTCACTGTGGATCAGGATAAAATAGTTGCGCCCCGCGAAACCGTGAAGCGTTTCCATGATAAATTAAAGAAAATTGATTTAGATATTTTAAAAAGTACGATCCGCATCGATAACGGGCGTCTGGACATCCCGGTTTATTTCAGTACCTGCGGTGCCGATGCCGTGGATGTCATCGGTACCAAAAAACAAATGGGCAAAGGCGGCACGCCCGAACAGGCCGAAGCCAGCGCCGTGATGGAGTTGGCGGAACGGTTTAGTTTTTTTAGTTTTGCCAAGAATCCGAAAAACTTTTTTACCGACACATATCTCAATGTCAAAGATCAGGCCATTGGTTTTGAAAAGATCGCCCAATCCGTGCACGATGAGTCGGAGGATTTGCCGGCCGCCCGCCAAATATTCGAAAATCTTCCGCTGCAATGGACCTGGGGCTACAATTTAACCCGTGAACAGGAAGTGTTGATACCCTTTGACTGGTTTTTCGCAATCAATGAGTTTAACGGGCCGTCGGCCGGCAACTGTGTGGAAGAGGCCCTGATTCAGGGAATTTGTGAAATCATTGAACGTCACACGTCATCGATTGTCAGCCATAATCGGCTTCAGGTCGCCGCCATTCGACCGGAATCGGCAACCGACCCACTGGTACTGGAAATGCTTGAAAAGTACAAGAAAGCGGGCATAAACCTCTATATATCGGATTTTTCGCTGGACACCGGCATACCGACGGTGGGGGTTATGGCCTATGATCCGACAACCTTTCCCCGCTTGAGTGAGATCGTCTGGACCGCCGGGACCACCCCGGATCCGCAAAAAGCCCTGAGCCGCGCGTTAACCGAAGTGGCTCAATTGGCGGGGGATTTTAATACCGGCGCCAACTATGTGGCCAGCGGCCTGCCCAAGTATTCCAGAATCGAGGAGGCCGAATATATCATCAATTCCGCCCGAGAAGTTGATATAACCGATTTGCCCGATTTGTCCAATGACAATATAAAGACCGAGGTTCTGAGTTGCCTTGCGGCCCTGGCTGCCAACGACATGGAAGTCCTGGTAATCAACACCATGCATGATCAGTTAAGGATACCGGCCTTTTACACCATTATACCCGGTGCTCATTTCAGGGAACGATCGTTGGGTACCAGTGTGGGCATGTTTTCGGCCAAGCACATTTTTGAGAATAACCCGGCACCCCGGGCCATTGCCGAGCTCGAGAACATACAGAAGATACTGCCGGACAAATATTATGTCCACTTTTACCTGGGCGCCAGTCACCTGGCGATCAACGATCCGGCAGCTGCCCGGTCCTGTTTCAGCAAAGCCTTGACGCTGGAGCCCACCGAGCAGGACACACCCAGCATATATTCATATTTGGGCGTGGCGCTAAAAGACCTGGGCGAATATCGTCAAGCCCTTGAGGTTCTCAAAGCAGGCGAAAAACTGGATCCGGAAAGGACGGATATCTACAATTTGATGGGATTTTGCCACTTCAAGCTAAAAGAGCACCCCGAGGCGATTGACAATTTTCAAAAAGTCATTGACCTCGATCCGTCATCGGCCATCGACTATGCCAATATCGCCTCCAATTATCGCCAAATGGGTGAGAAGGAAAAAGCCATTCGGTACTATCAGATGGCCCTGACCCTGGATGACACGATTCAGTTTGCCAGGGATAATCTGAAAAAATTGGGAGGCGAAAGGAACGAGGTATAAGGTGTAAGGTAGAGGGTTTCAGGTGTCAGGTGTCAGGTGTCAGGTGTCAGGTGTCAGGACTTTGTTGCGAGAGCATTTCAGATTGAAAATTCGTAGAAGCTCCGTATGGGAATAGCTAGCAGATTAAACGTCGAACATTGAACGCCCAACATCGAACGTCCAATATGGATTCGCTTCGCTCAGTCATTAAATTAAATTGACAGTATTCATTATTCGATGTTGGACGTTCAATGTTCGATGTTCGATGTTCATTTTTTAGTTAACCCATTACCCATTTTATGAACTCCCTCGCCATAGTTTCGCTTGCGATTAAAATAGCCTATTTCCAGGCCAGCGGCTGGGCTGACACCTGAACGCTGAAACCTATAATATCCGGCATTTTTCGACAAATGATCGCTATATCCCGGGGGTTTCTGTTGATTTATCTCAGTATGCCGTTTCGATCTCCTTGCGCATCCGGTTGATCTTAGCCTCAAGCTGCCGCGATGTCCGTTCCATATCATCGAAGATTAGCCGGGCTTGCTCTTTGTCGCCCTGACTGGTTCCGATCCGTTCCATGGTGGCTGAAAGATCTGAAAAATAAGCCTGAAACCGCTCCAGTACGGTTTGGGCAAAACTTTCGGAGGCGGCTTCCACCAGTTTGAAAAAATAGCGAAACTTTATATTTTCGCGATAATCTTTAAGGTGAAACACAACCGACCGCGCGGTTTCGCGCTTCATCCGCCGCAATGCGTCATCCATGGCTTTAATTTTGACTTGCCCTTGATTGTCAGCGGATTTTTTAAAGATTGACTTGGATTTTCGCACGGCCTTGTAATAGCCCAGACGGACGATGGCCTCGGCTTTTATGCGGGCCGAGTAATGCGTGGCAGTTACCAGGGCCGGCGGTCTCAAGCCGCTGGCTTTGATGACAGCCGCCATCTCCGGCGGCCGGATGCGGGGACGGTCGACTTCCTCACCCCCCCCATCGGATCGATCGGACAACCTGTTAAATTCTTCGTAAGCCTCCCCCATCATCGAATCGAAGGGCAATATCAGTGCTTCGAAATATTCTCCGATCCGTTTTTCATTGTCCTGAACAAACCGGATCAATTCGGGGTTAACCGTCTCGGTGATATGCGCATCAATGGACTGCTTGAAATCCTGGAATAGCAGATAAAGGATTTGGGAAAAATCGCGATTGTCCAGGCCGGGTTGATATTTATCAGGCTCAAGCGCATAGCCATTGATAAAATTGACGAGGTTCTTGTTGACACTGCCCGAATGGGTATCAAAAAAACGATGCACGTCTTGCTGGAGGATGTTTTTAAGCTCCGGTACGGCCCCGGATAGGGTCTTCTTGACGGTCGACTTTATTTTATTGAGCCGCTTTTGATGCTTTTTAATCTTGTTGAGAATCCCCGCGACACTGTCGGCATCTTTGGAAAGCACATCCCGATTAAGTCCAATCCAATCACCGATACCGACGACAATAACCGCCAGACGCTCAATATGATTCTGCAGCGACAAGGCCAGGCGTTTGCGGGCTAATTTATCATAAAATGTAGACTCAAACCGATCTATTTCCCGATTGGATTGGTCGGTGAAGTCCTTGTCGGCGCGCCATTGGTCCAACCTGAGCCGATCTTTTTCTGAAAGGATTTCATGGTTCGCCCGGAATAAATTAAATAGCGCGGAAAATGTGTAGATCTCCGGATTCGATTTCAGCATGGCCAGCTCTTCGCGAACCCGCCCGACCAGATCGTTTAACTCATCAACGGAGTCATGTTCACTGAAATCGCAATTAATGACAAATACAATGTTTTCCAGGATTCCCATTTTTTTGATCATTGACAGAAATCGAATATCGGCCTGTCGCAATCCGGTTCGACTGCTGATCACGTAAATCATCAGGTGGGTTACCCGTAAATAATCCTGGATCATGGCCAGATGCAGGGGATTGGAGGAGTCACTGCCCTGACAATCAGCAATCTCAATATTGGATTTCACAGCGCTGGAATTAATTTCAAGTAAAACATCCTTCAGGTAGACAGCCAGGGTCTCATTGCCGACAAAGGCTTTGTGATCTGCGAATCGATCTCCTTCATACAGTTGAATCCCATTGCCGTCACTTAACAGGGGCGCTACGGCATCATAGCCTTTGAGATAGGAGGTCAGCAGCACGTTGTTGATGTTGCGTGTCGACCGGGTGATAAGTTGTTCTTCAGTCAATTTACCAAGCGCCTGCTGCAAATCATGCCGGTCACTAGACTGCCGGATATCAAAGCCGTTGGCGCGGGAACGCCAATTTTGCGACGGAAACAATACCAGCGCCTGTTCCATCTCGGCGTTGATCTCATCCCAGGATTTAAAAAACAATCTGGCCCGCAGGTGCTCGCCATTGCGCACGCGGGTCACAATCGAGGTGATCACCCCGGCTCCCCTTTTGACAAACTCACCTTTGAAGACTGAATTCAAAAATGTGCTTTTACCGGATTTTATCGGCCCGACAATTGCAACGCGGATGATGTCTTCGGCCAGCTGCCGGGGAAGTTGATCACAGGCTGATTCCCATTCACCAAAGCTGTAATCAGCCATCCCGGGTATGGATTTGGCCGCGGCAAACAACCGGCCGACATCACGGTTGATATCCAGGACTTCATCTTTCAGCGTGCGGTATGTGTCCATAGTTCGTCAATTTAACTCAGTTAACTGAATGCCTTGTAAAAGTTAAGGTTTAATGCTATAAGGTGGTTCATCCGAAAAGAAATCGATTGAGGAGGGAAAAAAAGATATATGTCCGAAAAAAATCCTGAGTGCCCCCTATATAATCCTTTAAACTGCAAGGAGTATTATAATCCGAAGCTTTGCGCTTTTGTCAGAAAAGATAAAGTCTGCCTTAAAAAAAAGAAACCCAAAGCCAAGGCTAAGGCCAAAGGATAGCTAAAGGTGTCACAATCTTATGCATGACCCGCAGTATTTGACAGCAGCATCGGGTTGATCCCCATATTTTTAACCGCCTCATCCCAACGCATTTCAATCGGCATATCAAAGATATTTTCCTCAAAAATCGGATGGTTCAACCAGGCATTCTCTTTTATTTCATACTCCAGCTGCCCCGGACCCCAGCCGGCACATCCCAATGAAATAATAAACGCTTTGGGTCCTTGGGCCATGGCAACCGCCTCCAGGATGTCGCGGGTGTTGCTCATAGCCAGAGTCGGCGTAATCATCAGGCTGGCTTCCCAGTTGAAAGGGGGCCCGTGCAGGACAAATATTTCACCGACATGGACCGGGCCACCCAAGTGAACCGGTATGGATTCAGCATCCGGTGCATGCTCAATGGTTAATTCTTCAAAAATATCTTTGCCGGTCAGGCTATGATGCACCCGGTTGATGATAATCCCCATGGCACCGCTGTCGTTATGCTCACAGATGCAGGTTACGGTCTGATGAAAATTCGGATCGACCAGACCGGGCATCGCCAGCAGAAAATGTCCTTTCAGACTAGCGGGATTATTTTTTACCATGTCTTCCTCCACCTACCGGATAATCTTGCCAAACCAAACGCGGTTGCCCAAACCTAATTTTATCAGCACCCTTTGTCAAGGATACATCATGGATTTTTTTGAACCGGCACCGGGCAAATTCGGTATAGGCACTAGCTGGCCAGGGCGACCGTCTCTTTTTCCGCCCGACGGTCCAACAGTTCATAAACTTTCATATGATTGATTTCTTTGGCGGCCTCCCCGGAGATGTCGACCTCGGTCACCTCTAGACGCGAACGGACCGCGCGCAGTGTATTTTCACCGACCAGGATTCCATTGGCAAATAATTTTGTCAGGTTCTGCAGCCGAAAGACCGTATTGACGGAATCACCGATAACGGTATAGTCCATTTTTTTATCAAAGCCGATATTGCCCACAACGACTTCCCCGGTATGAATGCTGATGCCCATTTCCAGGGACGCGCCCAGTTTGTTTTCCAAATATTTATTGACCGCCGGCAGGGAATGTTTCATTTCAAATGCCGCCGCAACCGCATTGTCCGCATCCATCGTGCTGGCTACCGGCGCACCGAAAAGGGCCAGAAATCCGTCTCCCAGATATTTATCGACAATGCCGGAATGTTTGAAAACGATTCCGCCCATAACGGAAAAAAAGCTGTTGAGCAGCGCCACTGTTTTCTGGGGTCCGATTTGCAGCGCCAATTTTGAGAAACCCCTGATGTCAATGTTCAACAGGGTGATGGTCCGGATCTCCTCGATGATGGGTTTGCCGTCTGTGGAACCGTGAATGATTTTATCCAGCACTTCTTTCGGAACAAATTTCTGGAACATATGCCGGATATCGCGCTCGTGTTCGGCCATGGATAAGGTTTCTTTATACAGACGGGCATTTTCAAGTGCGATGCAGACGGACGTGGCGATGGCCTGCAGCAAATCTTTGTCATCACTGCCGAACTCACCATTGATTTTGTTCAATACCTCGATCACACCGATTACGCGCCCCTGGGAAATCATCGGCACACAAAGCGCAGAGAGCGTCGCGAAACCGGACTTTTCATCGATCACCGGGAAAAAGTGGGATGATTTTTCGGTATCATTGACAATGATCGCCTCGCCCCTGGCGGCGACATAGCCGGCAATCCCCTGCCCCAGCTTCAAGCGAAATTTTTTCATGGCCTTGATTTTAATGTTGAAGGCGACGGCAATTTCCAGTTCATTGTCCTCCAGGAACAGGAGCGACCCGGCTTCCACGTTCATGACTTCCCGGATCATGTCCATGGTGTATTTTAGAACTTTGCTGATATCAAATGTCGATGAGGCCAGTGCGCTTCCAATCTGGCGGATCGTATTCAGTTCCTGGTTGCGCTTGACAACGGCTGCCGAAAGCCGGTTGCGTTCAAGGACCAAAGAGAGTCCGTTGGCCACCCATCGCATCAGTCCTTTGACATTATTAAACAAGCCCTCCTCTTTAGCGGCAAAAACCAGGATTCCATAAATTTGGTTTTCTAATATCAGCGGGGCCAACAAACAGGAATTAACACCATGATCCTTGAAAAGGGTTTGATCGAGCGCACTGGCGCTGTCCTTGTCATATTCTACAACAAGCGTAGTTTCTTGCTTCAAGGCGGTTTCAATAACCGATCCGGTGTAAGGGTACGACCGGCCTTTGACCATATTGCAGGGACCGTTGCTGAAAAAATCGGTGACGGTCAAGCTGTCCGGTTTGCTTTTATTGATCGTCATCGCAACGCTGAAATCATATGGAACCACGCCGTGCATTTCATTGAGCAGGGCGTGGATGAGTTCACCTTCACTGAAACTGGAGTTGAAAAGCTTAAAAATTTTCTCGATAAATTTGATGTAGACGGCCCCCTGCTCGTTTTCCTTTATCAGTCGCAAATTTTCATAGGTAAAAGCGGCATTGCTCAGCAGGGGGGTCAGGACTTCAATATCGTTTTGGGCGTAGACTCGGCTGTTATTGCGGGATGAAATCGTCAGAACCCCGATGATCTCTTTGCTGGATTTAATCGGCATACAAACAAATGACTTGGTCCCATAGTGGGCATTGTTGGCCCGGCCAAAGCGTTTATCCTTTTCGATATCTTCCACCACAAGCGGCGATTTATTGATGACCGCATACTTGGCAATACTGGTTTCAAAGTCGATTTGATCGCCGGATTTGACAAACTTGCCCAGCCCAATGGTGGCTTTGACGACAAACGTTTTGGGATCGGTGTCTGTGAGCGTTAAAATCGAGCCCAGATCCGAGTTGGTCAATACCAGCGCCCGTTCGAGGGTGACATGCAGAATTTCCTCCGGATCGAAGGTCACGTAACACAATTCGGAAAGCTCTTTGAGAATCGAAATCTCCGTGGCTTTTTTCTCTAACTGCTTGAATGTACTGCTAAATTGTCTCTCAATCGCCGTAAAAGAATTGACAATGGAATGCAGCTCATCCGCACCGGGGCCGTTTTCGTCGTTCGATAATTCCGCCATATAGTTGGTGGACATTTTTTCGGATATACTGGCAATTTTATCAAAAAGATTTTTCAGTATGTTAAAACCAATAAATGAAAAAATGAGAATGCCGAGAAAGAAAAACGGCAGGTGTTCATCTTCGAGCATGTTATATTTGATGCTGAAAAAAATGAACCCAATGATCGGAAAGAAGAAAAAGAGCCCGAAGATCAAATTGAGCTTGTAATACAGATTGCGGTTTTTCAAAAAGTGTTTTCCTGACAACTTGAATAATGGCATGGGACCGTTCCTTTGATGCGTCCTGCCCCTTGAGCGTTAAGCGAGGTCAAATCGACAATTTGTTGTCGATGTTACCACGTGCAGTGATATTAAGAGGTTTCAGGTGTCAGTGTTCAGGTGTCAGGATCTCGCATCGCAGTTTGCTGACACCCGAAACCTGACACCTGAAACCAGAACCGATAAACTGTGCGATTGCTGTCCCGCTGGGAACACTTTTTCCGCGCGCAGGCACGGAACAAGCGCAGGCGCTTAACCCTGTCTAAAGTGAAATGGGGCCGGGGTGTTAGGCATCCATATCTATCTTAATTTATATAACACAACCGCATTTTCTTCAAGATAATAAATTCTTTAGCTTGACTTTAGCCGCCGCCCCGCCTATATGAACAGCTCTTTTTTCAGAACGGAAAAATACCGATAGAAGCCAAGGATGACGATATGACCGAGTCGCATGTTGAAACGATAACCGCCGAGCTTAACTTGCAGGGTTCTCAAGTAAAGGCCGTGCAGGAACTTCTGGCGCAGGGATCGACTGTCCCGTTTATTGCCCGATACCGCAAAGAAGCAACCGGCAGCCTGGATGAAGTCATCATCACGGCCATCCGTGACCGATTGCAGCAGCTGGCAGAGTTGGATTTGCGTAAAGAATCCATTTTAAAATCTTTAGCCGATCACGGACACCTGACCGACGCGCTTAAGCAAGAGGTTCTGGCAGCCCAAACCCTGGCCTTGCTGGAAGACCTGTACTTACCTTATCGGCCGAAGCGGCGGACGCGTGCCATGATCGCCCGCGAAAAGGGACTCGAACCGCTGGCCCTGATTCTGATCGATCAAAGCGGCACCGACCCCCAGGCGGCGGCCGCCGAGTTTGTCGACCCGGCCCAAGAAGTTGATACCGTCGAAGCCGCACTGGCGGGCGCCCGGGACATCATCGCCGAACTGATCAACGAAGATCAGCAAGCCAGGGCCGAACTGCGCAAACTGTTTTTCTCACACGCCATCATCAAAAGCCAGGTCGCTTCCGGCAAGGAGGCCGAAGGTGTAAAATACCGGGATTATTTCGACTGGCAGGAGGCGGCGGCCACCGCGCCTTCCCACCGAATTTTGGCGATGCGGCGCGGCGAAAAAGAGGATTTTCTGAATATATCCATCGCACCGCCGGAGGATAAGGCCCTCAGGATCCTGGAAGATATCTTTATAACCGGTGATCAGGAAGATGCGGCTCAGGTTAAAATGGCCCTGCAAGACAGCTACAAACGGCTGCTATCCCGATCGATGGAAACCGAAATCCGACTGGCCACCAAAAACCAGGCCGATACCGCGGCCATCAAGGTATTTTCCGAAAACCTGCGCGAGTTGCTCTTATCCCCGCCCTTGGGCGCCAAACGGGTTATGGGGCTGGATCCCGGTTATCGTACCGGATGCAAACTGGTTTGTCTGGACCCCCAGGGCAAACTCGAGCACCATGCAACCATCTATCCGCACACGTCAAAAAAACAACTCGAAGCGTCTGCCCGCCTGGTACGAAGCCTGGTGGAGCGCCATAAGATCGAGGCCATCGCCGTCGGCAACGGCACCGCCGGCCGGGAAACGGAGGCTTTTGTAAAAAGCCTCGATCTGGGCCAGGCGGTGCAGGTCGTCATGGTGAATGAAAGCGGTGCTTCGATTTATTCGGCCTCGGAGGCAGCCCGCCAGGAATTTCCCGAACTGGATTTGACGGTTCGCGGGGCTATTTCCATCGGCCGACGGCTGATGGATCCGCTCTCCGAACTGGTAAAAATCGATCCCAAATCCATCGGGGTCGGCCAATACCAGCACGATGTCGACCAGGCGGCCTTGCGGCAAGCCTTAGATGATGTCGTCATCAGCTGTGTCAACAGCGTGGGGGTTGAAGTCAATCAGGCCAGTGTCCAGCTGTTGACCTATATCTCCGGGCTGGGCCCCCAGTTGGCTAAAAACATCGTTGCCTTTCGTGAACAAAACGGGCCGTTTAAGTCCCGCACCCAACTGTCGCAAGTACCCCGGCTGGGTCCCAAAGCGTTTGAACAATCAGCCGGTTTTTTAAGAATCAGAGACGGCCAAAATCCGCTGGACGCCAGCGCGGTGCACCCGGAAAGCTACCATGTCGTCACAGCCATGGCCCAAGATTTGGACTGCACGGTGGCAGATCTGATGCAAAAAAAGCAGCTGCGGCAAAAAATCGATATCAATCACTATGTCAGCGAACAGATCGGCGCACCGACCTTAAATGACATCCTCGCTGAGCTCGCCAAGCCGGGCAGGGACCCACGGCAGGGTTTTGAACAGTTTGAATTTGCCAGTGAGGTTGAACAAATCTCCGATTTGAAGCCGGGCATGAAAATACCGGGCATCGTGACCAATGTCACCGCCTTTGGGGCCTTTGTCGATGTCGGGGTTCATCAGGACGGTCTGGTGCATATCAGCGAAC
>Ga0209536_100013695_pt1 | contig 11683 bp, 7 predicted proteins | sample DeeMarSeWOR28_12_FD_187461 | JGI IMG/M metagenome (GOLD analysis project Ga0209536, IMG submission 187461) | Marine sediment microbial communities from White Oak River estuary, North Carolina - WOR-2-8_12 (SPAdes) (version 2) | ecosystem: Environmental > Aquatic > Marine > Intertidal zone >... | reverse complement strand
TCGAAACTGCTCTCGGCCATGGTGCTGGCGCCATTATTGTTCTGGGTAATCATCGTCATTACCCAGACCATCATGGCCGGAATTGCGTCGCTGATGGTATTGTCCGTCGGCGAAAACCCCTGGACCCTGTTCCTGTCGGTGGTGAATCCACTGAAGGCCTGGTTCCTGCTCCTGGTCAGCTATCTGGCGTCGTCCATTTGGTTCCTGCCCATCTACGGCTGGCTGCTGCTGGTTTCTTCATTCGCGCCGCGCATACCGCTGCTGTTCGCGGTGCTGCCGCCGGTCGTATTCGCGATCCTGCAAATCTGGATCGACTTTCTCAGGACCTTCACGCTGAACAGCAACCTGTTCGGCGTCATCGGCGAGTGGGTGGCCAACAGTCCGGCCATCCTCAGCGTGGGCGTGCACGACGGCCGCGGGATGCTGTCCCTGGGCGCGCCGCTGAACAAGGACTTCGATCACGCCGTGACGGTAGCCAACATCTTCGACCGCCTGTTGTCGCTCCAGATGCTGGCCGGCCTGGCCATAGCGGCCATCTTTCTGGCCGGCGCTCTCTGGATGCGCCACCGGGCCACCGACTCCTGACCAGCAGCGGGCGGCGGTTGGCGCCGCCCGGCGATCAACCCTTGATCCCGCCCCGGGTGAGTTCCAGCGGGTCCAGCAGGCGATCCAGTTCCTCGGCCGAAAGGCCCGTGGTTTTCAGTGCGACCGTTTTGATCGGTTTGCCTTTCCTGTACGCCTGTTTCGCGGTGGCCGCACCGAGTTCGTAGCCGATCACCGGGTTCAGTGCGGTAACGAGGATCGGGTTGCGTTCCAAGGCACTGCGGATGGTTTCCTCGCACACCGTGAATCCGCTGATCGCCTTGTCCGCCAGCAGGTCGCTGACGGCCGCCAGAATCTGCAGGCTCTGTAACAGATTCAGGGCCACCACGGGCAGCATCACGTTCAGCTGGAAAAGGCCGGACTGGCCGGCAACGGTTATCGCCGCATCATTGCCGATGACCTGCGCGGCCACCATGCAGACCGCTTCGGGGACCACCGGGTTGACCTTGCCCGGCATGATCGAGGAGCCGGGCTGCAGCGCGGGCAATTCGATTTCCCGGATTCCGGCCAGCGGGCCGGAATTCATCAGGCGCAAGTCGTTGGCAATCTTCATCAGGCTGCAGGCCAGTGTCTTGAGCTGCCCGGACAGTTCAACAGCCGAATCCTGCGAACTGATGCCTTCGAAGCGATTGTCCGACGGGCGGAACTTCACGCCGGTAAGGGCCGCCAGGGCCGCGGCGGCGCGCGCCCCGAATTCCGGATGGGCGTTGATCCCGGTGCCGACGGCGGTCCCGCCCAGCGGCAGCCGGCGTGTCCGCTTCAAAGCACTTCGGACCCGCTTGATATTGGAGCGTACCTGCTGCGACCAGCAGCCAAGCTCCTGGCTGAATGTGACGGGCATGGCGTCCATCAGGTGGGTGCGGCCCGTCTTGACGACACCAGCCAGTTCTTCCGCCTTGATGTCCAGGGTTTCCGCCAGATGCATCAGTGAGGGCAAGAGACGCTCCCTCGCCAACAGCGCCGCGCCAACCTGGATGGCCGTGGGAATCACGTCGTTGGAGCTCTGGCACATGTTCACGTCGTCGTTGGGATGAACGCCGTGATCCTGGTCCTGATTCGCCAGCCGGGCGATCACCTCGTTGGCGTTCATGTTCGTCGACGTCCCCGAACCCGTCTGGAAAACGTCCACCGGAAAGTGAGCATCGACCTTGCCGGAGGACACGCTGCGCGCCGCGTTGATTATCGCCGCGGCCTTGTCCTCGGCCAGCAGGCCCAGCTCGAGGTTGGCCATGGCCGCGGCCTCCTTGATGAGGCCCAGGGCGCGGATGAATTCGCGGGGCATTCTGAGCCCGCTGACCGGAAAATTCTGCACGGCCCGCTGCGTTTGCGCGCCCCATAGGGCATCGGCGGGGACGTTGAGCTCGCCCATGCTGTCGTGCTCGATTCGGAATTCAGATGACATGTTCAGCTCCAGGCCTTGGCCGATCGGCGCCCCTTTGGCAGGCAACGGGGCGGGGAAAAGCCATTTTCACTGTCTCGCCATTTGGAGTCCACCGCAAAGGATGGGAAAATGCTTTCCTCCCCGCCGAGAACCGATGCCATGATCCTGACGCCTCTGACCGCGCTATCCTCCATCGACGGCCGCTATGCGGCGCGCACCGCTCCGCTGCGGCCGGTTTGCAGCGAATTTGGCCTGATCCACCGGCGCATCATCGTGGAAGTCCGCTGGTTCCAGGCCTTGGCGGCAAACGCCGATATCGCGGAACTTCCGGCGCTGAGCCCGGCTGCGACAGCGTTCCTGGACGATTTGATCAGGGACTTCGACACCGCGGAGGCGGAGCGGGTCAAGGAGATCGAAGCCGTCACCAACCACGACGTCAAGGCAATCGAGTACTACCTGAAAGAACGGTTTGCGGAAGTCCCTGAGCTGCAGGCCGGAGCGGAATTCCTGCACTTCGCCTGTACCTCCGAGGATATCAACAATCTCTCCTATGCCCTGATGATCAAGGATCTGCACGAATCCGTCATGGCGGATTACTTCGCGCAGATCGATACCCTGCTGGCGGGTATGGCGCGCCTGCACGCGAACCGGCCGATGCTCTCCAGGACCCACGGCCAGCCCGCGTCGCCCACCACGCTGGGCAAGGAACTGGCCAACGTGGTGCAGCGTCTGCGGCGCCAGACAGAAACCATGTCCCGCCAGCAATACCTGGGGAAAATCAACGGCGCGGTCGGCAATTTCAACGCGCATCTCGCTGCTTACCCCGAGGTGGATTGGCCGCGGTTTGCGCGCGACTTCGTCGAGTCGCTGGGCCTGCAGTGGAATCCATGGACAACCCAGATCGAGCCGCACGACTGGATGGCCGAACTGTTCCAGGCGCTGATGCGCTACCAGACCATCCTCATCGATCTTTGCCGGGACATCTGGAGCTACATCGCCATCGGCTATTTCCGCCAGAGGACCGTGGCGGGCGAGGTCGGTTCCTCGACCATGCCGCACAAGGTCAACCCGATCGACTTCGAAAACGCCGAGGGCAATCTTGGCGTGGCCAACGCGTTGCTGGATCACCTGGCCGGCAAACTGCCCGTTTCCCGCTGGCAGCGAGACCTGACCGATTCCACCGTCCTCCGCGTCATCGGCACGGCGTACGCTCATTCGGTGGTCGCCCTGTCCTCCCTGCAAAAAGGCCTGTCGAAGCTCGAGGTCGACGGCGATCGCCTGACCGCCGACCTCGAGGCGAACTGGGAGGTGCTGGCCGAAGCCATCCAGACCGTCATGCGCCGGCATGGCATCGAGAAACCCTACGAACAACTGAAGTCGCTGACCCGCGGCAAGCGTGTCACCGCCGCGGATCTTCAGTCCTTCGTCGAAGGCCTCGACCTGCCGGAGGACGCGCGGCGCGCGCTGAGGGAACTCTCCCCGTCCGCCTACACCGGCAATGCGGAAGAAATGGCGGCGTCGCTGGACTCACCGGGCGCATAGGCGCCGCTGGCGCGCCGGCGAATGACCACGCTCTTCGAAAACAGCGGGAAGACTCCGGGGGAGTTTCTGCGGGATTACTGGCAGCAGCAACCCCTCCTGCTGCGCGCAGCCTTTCCGGATTTCAGGCCGGAACTGGATGCCGACGACATCGCCGGCCTGGCTTGCGAGGAGTTGGCCGAGTCCAGGCTGATCACCGGCCGTTTTCCCGGCGGAGACTGGACCGTGCGTCACGGACCGTTCCACGAGCGGGATTTCGCCGCACTGCCGGATCGCGACTGGACCCTCCTGGTCCAGGACGTGGAAAAACACTATCCGCCTTTGCGAGGCCTGCTGAGGAACTTCGGGTTCCTGCCCGGTTGGCGGTTTGACGACCTGATGGTCAGCGTGGCCGGCCCGGGTGGATCCGTCGGCCCGCACGTCGACCAGTACGATGTATTCCTGCTCCAGGCGGCCGGCCGGCGCCGCTGGCAAATCGCCCGGTCGTTCGATCCCACGCTCCTGCCCGACTGCGACCTGAACGTGCTGCAGCACTTCGAAGCAGAGCAGGAATGGACCCTGGAACCCGGCGACCTGCTGTACCTGCCGCCGGGCGTTGCTCACCACGGCGTCGCCCTGGACCAGGGCATGACCTGGTCTGTCGGCATGCGGGCGCCGAGCGCCGCGGACCTGCTGCAGTCGCTGGGAGAGTGGCTGGCCGAGAACCGCTCGGAGGGCCCGCGCTACAGCGATCCCCGGATCAGCCCGGCGGGGCGGAGCGGCGAAGTCGACGCCGGTGCGGTCGAGCGGTTTCGCGGCCTGGTCGCCGCTTTGACCGGAGAACCCCGGGAGTTCTGCCTGTTCCTCGGCATTTTCCTGTCCCGCTACCGCCTCGCGCATGAACCGGCGCCCCCGCCCTCCCGTCTTTCCCGGCCCCGGCTGCGAGCCGCCCTGGAGAGAGGAGCCGAACTTTCGCACAATCCCTGGACCCGCCTCCTTTGGCTGGAAAACGAGGGCGGAGCGCTCCTGTTCGCCGCGGGGGCAGTGTTCGAATGCGACACGGAAACCGCGCAGACGATCTGTGACGAGGAGGCGCTGCGCGCGGCCGGATCGCGCTGGGCCGCCGAAGAATCCGGCCTGTTGCTGGAGCTTCTCAACCGGGGACATCTGGTCCTCGAACCCTTATAATCGGCGGTCCGGTCCGACCACGGGCGATCCGCGGTTCGGGACATACAGTCAAGGCGAGGAATGCAGGAAGTGGGAGACCAGGTGAAGCCGACCCTCAAAGACCTTTACGCGTCATCGCACCTCTCCGGGGCCAATGCCTCCTGGATCGAGAGCTGGTACGAGGACTGGCTTCTCGACGAGGACAGCGTACCGGCCGCCTGGGCCAAGGTATTTGCCGGATTGCGCGACGGCGGCAGCCCCGAAAGCGGCCATCTCGAGGTTCAGGAAAGGTTTCGCCAACTCGGCCGGCTGCCCGCCGCCGCCGACCAGAAGGTTGCCGATCAAAAGGAAGCCAGCGTCGTCAAGCTGATCAGCGCCTACCGATTGCGCGGCCATGAGCAAGCCAAGCTGAGCCCTCTCGGTGAACCGCACGGCGCCAGGGTCGAGGACTTCGAACTGGCCTTCCACGATCTCGACGCTTCGGACCTTGATCGCGAATTCGATACCGGCTCCCTGGTCGCGCCACCCAGGATGAAGTTGCGCGATATTATCGCTCTGTGCGAACGCGTTTACTGCGGCAGCATTGCCTGCGAATACCTGCACATATCGGACACGAAAAAGCGCGCCTGGCTGCAGAAGAGGCTGGAGGGTCCGCAGGGCATCCCGCAGGTCGACGACGAGGAGCGCGTCCGCATCCTGCACCTGCTGACCGCAGCCGAGGGCCTCGAGAAGTACCTGCACACTCGTTATGTCGGTCAAAAGCGGTTCTCGCTCGAGGGCGGCGACAGCCTGATCCCACTGCTGCACGAGGCCATATTCTGTGCCGGCCGCCATGGCGTGCAAGAGGTCGTTATCGGCATGGCGCACCGTGGCCGCCTCAACGTTCTGGTCAATATCCTGGGCAAATCGCCGGCCATTCTGTTCGAGGAGTTCGAGGGCAGCCGCCAGGCGAAAGATCCGCTTCGCTCCGGAGACGTCAAGTACCACCTCGGATTCGCGTCTGACATCCGAACACCAGGCGGAGTCGTGCACATGGCCCTGGCCTTCAATCCGTCCCACCTCGAGATCGTCGACCCTGTCGTGGTCGGCTCTGTCAAGGCCCGCCAGGTCCGGCGCAAGGACACCAAGCATGAAAAGGTCATGCCGATCCTGGTCCACGGCGATGCGGCCTTCTCGGGTCAGGGCGTCGTCATGGAACTCTTCCAGATGTCCGAGACGCGCGGATTCGGCGTGGGCGGCACGCTGCACGTCGTGGTCAACAACCAGGTAGGCTTCACCACCAGCAACCCGGACGACCTCCGCTCCACGATCTACTGCTCGACCATCGCAAAAATGGTCAATGCGCCGATCTTTCACGTTAACGGCGATGATCCCGAGGCCGTCCAGCATGTCATGAAGATCGCCTGTGACTTCCGACTGCGGTTCAAGCGCGACGTGGTGATCGACCTGGTCTGCTACCGCCGCCACGGTCATAACGAGGCGGACGAACCTGCCGCAACACAGCCGCTGATGTACAAGAAGATCCGTGGCATGGAGACCACCCGCCGCAAGTACGCCGACCGGCTGATCGAGCGCGGCCTGATCGACGAGGCGGGCGTCCAGGCCATGATGGACGAGTACCGCGAACGCCTGGACCGTGGCGAACAGGTCGCCGACGTCGAGACGGAACCGCGCAAAAACGAATTCGCTGCCCGCTGGCACGACTTCGACCACGTCGACGAACCCTGCAACGTCGATACCGCGGTCCCGCTCAAGAAGATTCGCGAGTTGTCGGAGCAGTTGACCACGCTGCCGGAGGGTTTCCAACTGCATAACCGCGTCAAGCGGATCATCGAGGACCGCCGGAAGATGGCGGCTGGCAAGATCCCCATGGACTGGGGGTTCGCGGAAACCATGGCCTACGCGACGCTGATCGACGAGGGACGCAAGCTGCGGCTCGTGGGTCAGGATTCGGGACGGGGAACGTTCTTCCATCGCCACGCGGTGCTGCACAACCAGGTGGACGGCAGCACGCTCATCCCGTTGCAGAACATCAATCCGGAACTGGAAGTGAGAGTCATCGATTCCCTGCTTTCGGAAGAGGCCGTGCTCGGCTTCGAGTACGGATACGCAACCGCGGCCCCGGATACGCTGGTCATCTGGGAAGCCCAGTTCGGCGATTTTGCCAACGGCGCCCAGGTCGTGATCGACCAGTTCATCACCTCGGGGGAAGCCAAGTGGGGGCGCCTGTGCGGGCTGACCCTGTTACTGCCCCATGGCTACGAGGGACAAGGCCCGGAACACTCCAGCGCCCGGCTCGAGCGCTTCATGCAATTGTGCGCCGACCACAACATCCAGGTCTGCGTGCCGTCCACGCCGGCGCAGATGTTCCATCTCTTGCGCCGGCAGATGCTGCAGCCCACGCGCAAACCGCTCGTGGTGATGACGCCGAAGAGCCTGCTGCGCAGCAAGGCGGCAACGTCGAAACTCAAGTTCCTGACCGACGGCCGGTTCCAGCAGGTTATCGGCGACCGCGGGCCCGGCGACCCGGAGGAAATCAAACGCGTCGTTTTCTGCGCGGGAAAGGTCTATTACGACCTGGCTGAAAAGCGCGACGCCGAGAACATCCGCCAGGTCGCCGTGATGCGCGCCGAGCAGTTGTACCCCTTCCCGGAGGATGATCTCCGGGGTTTTGTCAACGAGTTTCCGAATGCGACCGAGGTGATCTGGTGCCAGGAAGAACCGAAGAACCAGGGGGCCTGGTACCAGATCAGGCATCACCTGCAGGCCTGCGTCACCGAACAGCATGAACTGAAATACGTCGGACGGCCGCCATCGGCTTCGCCGGCGGTCGGCTACCACGCCGTGCATGTCCAGGAGCAACGCGCCCTGGTCGACGAGGCCATCCTGTAATACTTGACCGCGGGCCGCCGACTTCGGCAAGGGCCCACCAGGGAAGAGAGATGACGATTGAAGTAAAAGTACCGATACTGCCCGAGTCCGTCGAAGACGCGACGATCGCAACCTGGCACAAGCAGGCCGGCGACACCATCAGGCGCGACGAGAACCTGGTGGACCTCGAAACGGACAAGGTCGTGCTCGAAGTGCCCGCTCCCGCCGACGGCGTGATCAAGGAACTGCGGTCCGCGGAAGGCGACACCGTGCACAGCGAGGACGTGATCGCCGTCATCGAGGAGGGCGCGGTCGAAAAGGATGAACCTGAGGCCGCCGCCGAATCGGCCTCGCCGGACAAGGCGAAAGCAGCGGATGCCGAAACGCCCAAGGCGAAGCCGACAGCGGCAGAAGCCCCGGCGAAAACGGAACAGGCGCCGCGCCTGAGCCCTGCCGCCCGGCGGGTGGCGGACGAGGAAAAAGTCGATCCCGGCGCGCTGGCCGGCACCGGCCGCGGCGGCCGCGTCACCAAGGGCGACGTGCTCAACTTCCTGAGGGGCGGCGGCTCGCGCCAGGAAGAGCGGGTGAAGATGACCCGCCTGCGCAGCCGGATCGCGGAACGCATGAAGGATGCCCAGAACACGGCGGCGATCCTGACGACGTTCAACGAGGTCGACCTCAAGGCGGTGATGGACCTGCGCCGGCGGCACCAGGAGGAATTCACGGCGAAGTTCGGCATCAAGCTCGGCCTCATGTCTTTCTTCGTCAAGGCCTGCTGTGACGCCCTGCGCAAGTTCCCGGTCGTGAACGCGTCCATTGAGGGGGACGAAATCGTCTACCACAACTTCCAGGACGTCGGCATCGCGGTCTCCACCGAGCGGGGCTTGATGGTGCCGATCATCCGCAATGCCGAGAGTCTCGGCCTGGCGGAGCTCGAGCAGGCCATCGCCGCGTATGCGGACAAGGCGCGCGAAGGCTCGATAACGCTCGAGGATCTCCAGGGCGGCACCTTCTCCATCACCAATGGCGGAGTGTTCGGTTCGCTGCTGTCGACGCCGCTGCTGAACCCTCCCCAGAGCGCCATCCTGGGCATGCACACCATCAAGGAACGGCCGGTGGCCGTCGGCGGCGAGGTCGTCCTGCGGCCCATGATGTATCTCGCCCTGAGCTACGACCACCGCATCATCGACGGCAAGGACTCGGTGCAATTCCTCGTCGCCGTCAAGAACGCACTGGAAGACCCTGCCCGTCTCCTGTTGGGCATCTGATCAAACCGGGATATTGAAATGGCAGATTCATTCGACGTAATCGTGATCGGCGGCGGACCAGGCGGCTACGTTGCCGCCATCAGGGCCGCGCAACTGGGGCTTAAGACGGCCTGTATCGACAGCTTCATCGGCAAGGACGGCAAGGCGTCGCCCGGCGGCACCTGCCTGAATGTCGGCTGCATCCCGTCCAAGGCGCTGCTCGACTCGAGCAAGCTATATCACCACCTGAAGCACGATTACGAGGCGCACGGAATCCGCACCGGGGACACGGCCATCGACGTGCCGGCCATGCTGGCCCGCAAGGACGGCGTGGTCAGGAAACTGACCGGCGGCGTGACCCAGCTTCTGAAGGCCAACAAGGTCGCCTTTTACCATGGCACAGGCCGGCTCGAGGCAGGCCGCCGGGTGACGGTAACGCCCGTCGACGGGGGCGACGCCGTGCAGCTTCAGGCCGGCAACGTCATCCTGGCGAGCGGGTCGGCGCCCATCGAAATACCGAATGTCCGGATTGACGGCGAATTCATCGTCGACAACGTCGGCGCTCTCGATTTCACCGAGACGCCCGCGACCCTGGGCGTCATCGGCGCCGGCGTGATCGGCCTGGAACTGGGCTCGGTGTGGAACCGGCTGGGTTCCGAGGTGATCCTGCTCGAGGCGCTGCCCGATTTTCTGGCCATGGCCGACCGGGACATCGCCAGGCAGGCCGAACGGGAATTCCGCAAGCAGGGCCTGGATATCCGGCTCAAGACGCTGGTCAAGCGGGCCGAGGTCAGGAGAAAGAAGGTTGCCGTGACCATCGAGGACAGTGACGGCGAAAAAGAACTCACCTTCGATCGCCTGCTGGTGAGCGTGGGCCGCAGACCGTACACCGAAGGTCTGCTCGGGGACGACTCCGGCGTCAAGCTGACCGAACGCGGTCAAATCGACGTCGACGAGCAGTCCCGCACCTCGGCGCCCGGCGTGTGGGCCATCGGAGACTGCGTGCGCGGCCCCATGCTGGCGCACAAGGCTTCCGAGGAAGGCCTGGCCGTGGCCGAACTGATCGCCGGCAAGCCCGCGCACATCCACTTCGACACGGTCCCGTGGGTCGTCTACACCGATCCGGAGATCGCCTGGGTCGGCCGTACCGAACAGGAACTGAAGGAAGACGGCGTCGACTATCGCTCCGGTTCCTTTCCCTTTGCCGCCAATGGCCGCGCGCTGGCCGGCGGCCACGGCGTGGGCCTGGTGAAGATGCTGGCCGATGCCGAGACCGACGAGATTCTCGGCGTCCACATTTTTGGCGCCAACGCTTCGGAGTTGATCGCCGAATGTGTCGTGGCGATGGAATTCCAGGGGTCGAGCGAGGACCTGGCGCGGATCGTCCACGCCCACCCCACCCTTTCCGAGGCCGTGCACGAGGCGGCGCTGCACCTGGATGGCCGCGCCATCCATCGGGGCAACTGACCGGGGCAGCGCATGGAAGGGGTTCCCGCACGTTTCCGCGCCTTCCGCATTCACGACGATGCGGCCGGCTACCGGGCCGGTCTCGAAGAACTCGGCCTCGACGACCTGTCTCCCGGCGACGTCACCATCCGCGTGGCCTGGTCGGGCCTGAACTACAAGGACGCCCTGGCCGCCACCGGCCGGGGCCGAATCCTGCGCCGTGCTCCGCTGGTCGGCGGGATCGACGTGGCCGGCACGGTCGTCGAGTCGGTCAACGACCGGTTTCTGCCCGGCGACCGGGTGCTCGCGAACGGCAGCGGCCTTTCCGAAACCCGCGATGGCGGGTTCGGCGAGTACCTCCGGCTACCCGCCGACATTGTCGTGCCGCTGCCCTCCGGCCTGACCCTGCGCGAGGCGATGGGGCTCGGGACAGCGGGTTTCACGGCGGCGCTGAGCCTGTACCGGATGGAGGCCAATGGCCAGCATCCGAACATGGGGCCCATCGTGGTCACGGGGGCCAGCGGCGGCGTGGGCGCCATCGCCATCGACCTCCTGACCGCCGCCGGCTACGAAGTACACGCCATTACCGGCAAGGTGCGGCAGTTTGACTGGCTCGAGCGACTCGGGGCCCGCCAGTGCATCTCCCGCCACGATCTTCACTGGGGACAGAAGCCATTGGAGCGGGCTGCCTGGGCCGGCTGCATCGATACCGTGGGCGGCGACCTGCTCGCGGGCATCAGCCGGGTGATCGACCTGTGGGGTAACGTCGCCTGCTGCGGCATGGCGGGTGGGGCCGGCCTGCACACGACGGTTTTCCCGATGATCCTGCGGGGTGTCAGCCTGCTCGGAGTCAGCTCGGCCAACTGCCCGATCGACACGCGCCGGAAACTCTGGGACCGCCTGGGCAACGAGTGGAAGCCGCCCCACCTGGATGAAATCATCCGCAACGAGGTCGAACTGGACCAAATGGATGCAGTTTTCGGGCAAATGCTGGCCGGCGAGTCGCTGGGCCGAACGGTGGTGAGGATCGAAGGTACCGGCTGACCTGGCGAGGATATTCCCATTTGGCTTGCATCTGCGGCATAATGACCGGCGAGTGGATGAATCAGCCGCAGGAAGCGGGAGGCGCCATGCCTAAGATATTGATCGTCGATGATTCTCCGGCGCAGCGTCTTTGCCTGCGCCAGATGGTCGAGCAGGCCGGCCACGAGGCCCTGGTCGCCGAATCCGGGGAACAGGCGCTGGAGCTGGCCGCCCTCGAACACCCCGCAGTCATCCTGATGGACATCGTCATGCCCGGCATGAGCGGCTACCAGGCCACGCGCAAGCTCGGCCGTGCGGATTCGACCCGCGATATCCCGGTCATTTTCGTATCCGGCCGGGACGGTGAAGCCGACCGCGAGTGGGGTTTGCGCCAGGGCGCCCGCGAATACGTGACCAAGCCGGTCAA
>Ga0209536_100013694_pt1 | contig 11683 bp, 9 predicted proteins | sample DeeMarSeWOR28_12_FD_187461 | JGI IMG/M metagenome (GOLD analysis project Ga0209536, IMG submission 187461) | Marine sediment microbial communities from White Oak River estuary, North Carolina - WOR-2-8_12 (SPAdes) (version 2) | ecosystem: Environmental > Aquatic > Marine > Intertidal zone >... | reverse complement strand
ACCAGTCCTGTTTTTACCGTAGGAACTGAAGGGCACTGATAGGGAATGGAGTGATAGTTTTATGCCGGAAACAAGCAGAGAAGCTATGGAGAGACGTTTCAAGCCCTTTGAAGAACGGATGAAAAGAGCTGGTCTCGATACGCTGGTCATGTCTACTTTTCGCTACTACTACTGCCAGCTTTTAGCGGGAAGAACAGGATTGATTGACCGTTTACACATTGATCCGATTGACGAAATTCCTGATCTAGAACAGCTGGAAGATTACTCTCCGGCTGGTAAGTCTGCCCTCGGGAAGACTGTCGTAGTGAAGCTTAACGGCGGACTGGGTACAGGCATGGGAATGGAGCAAGCCAAATCACTCCTTGAGGTCAAGAAGGGGCTGTCATTTCTGGATATTATTGCCCGGCAGGTGCTGCACGTTCGCAGCCGGTATGATTGTAGTATGCCCCTCATTTTAATGAACAGTTTTTATACGCGCGCAGGTTCACTTGCTGTGCTTGATAACTACCCCGCACTCAAAAACACTCTCCCGTTGGATTTTGTGCAGCACAAAGTACCAAAGATTGATCAGCTCACTTTAACCCCTGTTAACTGGCCGAGCAATCCTGAACTGGAATGGTGTCCACCGGGACATGGCGACCTCTACACGGCCCTGGTCACTTCAGGTATGCTGGATGCCCTCTTGGCGCAGGGGTTTGAGTATGCTTTTGTCTCAAATGCGGATAATCTTGGGGCAGTAATGGATATCCAGATTCTGGGTTATTGTGCTTCACACAACGTTCCCTTTCTGATGGAAGTGGCGGATCGCACTGAAGCGGATAGAAAAGGGGGACATATCGCACGTCTGAAATCGGGGAACCTTACCTTGCGGGAACTGGCCCAGTGTCCCGCGGAGGAAGAAGAAGCGTTTCAAGATACTACCGTTTACAAGTACTTCAATACCAATACCCTCTGGGTTAATCTGATTGCTCTCAAGAGACTGCTTGAAGATCACCATAACATGCTTCCCTTGCCATTGATCATAAACAGCAAGACGTTAGACCCCCGGGATACATCTTCCCCCCGGGTGTTTCACTTAGAAACCGCAATGGGATCAGCGCTTTCGGTTTTCACTGATGCCCAGGTGCTCAGGGTACCGAGGCTCCGTTTTGCACCGGTTAAAGCCTGTGCAGATATCCTTGGATTGTGGTCAGATGCATATATTTTGACGGAAGATGCACGTATTATACAGAGTCCGAAAAGAACCTTGGGGCCGATTGTAATAGAGCTTGATCCCCGCTACTATAAACTCCTGGATGAGATGAAGGCGCGCTTTGTACATGGAGCACCATCACTCGTTGATTGTGAAAAACTGGTGGTAGCAGGTGATGTCCTCTTTGGAAGAAATGTGGTCATTAAGGGGACTGCTCATATCTCAACCACGGATGAGTCCCAGCATACTATTCCTGACGGAGCAGTCATCGAAGGTGCTGTTGTATTGGGATAGTTTCACGGTGGAGCTTTAGTGATTATAGGGGGTCTTGAAATAGCGGCGGGTGAGATCGTAGGTGAGGGTGGAACAGTGCTTTTTCATGAGTGCACTTAACAGCATTATATCTCTCTTTTTTTCATTTTCAGTAACCTGGTTTTTCATGGTAAAGGTCTCAATAGTGTTGAGGTAGAGGGAAGGCTTTTTTCCCGCTGTTGTCAGAACCGTAAAATTACGTGCTGTCATTCTATCAGAGAATACGCCGAAATGGTGGAGCTTCTTCATAAGCATTACCAGTAACTCAAGCAGCAGGAAGATCTCTTTTTTATCCCGGGAAGCCGTAAGAAATGTTGGCAGGTCCACCGCATTCTTTCTCTGGGGCAGGAAAAGAAATCCTTCCTGATTATTTTTTACCCGCATGTCCATAAGTGCGTGGGGGATGTCAAGCGGGAGGCCGGCGATTGCAAGGGTACACATTGTCGTCCAGAGCGTCCTGGCGGATATGGTTTGGGTATGGGGAATGTATCGTACCGCCCTGAGCGGTTGCTGTGTCCCCTCGAAGGTAAGCCCTACAGTGATTTCTTCTCGCTGCTGTATTTCAGATGATGGAAGGCTTTTTGCCAAAAGATCAAATTTATGGATGATGCCGAGAATATCTTTAACGCTATAGCCCTTTTTAAAATACCCGGTGATGTTTTCTTCTTCATATTTCTCGTAGAGAGCGTCCGTATAAACACTTGTTATCCTTCCTCGCGAGTAATCCTGTTTTAAGAGAGCTACGGTTCTTTCTTGAACGGTTCTCGCAAGAGAGGCTACGTGATCGTGATCCATCCGGTCACCGGTATAGGACTGTAAAAATCTCCACCTGTCTGCGAGACTGATTTCCCTCCCGATGCGATTTAATTTAGCCAGGCAGGTTACCTTTTGATCAAATGATAAGGCATCTTTTAAGGTGATTTTCTCAAAATCGCTCAGGTAAATCATGATTTCCCCCTGGGCATCTTTTGTAAGAAGAAAGTTGTTCAGGGAGAAATCTGACTGGAGAACACCCTCTTGATGCGCTTTCCGTGCCACTTCACCCAGCGCTTTGATAATCTTCCGCTTCTCAAGAACATTGTGGGGTGATTCCCCCCCGGGATAGCCGATAAGGAAGTAAGTGTTTAAGGCCTGGCATGCTTTGAGTTTGTTTAACACGACAAAGCTTTCTTTGACCATCTTACCCGTCATCCTTTCACCTACTGCTACCGGCAGGGGAGTAAGGATCCCTCTTTGATCAATGCCATGTGCGGCCTTCAATTCCTGTAACGCTTTGGATGGCACGACAAGCGTTTTAAGACGATGTAATAACTGTTTGTTCTCATACTGTTTGATGAGAAACGATTCATCATCCTGGCCGGCAGGCGGGGTGAAAAGCCACAGGGATTTATGCTTCCCCCGCTTAATTGATACACAGTGATTGAAAAACGTTTCTGAGGAGAGATGGGCGATTACGTGCTCTTTTACAACGGGATGGGCATCATCCTTGACGAGCCATTGTACGTTATTGACAGTGAGTGTGGTGTACCCTGCAACGAGCATGGCATGTATCGCTTGGTAGTTTCAGAAAAAATTGCTGTTGCATACCCGACAGCCCTGCTGTGGGGATGAAAACAGCATTGCCGCAGGGGAAAAGCAACTTAAGATTTTTCTCTTACCGCTATCTGCCCCCTCACCTTTCCCCTCTCCCCGCTGGGGAGAGGGATAGGGTGAGGGGAACTTTCACCTGAATGCACTTACGGTATAGTAAAAAAGATTCTTTAGATTTGTGGGGTTAAGAGCGAGAGCGTGCCTAAGATGTCTCCTTCCCTCCTCCTTTTTCCCCCGATTGAGAAAGTGCCTGCCCACATGCTGGTAGTTCTGGGCCAGCCTTTTTCGATAGAGAGCCGATGGTATGGATTCCTTGAGATACTCTTTTTCCAATACTTTAAGCCGTATGAGTCTGCCGACAAGACTATCCGTACTGACCCCGTGGGGATTATCCGTATAGACGGTGAGCGGGTCATTGATAAATGAAATGGGATACTGTTTGGCAATTCGCAGCCACAAATCATATTCTTCACACTCGGTCAGTGATTCGTCAAAAAGCCCTACGGTAGTTAAACACTCTGTTGTGATCATGGCAGATGAGGTGCGGATGAAATTCGCCTTGAAGAGGTCAAGAAGCACCCAACCTGATTTGCCGGGTCTGTTGTGTTTGCGGAACCTGCCGCTGGAATCGATAGAAGAACACCGGGTCGCAATCATACCGCACTGAGGGTTTTTCCTGAAATCCTTTACCTGGTGCTCCAGCTTTTCAGGGAGCCAATAGTCATCTGAGTCAAGAAAAGCAATATAGTCGCCCCGGGCTTCCTTGATCCCCCGGTTCCTGCTTGGTGCGATACCTCTGTTCTCCTGGTAAAAATAGCGGAGGTTATCCCGGTAGGGCTTGAGCACCTCTTTGGTGTCGTCACTGGAACCGTCGTCTATAATAATAATTTCGTAATCTTTATAGGTTTGCGCCAGCACCGAATCCAAGGCAATGGTGATGTAATCTCTGCGATTGAAGGTGGGTATAATGACACTTACCGTACACATGAGAAAATCTTTCCTGTACTGTAAACAAAGTCAGCAGTCAATTGTCAGTGGTCATTGATCTGCATACCTGTTGCTCGTTTAGGGGTGCTCGACTCGGGATCCACAATGCAGGATTCAGTATGCATGATCGGATGTGATGATACAATATATTCATCTGATAACGAGGCCATGCACCGTGTATACCGTTTTTTTCTCCGTGCTTACAGCAAGGTGTCATAGAGCGTTTCAAGCCGTTTCGCCTGGGTAACGATATTGAAATCTGCTTCAATATGTTTTCGTCCTGCCCGTCCCATGGTTTCCCAAAGCTCTGGATGATTGATGAGATGCTCTAAGCGTTCAGCAAGTCCATCGGTGTCCTTTTCTGGAACCAGAAATCCGCTTTCTCCATCAATAACCACTTCCGGTATATCACAGTGGAAGGTTGATACGATGGGCATGCCGTAGGCAGACATTTCTATCAGAGCAACAGGGGCGCCGCCTTCAGTCTCTCCGTCGGAAGGGTGTATGCTGGGAGAGAGAAAAATGTGATTATGTTTAGCTTCTTCAATGAATGCAGGGTAGGGAAGAAACCCCAGACAGGTAACCTTGTGCGCTATATTGCGATTGGCGATGAGGTTAGTTATCTCCTTTTTGTAGTTGACTTCCCGCTGGCTGCGTCCTGCATCACCGACAAGTGTTACCGCAACATGCTTATAGTGGTGAGCGAGCCTGGCGAATGCCTCCAGTGCATAGGTTATACCTTTTTTTTCCCGAAAGGTTCCTGCGATCAGAATCTTTACCGTAGGCTGGTCGTTAAGTCTTCTCGGGACAAATGGTATTTTTTCAAGATCAACACCAAGGTGCTGAACGGTCACCTTCTCATCAGGACAACCAAGCGCTAAAAGGGTTTTTTTCATGTAGTGTCCTTCGGCGAGTATGAGATCACCGTCCTGGAAGAGATCCTTCAATCTTTCCCTCCAGCGTTCTTTTTGGGGGAGGGAAGAAACGTCATGGCCATAGAACGTAGTGATCTGGGGAATAGCTAGCTTCCGCTTGAGGGCGAGATCAAAGTATCCCCGGTTGCCGAAGTGAGAGTGAAGGAGAGACACCTGGTTATTTTTGAGAAGCTTAAGGAAGAAGGGGTACTGCAAACCGGTTACTTTACTATACTGCTTCTGAAAGAATCTGTTCGGTGCGCTCAGATCAGAAAGAGAATAGATCTTTTCGAGGGGAAAGATATCGAGGTTCCGCTTCTGGGCGGTAATAACCAGGGGCTGATACCGTTTGAGGTTGCTTATCTGTGAATAGATCCAGCTGCCTGTTCTGAAAAGAAAGGACTTTACTGAGTGTGCAACTACTTTAGACATCCGCTTGACTCTTTCACTAATGCTCTTTTCCGGCCGGGGACCGGGAAAGAGCTTTTCCTGCACACGCTACCCTGGTGTGCTCTGCAATGCACAATCCGTGTTACTGGTTCATCCGGAGTAATTATATAAAAAGTAGAGGGTATATAGCTACTATTTTATTAATTGTCAATTGATTTCCCTGAACCCTCGCAGCATTTCTTGATGCAACGTTTTTTGGGGAGAATGGAGTGTCCCCTTGCACTGGCCATAATCTTTCATTGCACCGGTGGGCTGATGTCTCTACAGGACGGATCAACGCTCTGTCGGTGAGGTATGCACTCACTTTTCCTTTTCTCCTCTCTTCAGTGTTGCTCGTAATGAATGAGCCCGGGTTTATCAGCTGCCCGGTAAGAAAAAGCGGTGCGGCTTCCTATCATCAAGAGGAGAGGACTGTGCCGGAGGGACTACAACGGTTGAAAACGGATTACCCCTCTGCTCGTTTAGTTGCAATGCAGTTTGCCGAAGCGGAAAAGAAAGAGAGGGGAAAGAGCATAAAAAGTGCCCGCATAACCTTGTTCAGGGGAGTGAATGGTGGCCACGTAAGTTTGAGAGGACTATTTAACGGTTTAACCTTTTTAAAACCAATTGCGGTGAGCTCTTTTTTGAGTGATTTGGGAGAGTGAAGGTTAATATGGACCGGCTCCCGGGCCTGCTCCCGGTTGAAAATGCTCGGAGAGTAAACGAACAGGTTACCCCCGTTAGCTAAAACCCGATACGACTCCCGCAAAGCGTTATGTGCAGTTTCCTTGGGTAAATGTTCAATGACCTGATTGCACATTACCATGGAGAATGTTCCTTTTTCAAAGGGAAAAGGGTCTTCCAGGTCGTGCTGTCTGATATCAAGGTGGGACTCTCGCTCTTTTGCCGCTTGGACTGCATAGGCAGATCCTTCCAACCCGATAGCGGGAACACCAAATCTATAGCAGCACTCAACAAAAAAGCCAAGGCCGCAACCGATGTCTAGGATAGGACCGGGTTTCCCCTTTTTAATGCAGCGGGCAAGCAGTTTCCGGGAAGAGTTCCAGTTGTCGTCAGGGTAGGCCAGTTCATACATCTCCTTGTTGTAGATGCAGGGGAACTCCCGGGCACTCATTTCAGTGGTCTTGCGCATGGTTTCCTCACAAGCAGTTTACGGTTACTTCCTATATAACAGATTATCTGCCTTGTCAACGCACTTCCCTTGCCAGCGTGTTTGATGCAGAGGGATGCTCATCAGGGCCTCCTGCCATTTGTGCGGGAACGTATCTGATTATTATGAGGACCCCTTTGCTGTGCCAATGAAAATAATAGTATAACTATAGGAATTATTGAGCCTGCCGGAGAGTCCACCGGCAGAGTTTTTGGCCGGTTTGAGCACGGTAAAAGCAGGTGGTTTCAAGGCACACCATGCGCGTTTTAAGGGTTTTCGGCATTTTTGTACCGATAAAATATTTAAGAATTTTATTTAAAGTTTTTTAATAATGGTACCGACGTAGTATGTATGTTTCGTTGAGTCCATGGGAAAAATATCTTTATATATTTGCAGGATAACAATGCGCCATGATGTTCTTTGCACGTTAGCCTGTGAAAGAAGGTGTAAGAGATTGTTGTTTAGGAAGTAGGAACGGGATCGAGAGTTAGCGCTCCCCAAAGAGTGGTTCGTGTGTAAGGGCTGTGAGATGGATAGATTCAAAACGTATTTGTATAATCATTTCGAGCAGGTTCTCATACTTGGCGTTTTGCTTTCAATTTTATTTGTTCATTACTCTGTGTATCAGAAGATGGCATTTTTAAATTTCTATTATCTCCCCGTTCTCTTAGCCGGCTTCTTTCTTGGTCGCAGAGCAGCTGTTTTGTTTGCTTTCTTTTGCATACTTCTGGTTGTTGTTTTCTTTATTTCTGTCCCCCAGTTTTTCACCCCGGTCGCGGGGGGATTAAATACAGTATTGAGCCTTGTGCTGTGGGGATCATTTCTCATGTTAACCGGCTACATAACGGGAACTCTCTTTATGTATAATGAGGCAAGTCTTCGAGATCTCAAGAATGCCTATTTAGGAGTCTTGGAAATTCTTTCCAAGTACTTGGAATCTGCTGATCGCTATACCAAGGGACATTCCGTGAGGGTTGCTAGTCTTGCTACCGAAATGGCCATCGCTATGGGGCTTCCACGAATGCAGGTTGAAAACATTAAGGCTGCGGCTCTGTTACATGACATAGGTAAGGTTGAAGTGAGCATGGGTCTTATTAAGAAAGCTTCTGACTTGAGCGAAGATGAAAAGAAATTAGTTGATGCCCACTCAGTAAAAGGGGCAAAAATTCTGAGTAGCCTCGGAGGTGTGCTTAAAGAGGCAGTGCCTATAGTTCTGTCTCATCATAAGAGGTACAAGGATATCATCCAGGAAGGTGAAGAAGCGCTCTACAGTGAAACAACAATCGGGGCATGTATTGTAGCAGTAGCTGACGCCTATGATGCGATCACTACCGATAGGCCTTACCGTGCAGGGAAAACCCCGCTGAAGGCTTTGGAAGAAATTGAAGCGGAATCGGGGCAGCAGTTCCACCCGGAGGTTGTTAAAGCCTTCAAGAGAATTTTTGAGACGAAGACAATTGAGCGGGAAGAGAATATTATTCCTTTTAACATATAAGAGAGAAGGGCAGCAATGGATGTGTTTGAAAGTGATGAAAAGGCAGTAGTAGACAGGAGGGAACACCAGCGGCATGTCATTCCTGCAGCGGTGACCTGCACATTTTTTGAAGATGTTTTGCGGGGGAAGGGTACCTTTCAGGGATTTATTCAGGATATCTCTTTAGGTGGCGTGGCCCTGGAAATCAGGGATGATTTCTTGACCATAAAAGAGTCGCTGCTTTTGTACACCACTCTGGAAATAACGGTAGCGTTCAATCTTTCCGACGGGATACACCGGATGCAAGTTTCAGGTATTGTCAGGTGGTACAAGCGGATCAAGAAGAGCGACAAGAGCTTTGTCTATATTGGGATCAAGTTTCACAGTCTTGATGAGAAGAGCAAAGAGATCCTGCAACACTATCTATCCTTAGGTACAGGAGATACCAATCTCATCTGGAACCTATGGGATAACCTGTCAATCTAACCTTAAACAGTGAGAGTCCGATGACAGTACAAATGCAAGAGAACGCAGTTCGCAGTAACTCCTCCGGAGAAGAAAAGGTTGCTCCCATCGTTCAAAAGATGTGGTCAATCGGTGGTGGCAAAGGAGGAACGGGGAAAAGTTTTGTTACGCTCAGTCTGGGCATTCGCATGGCGAGAATGGGGAAGAAGGCTGTCATTATTGATGCCGATCTGGGTGGAGCCAATATGCATACCCTGCTGGGGATTAGATCGCCAGACCTTACTTTAAACGACTTTCTGGAAAAGCGAGTTGATACCCTTAGCCAGGTCTGTATTAAAACACCAATTGAGAACCTTAATCTCATCAGTGGTGGAGATGATATTCTCAATCTTGCCAACCCAAAGTTTAGTCAAAAAGAGCGGATTATAAGGAATCTAAAAAAACTGGAGGCGGACTACATCTTTTTAGATTTAGGGGCGGGTACCTCCTTTAATATCTTGGATTTTTTCATCTATACGCCGGGAAAGATCGTTGTTGTATCTCCTTTTCCCACCTCGGTTCAAAATGCTTATGGATTTATAAAAAGTGCTCTTTATCGCAAATTGAGCCGTTTATTTTCAAGGAATAATGAAATCCTCCGTTTGATTAAACGGTTAATTGACCCCGGAAGTGAGGAGAGGATAAATTCTACTGTCGAGCTGATTGCGGCGGTTGATAAAATTGATACAGCAAGTGCTGCTCTCATGCAGACGGAAGTAGATGCCTTCAAGATAAAGCTCATAGTGAATATGTCAAAATCTGATGAGAATAAGAAGGTTGGAGATATTATCAAGATAGTTTCAGACAAATATCTCGGTGTGGATGTTGAGGTATTAAAAACCATTCCTTTTGATGGGCTGGTGGAAAAGTCTATTCTCCTAACAAAACCTCTTCTCTTTAGTGACACGGGAAGTGAAGTGTCTGCGTCTCTTTATGAAATTGCTTCAGACATATTGAAGGCATAAGAGCGCGGTGATTGTTGTGTGCGGTGGGTGGTCCGTTTAAACACCTTGTTCTGGGCCCGTAGGTTTCCTGTAACTGGAGAAGAGCTCTTGCAGGTGGACTCATAGTGATCCTACCCGTTAAGTACGGGTAGGATTTTTGTATGGGTAGTATGTTGATCTCCCCTTCGCAGTACCTGAAGTCTTTCCCTTGATATATTTAAGATAGAGAAAAGAAGCAAAAGGATTGGGAGGGTGACAAACATTTTTTCTCTGATTCTTTGCCCCGGGGGATAACAGCACTTTCCGAAAAGGGGCGTTTTGCTGTTGACACAGCCCTTCGTAAGATTTATACTCTCTATACACAGTTTCATTCCTCTCAAGATACCCGTGCCGTTTCTTACGGGCCAACTCTCATTCTGCCTGCAGCGGTTTAGATAAATGAGTTCCTGTTGTTGTGGCAGACTACGCTTCAGTTAAGAAAAGGAAAGCCGTATTCCTTAAGTGCTGATCACGGCTGTAAGCACTGTACACTCACCCTTGTATCTCAATGAAAGAAGGAGAGACATGAACGCAGCAAAAACTACACCACAATCTTTTTCCTTGATCAGGTTTGTATTGAAAATAATTGTTGGGTTTATTGCCACTGCCGTGGTAGCAGGCATTGTCCTGCTCCTTGCACTTCCTGCAGTGCTCTCTTCCGATTTTGCCCGACAGAAAATCGAGGGCTACCTATCTCAAGAGCTTAAAAAGCCCGTTTCGATTGAGGCGATATCGTTTTCCTGGGGTGAGGGGCTCAGCGTCTCTAACTTCAGGAGCGTGAATAGAGACCAAACCCCCTTTGCTACCCTTTCTGCCCTGAAACTTCTTTTGTCCTGGCCATCACTCCTGTCAGGTAAGCTTGATATTGTAACCCTCGATATCAAGGGTATAGATGTAACCGTTACGAGAGATAAGGAAGGGAAGACAACGGTAAGTGATATGCTTGAAGCACCTGCACAAGAGGTGTCACCAGAAAAAGAATCAACGTCTTCCCCGGTATCCCTGCCTGACCTTTTTCTGAATGCCCGCATTGAGGATGGCAATTTTTCCTTTATCGATGAACGCCTCAACACGGTCACCCGTATCAGAAGCTTACATGCCGATGTTTCTATTCCGTCCCTCAGGGAGCCCTTGAATGTCTCTCTCAAAGGTGATGTTATCCTTAATGACAATCCCCCTGAATCGATTGCGCTGTCGGGTACTGCTCACTTCGCACCTGAGGGGAAGGTTGACCTGCAGAAGGGTACCGGGTCCCTGGAGATGAAAGCGGGATTCGGTACTGTGAACCTGTTTTTTGATCTTGCCCAGATGCAGACTTCCCGTGAGGCAACAGGAGCGCGTTTTTCCTGCACACTGGACTTAAAGAAGCTTACGCAGCTTGCTGCGGCTGTGGTGGGCTTGCCTCCCGGGTTTTCCGTCAAAGGAACCCTTAACAGCGGATTTGAAACCCGGGGGAACATTGAGTCACTGGTAGCCATTGATGGGAAAACCGAATTGATAAACCTGTCGTTGGCGGGTGGACCGTTACAGAATGCATCGTTCGAGCAACCCCGGATTACCTTTTCCCATGACATTGTGCTCAATTTCGATACAAAGATGCTTGACATTACCTCTGTTGCACTCAAGAGTGGTTTCCTCGACCTCTCCCTTTCAGGATCAGTGAAGGACTTCCAGGGGAATCCCAGTGGTAAGCTTCTCGCCTCGGGGAGCGGAGCCCTTAAGGATACTCTGCTGGTTTTCGGAAAAATGCTTTCCCTGCCGCCTGACCTGAAGCTGTCGGGGGATGTCAATCTGTCACTGACTGGAGAGAGTGACCTGAATAAGGTGAGTCTCAAGGGAACGGCAGATTGTAAGAACCTGGAAGTTAATGCCGCATTCCTTAACAACTATCCCTTCCGGGAGACATCCTTAAAGCTCACCCCTGATGTCATCCTTACCCTTGGGGAAAAAACCACAGGTGTTGCAATAAACACCCTAAACATCCAGAGCGGGGTGGTCAGTGGCGATATCAAGGGTACTCTGGACAGTGAGATAGCTGTTGACCTCACCGCCAGACTCTCCACCAGACTTGCTCTCCTCAAGAAAAATCTTCAGGGTATACTGCCCGATTCATTTCCAGGAGAGGGT
>Ga0209536_100013693_pt1 | contig 11683 bp, 10 predicted proteins | sample DeeMarSeWOR28_12_FD_187461 | JGI IMG/M metagenome (GOLD analysis project Ga0209536, IMG submission 187461) | Marine sediment microbial communities from White Oak River estuary, North Carolina - WOR-2-8_12 (SPAdes) (version 2) | ecosystem: Environmental > Aquatic > Marine > Intertidal zone >... | reverse complement strand
TGATGGCATCCAGGTTGATTTCAAGTACGGTGCCATGCAGCTTTTCCTGTAAATAGCGTATAACCTTTTCCAGTCCAAAATCCCTTGCCCCTTTGACCAGGATCACTTCATTGCTGAAGGTGTTGAGATCGAATGCATCGAGAAAACTGGATGTGTCTTTATACCAGTAAAAATTGGTGTTTAAGTGTGATTGGATGTTTTGAATGTCACTGCCAATTCCAATAACCTTGTTCAATGCATTCTGGTTTATGATCTCAGCTGTCTTTTTATACAATTCAGGAATACTTAAACCGGATTGAAGTATGTCGGAAAGGATCAAGGACCGCTTACTGCGCTGTTTCTGATTACTCAGGTGGTTTAGGGCTATTTCCAATCCCCCGAGGTCATTATTATAGGTATCGTCAATCAGATAGGTATCGTTAACTCCGCGCTTCATCTCCAGGCGCATGGAAATATGGTGCAGGCCATCCAATCCATTCTGAATTTCAGACACAGTCCAATCGGAATTAAGCAGAAATACGATGCAATGGATGATATTTTCAATGGAAGCCCGGTCCGTAAAGCCAAAAGTGAATTCAAAAGTCCCGGTTGGATGTTTTAACTGGATATTTGAATATCTGTTATCGACAGGAATTACGCTTACCTGAAAAACAGCCTCTGATTTAAAACCCCAGGTCAGTTTTTCAATATCAGGAAGCATCTGGGTAACGGTTGTATGAATCAGCGTGTCATCCTGATTGTATATCAGGGATCTTGCGTCTTTAAAAAGCCGGATTTTCTCTTCAAGTTTTTCTGCCCTGGACCGGAATCCCTCATCGTGGGCAGATCCTATATTGGTCAATATCCCATCGTCAGGTTTAATGATCCTTTCGAGATTTTCCATCTCTCCGGTAGTGGATATTCCGGCCTCGAATACACCAAAATCATGTGATTTATTGATCTGCCATATGGATAATGGAACCCCGATCTGTGAATTATAGCTCCCGGGGGACCGGACTACATTATATTTCCACGATAAAATCTGAGATATCCATTCCTTGACAATGGTTTTTCCATTACTTCCGGTTATTGCCAGTATCCTGAAGTCAAATAACTGTCTGTAATATGCTGCCAGTTCCTGCAATGCAGTAATGGAATTTCCACACCAGAAAAAATTAGCTTCCGGATAATCCTGAACATTGATATCCTTGTTCTCTAATATGAACTGTCTGATGTTATTTCGGTACAGGTCGCCAATATATTGATGTCCGTCATGAATTTTACCCTTGATCGCAAAAAACACACTGGATTCGTTGTGTATAATTTTCCTGGAATCTGTAGACAGGTACGAAATGGGAAAGTCCTTATTATACTGCAGAAATTCTCCCCTGACGATATCTTGTAAGCTGGAACTTTTTATCATTAACTTTTAGGAATAGACAGTTTAAACTCAAATTGATCAATTTCATTTTCAAATCCAAGTCTAAGGAAAAAGTTCAACACGTCATAATTCCTTTCATTCAGGTTCAGTATATAAATGGGTTTGTTCTTACAGATTTTGATCATTCTTTTTATCAGATAGGCGCCAATTCCTTTTCCGCGGTAATTATGGTCAATGCCAATATGCTCTACCCTGCCCATTTTGCGGTTAAAAATTAAAAATCCAATGAGTTTATCAGATTGATATGCTTCAACTATAGTTTCATTCTCCTTGTTTTTTTTCAACAAGGGGAAGGTGTCCAGAAAACAGGTGTCAAAGTCGCTGAATTTTTCATATTTTGACCATTTTGGCTTATCTGGCAGAATCAAATCAACCGAAGGAGGTTTCAATCCACGAAGATAGGAGCCTTCCTGATTTAATTTCATGCAGTGATAGAATTTGGTCCGCTTGAAACCAAGATTTTCATATACTTTGATGGCAGGTATATTGTCAGATATCACCTCCAGTATGCACTGTTCAACATCTATCTTCTGTAATTTAGGCAGTATTGATGCATACATCTTCTCAGTCAGGTTATTACCACGGAATTCTGGGATTACTCCTGTTCCACCATTATACGCCGTTTTCTTTCCCTCATAATAATTGATACTGTTATAGATAAAACCGATTAATTTCCTTCCTGAATAACAACCGACTGAATATTTAAAACTTATGTTGGTTTTTTGAATGATCTTCTGGACAAATTGTCCATGGCTCAGGTTGATGGGAAGGATATAGTCGTTGAAGGCTTTGTTGAAGGTTTTACGCATTCTGGAAACATCCGTACGCCTGAATCCCTTGTATTCCAATGTCACCATCTGAACAATTTAATTTGTAGTGCTTAATTCTGCCATGTACCTCAATACCCTATCGAAAGCATTGTCCATGTATACTCCATATACCTTCATTTTATGTGATCAGACCAGTCCGTAAGGTATATTTTTATTGGATGAATGTCTTTAGATCATTGAGCGTTAATTTCCCTTCATAAAAGGCCTTTCCAAAAATAACTGCGTATACGCCTGCGTCTTCTAGTTTACGGATATCATCAGCTGACCTTACTCCACCGCTGGCAAATATTTTTGAATTGGGGAACTTTCCGACAAGATCCTTGTACAATTCAAAATTCGGGCCGACCATCGTTCCATCCCGGGTTACATCCGTTACTTTCACATATTTTAATCCGCGGTCGTAGAAAAATGAAATAAATTCGTACAGGTCAATATCCGTTTTTTTCTGCCATCCCTTGATGAGCAGCTTTCCTTCAGACGCGTCAGCAGATAGGGATACTTTTTCCCTACCATAAGAAAACAGCCAGGATGTGAATAAATCCCGATCCTTGGCTGCAATGCTGGACACGGCGATATACTTGGCACCGCTTTCAAAGAGTTTTAGAATGTCACCATCTGTCCGAATACCTCCTGAATACTCTATTTCAAGGTCCGTATGTCCAGCTATGGCCTCGAGCACGTGGTATGCAACCGGAGTTTCCTTGATGGCCCCTTCCAGATCGACCAGGTGAATGACTTCAATGCCAATATCTTCAAACATTCTGGCGAAATCTACCGGGCTCTTCTCATATTCTTTTTCATGGGAGTAATCACCGCGTGTAAGTCGGGTAACTTTGCCATGCAGTATGCTAATGGAAGGATATAATTTGATCATTATTGGAAAATTAAAAAATATTTTAAATATAAAGACAAAAAGGAAAAAACAGAATAAATACAGAAAATTAAAAAGCCGATTTTATTTGATATCGATCAGTTTAAAGCCCTCCCCATGTATGGTAATAATGGATATACTATCGTCTCGCTTCAGGTATTTTCGCAATTTGGCAATGTAAACGTCCATGCTCCTCGCATTAAAATAACTGTCGTCTCTCCATATCATCTTTAAGGCCGCACTCCGGTCAAGTGTTCTGTTTTTATTCTGGCATAAAAGCCTGAGCAGCTGTGATTCTTTATTGGTAAGTTTGAATGTCTGATTGTCAATGGAAAGGATTTGTTTATCATAGTCAAAAGTGCTTTTTCCAAAAGAAAAGACGGATTTATGATGCTCGTCATTTTTGTGCGAACGGCGTAGCACCGCATGTATGCGGAGCAGCAGTTCTTCCATGCTGAAAGGTTTAGTGATGTAATCGTCTGCACCCGCCCGGAATCCCTCGATGGTATCCTCCTTGAGCGATTTTGCAGTTAGAAATATGATTGGAATGTCCTTATCCATTAGCCGGATCTCCCTGGCCAGGGTTATCCCATCCTTTTTAGGCATCATGATATCCAGGAGACAAAGGTCGAATTTACCCTTCTTGAAGGTTTCCAATCCTATTTCACCATCTTCACAAAGCGTGGGATCGTACGCTTTCAGTCGCAGGTAGTCGCTAAGAATTTGCCCCAGATTGGGATCATCTTCCACTACAAGGAGTTTAATTTTGTCCATTGTGTATGGGTAAAATAATTTCAAAGGTACTGCCTTTCCCGGGAGTGCTTTTTACCTTAATCTGACCTCCAAGGGCCAATAAAATGGTTTTTACGTAGGTAAGTCCCAGTCCAAATCCCTTGACATCATGGAGATTGCCGGTTGGAATCCTGTAAAAACGATCAAAAATCTTTTCAATAGAAGCCTTGCTCATCCCCACTCCCTTATCGGTGATCCGAATTAGAATGCCAAGATGATGATCCTCTGTATCAATCCTGATATCAGGACTTTCCGGTGAATATTTATTGGCATTATCCAGGAGGTTATAGATAACATTGGTCAGGTGAACATTATCGCTGACAATCAGATGATTGCTGGCAATCAGGTTTTTCTGAATACAGCCTCCACGTTTTTCAACCTGTAAATTAATGTGGGACAAGGCCTTATCAATAATTTCATGAATATCTATTTCCTCAAGTTTTAGGCGGTATTCCTTTTTGTCGAGGGTGGCCATTTGCAGGACCTTTTCCACCTGTCGGCCGAGGCGTTTGTTTTCATCCCGTATGGCTTCGACATAACGCGTTACGAATGCATTGTTTTTCTGTATATCCTTATCCTGAAGCGCCTCACAGGCCAGGGAAACGGTAGCAATAGGTGTTTTGAATTCATGCGTCATGTTGTTAATGAAATCATTCTTTATCTCAGATAATTTTTTCTGCCTTATGATGGCGAAAATGGCATATCCAAAACAGAATATGATCAGCAATACCAGAAATATAGATGAGGTAAGTGTCAGCCAGATATCCTTGATCAGGAATCTTGTTTGATCCGGAAAAAACAGGGTCAGGTAGTTTTCGCCTACCGAAAAATCATTGGGAAAGAGTTTAATGGCGAAATCAGAAAGCAAAACTTCTTTTTCATCATTTTCGACATAATCGCTGAATATCACATGATTACCGCCTCTATCTACCACTGCGTATTCATAGTCGATGTCAATACCTTTCATGCGCAACTGTTCTTCCAGCATGGCATCAATTTCATCCTTGTTGATGCGGTTGATCATCTGTTTCTGTTCCCCGAGGAGGTCATCTAACACCACGGTTACCATTCTTGATTTTTCGGCAAATTTTTGGATGCTGGATCGGAATTCATTTTCATAAGCATCAAAATTGTTAAAATCAACCGCTATCTGATTTCTGGAAAACACATGTTCCTCACCCACATACTGCGTATAATCTGGGTGGCTGTTGCTTGATAATTCATAGCTGATCCTGACAACCTGATTTCCGAAAATAAGGGAATCCTCAATCTTGAATCCTGATTCCCAGGTAATGGAATTTCCTGAGGCTGGATTACGTGAGGAAGAAAATGTATCCTGCGTGGTGCGTGAAGGATGCCCATATCCAAAAAAGTTGGTATCGATCTGAAAGATTCTGTTGTTGGGGGTGCGGTTATTGATTTGCCGGGAGGCGGCATGATATACTTCTCTTTTTTCCAGGTTGGAAACCAGGTGGTTCAATGCCTCGTGAACGTTTTGGTTGAATTTTACATTACTTATTTCAATGGCATTCTTAATCCAGTGGGCTTGAAATCCTACCAACCCAATCATTGCCAACGACATCAGGGCAATTATTGTCCGTATCATTTTCCGGCTCATAATACAAATCTAACGTGGACCTCCTATTAAACGTTTATATTTAACACTTTTTAACACTCTTTAACCTCTTGTTAACTTTCCAATTAAAATTTGCAGTTAAATTTGCCTGAGACAAAAATTAAAATTTGGACATATAATGAAAAAGATATTTAAAACTTCCATTCTGGTGCTTTCGGGGCTTTTTGTGGTATCCAGTATAATGGCACAGGATCAAGAGGAGCAAACCAGGAGTATAAAAAAAGAGGTTAAGGTAACCATCGATGAGGATAGTGACCAGCCCGTGTATTCCGTTGAGACCACCACTACCGAAAACGGGGAGAAGAAAGTTGTTAAAAAGACATACAACAGCCTTGAAGAAATGAAAGCCGATTCTTCCATCGATGCTTTTAAAAAGTCCGAAGATGGCACCATCACCATGAAAATTGGCGATAAAGGATCCGGCGTTATGGTATTCAAAAGCGAGGACGGAGAAACTATAGATATTGAGGTCGACGAGATGTCGGAAGACCTAGAGTGGGTACAAGCCGGTGAAGATGGCGATTCCAATACACTTACAAAATCCTATAAGGTGAAAGTAATCAAGGATGGAGAAGAGGCAGACCACGAGATCCATGAACACAAGAACATGTTCGTGATAAAAGATGAGGATGGCAATATTTCCATGAATCACGGAGATAGTGAAAATGTCATGGTATGGGTAGATGATTCAGGTAATAAGACGGTAAAGAGAACATTCCATACAAAAGTTGAGAAAGCGAATTTTTCCGAAGCAAGCATACAGCCGCTTGCTGCCGGGGATGAGGCATTTTCAGCATTTAATCTGTCGACAATGCCGGCATTGGAATTAAAATCCATCAATTATTATCCCAACCCCAATGAGGGTGAGTTTACCCTGGCCTTCAGTGGATCAAAGAAACCTGTAATTGTCCGCATACTGGATAATAAAGGAAACCTGAAAGTGGAGGAAAGTATCGAAGAATTCAACGGGACGTTCAATCAGGTCATGAATGTAAAGCATCTTGACAAGGGCAACTACCTGTTGCAGATATTCCAGCAGGATAAAGTTTTAAACAGAAAATTGGTTCTAGAATAAGTAGTAAAAATTCTCATGACACGATCCTGTCCACCCCTGTTAACTTCAGGTGGACAGGATTTTTTATTTTATCCCGCTTGATATATCCTACATTGCACTATATTTGAATCTTAAAATGTGCCCATGAAGCTAGAAAACAATCGCTATACCATCCAGGGCGTGGATATTGAACAGTTGTGCCATGACTTTGGCACGCCGTTGTATGTGTATGACGCTGAAAAGATCGGCCATCAGGTGAGGACACTAAGAAATGCTTTCAAAGCGGTAGACCTGAAGATAAAATACGCAGTGAAGGCCTTATCCAACGTATCCGTGCTGAAATTAATGCATACCCTGGGAACCGGCCTGGATGTAGTCTCCATAGAAGAAGCACATATCGGATTGAAAGCGGGCTTCGATCCCAACGAGATCCTTTACTCTCCCAATTCAGTTTCATTCGATGAAATAAAAAAGGCCGTTGACCTGGGTTTACGGATCAATATAGACAACATATCCATTTTGGAGCAGTTTGGCCACCATTATCATGATAGCGTTCCCTGTTGTATACGGATCAATCCGCATATCATGGCCGGTGGTCATGCCAATATATCAACCGGTCATATTGACTCCAAATTCGGGATATCGATTCTTCAAATGCGGCATGTACACCGTGTTATCAATACCAACAACATTAAGGTAGAAGGTTTGCATATGCATACCGGATCCGACATTCTTGATGCGGAAGTTTTTATACAGGGGGCCAATATCCTGTTCGATGCAGCCAGGGAATTTCCTGATCTGAACTATATAGACTTTGGAAGTGGGTTCAAAGTTGCCTACCGGGAGGGAGATGTTACTACGGACATTCAGGCCCTTGGGAAAAGGCTTAGCAAATCATTTGATAATTTCTGCCAGGAATACGGTAAAAAACTGGAAATCTGGTTTGAACCCGGTAAATTCCTTGTCAGCGAGGCAGGATTTCTGTTTGCCCGGGCCAATGTGATCAAAACCACCCCTGCTACGGTATTTGTGGGTGTTAATTCCGGCATGAATCATCTGATCCGTCCTATGATGTATAATTCCTACCACGATATGCTCAATATCAGCAATCCCAATGGCACTTTCAGGGTGTATTCTGTTGTAGGCTATATCTGTGAAACGGATACCCTTGGCGCTGACCGAAAGCTGAATGAAGTTCGCGAAGGCGATATTATTGGAATAAAAAATGCCGGAGCCTATGCTTTTACCATGTCCTCCAACTATAATTCCAGACTGCGCCCGGCCGAAGTGCTTGTAATCAATGGTGAGGCAAAATTGATTCGAAAAAGGGAGACTATGGAAGATATCCTCAGGAATATGGTTGAAATTGATGTCTGATTCCCCGGAGAAAGTATATATCGGCTCACTGAATCCCGCAAAAATCGAATGTGTCAGGCTTGCTTTTACCAGGGTCTTCACAAGTAGAAGGTTTGATTTTATAGGAAGGTCGGTATCATCGGGTGTGGCAGAGCAACCTTATGGAGACGGTGAGACCTACCAGGGTGCGATGAACCGCGCTGTGCAACTAAGAAAGGAAAATCCGATGGGCGATTTCTGGGTAGGAATCGAAGGAGGCATCGAACAGATCAATCGCCACATGCATGCCTTTGCCTGGATGGTCATCCTCGATAGTTCAAGACACGGGGAAGCCAGGACCGCCACCTTCATTTTACCTGAGAAAATTGCAGCGCTTATAAACAAGGGAGTGGAGTTGGGACATGCCGATGACATGGTGTTTAAAAGAAAAAATTCAAAGCAAAAAGACGGGGCTGTTGGGATCTTGACCAACGGCCTGATTGACCGGACGGCCTACTATGAATCGGCCATTGTGCTGGCGCTGATCCCTTTTATAAAAACAGACCTTTTTTTATCAATTGAAGCGTGCGTTGAAGATCGGTAAAAGCCTCAATCCTTTACGATTTGACCGATTATAGTTCAAAATTCCTATCTGAACACCGTTAATATTATTAACATAATTAAAGACCCCTATCGATACTCCATTCAATGTACCGCGGATATGATTGAAGGCGCTGATGGACATACCTGTCATGGTACCCCCTTCTACTCTGAAGTACCCCGGTGCCAGGGCTATGCCAGTAACGTCTTAACCCCCCACAGCCAGGGCAACATTGAGTCCCTTTACCTCCTGTGCACCCACACCCAGCAGGGCGGCGTTGATTCCCGTCAAGGTCTCCCCGGCACCGACTGCCAGTCCCGCGAAGTTAATGCCCGTAACAGATTCACCGGCACCGACAGCCAGTCCGGCCACCGATATTCCGATGAGGTCTTCACCACTCCCCACAGCCAGCACACTGGCGTTGAGGCCTTTCAGTTCCTCACCAGCTCCGACAGCAAGTCCCCCGATGTTCAGACCCGATACATTTTCACCGGCTCCAACGACGAGCCCTGCCACATTGACGCCTTCAAGTGAATTTCCGGCACCAACCACAAGAACTGAAAAATTCATACCCTTGATGTCCTTGCCCGCTCCCACCGCAAGTCCTCCAACATTGAATCCATACAGGTCTTCACCGGCACCAACAGCCAGACCTGCCAGGTTTACTCCCCAAACATCTTCTCCAGCACCTACTGCTAATCCAGCCACATTGAATCCGGTCAGCTTCTTCCCTGCCCCAACGCCGAAAATACCAACGGATAGTCCATTCCTGTAGGCTGTGCCTGCTGCCATGGGAACTCCGATGCCGATCCCATTGAATGTACCCGTATAATCCTCATAGTCTTTGGTAAACCATACTGTAACATTCACTCCATTAATTCTATCGATATTCCTATCGATGAAATTAAACCTCAATCCATCGAACTGGGCGGAATTACCAAATCCAATACCCCATGTCTTCTTGGGTATTCCGACACTTTGAGCATAATGTTCCGTAACGCTGAGGCTCAGGAATAAAAAAATGGCATATTTTAAAAATTTCATAGGTTCGTTGATCTTATATATCAGACTCCAATACGATGCCCCAGGTTGCATTGTCAGGTAAGTATATTGCATTTTTTTCAAATTTGACCAAAGGATAGGGCATATTGTATAATTTTACATAGGCATAAAAATCAAGATTGGTTGGAATACACTGGTCCGGAAATATTTATAAAGGAAAATCCAGAGATTCCCCTGGTGGATGTACGGTCACCCTCGGAATACCGGAAGGGACACATTACCGGGGCCATCAATCTGCCGCTATTTACTGACGAAGAAAGATCCAGGATAGGTACCCTATATATACAATCGGGCAGACTGCCGGCCATTGAGAAAGGCCTTGAAATTGTAGGTCCGAGATTAAAAGATATGGCAGAAAAGGGCAGATCATTGGCCCGGAAAGGGCAACTGAAGGTATACTGCTGGCGGGGAGGAATGAGAAGTGAGAAGATGTCATGGCTGTTCGAACTTGTCGGTATCCGGTGTCTGGTGTTGAAAGGAGGATTTAAAGCCTATCGTAACCAGTTGCTCGAAGATTTCAGGGATTTGTCCAATTTAATCGTTTTGCAGGGGCCAACCGGTTCGGGAAAGACAGAAATTTTATCGGTGTTGTCTGAGAAGGGGGAGCAGGCCATCGACCTGGAAGGGCTGGCTTGTCACAAGGGCTCGGCATTTGGACATATCGGCATGGATGTTCAACCTACCTCGCTTCAGTTTCAGAATGATCTGCATGCCAAATGTTTGCAATTGAATCCGGATCGAAGAATCTGGATTGAAAGTGAAAGTTTGAGCATAGGGAAAGTGTATATGCCGGAGACTTTATGGGAAAGCATAAACCACTCCCCGATTGTGGAATTGGCCATACCGAAAGCGGTCAGAATACAACGTCTGGTGAGGGAATATGGTAAATCTGATATAGAGGTGCTAAAGGAATCCACCCGGAAGATAGCCAAAAAATTTGGCCATAAGTATGTCCAGGAGGTTTTGAATTACCTGGAGGAAGGGGATCTTGAAAACGCGACTTCCCTATTGCTGGATTATTACGATAAATCTTATACTTTCAGCCAGAAAAAGTACAAAGCCCGTAAACCGGTCATTGTGAAAAGTAACAGCGGTGATCCCTACATTAATGCTGATAAACTGATACAGAAAATAGAGGAAATAAGCGCAGTGGAATGGCAGTAAGGTTAACAGAATATTCTCATGGTGCAGGCTGCGGGTGTAAGATTTCACCGAAGGTGTTAAAAGAGATCCTGCATACCGAAAATGGAACAAATACCTTTGAAGACCTGTTGATTGGTAATGATACGATGGATGACGCGGCAGTTTTCGCCATCGATGAGGAGCAGGCCATAATATCCACTACCGATTTTTTTACCCCCATCGTCGATGATCCTTTTGATTTTGGCGCCATAGCTTCAGTGAATGCCATATCTGATGTATATGCTATGGGAGGAAAACCGCTCATGGCCATTTCTATTCTGGGATGGCCCGTGGATTTATTACCCCCTGAAACGGCAAAACAGGTAGTCGATGGTGCCCGTGATGTATGTGCCAGGGCAGGGATACCCCTGGCAGGAGGGCACAGTATTGATGCCAGGGAACCGATCTTTGGTCTGGCTGTAACCGGAATAATTAAAAGGGATAGGATAAAGTCCAATGACCGGGCAAAGCCGGGTTGCGAACTGTACCTGACCAAACCCCTGGGTGTGGGTATCGTCACTACGGCACAAAAGAAAAAAATTGTAGATCCTGTTGATTTTCAACGCGCCGTTGATCAAATGCTGAAGCTCAATGATTTCGGAACTGTCTTAGGCAATTTTCCCGGAGTACTTGCCATGACGGATGTTACGGGTTTTGGACTTCTTGGCCATTTGATAGAGATTTGCGAGGCCAGCAATGTTTCAGCAGAACTTGAATACGCTAAGGTACCCGTACTCCCTTCACTGGAAAATTACATACAACAAAATGCTGTACCAGGAGGTACACATCGCAATTTTAAAAGTTACGGGCATAAAGTGAGTTCAGTTACCGACACCCAGAAGGTCATATTGTGCGATCCGCAGACCAGCGGAGGGCTTCTGATTGCCGTAGATCCACGCG
>Ga0209536_100013692_pt1 | contig 11684 bp, 11 predicted proteins | sample DeeMarSeWOR28_12_FD_187461 | JGI IMG/M metagenome (GOLD analysis project Ga0209536, IMG submission 187461) | Marine sediment microbial communities from White Oak River estuary, North Carolina - WOR-2-8_12 (SPAdes) (version 2) | ecosystem: Environmental > Aquatic > Marine > Intertidal zone >... | reverse complement strand
CTCGATCTACACAAACTATCGGTTTGGAAGCTATCGTCGACACTCTGGTTTCTTTAGGATTAGCTCCTCTTGCTAGCACCTTAAATACAACATCACGTGCGGTTATCACACCGTAATCTTTATCTTTTTCAGAGAAGTTGACCAGCAGCGACCTGATTCTTCTGTCAACCATTCTTTCTATCGCATCGTATACTGTATGATCGGCGTCTATGGACTCTATTCTTGTTGTCATAAACTCATCCACTCTCATATCCTGCCTCCAAGTAAGAAAGATCTGAATTGAGCGATTCTTATCCCCCTCCCCTTCTTCCCCTCTCCATCCTCCGCAGTAGCCTGCTACGGAGGACGGGCCGCCGGGAGAGGGGAAATATTAATGGCAACAAGCACTTCCCTCCCCCTTGACGGGGGAGGGTGAGGGTGGGGGTGATTATCCTCATGGGTGAATACCCCTTATTTAAGACCCTTCACAAATATCTGCTCTTTGACATGAGCTTATGCAGAACCGCTCAATTTGAGTATAACCTTTGTTGCTACACCTCATATCTCCCCTCACAAAGATGTTGCTCTGCTTTGCCATGAGCACGTATGGGGATGCATGACGGTTGCCAACTCCCACCATATAACAGGAGGATACGGTGGACGCAAGATAAATTTCGCAGGCTTTTGCGGCACTTACGATCTAGCCCGGGTACTTCACGAATCAGCTGCTTAGACCGCGGACATGACCGTCGAATTCTCTTGGGAAAGAAGCTTCAAACTCACCCAAAAGTCCCCGTATCTGGACCATGCCGCCGACTGGCTTCAAGGGATGCTTACTCAGGCCGCGGTGGCGACCAGGTAGAAACCTCCGAGCATGCCAACCGAGGCGATCAGCCTGTTCTTGCCGTAGGGTTCCTTTAAAGCGAACCACCCCACCAACACAGCTAGAAGCACACTGGCCTGCCTGAGAGTGACGATGTAGCTGACAGGCTCCGTCTGCATCACGTGGAGAATCAGGCTGTAAGAGGTCATTGTGCCGACTGCCGCCGCCACCCCTCGTGGCCATTCGCGCTTCCACACCGTATTGATGGCCAGATCCCTCTTCAGGGCTAGGTATATCCAAAAGAGCAGATAGCAGAATGCAACCTGCAGCATAAAGAAAATGGGGCCACGCATCCCTCCCGGGATCTCCGACACTTTGCTGAGTGAAACCATGGCTGCCTTGTCCACCAGAGTGTATGCCACTACTGCCGCCAATGTGACGAATGCCCAGTGGGTGTCTTTCTCCTTGATGGAAGCCCAGAGTCGCTTTATCTCGGAGTCGGCCCCACCCCGCAACTGGAGAACAAAGACGGCGACGACCACAATTGCGATGCCCACGCCTCCGCGCAGGGAAACGGTCTCACCCAAAACCAGGAATGCTGCAATGGGTACCAGGGCCGGGGCCGAGCGCGCAATGGGATACACGTAGGAGATGTCACCTGTTTCATAGGCGGTGCTGAGGGCTAAGATGTATATACCATGAATTACCCCGGAGATCAGGACATAGATCCACAGCTCGGCAGGGATCTCCTCCAGCGGAATTCCCGCAAGGGCAATGAGCGCCATGCCCAGCATCACCGTGCCTTTCAGCAAAGAGAATGCCTTCGGACTCTCACTGGTTTTGGTGAGGTAGTTCCACCCCACATGGATGGCGGCAGAAAGCAACACAAGCCCGACGGCGGTTAACGACATGACAACACCCAGATTGTATTAAAGCATCGAGGCCCGGAGGACCCTCCCTTGGGTTCACCCCGGAGGGGTGTAGCTTTATCCGAATGGAATAGTGGAATGATGGAAAAATGGAAACTGGGAACCCGCTTGCGGGACTGAGCGGAGCGAAGCGAGCGCGAATCATGTGGGGGACAAAGGAGAGAACTATTTTGATTGCTCGTCCTGGACTCACAGTAGTTATTCAAAAAAAAATGACCCCTTTCAGCCAACCCCATTATTCCAATACTCCACTATTCCATCATTCCACAGCAACCTTTACTGGCAAAGACATTGAACTCGAACCTGGCCTAGAGGACCCGGTTTTCCTTCTTGAAATAAACTTGCGGGTGATATCAGAAGTGAGTGAAAAGCTCAATCGAAAGCTCGAATGATTGACCTCTGGAGTTCCGAGTGCGACCATGATAATATAACCAGCAAATGGTTGCGAGCTTGTTCGATCACTCAAGGAGAAAAAAATGACTAACGCACGTAATTTGAGCATCCCTGGGGGTTTGACCGGAGCACTTTTGGGGCTGGTAGCCGAGTTGGCGCTGGAGGAGATCACCGGCATGGAGATCGTGAATGGGGTGTTGGCCGTGATCGGTGCCGGATTTGGCCTGGTAAGGATTGACCAGCGCATCTACGAGGCCACGGTGAACTTGATCAAGCGGGTACCGGTGGAGCCCAACTCCGACTATCGTGACGTCTTGGAGCAGATTGATGAGATGTCTCTGGAACTGCCAGAACTGCGTGAAAGCTTTGTGAAACTGATACAGGCAGGTATCCAGGCGCAGAAGGCCTAATGGTGATGGTCGGTCTCAATTCACTGACCAAACTCTTTCGCAAGACTATTGGACCGCGGATTGAAGCCCTGGGTATCTTTCCCAGTCGCTACTACCTGAATCGAACGCTAGAAGCGCTGGATGTGGACGATATTGACGAAGCAGTACGGCTGATAACCCTGGCTCGGACTGGCCAGCAACAGAACTCCAGGTGGCGCCTCGTCTGCCAGCAAGTTATCTTCCGATGCAGAGTACTGGCCTCTATCCACGAAAAGCAGATTGAACGGATCAAGACCGAACTGGAACTTTTCGGTAAGGCTCAAGATATGCGCGAGCGTTACCTGAGTCTGCAGAAAACAGAAGGCAAGGCCAGAGAGGTTCTCAGAAACTATGAACGCCGCTTGCTCGACCAACTGGCCGGCAGCAGCGGCGCTTCACCGCCGTCATGAATCCGGCCCATTTCTTCAGACCTCGCCGAATGGCCGCGAACTGCTTGCGGCCCAATGATCTCCGGGCTTTACACAGTCAAAACGACTTTTTTCCTTTTTTCCCTTGATTTTTCCCGCCGCCATGTAGTAGGAAGAATTGATAGCTTGGGTATCCGGAAGGGTTTAATAGGGAATCCCGTGTGAGTCGGGAGCGGTCCCGCCGCTGTTATCGGGGACGAAAGCCGCAAATTTGCCACTGCCTTGCCGGAGTGGGGTGGGAAGGCGCGGTGACTAGGGTGATCCGAGAGCCAGAAGACCTGCCCAGGTCACAGTCGCAAAGGCCACGTGGATCTGGCCGGATACGGCGATCCTTAAGGACCAAGGAAACTGGGTGCAATCCTTAAGCTGGAGACAGCTTAAGGATTTTTTTTGCGCCAACCTCAACCTCCAGTTGTTTCCCGGGGCGCCCGCCGTGGGCAGACGGTGGGTGTCCGCGGGGACAACCAATAACGAGAAAAAGAAAGGAGGAAAAGAAATGAAAAAAGGGTTGATCGTCTACCTGACCGAAAGTGACGGGTTCCCAGAGACCTTTGATGCGGAGGAGGCAGTAAGCCGCCTTACGCTGCCCTGCGATTGCTCCGTACCGGCCGCCGCCACCGAAGGCTATTACAACGTCCAGGAAGCTTGGCATCTTCTTCTGACGCGCGGTATGCAACATATTGCGGTGGTCAAAGGCAAGCTTGATGACGCGGGTGATATTGAACTCTTTGGAGAACCCTTGAGGCTCTGTGGGTAGTCTCGATCAATCACCCCCAAACGAGGCGGCCTTTGCCTGTCAACGCAATCGGGGAGAGGGCTCGATGAGTGTTGACAGGCAAGGCCGTCACCCTCAGGACTGCCCCAGAGTTCATCCCCGTTCCTGCCGTTGCGCTCCCCCCTTTGGTCCGCATATTGCACGACACTTCGTCGCGAGACGGTGGAAGTTAAAGGTACATTCTTCTTTCTTCTTCTAATCAAGTTCTTCCGGAATTTGCTTGGATGAGCGTCTATTACCATCGATTCTCTGTCTCGAGTTTGCCAGGCCAGGGGGGGCTGCGGAACAAAGAGCATTCTGAGCCACCTATCTTTCCGCCATCTCAGCCTGGCAAGGGCCAGCATGAAGATTTGATGCTTCCTCCACCAGAACACTGCCATAGATGGCGCGAATATGCTCCTTTGTGGAGCAGCTTGCCCTGGCCAGACCCGTGCTTTTCTCTGCCATCCAAGCAAATTCCGGAAGAACCACCTTACTAGGGCTAGAGAACGTCCCAATCCGAGAGGGTCAGGTGCCAGTTCTGGGGATCAAGGACATCTTCTGCCTGCTCCGAAAGGCTTTTGACAACGAGCTTCAGCGGTCGACGGTCGAATCTTTCCGGGACCCGCATAAAGCCAATTTTCTTCAACAGTGGCAAAAATTCACTGTTCCCAGAAGTAGTGATGAGGTTAAACTGCTTGCCGATCTCCTTGGAGCCATGCTTCCTCACATGTTGGATCAGCTGCAGCAGGTAGTTTTCCTTCCCGGGTATATAGGCATAATCCATCAACACCAGCACCGGATTATCGAACATCTCGTCGAGTTTGAAAATTGCCACAGCCACTTTCTGGTTATCCGGATCATTGATCGAGAAATAAAAATGGGTGGAAGAAGGCCGACGGTCAAACCTCCACCTCAGGTATCTGTCGTCTCTTAACAGAGCAATGCGATGCGCCTTTTGGTAGGCTGAAAAGACCTGTATGGTGTCCCGGTCGATCTCTCTGTGCAGATGAACTCTTGCCTCGCTGCTTTTGCTCACCGAAAAGAGATTGAAAAAAAGGTCTGTACCATATCCAGCGACCCGTTCTAGGCCCAACAGATTCACCTTAGATTGCAGGATCTCTCCGCTTCTCACCGGTAAGATGTGAGTTCCCAGGGTGCAGACCAGGCTATAACCATTGTATTTGAGGAACGTATGAATGCTCCTGTCATTGGGGAAGCTATAGACCAGGTGAATCCCGCTTTGCACGAGATCCTCAGTTGCGAAGTCCGCCAACTTCCGAAATACTCCCTGTCTCCTGACTTTTCTGCTGACGGCCACTTCCTGCACCACCGCAAGATATTTCTTTTCTCCACCAATCAAGCCTTCGTAAGTGGGCACATGATAGTAGCCCACAATCTCGTCGTTCACCATGGCAGCATACACTCTGGTGGTGTGGGTGGGCAGGTCGCGGTACTGCCAGAACCAGAAGTCCGAATCAAAGACCAGCGCCTTGTGGGAATGTACCTCGTTCAGCACGGTTCCCACCTTTTCGATCACCGCCGGATAGAATTTTTCATGAATCCTTGAGTAGATCGGTTGTGATGTGTTGGATGTCGTGACTGGCTGCATAATGGTCAACCACACGAGACACCGTGTCGAATTGGAAATCCTCTAAAAGACGTTTGGTATGTGGATATGTTTTTTGCAGACGCGCATAGTGCGTCAGCTTGGCCTTCCATTCCATGGGGGCGCCCGGGTGGTCTGCATCGTACTCCCACGGGTGAACGTAGAACATCGTGCACTTGCCTTCCAGTTGGCGTTTCAAGAAGCCCTTTCGGGTAAAACCGTACGGTAGAATGCGGAAATATGCTCCACCGATCGCCCACTTTCTGTTCAGGATGTTGAAGGTGGAAACCGGAAATTCGGTGATACCTGAATCCGAGATGTAATAGATTTCATCAGGGCATCTATCTATTCCATAGCGCCATGTTTTCAAAGGAGAAATGGAGCAGTCAATGGTAAAACCCTCTTCGCTCAATATATTTAACGCCCAGAGATTGCTAGAGGTAATGGAAAAGAAGGGGGAACGATGTGCCACGACTCGCTGTCCACTGAGCTCTTGGAGCAGGGTTCGCGTGGTTCGAATCTCTTGCCGGAAACCCTCAGGGGAAAAATTGTACACCTTTTCGTGGGAAAACCCGTGTGACCCCAGCTCATGTCCACGCATGGCAACTTCCTTGACCAATCCCGGGTGTTGCTTGGCGATCCAGCCCAGCACAAAGAAAGTGGCCTTCACCCCGTATTGATCCAGAAGTTCCAGTATACGGTACAAGCCGACCTCAATGCGAGAGGAATACTCCTCCCAGCTCTGAAAAGGCAGCTCTATGCCCTGATACCAGTCCTCCAGATCCACTGTGAAAGCATTCAACACGGTGTCTTCCCTTAACCCGGATGTTTCATGTATTGCTGTCGCGAGACCGTGAAGGTGGACGTGCCACCGGGCAACCGCAGGGTGTTGGGCCCGAGGCGTACCTCAACGGTACGTCGCAGAACACGACACCCGAGGACGCCCGGAAGGACGGCCATATCCGCGGTCGCAGCAGGTTATTCATGAAACATCCGGGTTAGTTCTTGTTTTGGAGAGACGGACATTGGCTACAGATCCAGAGTATGATCTCGATAGATGGCTGGCAGGGTTAGGGGTCACTATTCTAAATTGTCCCAACTATTTGTTGATATATATTCGTCATGTGCCCATTGATTGCTCTGGGCCCTGACCCCTCCCCATGCCACCATACAGCTCGAAGGTCAAGCAATTGATTTTCTGATCACAGATTCGACGACGAATTCATGCACTCAGGACTTGCTTCTGACCAAACCGCGTTGTCCCTCATCAGTGCACACACACTCAGAATCTTATTGAATCCACGCACCAAACAAATATCAACATATCATAGGCTGCATCGGTCTCACAATAATCCGAACTGGAAAAGACGGACTCTGCCGGAAACTCAAAGTGGGGATAACCGTTCCAGAGGCACCTGCCATCACTCCGCTGCTCCTCCCATGTCATAGGGGACGAAACCGCCGTCGGCCGTACCGGTGGTGAGGTGCAGCGGTTGCGGCAGCAACCGCCCCTCTGCGGACCATAGCAGGACGCCCGTCCGCGGTCCGCGCAGGAAGCGATTCTTGCGCAGAGCGCTCCCAAGCACCGGGCAGGTCGCCCGTGCGCGGATGCAGCCGGGGCGGAAAGCCGCCAGTCGCTCCACGAGAGTTGACACCATCCAACCGTAGATCCGGACGTCAGGCCGGGGCGTGAAGATGTCCACGATTGTCGCCTCGCGGCCTCGCTCGGTGGCGTAGACTCGGCCGAGCGCCCAGCCGACGAGTCGGCCCGACACCGTGTAGTGGAGCGTGATGAAGCGCCCCGCGCCCTCGCCGCCTCCCGAAAGCCAGCCGTGCCAGGCCGCGTCGGGGAGCCGCACGCATTCGTAACCGATATCTCCCTCGTAGAGAGCTGAGACCTGGTCGCCGAGTCCATCGACTGCGAGCACCTCCCCACGCGAGGGCGTAGGCCACCGACGAGGTCGGCACCAGGCCCGGGTCGCGAGACTTCCCATCGCACGCAGAGCGGTGCGCGGGAGGCGGAAGTGCATCTCGAGTTCGCGGGCGAGTACGCTGCCTTCGAACGCAAGGAGGTAACCACAGGAGGAGGACACCTCCCGCCAGCCGAGCCGCCGAACCAGTGGCAGGCTGAACTCGGTGCCGCCTAGGGTCAGTATCGGCTCTGCTCGCTGCATGAAGCGTCGGATTAGCCGGATGCCATGGCCCGAGTTGACGAGCTCGGGAAGGACGTACCAGTCGAACCCTTCCAGCATGTCGACCTCCACGTCCCCCATGCGGTAGCGGTGCTTGATGGCCCAAATCGTGGCCACGCACTCCCCGTCGCGAATCGTGAGCAATCCGCACTGCGTCGGACACTCAAGGTAACGCCAGCGGTAGAAATCGTCGGTTGCCAGTCGGCGCCAGGTCTGCTCATTGAACTTCCGGACCGCGGGCAGGTGCTCGGCTGTGAACGGAACGATCTCTGTGGCCAACTCTACCTCCTCGGGCGGTCTTTAAGTCAGCAATCAGTGGGGGGGGACCCGTAGATTTTGCGCTGACGATATCGGTCAAGAACTCTGCCTACCCCTCGTTTTATTTGCAGGAATTTCTTCAAAACCGCTCCAGAAGAGCGATTCCAGGGATTGTCCTTCACAAGTTTCATCGCCTGGGAATAAGTCAGTATTCTTGCGTGATTCCGCTTCACGAACTTCTCCAACCTCAAAAAATCCGATTCGGTGAAATAGTTCAAGTGATGACACGACGTGTAAACGCCGACAGGAAAAGTTACTGGCCGCCCGACAAGCTGTGGCACGAAGAGAATCCCATGATCATTGAAGGGGAACAGAGTGTAACCGTCACTGATAGAGGTGATCCCAATCTTTTTGAGGGCATGGATCGTGTTGGCGTCGAAAGTGTGTGACGGCGCGAAGAATACATCCACCTTCACCCTCTCCCGATCAAAGATGGCTCTCGCTTCTTTCAACTTATGAAGCTGTGTATCCAGGTCGTGTCCAGCGAATTCGCTTCGAATCCGCACTCCAAGGAAGTCTCTTCCAAAGGAGTCGTAGACGTGCTGGTAGCCGTGCATGGCAATTTCCCAGCCTCGGGACTGTACCTCTCTAATCTCGTCCCAGAAGTCGGCTCGGTACTGGGGGAATGTCTTCAGTTCGGGATCTCGGTTATCTGGGATCACGCCCAGCAAAGGGTGCACGCCAAACCGATCGAAGAGTCTCTTGACTCGGGAGTATCCCTCCCAGTTCATGTGGGGAGCGATATCGTCAAATCGGATCAGATACCCCCCCCGCGTCACGAGCTTTTCTGCTTTCTCTCCACCATCGACCCGGGCCAGGTTGTCTTTTGCCCGTTTTGGGCACTTGTTAACCACTTCGAGTTTTCCCTTGACCGCCTGCAAATGTGCGTGCTATAAGGCAATTCGCGGCTTGAGCCGGCGTAGCTCAGGGGTAGAGCAGCTGATTCGTAATCAGCAGGTCGGGGGTTCAAATCCCTTCGCCGGCTCCAATGAATTCAAAGTCTTGACTGCACTCTCTCGCTGGAGCGCTGGCTGGAACTGGCTTCCAGACTTTTTTCTCTCACCCCCTCTGGTATTGCTTCCTTCGTGTGTCGCCATTCGAGTCTGCTGCACCGTCAGTTTTTCTATGATCTGATGTCGCGCAAAAGAGCACCGCATTATCCAAACGGGGTTAAGGTGGAGGCAGCCTCAGTGGTCTGGCAGTTTACCACAAATGCCAGCCAATGGCTAAAAGGGCCCCTGGATTCAGCCACGGAATAGAATCCGGTGCCATGGCCAAGGAGTACACGTATCGTCCGGGATGGAATCTGGGCTCTTCGTGAAAATTCGGCTGCACAAATCCACATTGATCCTTCCCTTGTCTCCCAGTCAGAAGACACAATTTGGCGCTCAATGAAAATCATAACCCGCTCCAGTTCGAGCGGTCTGAAGAAATTCTAATTCTCGATTGCCGAGAAGTATTGTAAGGTGGGCCTTGGGACGTAGGCGAGGAGTTCGGCTGAGCCACACTCGAAGCCCTTTCTGTGGTCTGCCTTGGACATGAGCAGCTGTAGCTCAGGTCGAAAACAGTGGAGTTGTTCATCCCGCCAGAATATGGAAATGTCGATGGGGCAAACCCTGAGAAAAGCCGCATTCAACTTCATTGACAATGGGTCAATGAAGCGAACGCTTATGGTTTTACTGATTTACTGGCTGCTGGTCTCTTGCGGTGCTCAAGGCCCGGATGGGAAGGGCTTGGAGGTACGTTTCAGCGATATCGGGGTGGAGGCTGCCGCCGTCTCAGAGATACTGCCGCTGGTTTCCCCCAGCCACCTTCCGGAAAAACAACACCTCTCCCCTGCCCAGCAGTCACTTTTCACCTATCTGGCAAAGACGGAACCTGCTGAGCTGGTGGCCACAGAGCCACACGGCCAGGGAAAATGGCGGATTGAAAAGATTTTTATCCTCGACGATTGTGTGGCCGTGCAGATGACCGAGGGGCACTACCTGGAAACGCTTTTCTTTGTGCAAAATAGCAAGGGCTGGCGGCTGACCGCCAGGATTCAGCCGCAGGACCATGAGTGGGTGGGTAAACAGTGAACGGCAAACAAATGGTCGGTAACTCGTCGCGGATTCTCTATTAATCACCGTTTACCGCTTACTGTTCACCGTTCACCATTTAAAGCGGCGTCAAGTATTGGCTGATGATGGAGTGTTCGCCTGCGGGTGCCGCCAGCAGGGGTTTGTTCACTTTCTGACTGTCCAGGTAATCGTTTAGGTGGAAGGTTCCGCCGTCCAAAAAACGGATCTCACCACCGGCGGCCTCAAGCAGAATCAGCCCAGCCGCAACATCCCAGATGTGCACATAGTTCAACAGTGCGGCCTCGGCCCGGCTCGAGGCAACATAGGCGAGGTGGGCTGCGGTGCACCCAAGATTTCTGATCTTGCCTGGAAAGGTAGAACGAAACTCGTTGTGAAACCGGGAGTAGGTAAGCAGCACCGATTCGTTGCTGGCGATCGCTTCTGGTTCCAGGGTAATGGTGGTGTCATTCGCCATGAGCTTTCGTCCGGCCAAAGCCTTGTATATGTCTCCAGTCACCGGCATATAAAAGATCCCGAGAATGGGCCAAAAGTTCTTGAATAGAGCCAGAGAGACTCCCCAAATCGGAATCCCGGCCTGAAAGTTGGCGGACCCATCCATGGGGTCGGCTATCCACTGGAAGGCTTGTTCACCGTGCAGATATGCGGTTTGATCGTTGCCCTCGCCCAATAGATGGTGTTCCGGATAGCTCCCAGCAATGAAACCACGAATGAACTCTCGAATACTCAGCTCGGCCTCCGTAACCAGCGCTTCGTCGAACTTGACCCGCGGATCGCCCCGGCCATAGTATTTGAGGGCTAGTTCTCCGGTCTGCTTCGCCAGGTTTTCAGCAAACTCAAGAAACTCGTGGGCCTCGCCTTTTTGCTGTTCAGTCATAGATCCCCCTTTGTTCATGAAGCAATCATCCGTTGAGGTGGTGGCCTAAAGACCTGGATAGAAGCTCGAAGTCAGAAGGTGAATGATGAAACCCCTATCGGGTGTTAGCCGCTGCTTGTTCTTGGTCGTCAGTGTGAGGGGCTGGCATCGACAAATCATAGCATGAGCAATGATGTGCACCAAGAGAAATTAGGTGGGTCGGTTGGGTCGGTTGAGCTGGCTTAGACAGTGGGGCCGGTTTCGCCAGTCTGCCCGGTTTGCCGGGTGAGCCGACTCGCTCGTCGAGGCAGAGTAGCCTGGCATTTGTTGCTCAGCGGCCTTGCACCTTATCCGATGGTTTGCCTTGTTTCATGACCGACAAAACTGGCCCACTGAAAGAACCAACTGCACAGGATAACCGACTGATCCGGCCGAACTATCTTTTATCCTTGAGAAACTCCTTGATTTTCTGAGGCGTTTTGCCGTTGGCGAGAAGGGCTCGGCGGATGCTCGTATCCAGAGTCCAGGATGATCTGCTGGCAATCATCTGCAGAACCTCTGGAGGGGTGAGAACTGAGCGGGCAAGATTGAGAACCAGAGAGCGCGACAATTGTGGTTGCTGGATTAACTGGAGCAGAACCCGCTTGTCTTTTTCAGTCAAAATTGTGACTTCTTTAATCACCCGACCCTCGGTGCTAAGGAGAATATTTCTGGTATCACCATCAGACAGTCTCTGGAACGCCTTGCGATAGGACTCCCGTGCCTTGTTCCGGACTTCCCGGGGCAGGTTGACATTTGCCATGATTCGCTGCAATTCCACAAAAGGCAGATAGTCAAGGATTCGGCGCACGACAGTGTAGGGTGTATGAGGATTGTTCAGCAGTCGCCGCTTGATGG
>Ga0209536_100013691_pt1 | contig 11684 bp, 13 predicted proteins | sample DeeMarSeWOR28_12_FD_187461 | JGI IMG/M metagenome (GOLD analysis project Ga0209536, IMG submission 187461) | Marine sediment microbial communities from White Oak River estuary, North Carolina - WOR-2-8_12 (SPAdes) (version 2) | ecosystem: Environmental > Aquatic > Marine > Intertidal zone >... | reverse complement strand
CCTGCGCCGACCCGCGGCCGCCATAGCCCCCGGATCCACCCTCTCCGATGCGCGCGCCCTGCTCGCTCACAGTGCCGGTAGCGGCAGCCAGTCACCGCCCACGCACAGTCCGACCCCATCCTCGCCCTCCCGGACCGCGTTCAGCAGCTCCGCCTGGGCCGCGTGCTGGAAGCGGGCGAGCAGGCCGTCCGGCGACAGCTCGCGCTTCACCCGGCACAGCAGCGCTCCGTCGCGCGGCGAGACGGAGAGCGTCGCGACGTCGAGACGCTCCACGCCGCCGTCCGAGAGCGAGAGCGTGCCGGTGTCCGGATCGAAGCCGCGCACGAAGAAGGCGGCCTCCTCGGGCTCGATCTCGCCGCGGAAGCGCCCGAGCTGCACCACGTACTTGCCGTGCGGACCCTCGCCGGGCAGGAAGCGCACGCTGCGGTCGAAGGCCGCGCGCAGCCTCGCGTTCGTGATCGGCACGCCCTCGTGGGTCCAGCTGCCGTCGTGGTGGAGGACGAGCCCGAAGGGCCCGAGCGGAGGGGGACCGGAAGGAATCCCTAGCTCTCCGGCAGCGGGATCGGCTCGGCGCTGCCGTCGGGCTTCACGCGGAACGCGCCCACCAGGTCGTAGCGCAGCCACAGGACCACCTGCGCAACCGACTGGTCCTCGTCCCGATAGACCCACTTCTCGTTCCACTTCACCCCGTACTCCTCGGAGGTGCGCGGATCGTTCACGCTGCCCACCTGATCGGTGGGCGCGCCGAACAGCTCCCAGGCCTGGCCGCGCCCGATGCTCATCGGTCGCACTCGCCGCCGATCATGTTGATGAAGTCGAAGGTGGGGATCAGGTCGGCCAGCAGCGCGCCCTTCAGCATGTCCGGCATCGGCGCCAGGTTGATCAGGCTCGGCGGGCGGCAGCGCACCTTCACGGGCACCGCCGAGCCGTCCGAGACCAGGTAGAAGCCCAGCTCGCCGTTCGCGGACTCGATCGCCAGGTAGCCCTCGCCGGCGGGCACGCGCGGCCCTTCGGTCACGCTCTTGAACTGCTGGATCAGCTCTTCCATGTGGTTGAAGACACGACCCTTCGCCGGCCAGCGCACGCGCGGATCGGCGACGTTCACAGGGCCCGGGCCCAGCTGCTCGAGCTTCGCCAGGCACTGCTCCACGATGCGCAGGCTCTGGTGCATCTCCTCGACGCACACCAGGTAGCGGTCGTAGTTGTCGCCCACCTCTCCGATCGGCACGTCGAAGTCGATCTCGTCGTAGACCAGATAGGGCTGCTGCTTGCGCAGGTCGAGGGGCTCGCCGGCGGAGCGCAGGATCGGGCCGGTCACCGCGTAGCGGATGCAGTCCTCGCGCGAGATCACGCCCGTGCCCACCAGCCGATCGACGAAGATGCGGTTGCTGGTGACGACGTCGTCGAAGTCCTTCAGCAGCTCGCGCGTGCGCGCGATGTACGCGCGACAGCTGTCCGCGAAGCCCGGCGTCAGGCCGTGCTTCACGCCGCCGATGCGGATGTAGTTGCTGGTCACACGGGCGCCGCACAGCATCTCGAGGTGGTCCCAGGTGAGCTCCCGCGCCTCGATGCCGTAGAGGAACGGCGTCATGGCCTGCAGCTCGAGGCAGGCGGCGCCGCAACGGGTCAGGTGGTCGGCGATGCGCGAGAGCTCGGAGGCCAGCACGCGAATCCATTGGCAGCGCTCGGGCGTCTCGATGCCCAGCAGCTTCTCCACCGCCATGCAGAAGCCGACGTTGGCGAGAATGGCCGAGTTGTAGTTGAGGCGGTCCGTGTAGGGAATGCACTGGTACCAGGTGCCCGATTCGCACTCCTTCTCGAAGCCCCGGTGCAGATAGCCGACCTGGATGTCGAGGTTGACGATGTTCTCGCCGTCGAGCTCGATCAGGAACTTGACCGTGCCGTGGGTGGCCGGGTGCGACGGCCCCATGTTGAGCAGCTGGTGCTCGGTGTGGAGGTCGCGCTCGAAGTCGTCGTCGGACTGATACGGCGAGCCCGGAAATTGCAGCAGGGCCACGGTTAGTTCCTCGGTCCGACGAGCGGCTGGCGACGCTCCTTCGGGTAGTCCTTGCGCAGCGGGTGGCCGTCGAACTCGTCGTAGAGCAGCAGGCGCCTCAGATCCGGGTGGCCGTCGAAGCGGATGCCGTAGAGATCGAAGACCTCGCGCTCCATCCAGTTCGCCGAAGCGTAGAGCGGCACGGCGCTGGCGAGGTGGGCGTCGGCCTCCTCGACCGGCGCCTTGATGCGCACGCGCTGGTTGCTGCGGATCGAGTACAGGTGGTAGACGACCTCGAAGCGCGGCCGGCGCGGCAGGTAGTCGACCGCCGTCACGTCCGAGAGCACGTCGAAGGCGCATTGCGGGTCGTCCCGCAGCAATCTCAGCACATCGAGGATGCGCGCCGGCTCCACCACCGCGGTGGCGTCGCCGTGCTGCGCGTGGGTCTCCCGCAGCGCCTCGGGCAGGTCCTGCTGCAGGCGCGCCAGCGCGGCGGATCCGAAGGATTCCATTCAGCCCTCTTCCCGGCGTGCGGGCGCGCCCGTCCGATCGTACTCGCCGCGCAGGAACTGCAGGCGACGCTCGAGCAACGCCTCGGGCACCAGCAGCTGCTCCTTCTCGAAGTTGAGCGCACTGCGATCGTAGGTGGTGAGTTCCACCTCGCGGCTCATCACGATCGCCTCCTCCGGACAGGCCTCTTCGCACAGCCCGCAGAACATGCAGCGGGACATGTCGATGGCGAAGGCCTCCGGGTAGCGCTCGATGCGCGAGCCCTCGATCTCTCCCGGCACGATGCTGATGCAGTCGGTGGGACACGCGAACTCGCACAGACCACAGGCGACGCACTTCGGCTGGCCGTTGTCGAGCTGAACGAGCACCGGCATGCCGCGGAACGCGTCCGGGTAGTCGATCCGCTCCTCCGGGTACTGCACGACGAAGTCGGTGCGGTTCTTGCCGGTGACGAAGCCGCGCAGGTTCGAGAAGAAGTGGCGGCTGGTGACCGCGAGCCCCTTCAGGATCATCGGCAGGTAGAGGCGCTCGACGAGACCCGTCTTCTCGTGGCGCTTGACCTTGATCACCTGCCCCGGCATGGGCGGGACTATAGGAATCCGGACCCGGCCGGTCCAGCAGCCAGACGCCCGAATCCTGCGGGATTTCAGGCGAAATGCGCCTCGAAGGCGGCCCGGACCGCCGCCCGCGCGCGCTCCCCCAGGTCCGACGGCGGGGCCGCCAGCTCCCGCGCGACGCTGGTCATCTCCACGTCGTGCAGGCCGCAGGGGACGATGTGCCGAAAGCCCGCCAGATCGAGTTCGACGTTCAGGGCGAAGCCGTGGCAGGTGATCCAGCCCTTCGCCCCGACGCCGATCGACGCGATCTTGCGCCGGGTCGGGGCGCCGTCGGGGTCGGCGACGAACACGCCCGTGCGGCCCGCGACGCAGGCCGCGGACACGCCCAGCCGAGCCAGCGCGTCCTGCAGCAGCGCCTCCAGCCGGCGCAGGTAGCGGTGCAGGTCGCGCCCGCCGCGCCGGGTGAGGTCGAGCACCGGATACCCGACCAGCTGCCCCGGCGCGTGGTAGGTGACGTCGCCTCCGCGGTTGGCCTCGCACAGCGCCACGCCTGCGCGAGCCAGCGCCTCGCGCGAGCAGAGCAGGTGTTCCGGGTGGCTGCCGCGGCCGAGGGTCACGACTGGCGGGTGCTCGAGCAGGAACAGCGTGTCGTCGCCCTCGCCGCGCCGGAGTGCCTCCATCGCCTGCTGCTGGAGCGCGAGCGCCTCGGCGTAGGGCACCATCCCCAGCGTCCGGACCACCAGCCGCGCCGCCACCCGAAGCGGCTCCTAGAGGTCGAACTCGGCTTCCTCGATCAGCTCGCGGATGCGGTAGAGGAAGCCGTTGGCCGGCGCGCCGTCGACGGCCCGGTGATCGTACGAGAGCGCGAGGTGCATGATCGGCCGGATCGCGATCGCGTCTTCGCCGTCGATCTCGCGCACCACCGGGCGCTTCACGATCTCGCCCATGCGCAGGATGCCGACCTGCGGCTGGTTGATGATCGCGAAGCCGTAGAGGTTCCCGTTGCGGCCCGGGTTCGAGATCGTGAAGGTTCCCCCCTTCAGCTCGTCCGCCGAGAGCTTCTTCGTGCGCGCGCGGCTCGCCAGGTCCTCGATGGCCTGGGCGATGCCCGCCAGCGAGAGCCGGTCGGCATGGCGCACCACCGGCACCACCAGGCCCTTCTCGGTCTCGACCGCAATGCCGATGTGGATGTCCTTCTTCTCCACGATCGCATCCTCGAGCACCGAGGCGTTGAGGCGCGGGAACTCCCGCAGCGCGCGCACGGTCGCATGCACGAGGAACGGCAGGAAGGAGAGCGTGAAGCCAGCCTGCTCCTTGAAGGCGCGCTTGTGGGCGTCGCGCACGCGCGAAACCCCGGACATGTCGATCTCCGCGACCGTCCCCACGTGCGGGCTCACCCGCTTCGAGAGCACCATGTGCTCCGCCACCAGACGCCGCAGCGGCGTCATCGGAATCACCTCGTCGCCGGGCTGGAGCTGGTAGCTCAGGTAGGCCGGGCGGGAGGGCGCGGGCTCGCGGGTCGGCGCCGGCCCCCGGGCCGCGGGCGCCTCGGCGGATCGCTCGGACGGCTTGCGTCCGGCGCCGGCAGCGCGCTCGACGTCAGCGCGGGTCGCGCGTCCGCGCCCGCCGCTCCCCTCGATCGAGTGCAGCTCGACGCCGCTCTTCTCCGCGGCGCGCTTCGCCAGCGGGGTGGGCGGCGGCGCCTCGGGGCGCGCGGGCTCTTCCCGCTCGCGCGCCTTCGCCGGCTTCGGCTCGGACTTCGCCGGCGCCTCGGCCTGCTCCGCAGCCGGGGGCTTCGCCCTGCCCTCGGCCGCCTCCGCCTCCGCACCGGTCGCGATGCGCAGCAGCGGCGCCCCCACCTGCACCACGTCGCCCTCCGCGACCAGCAGCACCTCGACCACACCGGCCTCGGGCGACGGGATCTCGGCATCGACCTTGTCGGTGGTCACCTCGACCAGCGACTGGTCCCGCTCGACCCGATCGCCTTCCTTCACCAGCCAGCGCGAGACCGTCCCCTCGACGACGCTCTCGCCCAGCTCGGGCAGCGCGACCTCGATCGACATCTCAGGCGACCGGCTTCTCGATCACCGGCAGCGGCAGGTCGGCGGTCTCGACGTGCCGTCCGTCACTCGGCACACGCTCGTTCTGCACGCGCGCCTGGAGCTTGATCAATCCGTCGAGCACGGCCTCCGGGCGCGGCGGACAGCCCGGAATGTAGATGTCGACCGGAATCAGCGTGTCGATGCCCTGCACGGTGGCGTAGTTGTTGTACGGACCGCCCGAGCAGGTGCAGGCGCCGAACGCGACCACCCACTTCGGCTCGGCCATCTGGTCGTAGACCTTCTTCAGCACCGGGGCCTGCCGGTGGGTGATCGTCCCCACCACCATCAGCAGGTCGGACTGGCGCGGCGAGAAGCGGGGCAGCGCACAGCCGAAGCGGTCGATGTCGTAGCGCGGACCGGCCACCGACATGAACTCCATGCCGCAGCAGGCGGTCACGAACGGATAGAGGAACATCGAGTACTTGCGGCCCCAGTTGAAGACCGCGTCGACCTTGGTGGTCATGAAGGAATCGCCGCCCTGGCGCAGGAACTCCACGGCCTTCGCGGTCGCGTGCTCGCTGTGCTCCTCGCGCGAGATCGGGCTCTTGATCACCTTCTGCATCGCTTCTCCGTACGGGTCGGGGTCCGCACACTGCCCCGGATCGGGGACGCCGGCGCCGCGCATCGAGGGCCTGCAGCCGCACGCCTGGCAGCGCGCTCACGGGCAAGCATAGCGGCTCTGGTATGGTTCACCGCACTCCACCGCGCTGCACTCGGGAGCCGTGTGAACGCCGCCAACGCCTCCGCCTCGCCCCCCACGACCGGCCGCGTGGCCCTGGCGTGGTGCGTGCACGCGTTCACCGCCAGCGGCGGCGTGATCGGGGCGCTGGCTCTGCTCGCGATCGTGCAGGGCGCCTTCGCCACGGCGGGACTGCTGATGCTCGCGGCGCTGTTCATCGACTCGGTGGACGGCAGCATGGCCCGGCGCATCGGTGTGGCTCGGCTGGTGCCGAAGATCGACGGTCGACGCCTCGACGACGTGGTCGACTTCCTCGGCTACGCGATCGTGCCCACGGTCTTCATGGTGGCCACCGGCGCGCTGCCCCACTGGGGGCTCGCGGCCATCCCGGTGCTCGCGAGCGCCTACGGTTTCTCCCAGGCCGAGGCCAAGACCCCCGACGACTTCTTCCTCGGCTGGCCCTCGTACTGGAACGTGGTGGCCCTCTACCTGTGGCTGCTGGACATCGAGCCGACGCTGGCCACCGCTCTGGTGGTCGGCTTCGCCCTCGCGATCTTCGCGCCGCTCAAGTACATCTACCCGAGCAAGCTGACCGTCTGGCGCACGGGCACGATCGTCGGCGCGCTGGTCTGGGGAGCCTGCATGGTGGCGGCGCTGATCCTTCCGGAGCGGGTGGAGCACAGTGGGCTGGTGGAGCTGTCGCTGCTCTACCCGGCCTACTACGTCGCTCTCTCGGCCTGGCTGGGCGGCTGGCTGAGCCCGCGCCGATGAGCGGCACCACGGGCGTGCTGCTGCTGAACCTCGGTACGCCGGACGCGCCGACCACGCCGGCCGTTCGCCGCTACCTGGCCGAGTTCCTCTCGGACCCGCGCGTGATCGACCTGCCGTCGCCGGCGCGCTGGCTGCTGCTGCACGGCCTGATCCTGCGCACGCGGCCGCGCCGCTCGGCCGCCCAGTACCGCAGCATCTGGACCGACGCGGGCTCGCCGCTGCTCGTGCACGGGCGCGCATTGCACGACGCCGTGGCGCAGGCGCTGGGCGAGGGTTTTCGAGTCGAGCTGGCGATGCGCTACGGCCGCCCCGACGTGCCCTCCGCGCTGGATGAGCTGTGCCGCGCCGGCGTGAGCCGGATCGTGCTGCTGCCCCTGTTCCCGCAATACTCGGAGGCGGCCACCGGCTCGGCGGTGGCGCGCGTGCGCGAGGTGCTGGCCCGGCGCTCCGACGCACCGCCGCTTCAGGTATGCGGCGACTTCTTCGACGACCCTGGCTTCATCGCGGCGTTCAGCGAGGTGGCGCGCCCGGTGCTCGATGCCTTCCGCCCGGAACACGTGCTGCTCAGCTACCACGGCCTGCCCGAGCGCCAGATCCGAGCGCTCGACGCGAGCGGTCGCCACTGCCTGGCGAGCGACGACTGCTGCGCGAGCGTGGGCGCAGTGAACCGCCTCTGCTACCGCGCCCAGTGCTTCGCCACCTCGCGCGCACTGCGCGCGAGCCTGGGGCTGTCGGAGCAGGACAGCTCGGTGACGTTCCAGTCGCGGCTCGGACCCACGACCTGGATCCGGCCCTACACCGACGTGCGCCTCGAGGAGCTGGCGCGGGAGGGCGTGAAGCGGGTGGCGGTGCTCTGCCCGGCGTTCGTGGCCGACTGCCTGGAGACGCTCGAAGAGATCGAGATCCGCGCACGCGAGCAGTGGCAGGAGCTGGGCGGCGACGCGCTGGCGCTGGTGCCGAGCCTGAACGCCCATCCCCGCTGGGTGACCACGGTGGTGGAGCTGGTGCGCGGCACCGCGCAGCTGGAGCCGGGGAGCGCGGGCTGACGCCCGTCCGTCACGGCCCGGCGAGCACGCGCCGCGCGGCGGCGACTCCCGAGGCCAGCGCGTCGGCGACGCTCACGCCCGCCACGTAGGCGCCGGCCAGCGCCAGGCCCGGCGCCTGCTCGAACAGGCGCTGCTGCACGAAGGCCATGCGCGCCGGGTGATCGCGTCCCGGCTGGGGCACGGCGCGCGCCCAGCGCACGACCCCCAGCGACTCGGGTGCACCGCGCAGCCCGAGGGTCTGGTCGAGGTCCGAGAGCGCCCGCTCCTCGATCGTGTGGTCCGGCAGGTGCGCGACCTCGGGCCAGCGCGCTCCGCCGAGCATGCAGTGCAGCAGGTGGCGCCCCTCCGGCGCGCGCGCCGGAAAGAGCTCGCTCATGAACAGACAGCCGAGCAGCCCGAGGCCGGCCTCCCGAGGCACCAGGAACCCGAAGCCCTCGACCGGCGTGCGCAGGTCCTCCGGGCTCGCGCCGATCGGCAGCGACGCGATCGGAGCGTAGACGATGCCCTCCAGCGCCCGGGCGGCGTCGCCCTCGAGGCCGCGCAGCAGCGCGGCGGCCTCGGGCGCCTGACAGGCCATCACCACCCGGCGCGCCGCCAGCTCGAGGTCGCCGTTCCCGCTCGCGACCTCCACCCGCAGGCGCGCGCGATCGCGGGTCACCGCCATCACCCGGCTGCCCAGCGCGGGCGGCTCGTGCAGCTGGTCGGCCAGCTGGCGCGCGAAGGGTCCGAGTCCGGCCTGGGCCGAGTACGTGCCGCGCAACCCCTTCGGCGAGCGAGCGCCGAACAGGCGCAGCAGACCGCCCAGCGCCAGCGAGCCGAAGCGGTCCTCGAGCTCGACCAGCGCCGGGAAGACCGCGCGCGCGCCCAGCAGCTGCTCGTCACCGGCGTAGACCCCCGTGAGGAACGGACCGACCAGGCCACTCACCACCTCGGGTCCGAGTCGACGTCCGATGAACTCGGCCACCGACTCCTCCTCGCCGCGGCGCCGCCGCGCGAAGGGCTCGGCCAGCAGGCGCCACTTCGCGCGGGTCGAGAGCAGCGGCGTGCGCGCCAGCGCGAGCGGCGACATCGGCACGCGCGCGAGCGCGCCGGCGTGGAAGACGAAGCGCAGCCGGCTGGCGGGCCGCGCCGCCAGCAGCTGCTCCTCGCCGCCGCGCTCGGCCAGGAACGCGCGCATCGGCGCCTTCACCTGGGTGGTGTTCGGGCCGCGCTCGACCACATAGCCGTTCACGTGGTCGGTACGCATCACGCCGCCGGGCCGATCGGCCGGATCGATCAGCGAGACCTCGACGCCGGCCGCCTGGAGCTCCAGCGCTGCGGCGAGCCCCGCGATGCCCGCGCCGACCACGACGGCCTCGACCTCGACAGCGCCCATCGGTCAGGCGCCCGGTCCGGGACGAGAGGGATGCCGCTCCACGGACCGTCCGCCCTCAGACCGTCTTGCTGAACATGCGCTCGCCGGAGCGCTGCTGCTCCGGGAGGTAGGCGTCGAAGGGCATCGCCAGGTTGCGCACCAGCAGCCGACCGGCCGGCATCACCCGCAGACTGCCGTCCAGGTCGATCCCGACCAGCCCGTCCCGGGCCGGTTGGGCCAGCGCCTCCAGCTCGGCCGGATAGGCCGCGCGGAAGGAGCGCCCGAAGGCCTCCTCGAACTCGCGAGCGCGAAGCTCGGCGTGACACAGGATGCGGCTGATCACCCAGCGCCGCTCCAGATCGTCGCGGCGCAGCCGGTGGCCACGCATCGTGGCGAGCCCGCGGCGCTCGACCGCCGACTGCCAGCCCGCCACGTCGCGCATGTTCTGGGCGTAGCTGCCGCGCAGCTCGCTGATCGCGCTCGGGCCGAATCCGATCAGATCGACCCCGGCCTGGGTGGTATGACCCATGAAGTTCCGCCTGAGGGTTCGGTCCGCAAGTGCCAGCGCCAGCTCATCCTCGGGGCGAGCGAAGTGATCGAGGCCCACGAACACGTAGCCCTGATCCAGGAAGCGGCGGATGGCCATCGCCATGATCGCGAGCTTGGCCTCCGCATCCGGCAGGTCTTTTCGTTCGAACCCGCGCTGCTGCTTCGCGACCCAGGTCACGTGGGCGTAGGAATAGAGCGCGATGCGGTCGGGAGCCAGATCGAAGAGGGTGTCGAGGGTGCGCTCGAAGCTCTCCACGGTCTGGTACGGCAGCCCGTAGATCAGGTCGAAGTTCACGCTCTCGAAGCCCGCCTTGCGCGCGCGCTCCACCAGCCGGGCCGTCATCGCCGCGGGCTGGTTGCGCCGCACGGCCTCCTGCACGGCCGGATCGAAGTCCTGGACGCCCATCGAGATGCGGTTGAAGCCGCACTCCGCGAGTGCCGCCACGTGCTCGTCCGTGGTGACGCGCGGATCGACCTCGATGCTGACCTCGGCACCCTCGCGCAACGGGAAGGCTCCGGAGAGCGCCCGGTAGAGGCGGACCACCTGCTCCGGCGTGAGCCAGGTCGGCGTCCCGCCACCCCAGTGCAGCTGGGTCGCGACCCGCGGCACCCGCACTGCCTCGCGCACGCTCTCGATCTCGCGCTCGATCCCATCGAGATACGGCAGCGCCCGGCCGTGATCGCGGGTGATCTGCTTGTTGCAGGCACAGAAGTGACAGAGGCTCTGGCAGAACGGCACGTGCACGTAGAGCGAGAGGCCGTCGCTCGAGTCCACGTCCTCGTGGCCCAGGTCCGCGGCGAACTCGTCGGGGCCGTAGTCGTCCTTCCAGACCGGCGCCGTCGGGTAGCTGGTGTAGCGCGGGCCTTCACTGGCGTAGCGCGGCAGCAGCGCCAGCAGGCCATCGAGGTCGAGCGCAAACGCGTCCGGACTCATCGCCGCGCGCTCCCGAGCGAACGCGCCGCCCGGGTGAAGGCGATCACGCCCTCGACCGGCGTGTCCGGCAGGCAGCCGTGTCCCAGGTTGAGCACGTGGCCACGGGCGGCGGCCCCGGCCCGCGCCAGCTCGTGGACCCGCCGGTCGATCTCGTCCGGCGGCGCCGCCAGCAGGCAGGGATCGAGATTGCCCTGGATGCTGGCGCGCCGACCGGCCTTGCGGGCCGCCGCCGCCAGGTCGACCCGCCAGTCCAGCGAGATCACGTCCGCGCCACTTTCGAGCATGGAATCGACCAGATGCGCGCCATCGTTCACGTACAGGATGACGGGAGCGCGGTCGCGGTCGAGCTTCGCCACGATCTCGCGATGCACCGGCAGCACCCACTCCCGGTAGTCGCGCTCGGCCAGCACGCCGGCCCAGGTATCGAAGAGCTGCACGGCCTGGGCGCCGGCCTCCACCTGCGCGTTCAGGTGCGCGACCACCAGCTCGGCCAGGCGCGCCTGCAGCTCGCGCAGCACCCGCGGCTCGCGCACCATCATGCGCTTGAGCTGGCTCCAGTGACGCGAGCCCCCGCCCTCCACCAGGTAGGCGGCCAGCGTGAATGGCGCCCCCGCGAAGCCCAGCAGCGGAACGCCCCGGGGCTCGAGCTCGCGCCGCAGCCGGCGCAGGATCTCGAACACGAACGGCACTGCGGTGCGCGGATCGGGCACCTCGAGCCGCTCGACCTGGGCGAGCGTCCGGATCGGCTCCGCCAGCCGGGGTCCGGGCGCGAAGTCGAGCTCGATGCCCATCGCGGGAATCGGCACGAAGATGTCGGAGAACAGGATCACCGCCTCGGTCCCGACCCGCTCCAGGGGCTGGAGCGAGACCTCGACCGCCCGCTCCACGTCGCGGCACATCTCGAGGAAGCTGACGCCCTCGCGCACGCGGCGGTACTCGGGCAGGTAGCGGCCGGCCTGGCGCATCAGCCAGACCGGCGGACGGTCGACGGGCTCGCCGCGGCACGCCCGCAGCAGCCGCTCGGTCGGTGTGAGCTCGGCCGACACGTCGCGTCCGCGCGGCCCTAGTACCCGGAGAGCCGGGCCCAGCGATCCCGGTGGAAGGGGGCGTCGCCGAACGTCAGCTCGGCCACGCGCGCCCGCTTCAGGTAGAAGCCGATGTCGTGCTCGTCGGTCATGCCGATGCC
>Ga0209536_100013690_pt1 | contig 11685 bp, 9 predicted proteins | sample DeeMarSeWOR28_12_FD_187461 | JGI IMG/M metagenome (GOLD analysis project Ga0209536, IMG submission 187461) | Marine sediment microbial communities from White Oak River estuary, North Carolina - WOR-2-8_12 (SPAdes) (version 2) | ecosystem: Environmental > Aquatic > Marine > Intertidal zone >... | reverse complement strand
CACTGATACAATTCTTCTTACTGTAAATAATGTTGCTCCAATTGTAGATGCTGGGGGTGATCATATTATTACGGAAGGAGATATCGTAAGCTTTAGTGGAAATTTTGTCGACCCTGGTGCATTAGACACTCATATTATTGAATGGGATTTGGGTGATGGTACTGCGATTTCAGACACCTTAAATCCATCTCATACCTATGAGGATAATGGGCTATTTACGGTTATGTTAACTGTAACCGATGATGATGGTGCCACAAGTACAGACACCCTGATAATAACAGTAAATAACGCTGCTCCAGTCGCCATGATAGGGGAAGACATTACAATCGATGAGGGAGATGAGGTAAGTTTCAGCGGATCCTTTATTGATCCGGGAATTTTAGACACTCACACTATTGAATGGGAGTTTGGTGATGGAACTTCGGTAGTAGATACATTGATTGTAAGTCATACTTATGAAGATGACGGCATTTACGCAGTTATTTTATCAATAACTGATAATGATGGTGATATTGGAACTGACTCTTTAATCGTGACAGTAAACAATATTGCCCCTGCCGTGACCATTGGAAATGATCAAACTGTCAATGAAGGAGATGAAGTAAGTTTTAGTGGAACCTTTAGCGATCCAGGGGTATTAGATACCCATACAATCGAATGGGATTTAGGTGATGGAACGATTATTACAGACATATTGGATCCCACTCATATCTATGCCGATAATGGGAAGTATCCAGTAACTTTGATGGTTACCGATGATGATGGTGGTGTAGACCTTGACACTTTAATTGTTACTGTAAACAATATCGCCCCAACAGCAATGATTGATAATATAAAAACACTATTTGCCATTGATTCAGTTAATGCTACGGGTAGAGCCTTTGATCCAGGAGCAGATGACCTAACATTCATTTGGAGTTGGGGTGATGCTACTGATGATAATATTACTCTTTATCTGAATAGTCCCCCTACTTTTCCAGTACAAATACTAGAAGTTATTAGTCATACTTATAATTTCGCGGGAGATTTTCTTATAACACTTACAGTCATGGATGATGATGGTGGTGTTGGGACTGATAGTAGATTGGTAGAGACATCAAATCCAAGAGAACTAAAACTGAAAACGCTAATCGATCTTGAAAACCTAAAAACTGGAGAAAAATGTTTTGATAAAAAGGTTGATCATGTTATAAAATTCATCGAAAAAAGTCTATACGAATGCTTTTGGGTAAATTCTACCCACTTGGATCCAGGAAAGGGTGCTATAGTCTTTATTTTTGAGATGATCGCTGTAATGTATTTTCAAAAATTTATAATGACTGAATCGAATGAATTTATCATCCAAAACCTAGTTAAGGTAGATGAACTCCTCGCTGAAAATTCTATTGCTCTTGCAGAAAACTCTAAGGTTGTCAATCCAAAATTTCAGTGGAAATACGATTATTACCTTTCAAAAGCTCGTTGTTATTTTGATAAAGGTAAAGAAAAATCATTGAACCAAGATTACTTGTGTGCTATGTATGATTTTCTTATGGCATGGAGGTACTCACAAACAGCCATTAGATGGGCAATGAAAGAGACTCAATATTGCAGCTGTCATTGCAAATAAAATCCTCTTTTTTTTTAATTTATTATATACTTAAAAAATTAAATCATCAATTTCTTTTTACTTCTCAGCAAACAAATATCTTAGAATATGAGAATGACTTCCTCTTTCACCATGATCTTCGGGTTCCTCTATAAGTCCTTCCTCTATAACGCTGAATTCATGAAACTGATTAATTAAATCATCTTTTGTGAAATAATGAGTCGGTCTCCCAGTTTTGCTTTCAAAGGTGTATTCCTCTATCATTTTACCTTTTCCTAAAGTGTGCTCTTCTTCAGAAAACACCGTAAAAAAGATATAACCTTTAGCATGTAATTGATTATAACTGTTCCTAAGAAATTTCTTGCGCTTTTGTTGGAGAAATAAGTGTAACAAATTAAAACAAAATATTGCATCAAATTTATTCCCTAACGAGTCATTCGTTATAACAGAATCGTTAATAAATCTTGATATAAGGTCAAATTTTTTAGCTATATTAAAAGCGACGGGAGAGAGCTCGATTCCTGTTACTTCATAATTTAAGTTTGAAAAGAATTTTGTGTGTCTCCCATACCCAGAACCTGGAACGAGAATAGTATTTATCCTATATTTTTTAAATAATTTTAGGGCATATTGAGCAGACTTGCTAGGTGTATCTCCCCAAATTTTCCCTTCCTTGGAATAACGACTATCCCAATATGCTTTCTTTTCGTCCATCCCCATAATACTTGATATGTAATTTCGAAATATTAATGTTTTTTATCTTCTTTAACCGATATATTATTCTCCTTAAAAAGTTTTGCAGATGACCAATCTAGAAAATCTATTCCAACAGTATCTTTATGTTTCAAAGAATGTATTAAGTGAAATTTTTAGCGATCTACTTCTAGAAAGAATTATCTTATCAATTATAGAAGAATTCGATATTGTTTTGAACTCACCTTTAACGAAGGAAGTAACACCTAAAGAGATAAACCAACACATGCATTTAGTCACAGCGTGTTTTATTATCGCATTGCACCGTGCGTTAAAAATTGAGATTTCTCCTGATGTTTCAATTGATGATATAAAAGAAATATCAATTAAAATCTTTCAAGAACTTGTAGGTCCCTTAGCAGACATGCAAAAGAATGAATTAAATATGGTAGAAAACAAATGGAAAACGTTTAAGGAAAGTACTATTAATGGGACAAGTACCACATATAGTTCATTTAATCCAAAATTTATTAAAGGTAATGAGGAAGTATTAGAATTTCATTTAAACAAGTGTATTTTTTATGAGGTTTTCAAAGTTCATGAGGAATTGGCTTTAGCCCCCATTTTATGTTTTTATGACCATATTTTTGCAGCAGCAGTTGAAGAATGGATTGATTTTAAAAGATCGAAAACTATTGCTGACGGAGCAGATTATTGTCAATTTTGTTACATATTTAGAGGTAGCTAATTGCTAGCCTTTATGCATTTCCAGCTTTCTTTTATATTCAAATAAATTAAGAAAAGCTCGTGCTGCCCTTTCAAAACTTTGAAAAATTGGAACGCCCATTTCTATTACTTTTCTCCGATAGCTTTCTCTTCCTGAATATATTTCAAAGGGTAATGAAAGAAAGAATGGCTTTTTTTGTTCTTGGCATAAATCTCTAAGAAATTTTAAATTTTCATAATAGTCCTCCAAGGTAGTTTTATCAAAAGGTTGATAGGTTTCTGCTAAAACACAACCTATATAAGGTTCTTCTATTGCAATTTTGGCTATTTGAGAGTATTCGTCTGAAAAGTTTTTCCATGGAAGATCTAGTGGATTTACTACTCCCCCATATCGGATCATTTTTTTTAATTTTGTTTTAGTCTCTTTACTAAATTCTGGGATAGATACTCCAAGTTGAGATATTAAATCCGTTGCTATTGTAGCATTTCCACCTGACCAAGTCATCAGTAAGACCCCTTTCTCACTCGGAATAATATCCTTAGCATAATAAAATGCTAAAGTAGTGTCAGATAATTCTTCAAATGAATTGACTTGGATAGCATTCGTCTGAGTGAATAAGGCTTCCCAAATTTGATCTGAAGTTGTTAGACTCCCCGTATGAGACTCAGCAGATCGTTTGCCTTCAGCTGTTTTTCCACTTCTTAGAAATATTAAGGGTTTCTTTAATTTTTTGATAACATTAAGAAGTCTTCTACCTTCGTTTTGATGGAATCGAGAAAAACCCTCAAAATATGCACAAATTATTTCAGTATTATCATCTTCATTAAAATATTGAATAAGATCCGTAACGTTTATTGAAATTGAATTACCGATGCTGGCTGCTGCTGAAAAATTCACACCAAGATAATTTAAATTATTCACAAATCGTTCTGTAAGATCGCCAGATTGAGAGATAAAAACGACATTTCCTACTGGATCTGCTTTAAATGATGGATTGAATGTATATCGTCCTCCTGTAGAATACAGCCCCATACAATTGGGGCCAATTGCTCTTGTAGAACTATTTTTAAGCATTCTATATATTTCATCCTCAATTTCTCTTCCCCGTTCATCAAATTCCCCTGTTCCCGCTGAGAAAATATGGATGGTTGCGAAGTTTTTTTCAATACATTGTTTAACAACATCAACCAATTTGTCCTTAACTACAGCAATTATCGCAAAGTCTATTCCATCAGGGAGTTCGGATATATCCTTGAGACACTCAATATCGAATATCTTCTCACTTCTTTTGGATACTATATAGAATTTCCCTGGATACCCTCTATCAACATAACCTTGAACTTGCCAGATTCTCTTGTCTGATGCACCGATAAAAGCTATCGATTTCGGATAAAATAATTTCTGAAAGTAGTTTATCTTTTCCACGTCTGAAATAATATAATTTCAAAATTAAATTTATTGAAAGTAATTCTTAAATCCCCAGTTCTACATAGTCATTCATTTATATTATTCTTCATAATAAAGAATTAAAGAAACAAAAAAGTGATAAAATGAGTTTAAAGAAACAAGATCCTATAGGTTGGGTTCGAAGTAATCAAGATAAGCTTATTAAACTTATTCAAGATCTCGTAAAGATTCCCAGTGTCTCAGGCAAGGAAGAAAAAGTCCAAAAGTTCATCTTCCAAAAGCTATCTGAATTGAATATTAATCCCGAATATATTTACCCAGATGTTTCGATTCTTGAAAAAAGTGATGACTATTTTAAAACTACTTCTTTTGTTAAGTATGGTTATAACAATCGACCAAATGTAATGGGAATCCTTAAAGGATCCGGAAAGGGTAAATCCATATGTTTAAGTGGGCATGTTGATGTTGTTAGCCCGGAGCCTGTTGAACATTGGAGTCATGATCCTTGGGGTGGTGAAGTAGAAGATAATTTTTTATATGGGCGTGGTGCTAGCGATATGAAAGCAGGGGTAGCAGCGATAATTTTTGCAGTTCAAGCTCTAATCGAGACACAGACTAAGTTAAAAGGAGATGTTATTATTGAAACAACCACCGATGAGGAGGATGGTGGGATAGGTGGTAATCTCTATATGCGCCTAACTCAACCTAAGACAGATGCAGCAATTATTACTGAACCTGGTGGCCTTTCAATTGGAATTGCTAGTGCAGGAGTTATGTACTTCAGAGTAATTGTTAAAGGAATCCCTGCTCATGCCGCAAACGCTCATTTTGGGGTAAATGCCATCGTAAAGATGCAACCTATCATCGAAGCTCTCACTACATTAAACGAGGAGAGACAGAAGAAAATCAGCTACAAGTATGCTGAAGTAGATCCTAGAATGAAGGGAAGAGCAACAACCCTTAATATTGGTGTAATCAATTCCGGAGATTGGCCGTCAACAGTTCCTGCTTTATGTATTCTACAATGTCGAATTGGTTTCCCTCCGGGCGAAACTCGTGAAATGGTTATTGAACAAATTGAAACAACAATACAAAAGACAGCAAAAAAGGATCCCTGGTTGAAAGAACATCCCCCTAAAGTAGAATGGTTTGGATGGAAAGCAAGACCCCATGAACAGGATCCCAAACATCCCTTCGTAAAATTATTAGAAAATAAGATAAAAGAACATACCGATATACAACCTATATATGTAGGGGGTTCAGCTGGATTGGATGCCCGATTCTTTGTAAACAACGGAATCCCAGCGGTGACATTTGGCCCGTACGGAGAAGGTAACCACTCTATTGATGAGCGAGTTTCCATTAGTTCAACTGTAAAAACAACAGAAGTAATTATAGTTGTTCTTAAGGATTGGTGCGGAGTAACTGGGGATGAAAAGAGTTCTTAATCTCCTTTCTCTAGAATTTTTAGGTTTTCTTCAATAATATTAAGTCCCCTTTTCAAATCTTCGTCGCTTATTACTAAAGGCATGAGTAACCTTATTGTATTCCCGTATTTCCCACATGTAAGAATTATCAAACCATTCTTATGACACATACTAGTTAATTCTGAAGCTTTATCTTTTGCGGGTTTGTTAGTTTTCGGGTCAATAATATCAAAAGCAACCATAGAACCTATACCATGAAGAGCACCAATGATTTTAACCTCCTTCTGCCATGTTTCAATTTGGGTATTTAATTTTTTCCCTAAGAGTTCAGCTTTTTGCAAAATGTTTTCTTCTTTAAATATATCTAAAACTGCTAATGCTGCTCTGCATGCTACGGGGTTACCACCATATGTGCCCCCTAATCCACCAATATGAGGAGAATTCATAATTTCTTTACGTCCTACAATCGCGCTTAAGGGGAATCCAGCTGCTAAACTTTTTGCAAGAAGCATGATATCGGGTTCAACACCCCAATGTTCAATAGCAAACATTTTTCCGGTCCGACCCATTCCTGATTGAATTTCATCAGCAATAAACAATATTCCATTGTCTTTACAAATTTTAGCAAGTTTAGGGAAAAAATCCCTAGGGGGTGTTATAAAACCGCCCTCTCCTTGAATAGGTTCTGCGATGATTGCCGCAACCGATTCTGGTGCTACATGATCGATGAGAAAGGTTTCAAATAATTCAGCATCACCAAAAGGTAAACGATAGATCTCAGGGGCAAATGGTCCGAATCCCAATTTATATGGTTTTACTTTACTCGTTAAACTCATTCCCATAAACGTTCTTCCGTGAAATGCATTTTCAAAAGTAATTATCCCTGAGCGTTTTGTATAATATCGAGCAACTTTTATCGCATTGTCGACTGCTTCAGCCCCACTATTCGCAAAAAATGCCATTTTAGGAAAGTTTCCAGGAGTTATTTCACAAAGTCGTTTCGCTAATTCTATATACGGTTCATACATAGCTACATGAAAGCAGGTATGGATATACTTTTCAATTTGTTCTTTAACTGCATTCACCACTTTGGGATGACAATGACCCACGTTGATTGTCCCTATGCCCCCTGCAAAATCTATCATCTCAAATCCTTCTACATCAGTGATCTTTGTACTATTAGCCTTCTCGATAAATATTGGAAACATATTATAGACTGCTTTTGGGACATATTTATTTCGAAGTTCAAGTAACTCATTATTCGTTTTCATTATATTCACTTTTTCAATGATAATATAAAGTACCTTGCAGTAAATTTAAATCCTACTTAGCGAGAAGTTGAATCTAGATGAAAGTCGGATGATAAATTTAAATTTGCCAAACATATTATTCTTTCAATCAACATGATATAACGCTTGAGGTATTGCAATGGGTCTTGGATCAGTAAAAGTTCAAGGAAAGAAATTTAATGTAAAAGAAGAAATAGGGATGTTAAGATTATCAATAAATCATATGGATATTAAAGACGTTTCCGAACTCAAGGGGTTTGATAAAATAAAAAAGCTTGAGGGTTTAGATTTGTCTAATAATCAACTCTCGAGTCTAGAGGGATTGGGTATCTTTCCAAATCTCCGTCAATTGTTTCTTAATAATAATCAGCTAACTGACCTTGAAGGGCTTGATATGTTTAAAAACATTGACAGAATATTTCTTAATGGGAATCAAATAACTGAGTTCAAAGGAATAGCCCAAATGGAAAACTTACAATGGTTGGAAGCAGATGGGAACAAAATAAAAGCTCTTGAAGGATTAGATTCGCTACCAAACTTAATACAATTAAGCCTTAAAGACAATATGATAACTGAAATTAATGGAATAGATACATTGAACCAATTCCAAGTATTAAAACTAGGTAGGAATAAAATAAATGAGATAAAAAGCTTGGAAAATTTGACGAACCTCCGAATGCTAATTCTGGATCACAATAACATCACCGAGATAAAAGGTTTGGAAACACTTACTAACCTTGAGACTCTATATCTTAATCACAATCAGATAACTGAGATAAAAGGTTTAGAGACTCTGACTAATCTGGAAACACTATATCTTGATACTAATCAAATTTCTGAAATTAAAGGACTAGGGAATCTAGAAAAATTAAAATTAATTTATCTTAGTTTTAATCCCATAGAAGGAGACTTTAATAAAGATATTATGGGTGTTGAAGAAGTTAAACATTTCCTAAACGAACATATGCAAAAATAACTCTATTTCTATTAGTTTTTTTAATTTGAATCTTTAAAATAACATACTAATCCCCCAAAAGCATCTACGATACCACCTGCTTCGGATTCTGAATTGACGATTTTCGTCTTAATTTCAAGATTTTTTGCGATCTGAAGTATTCGGTGAGTTTTATTCCTATTTTTCGGATTTTTCAGATATTCTTCAGTTAAGATAATATAATTTGGTTTCGGTAATTTTGGATCTCGTTGAATAAATCTTAATTCATAATCTATTTCCTTCCATGTATAAAGAATCTTTGAGAATTTCTCATTTTTGTTAACAATTTCCGCGAGTTCTTCTAATATCAACAATCCTTCTTGGTTCGAAGTTTCGTCTACGATATCTTTGAAATGCTCTTGTGTTTTGAGGTAGTATACATCTTTTTGAGTCTTAGCCTGATTTCCAACGATTTTAGAAAATACTACTTGATTTTCTCCTTTTCTCAATAGCCATGAATGATGTTTAATTACGTGATTAAGAAACTCATCTGAGTATCGTTCTTTTGGTGGAGAGAGTAATATTATACTTCTTATACCTTCTTTAATTACAGGCCGTAAGGTGTTAATAAGCTCCTCATGAAAATGATATATTTGCTTCTCATTTTGGTATTTCCTCTTCCTTTTTCGAACTATTTTGAAATGAAATCTAATATCTTCACTGTAGATTCTCCAAAATACCGCATCTTTGTCATGCAAGCCTATAAGAATTGCTATTGGATGACCACGTTTCGCACGTTTTTTTCTTTTCTTAGCCATCGTAAAAATGGTAATTTATTTGTTCTCCAAATCCATAGATTTAATCACATTTCAAATCATAATATTTGTCTAAAAGTAAATGTTCTTTCGTAAATAATCTTGGCAAACATTTAAACATAAAAATTAAGATGATCTTAATAATCAAAAATTTGTAAATTTAAAATTGAAAAACTTAGAAGGAGAATTTCAATCCTTATTGGGAGAATTGATTTGAAGCATAATATTTTCCCTAAGGTTTTTCACGTTTACATTAAGGGTTAATAAACTGAGGTATATAAAGTGGCACCAATTGATTTAAAAGAGCTGAAAGATGAAGTATTAGAACTCGTCGATAAGAAGAAGCATGGTAATGTCGTGAAAAAGCTATTAGGTGGATTTAAGAAACTAGAACCTACCGATTATGATGCTATGGGTGAAATTTTTAAAGCTATCATCCAAGCAGACGTGGAACAATTCAATGACAAGATCTATAAAGGCTTTATGTTCATGGCATCTGCTAGATATGGTCCGAAGCTGATTGATTTTGAAAGACATTTCATTGAAAACTTTTGTAAACTCCCAGGTGAAGAATTTATCGTAGTTGCCGAAGGATGGCTCAGAGATGATTCTTCTGAAATCACCGGCATGCTATACGTATCCAATTACAGGATAATTGCATCAGGTAAAAAGGAAGTAAAGCAAGCGAGAGTAAGTGGAATGGGGCTAGAATTCATCCGACTTGGATCGTATTTTGCGTATAAATCTGTTTCAGACTCCATCGCAAAATCTGTAGCAGCCGATATGGAAGCATCCAATATCTTGAATTATGGACATATTTATCCGGTGAAAGAAAATTATGACGTTGAAGAAAAGAAAATTAAGAAAGGCGTAGTTAAGTACAAAGTAGATGTTCCTTTTACGGATAAAAAGGGAAAAGATAAAGTTAGTAATATGAATGTTACCGTGATTGTCAAGAAAGGACCTAATATGGATGAAGATATAGCTAAAGTTGCAGATCTTATTAACAAAAATTCTAAGAGTTAAAAAAAATTTCTTTTTTTTTTCTGTTTTTGTTTATTTAAATGAAGGAATTATCTCTTGTGCAAACTTTTTTAATGTCTCTACTATCTCTGGAGTACGCTGAAAACTCGCTAGAAAATAACCAGCACCTGAATCTACAGCTTGTTCTACTTTTGTAGGGAAATCTTCGACGTCGGTAGGTCCCATAGACCCTTCCATAAATATCAGTTTTTCAGTTCGATTATGAAGACGCGCCGAATCCATGGCTATTTGCTTGATTTCTTCAGGATCCTTTCCAGGCCAAGGGGGGATAAAACAAATATCGGCATATTGTCCAGCTAATTTTAACATTCGGGTACCACGGCTCCCAAATATTAGTTTAGGGTATGGTTTCTGCAATGGTTTAGGATCTAAGATAGCTCCTTTAGCTCTATAATATTTTCCTTTGAAATCAACCATGTCTTTAGTCCATAACTGAACCATCAAATCAAGACCTTCATATGTTTTATCTACTCTTGCACTGGGACCATCCCATTTACTATACCCTTCAAACTCTATTTGGGACCAACCTGCACCTATTCCAACCATCGTACGTCCCCCAGACAACACGTCTGCCGTAGCTATCATTTTTGCTAACATCCCTGGGGGTCGGAAGGGAATCGGGGTAACTAGAGTACCCAATTTGATGTTTTCAGTCTTAGCTAATAAATATGATATCGTTATCCATGTATCAAGAGTGGAATTGCTATCTGGTCTTTTATGCCACGGCAATTCCCCCCACATATAATGATCGGGAAATATAGCTCCTTCAAAATCATGTTTATCTGCTTCTATAACAGCATCTTCAGTAAGTTGATAGTCATTATACCAATTTCCTAATCCACCTAATATGAATTTCATAATAATAATACTTTATTCCTCACGTATTATTAATATCTTTCTAATTCATGAGATAAACTCTTTTGATGAATAATTCAATTGAAATTTTTAAACTTTCTTGTACCCTTATAAACTATAATATGTTAATATCAGATATCTTGCATTAATAATTTTTAAACCTAATGTGATATAGAATTGAAAGCGATTGTATATGAAAGGTACGGGGCTCCAGATGTTCTTCAGTTCCAAGACGTAGAAAAACCTACTCCTAACGACAATGAAGTACTGGTTAAGATTCATGCGACAACAGTTACAAAAGGGGACATAACGTTTCGAGATGGATTTAAAAGATTCAATCCCATAGTACGGTTCTTTGCGAGATTGAATTTTGGTCTTAGAGGACCTAGAAAAGTAAAAATATTAGGGCTTGAATTATCCGGGGAAGTTGAGGCAGTTGGTAAAAGTGTCACATTATTTAAAAAGGGTGACCAAGTTTTTGCTTCTCCTGGTTTCCGTTATGGCGGATATGCTGAATATATATGTCTACCTGAAAAAACTAAAAAAGGAAGATTCCCAAAAGATGGTATAGTGGCATTAAAACCAACAGATATGACCTTTGAGGAAGCTGCCCCTGTTGCTGGTGGGGGAATAACTGCATTAGTTGTAATTAGAAAGGCGAATATCCAGAGTGGACAAAAAGTTTTGATCTATGGCGCATCTGGAAGTGTAGGTACATTTTCGGTACAGCTTGCAAAGTATTTTGGTGCAGAAGTTACTGGTGTATGTAGTACCACGAATTTAGAAATGGTGAAATCTCTGGGAGCCGATAAGGTGATCGATTATACTAAGGACGATTATACTCAAAGTGGTGAGCTTTATGATGTTGTTTTTGATGCCGTTGCAAAAGCTTCACCCTCGCATTGT
>Ga0209536_100013689_pt1 | contig 11685 bp, 9 predicted proteins | sample DeeMarSeWOR28_12_FD_187461 | JGI IMG/M metagenome (GOLD analysis project Ga0209536, IMG submission 187461) | Marine sediment microbial communities from White Oak River estuary, North Carolina - WOR-2-8_12 (SPAdes) (version 2) | ecosystem: Environmental > Aquatic > Marine > Intertidal zone >... | reverse complement strand
CGGCGCGGTCGAGGCCGTCGAGGGGGAGGAAGCCCCGGAGGGGGCGGTCGAAGCGGAGGGCGCGCAGCCGGTACCTTCCGCCGTGGCCGGGGGCGTCGACGCGGCTCCCCCGGATTCCGGGCCGGCGGCGGCCTCGCCCGACCTCCCGGAGGTTGCCCCGCCCGAGTCTCGGGCCGGGCAGGAGGAGCCGGCGCTCGACTTCGTGCTCACCGAGGACGAGTCACTTCTCGAGCGCACGCTCGCCGGCACGTCGTGGAGCCGGGTCGGACTCATGGTGCTCGTGCTCGCCCTGGGCGGGGCGGCGTTCTTCCTCAAGTCGCCGGGCCTTCGGTGGTTCGCGCTCGCCGTGACGCTGTTCGTGCTCGGCTTCTACGACGGGGGCTTCCTCTCGGTCTCCCACATCACGAGCGGGATCTGGGCGGGGGCAGGGGTCTACGCCCGCGACCTTCCGCTTCTGCTCATGGTGGTCTTCACGCTGGTGACGACGCTGGTGTGGGGGCGGGTATTCTGCGGCTTCCTCTGTCCGTTCGGGGCGCTGCAGGATTTCATCGATCGGCTGGTGCCGAGACGGTGGAAGCGCACGCCGTCGCCCACGGTACACGGGCGGGCGGTGTGGGTGAAGTACGGCGTGCTGGCGGTGGTAGTCGTGCCCGCCGTCGCCGGCAGCCGGGTGAGCCTCTACCAGTACGTCGAGCCGTTCGGGACGGTCTTCTTCCGGAGCCCGTCGCTGCTCCTCTGGGTGATCGCGATCGCCTTTCTGGGGGCCTCGGTCGTCGTGCCGCGCTTCTACTGCCGCTACGCCTGCCCTCTGGGCGCGGCGCTGGCTCTCGTCTCCTTCCTCTCGCCGCGCCGCATCGCGCGCGTGGAGCAGTGCACGGTGTGCACGGTGTGCGAGCAGCAGTGTCCGACCGGTGCGATCCGGCGTGAGGCGATCGACTTCCCCGAGTGCGTCCGCTGCAACGTCTGTGAGGTCCAGCTCATCCGCCGGACGGGGGTCTGCCGCCACGACATGGACGAGGTGCGGCCTCGACTGGTGCAGCTCCGGGAGCCGAGCCGTGTCTGAGGGCAAGATCGGTCCGGCCGGCCCGGGCGGGTGCAGCCGGAGGGACGTGCTTCGGATCGGCGCCGTGGTCGGGCTCGGCGCGGCGTTCGGCGGTGCGCTGGGTGTCGACCTGATGCGCCGCGCCGGGATGCGGCGGGTCCGGCAGACGCGTACGCGCATGGGCACGGTCGTCTCGATCACCGTCGTGCACCCGGACGGCGACGGTGCACGCGCGCTGGTCGAGAGCGCGTTCGCGGAGATGGCGCGGCTCGAGGCCGCGCTCACGCGCCATCGGCCCGAGGCGCCGCTGGGAAGGCTCAACCGGGAGGGTCGGATCGATCACGCGCCCGTCGAGCTGCACTTTGTCCTGAACGACGCTCTGGCGCTCGCGGAGCGCACGGCGGGGGCGTTCGACCCGACCGTGCTCCCGGTGCTCGAGGCGTGGGAGGCGACGTGGTGGCGCGGCGCCGGCCGGCCGACCGACCGGGAGATCGACGGCGCGCGCGCCCTCGTCGGTTACCGGGGCCTCAGGGCCGCGGGAGAGGGGTGGGTGCTGGACGACTCGCGGATGGGCGTTACGCTCGACGGCATCGCGAAGGGGTACATCGTCGATCGCGCGCTCGACGTCCTCGTGGCCGGTGGGGCCGACCGCGTGCTCGTGAATGCGGGCGGCGACATGGCGTCGGCCGGCGGGGCCGACGACAGCGAGCCGTGGACGGTCGCGATCCAGGACCCTCGCGACTCGGAACGGAGCGCGGGCCTGGTGCGCCTGGACGGAGGGTGCATCGCGACCTCGGGCGACTACCAGCGGAGCTTCACGGAAGACCGTCGCGATCACCACATCCTCGATCCGCGCACGGGGCGGTCCCCCGGGGCGGTCAGCTCCGTGAGCGTCATCGCGCCGACGGCGATGCAGGCCGACGGGCTTTCGACGGCGCTGCTCGTGCTCGGTCCCGACGAGGGGCGGGCCCTGATCGACCTGACGCCTGCTGCGGGCGCGCTGGTCGTCGGCAAGGACGGCTCCGTGGCGCGGAGCCGTCGCTTCGAGCTCCTCGGGGCGTAGATCTGTGGACGCGACGAGGAGGCCGCGGAGGAGGCGGGGCGTCGGCGCGTGCACCGTGGCCGTGCTGCTCGCCAGCGGACTCGCCGGCCGTGCAGCCGCCCGGCAGGTAGATCGCCCGCCCGCACCGCCGCTGTTCGCGTCCCACGAGCCGGTGCCCTTCACCATCACGACCGACATCGGAGCGCTCCGGGGCGATCGGCGCGAATCGCCCGACCGGCCGGCGGTCTTCACGCTTCCCGCGCTCGGGGAGGCCGGTCCCGCCGGCGAGACGCGCGACGTCCCCGGGGAGGTGCGGACGCGGGGCTCGTTCCGTCTCGATCCGGCGAACTGCTCGTTTCCTCCTCTTCGGATCGACGTGGACGGGGACGACGCGGAGGGCACGGTGCTCGAGGGGCAGGACGACCTCAAGCTGGTAGCGTCGTGCCGGCCGGGTCGCGCGTCGTACGACGAGCTCGTGGTGCTCGAGTATCTCACGTACCGCACGTACGCGATCGTCACCGATGCGAGCTTCCGGACGCGCTGGATCGAGCTCACCCTCGTCGATTCCCGGGGCGAGGCCGAGGACGCGACCCGTCCGGGCTTCCTGATCGAGGAGGACGACGCGCTGGCCGAGCGCCTGGGGGCACGCGTCTTCGAGCTGGAGGAAGAGCGCAACCTACCCGCGTGGGGGCTCGACCCGACGACGATGATGATGACGGCGGTCTTCCAGTACATGGTCGGAAACGCGGACTGGTCGGACGTGGCCGGTCACAACGTCGAGCTCCTGGAGCGCGGGGGTGCCGCGCTCGTCGTGCCGTACGACTTCGATTTCACCGGCGTCGTCGACGCCCCCTATGCCGTACCGCCGGAGGGCCTCGGCCTGCGCTCCGTTCGCGAGCGCGTCTACCGAGGGTGGTGCGCGAGCCCCATCGTCACCGCGGCCGTGCTCGACCGCTTCCGCGCAGCGGAAGGCGAGGTGATGACGCTGTGGCGCGACGCCGGTGGGCTGGAGGATGACACGCGACGCCGCGTGATCTCGTATCTGGAAGTGTTCTTCGGTGACATCCAGAACGATGAGCGGGCGGAGCGCGCCTTCCTCCGCGACTGCCGGCGACAGGAAGGCTGAGCGTGGGTTCGGGACCGAGCAGGATGGCCCCTCCCCCGCGGTCGATCCCGGGGCGAAAAAGGCAACGAGACGACCGCTCGGGTTGTCTGATAATCAGAAGGCGGCGAAGTCCTCGAGGCGATCCGGGGTACGCCGCCCGGAGCGGGTGAGATGGGGGAGCGGGTCAGGGGGATCTGGGGCGAACTGAGGCGCCGCCGCGTGGTCAGCACGTCGGCGGCGTATCTCGCCGTGGCCTTCGTCGTGCTGCAGCTCGCGGAGATCCTCTTCCCGGCCTTCGCGCTCGGCCCCGGGGCGCTGCGGGCGCTCTTCGCGCTGCTGATCGCCGCGTTCCCGATCGTGCTCGCCCTCTCGTGGGTCTACGACGTGACGGCGACGGGTGTCGTGACGACCGACGGCGAGGCTACCGGTACGGGCCCCCACCCGGTGCTCATCGCGGGGGTGCTGGCCAGCGCGCTCGCCCTCGCGGCCGCGGGGTGGTGGGCGGTCAGGGTCGTGGATCCCAGCGCCGCCTTCGCCGACGCCTCGGGATCGTCCATCGCCGTGCTGCCCTTCGCCGACATGAGCGTGGAAGGGGATCAGGCCTACCTCGGCGACGGGGTGGCAGAGGAGATCCTGAACATCCTCGCCGGCGTGGACGGGCTGCAGGTCGCGGCGCGCACGTCCTCCTTCGCCTTTCGCGAGAACGACGACATCCGCGACATCGCGAGCCGGCTCGGGGTCACGTACGTGCTCGAAGGGAGCGTCCGCCGCGCCGGGGACGACGTGCGGGTCACGGCGCAGCTGATCGATGCGCAGAGCGGCTTCCATCTCTGGTCGGACACGTACGACCGGGAGGTCGACGACCTCTTCGCGGTCCAGGACGAGATCGCGCGCTCGATCGCCGAGGCGCTCCTCGGAGAGCTCGACCTCGCTCCGTCGACCGGAGGGCGCTACGTCGCGTCGGCCGAGGCGCAGGAGCTTTACTACCGAGGCCGCGCGCAGTGGAGTCGTCGCGACGCAGTCGGCATCCCAGAAGCGATCGAGCTCTTCACCCGCGCGATCGAGGCGGACTCGCTGTACGCCGAGGCGTACGCGGGGCTCGCGGACTCCTGGGCGCTCATGCCCCAGTTCGTGCGGTCGGTGGATGCGGCCGACGCCATGGACCGGGCCGAGTCGCTGGCGCGGCGCGCGATCGAGCTGAACGACGACCTGGCCGAGCCGCACGCGTCGCTCGGGCTCGTACGCGCGCTCCGACAGGACAGGGTCGGGGCGCTCTCCGAGCTCGGAAGGGCGATCGAGCTCAACGGGTCGTACGCGCCGGCTCTTCACTGGCGCGCCAACGTGCTCGCCGAGATGGGGAGGCTACGCGAGGCCGAGGCGGATGCCGCGCGGGCGGCGTCCGTCGATCCGCTTTCGGCGTCCATCGCCGCGGACTACGCCTACATCCTGCTCTGGCTCGGCGACACCGATGCCGCCGGCGAGGAGTTCGGGCGGGCGCAATCACTGGACTTCGGCTTCGCACCCGCGCTGCTCGGATCCGCGCTCGTGGCGCTCGAGCAGGAGCAGGCGGTCGGCCTCCAGATGGCGCTCACGCAGTGGGCGGCGGTCTCGGGCATCCCGCCCGCGCTCGCCTCGGAGCTCGCGACCGGGATGCTGGCGCACCGCACGTCGGGGCTGCCCCAGCCGGCGCCGTCGACGCTCGGCTCCCTCGGCCAGGCGGGGATGCTGTCGGCCGGGACCGTGGCGCTTCTGCACGCCCTGATCGGCGCCAACCAGGAGGCGCTGTCGTGGCTCGAGGCCTCGCTCGAGGACCGCTCCTGGATCGACCAGTACCTCCGCGTGAACCCGGCCTTCGACGGCCTGCGCGGAGAAGACGGCTTCGAGGACATTCTGGCGGCCGTCGGCGCGTGACCCCGGGGACCACCGGTCCCGGGAACGAAAAGTGCATGGCATATTAGGTGCCTGTGCCGACCCGCCGGCCCGACGCCCGTGTACGGAGAAGTCCCATGCAGTCCCGGTCCGCTCGCTCCACTCTCCCTCTTGCCCTCGCGCTCCTCGCCGCGGCGGGGTCCTCGACCGTGTCGGCTGTCCCGGTCGTTGCTCAGACCGAGCCCTTCACCACCGAGGTCGCCCTCGACGTGCAGACCCCGAGGATCGAGGACATGACGGACGACGGCCGGCGCGTCGCCGTCACACTCCGCACGCGCCGCGGCCGCACCGACGTGGACCACGAGCGGTTCGGGGATCCGACGTACGTCGCGCCCTCGCTGGTGAGCGCGCTGGTGGTCGACACCCGCTCGGGTGAGCAGACGTGGCTCAATGCGGCGCCTGCGCAGGTCCGGGGCTTCACCTGGTCACCCGATGGCGAGCGCCTGGCCTGGCTCTCCCACGACGGCGAGGCGTTCGGCCTCCGCGTCCTCGAAGCGGAATCCGGCGAGGTCCGACGGGTGACGCTGGGCACGGAGCGGCCGATCGCGTCGACCTCGCCGCTGGTGTGGTCGCCGGACGGCGATGCCCTGCTCCTGACGCTGCGCCCCGACGGGTGGGCGCAGCGGGCGCGGGAAGCGTTCCACGCGCTCACCGCGGCATCGGTGATCGTCCAGGACTCACGAGAGGACTTCCTCGCCTGGGACGCGGTGCGCAACATCGGCAACGAGCAGATCACCGCGATCGTCTCGCTCGACGACGGCTCGGTCCGGGAGATCCTCGACGACGTCGTTCCGGAGGACGCGGGCTTCTCGCCCGACGGGCGATGGCTGACGTTCTCGACGGCGGTCCGCACGAAGACGTCGTACACCCGGCGCGACGGAACCGAGTACGGGCTGTACGCGCTCGACCTCCAGGGGGACGCGGAGACCGGCAGCGAGCCGCTCGAGCTGATCGCGCCCTCCGAGGATCGGCTCGGGGGTGTGTGGAACGAGGCGCGGGATCAGTACGCTTACTCGCGCGAGGGCGCGGTCCTCGTCCGGTCGATCGATCCGGAGGCCGAGGCGCGCGACGTGACCGAGGGACTGCGCACGCTGGCAGGGGACACGACCGAGGTAGACTTCTCCGTCGTCCGGTGGAGCCCGGGTGGCAGGGACCTGCTCCTCGCCTCGCAGCGCGCCTGGCACGTGCTCAACGTGGAAGCCGGTGATCTGCAGACCGTCCTCACTCTCGAAGAGGACGAGAATGCCCGGCCTCGCCGCACCATCGAGCAGTGGAGCGACGACGGCCGCTACCTCTACTTCGCGTACTCGGCGCGGGACCGCTGGGAGCGGGGGCTGAAGCGTCTCGACATCGGGTCGGGAGAGATCTCGACCGTCATCGTCGACGAGAGCGTGTACCGGGGATGGCAGATCTCCGACGACGGGACCAAGGTGGCCTTCACCATGTCCGACGGGGATCGTCCGGAGGACGTGTGGATGATCGACCAGCGCTCCTCGACCCCCATGCGGCTCACCGACGTGAACCCGGGGCTCTCCGACGTGGCGCTCGCGCGCACCGAGCTGATCGAGTACCTCGACGTCGACGGCAACACCCTCTACGGCATTCTCTACTACCCGCCCGACTACGAGCCCGGGCGGACGTATCCGATGGTCGCGGAGATCTACGAGGAGTTCTTCGACAACGGGTTCAACGAGAACATGAACCTGATCACGTCGCAGGGCTGGTTCGGCTTCCGTCCGTCGGTGCGGTTCGAGGAGGGCTATCCGGGCGAGGCGTGGCTCAAGGCGGTGCCCAGCGCCGTGAACACCATCATCGAGCGAGGCCTCGTCGACCCCGACAAGGTCGGCGTGTACGGCCAGAGCTACGGCGGGTACGCCACCAACCTGCTCATCACGCAGACGGATCGCTTCGCCGCGGCCGCGAACGTGTCGGGCAAGGTCAACATCATCTCCTTCCTCGGCGACTCCCCGAAGATCACCACGCGCAACTACGCCGCCGCGGAGGTGGGTCAGGATCGGATCGGCGCGACGCTCTGGGAGCAGCCCCACAAGTACATCAACACCTCGGCCGTCATGTTCGCGGACCGCATCGAGACTCCGCTGCTCATGCTGTCCGGTGAGGGCGACTGGAACGTGCCCGCCACCAATCAGCGCGAGATGTACTACGCGCTGCGCCGCCTCGGGAAGAAGGTGGTCTGGGTCCACTACACCGCCGGCGGGCACGGAGCGGGTCGGGCCAGCACCGTCGCGGACTTCCACGATCACTGGCAGCGCATGTTCGACTGGTTCGCCGAGCACTTCGGCGAGGGCGAGGGAGGGGAGGAGGCCGTCTCCGAGCTCGGCGGAGGTCGGTAGGGTCGAACGGCCGCGCGGGCACCCGGCCCAGGGGTGATGCGGAAGGCCCTGCCGAGCCGTCAGATCCGGAAGGTCTTCCTCAGCGCGAGCCGCGCGGCGTGGTATCCGGCCATGCCGTGGACGCCACCGCCCGGGGGCGTGGAGGCCGAGCACACATACAGGTCACGCGCGCCCGCCTGCCATCCGCGCACCGGCCAGCGCTCCGGGCCCATCGCCTGACTCAGCGTGGCGGCCCCGCCGTTGACGTCGCCTCCCACGAGGTTGGCGTCCCAGGCCTCGAGCCGCTCCGGGCTCCACACAGCGCGTGCCAGGATCCGGTCGCGGAAGCCCGGCGCGAAGCGCTCGACCTGACGCTCGATCGTCTCCGTCGCGTCGCCGTCCCAGCCGTTGGGGACGTGGCAGTAGCCCCACGCCGTGTGCCTGCCCTCGGGCGCCCGAGTGTCGTCGAAGAGCGAGGGCTGGGCCAGGAGCACGAAGGGCCGGTCGGACAGGCGGCCCCGCCACGGCTCGCGCTCCGACGCGGCGATCTCCTCGAACGTTCCTCCGAGGTGCACCGTCCCGCCGCGTGCGACCTCGGGGTTCGTCCAGGGGATCGGGCCGTCGAGCGCCCAGTCGATCTTGAAGGCGCCGGGTCCGTATGTCCACGCTTCGCAGGCGCGTCGGTAGCTCGGCCGCAGCCGATCGCCGGCGATGCGGCCCACCTGGCGGAACGTCAGCGCGAGGAAGACGGCACGGGCCTCGGGCAGCTCGTCGAGGCTCGTCACCCGCGTGCCCGTCTCGATCGTGCCTCCCGCCGATCGGAAGGCCGCGGCCAGGGCCTGCGTGAGGCGGCCGGCTCCACCGCGTGGGATCGGCCAGCCGACGGCGTGGCCTGCCGCCATCAGCGTGGCGCCGATCGCGCCCGTCAGGCGGAACTCGAGCGGCGTGCCGGCGTGGGCCGCGTTGCCGGCGAGGAGCGCGCGCGCGGCGCGCGTGCGGAACCCACGCGCGAGCGTCGTCGTCGAGAGCAGCGCCTTCGGGCCGAAGCGGGCCATCAGGATCGGGGCCGTCGGCGGCTGCAGCGGGGAGCGCAGGACGTGCTTCAGGAAGGTGTCCCACCGGTCGACGAACGGGGCGAAGAAGCGGCGATACGCCGAAGCGTCCTCGGCGAGGCCCGAGGCCGTGGCGTCGAGGTCTCGGTGCATGAAGGCGACGCCGCCGTCGTCGAACGGGTGGGCGAGGGGCACGTCCGGATGGATCCACTCGAGTCCGAAGTCCGTCAGGGGCACCGAGGCGAAGACCGGCGAGGCCGCGCCCAGCGGATAGACCGCCGAGCCGATGTCGTGGTGGAAGCCTGGGAGCGTCGTCTCCTCCGTGCGGGCCGCACCGCCCACCGAGTCGTTGGCCTCCAGCAGGAGGACCGACAGGCCGGCACGCTGCAGCTCGATCGCGGCGGAGAGCCCGTTCGGGCCTGCGCCGACGACGACGGCGTCGTGACTCATTCGCCCCCGAATCGGTCTCCGAAGCGGATCAGCACCGTGCTCGCGCCCGCGTCGGTGAGCGTCACGACGTAGAGCCGGTCGTACTCCATCTCCTCGATCGGATGGCCCGGGTCGCCCCCAAGCGCCTCGACCAGCTGCGGGGTCGTGTTGCTGTGCCCGAGCACCAGATGCCGCCCCGGCGTCGCGCGCAGCTCGGCCGCGAATCCCGGAAGGTCGCGCGGATCGTAGAGCACCATCTCCACACCGGTCTCCCGGGCGGTCGGCGCGCCGGTCGAGCGCGTGCGCTTGAAGTCCGTCGTGTGGATGCGGGTGATACCTGCGTCCCGGAGCATCTCGGCCAGCAGCGCCGAGCGGGCCTGCCCCGCGTCCGAGATCGGCGGGTCGTTGGTGCCGTCCTCGGCCCGCTCCGCGTGGCGCACCAGGTAGACCACGGTGGCGTCGGCCTGGGCGCTCGCCTCGCGCGGCTGCCCGAGCGCGCCCGCCACCAGCGCGAGGAGAAGAAGCACTCGGACTGACAACGTCGACCGGAACGGTTTCGCGGACGGCTTCGGCATGGGCACCTCGGAGAGGGTTCGAGCGGGGCGATCCCGGCCCTGTTGGGAGAGTAGGCGGCCAGGGGGCGTGGAGCCAGAGATTTCGGGTGCCGGCGGGTTGATCCTGATCGGAGAACAAGGGTAATGTATACGTGTTGACTCCTACGTATACGTATTATGAAGACCAAGCTGACCGTCACGGTGGATGCCGACGTCCTGCCCAGGGCGAAGCGCTACGCCCGCAGCCGAGGTGTCTCCCTGTCCTCGCTCATCGACGCGGCGCTCAAGGAGATGGCGGAGCACGCCGCCCCTTCCTTCTCGGAACGATGGCGGGGCTCCTTCGAGCCCGCCGAGCGGGACGATGCCCGGTATCGCGCGCTCTCGGAGAAGTACCTGTGATCCTGCTCGACACGGACGTCCTGATCGACGTGGCTCTCAACCGCGGTCCATACGCGGATCCCGCCGCCGAGCTGATCGACCGGGTGCAGTCCGGGCCCATTCGAGCGTTCGTGGCCTGGCACTCCCTGTCGAACTTCTACTACCTCGTGAGACCGGCGCGCGGTGACGCGGACGCGCGCTCCTTCCTGCGTGAGCTCACCTCGTTCGTGCTCGTCGCCCCGACCCGGACCGAGGACTTCCAGTACGCGACCACGCTCGAGATGGGTGACTTCGAGGATGCCATGCAGGTGGCGGCGGCGCGCTCCTGTGGTGCCCAGATCCTCGTGACCCGGAACGGGAAGGACTATCGAACGGCGCCCCTGGACGTGCGGTCCCCCGCCGAGGCTCTCGAAGACCTGTTCTAAGCGTCCCACTGGAATCGCAGGGCCTCCTGACGCGATCTTTCGGGCGAGCACGTGAGTGAGGATCGCCGGGAGCTTCGGCTGCCGGAGGAAAGTCCGAGCTCCGCAGGGCAGGGTGCCGGGTAACGCCCGGGCGTCGTGAGGCGACGGAAAGTGCCACAGAAAACACACCGCCGATGGCCGCTCGCGCGGCACAGGTAAGGGTGAAATGGTGCGGTAAGAGCGCACCGGGCCGCTGGTAACAGGGGTCGCACGGAAAACCCCACCCGGAGCAAGGCCAAATAGGGGGCGATGGAGTGGCCCGCTCCATTCGAGTCCCGGGTAGGCTGCACGAGGTCGTTGGCAACAGCGGCCCCAGATGAATGATCCTCCCCCGTGAGGGGACAGAACTCGGCTTATTCCACGTGCTCGCTCGACCGGCGCCCGTCGCGAACCGCGGCGGGCGCCGACCCTTTCTCCGGCCGGCAGTCGCCCGGATCCGAACGCGGCCGGATCCGAGCGCTTGTGCGCCCGGTCCGGAGTCCGAGATTTGTGCGCACCGGCGCGCGCCCGCGTCGCCCCACCGAGCACCCCAGAGGAGATCATCGTGAAGACGCTGAGGTCCGTCATCGTCGCAGCCGCCCTGCTGGCCACCGGCGCCGCGACGGCCGAGGCTCAGACCATGATCGAGGTGACCGGCAGGATCGGATACACCAGTGCCGACCTGAACGACTGGCTCGGTCGCGGCGTCTTCGATCCCAATCCGCTCGAGTACGGAGCGAACGGCCTCGTCTTCTTCGGCCGCCGCGGAGCCGGCGGGCTCATGATCGGTGGAGAGCTCGGCTACGGGCGGCTGATCTCCTACAGCTTCGTGCGGGAGGGCGTGACGTCGCAGGACGCCGTCAACGCACTTCGGCTCCTCGTCCTGACCCGATTCTGGTTCAACCAGGGCGCCTGGTTTGGAGAGGCCGGCGCCGGCGTCGTCCGCCTCTCGGACTCCGGGGGCGCCGTGAACGACCCGATCATCAGCGCGGGCGTCGGGACGCTCTTCGATCTGACCGATCAGCTGGAGATCGTCACCAAGGTCCGCGGGTCGATCATCTTCGATTCCGGGGCCCCGGTCCTCACCACCGGCTTCGAGGCGGGCCTGTCGTACAGCCTCGACCGCTGAGGGCCGCTCGAAGCCTCCCCGAGCGTGGCGTAGCCTCCGCCCGCGCTGCCTTTGTCGCTTGACCGCAAGGCGGGTTTCGCGATCTTCATCGTCTCTCTACGCGCCCGTAGCTCAGTTGGATAGAGCGCATGCCTCCGGAGCATGAGGTCGCAGGTTCGAATCCTGCCGGGCGCATACGAACGCCGAAGCCGTGATTGGGCTTCGGCGTTTTTCATTGCCAGTGCGATCGAACCTGCGACCGAACACGAC
>Ga0209536_100013688_pt1 | contig 11685 bp, 14 predicted proteins | sample DeeMarSeWOR28_12_FD_187461 | JGI IMG/M metagenome (GOLD analysis project Ga0209536, IMG submission 187461) | Marine sediment microbial communities from White Oak River estuary, North Carolina - WOR-2-8_12 (SPAdes) (version 2) | ecosystem: Environmental > Aquatic > Marine > Intertidal zone >... | reverse complement strand
GCCTGGGAGAAGATGTCGCGGGAAGGCGTGGAAAGGGCGGCCGAACACCTGCGCGAGGCCGGCGTTAGCAACGTCGTCACGCCGGCCGTGTATCTGTAGCGGGGCCCGGTACGTTCAGCCGCGAAGGCGCAGGATGCGTTGCGCAGCCTGTTCGACATCACGGCCGAAAGACACCAGCCCTTCTTCGTGGCCGCCCATGACGGCGATGCCTCGTTCCGCGAAATCGGTTTGTTCGTACAGCCGCCGGAATTCGAGCGCCATTTCCGGCGTGCCGTAGGAGACCTGCCGCGACGTCGTCGGGACTTTGTCGATCAGCTCGCCCCACAGGTTCGTATCGTGAACGTGCACCACGGCACGAATGCCGGGGTCGAGCGCATAGATAGCAGCGTGTGTCAGCGCCTCGGACGAGGCCTGCACGGGGCCTTCGCAGTAAACGCGATTTGCCTCGATGTCGCAGTGGGTGACCCGGGAATAGTGGCGCTCGTCCGTCCGGGCGATGTCACCGGTCTGCGTTCCGCTGATTATGAATGCATCCGTATCACCTTCGCGGATGCTGACGTTGCCGAAGCCAACGTGATGCTCCGGGTAATAGCCGATGAGTCCCCTTTCGTGGAGGCGGTTGCGCCAGGTATTGAGCTCCTCGATGGCGCTTGCGGCTACAGCCGGCGCTTCGCGCCACTCGCACTCGTACTTTGTATAGCCTTCGTCGATCATCAGTCAGCGCCAGCGCGCTCCGGAAACAGCTTCGCGAGCCCTTCTTCGCTGGCCTCGCAGACGCCGCGTTCCGTGATGAGCCCGGAGACCAATCGCGCCGGTGTGACGTCGAACGCGTCGTTCCTGACGGGAGAGCCTTCGGGAACGATGCGCACCTTGCGGATCTCGTCCCCGTCGAGTCCCGAGACGTGCGTTACCTCGTCCGCGCTGCGCTCCTCGATGGGGATTTTGCGAAGGCCGTCGGAAATGGTCCAGTCGATGGTCGTGGACGGCAGCGCGACGTAAAACGGGACGCCATTGTCATGCGCGGCGAGCGCTTTCAGGTAGGTGCCGATCTTGTTGGCAACATCGCCGGCCCGCGTAGTCCGGTCGGTGCCGGTGATGCAGATGTCCACGTGGCCGTGCTGCATGAGGTGGCCGCCGGCATTGTCCACGATGACGGTATGCGGGATGCCGCTCTGCGCCAGCTCCCACGCCGTGAGTTGCGAGCCCTGGTTGCGGGGCCGCGTCTCGTCCACCCAGACGTGGATCGGTATACCGCGCTCCCGTGCGACATACATCGGCGCGGTCGCGGTGCCCCAGTTGATCGTGGCCAGGGAGCCCGCGTTGCAGTGTGTCAGAATGTTGACGGGCTCCCCGCCCTTGCGTGCTGCAATCCGGGCGAGCAGTTCTGCCCCGTGCTCGCCAATGTCTCGTGAGATCGCGACGTCTTCCTCGCAGATGGCCTCCGCCTCGGCGCGCAGTCTCGCAACCATCGCGTCGCTGTCCGTGACGTCGGCGAGCGCGGCCAGCATGCGCTCGATTCCCCAGCGCAGGTTGACGGCCGTCGGCCGCGTAGCGGCCAGGGTTTCCGCAGCCGAACGGACGAATTCGATCTGTCGCTCGAGCGATTTGGCCGATGAGCAAGCTTCCAGGGCGGCAAGGTAGAGGCTCCAGGCCACGGTCGCACCGATCAGGGGCGCGCCGCGGACCAGCATGTCCCGGATCGCGATGGCACCGTCGGCATGGGTTCGGAGATCCACGACTTCGTAGCGATGCGGCAGGCGCCGCTGGTCGATGATCTGCACCGTCGCAGGATCGCCGGGATGCAGCCAGATCGTGCGGAAGTTTTCGCCCGGAGTATTTTTCATGTGCCGAGTCCGATTCTTGCGGCGCGCTATAGAGCAAAGCAACAGTCTGTAACAAATTCAGGCATTTCGGAAATTGGCCGGAAACATTTTCACGTCACATTCTTATCGTGGGTCGACAATCTCCATTCGATACTGCCAGAAAAGAGCACGGAGAGAGCGATCAGGAGCAAGAATGATTAATGGAGGATCAGACAATGAGATACAAGATATCTATCGGCCTCATCCTGGCATCGATATTGGTTCTCATGTTCGTAGCTGTTGGCGCCCAGCAGGGACAGCGCGGCGGTAGCGGCGATCGTGACCAGCAAATGGACCGGGATCGTACCTACGAGCGTGACTATACGTATGACCGCACACAGGACAGGGATCGTGACCGCGTCGGCCTTCACGACCAGGACAGGGATCGTGACCGTCTTCACCTGACGGATCCGGCCAGCCTGAGAGACGAGGACATTTACGGTAGCGCGCTGATGTCCGAAGCAGAGTTGAAGCAATACCGCAATCAGCTCATGAATATGGAGACCTACCAGGCGCGTGAACAGTACCAGGTGCAGCATGAGGAGATGTTGCAGGAGCGTGCGCAGAGGTTGGGTAAAGATCTGGTGCCGCCCGGACAGGGGCCGGTTTACGGCGGCGAACTGATGACCGTGCAGGAACGCAACCAGTATCGTGAACAGCTACGCAACATGGACTCGGAAGAGGAACGCGAGAAATTGCGGGCACAGCATCGTGAGCAAATGCAGCTCCGCGCGAAAGCGCTGGAGCTGGATATCGAGGAAGCCGAGTAACCTTGTCCCCCGTATTCGGTGACCTCCTGATTGGGGCCGGTTATCTTCCGGCCCCTCTTTTTTGGTCACGCGATGGCGGCGGTTGCTACAGGTTCGAGGCTCGGTTGTCGGGCAGTTTCCCGGATTGAAGCGGCATGGTGCGTGCCTCCGGGCCGAATGTTGCCTGGCGACGCTGCACCGACGAACCGCACAGTCCGAAACGGTGTTCCGGCGGCAGCGAAATTCTTGCCACGGTACCGCCGCCTTCACGCGGCAGTAGCTGAATCGTCCAGCGGTGTTTCAGTGCGAGCTGGTTTGCAATCGCCAGGCCGAGACCGGTGCCGTTTGACGAAAGGTCGCGAGCCGCTTCGAGGCGATGGAACGGCCGGAAAACGGCCTGTACTTCTTCGAGCGGAATTCCGGGCCCGCGGTCGGAGATTTCGATGGCGACCTCTTCATCGTTGCAGTGCAGGTCGACGTCGATGGGTTTGCTGCCGCCATGTTGTACCGCGTTCTTCAGAAGATTTTCCAGGACTCTTTCAAGCGCGACCGCGTCGGCGAAATACACACAGGGCGGGTCGTTGCGGTGCAGCTGCAGTTCGGACCCTTCCAGCTTGAGGTCAGCGGCCAGCGATTCGATCATTTGCCACAGGTCCAGCTGCACCGGGCATTCGCCTTCGACACCCTGCGAGAACTGCAGGAACTGCCGGATCAGGCTGTTCATGGCGTCCAGGTTGTGCCGGATCCGTTCGATGAGTTCGGGGTTCGAGTTTTCATCGAGCATCTCGACGGCGAGCCCGAGACGCGTCAATGGAGTACGAAGATCATGGGATATTCCGGCGATCATCACCGTGCGGTTCTCCGACAACTGCTGCAGGTCGGAAGACATGCGGTTGAAGGTTCTCGCGAGGCTCGCAATTTCCTCCGGGCCTTCCTCGGGAACCCGCGGAGAATCCCCCCCACGGGCTACTTTCTTTACGGCATCCGACAACCTGTTCAGTGGCCTGACTACTCTGCGAACCTCGAGCAGGCTGGCCAGCAGGGTGAGTAGTGCGCCGACGCCGACAGCGAGGATCAATACAACCGGCGGATTAATGCCAAGTCGTTGCTTGTCGAAGCCGATCCTGTATGTCTTGCCGTGCGCCGACACGTCCACCCAGATGATCGGGCTATCAGCAGACTCGATGATGCGCAGATCTTCGCCCGCCTGTCTATCGAGTGCCTGGTGGAAAAACGGGTAATACGGCAGGTCGGAAGTGGATTCGTATGACTCGAAGGGCTGCTGGGCGATGATCAGGCCGTGGTCCTGCAATAGCCTGTCTTCGAGTTCAGTGTGCATTTCCACCGGAAGGTCCTGCAACAAATGGGCTACGGACACGATAATTGCGGCAAAATCTTCCGCGTGCCGTTTGGCCATCGGGTTGTAGATGAAGTACACGGCCGCCGCCATCGAAATCGCCATGAAAGCGACAAGCGTGACCGCGATCGTAATTGCGGTCCGTCCCAGCAAGGAGCGCGGATAGGATTTCATGGCGAGTTCCCCTCGGGAGTGAACTGGTAACCGACGCCCCAGACTGTGCGTATGAATTTCGGATCGGACGGGTCGTCTTCGATCTTGTGCCTGAGGCGGGCGACACGAACGTCGATGCTGCGGTCGAACGGATCGCGGTTGCTGCCGCTCAGCCAGTCCATGATCTGGTCACGGCTAAGAATCCGGTTTGGATGTTCTATGAAGACCTGTAGCAGCTCGAACTCGGCCCTGGAGAGATCCACTTCTTCATCGCCGCGGCAGACGGTGCGCTTCTCGCCATCGAATCGAAATTCGCCGAATTCATAACCTGACTCGTCGTCATCCTGCCCGGTGCTTTCAATGGGTGTGCTCCGGCGTAAAACCGCGCGGATTCGCGCCAGCAGTTCGCGGGGATTGAATGGCTTGGGCAGGTAGTCGTCGGCGCCGACCTCCAGGCCGACGATGCGGTCGATTTCCTCACCGCGGGCGGAAATCATCACTATCGGCAGCTTGTGCTCGCCCTGCAGGCGCCTGGCAATCGAGAGCCCGTCTTCGCCGGGCAGCATCAGGTCGAGTATGACCAGGTCGGTGGAGTTTTCCGCCAGCCAGGCGTCCATCGCCTCGCCGTCCTCGACGACGGCAACGTCGAAACCTTGTTGCCCCAGGTAAAGCGACAGGAGTTCGCGGGTTTCCCTGTCGTCGTCCACGACCAGCAGATGTGAACCGCTGGCGTGTGTGACACGTCTTCCAGCGTCCATAGGAAACACACTGTAACAATTTCACGCGCCCCGGAAATACGTAGGAAACACGACTCGGAGAGTATTTGTACAGTGGCCCCAAGAAGGCGCCACGTCACCTGACCAGGGTGAGTGTCCTCTAAAAAGGAGACGTTCTACCTGCAAGGCTTTATGCAAGGAGGGCAGCGATGAACAAGACAATTAATGAACTGGCAAATTGGTCCAGACGATGGCCAGTCGCAGGAGCCGTGCTGGCCGTGCTGGTGGTCGCCTTCGGCTCCCTTGTTTTGGGAGCCAAGGGTGGAATTCAGGGGCCGCCCGTAGGCGGAGAGAGTCCTAACAACCTGTCCGTGCCGGGCGTGCAGACGATGGCCACAACGGTAACTGCGGCCTACTGGGCACCGCCGGGCGAACCGCTGCTCGGCGTTCACTACTCCTATGGTTGTGACGTCGGGGAAAGCGATGGGCAGTTCAGCTATCCGAATACGTCCTGCGTGGACAGCCTGTCGGAGCCGACGGTGTACTACACGGCCGAGCAATGCACGGATGACGTGCTGCCGTCGCCGTGCCAGGGCATGGCGGTCGAGCGCATCTACTGGCAGAAGGTGGAAAGCAACGAGTGGTGGGCCGACGATACCGGTATATCACCTAATGCGGCGACCGTCGATTACGTTGACTGGGGCGACGCACTCGAGGCCGTATCCTGGACCGAACGTTCAGTCATCCGGGTCGAGACACAGCCCTGGACCGAAACCATCGATGGCTTCGATCCGAATGCCCAGTCCAACGACTGTGCTGAAGCAGCGACCGACCCTGCGATTGACTGCAAGATCGGCCTGCAGATGTGGCACGTATCCGGCCAGGGCATCACCGAGCACTGGGGTGTCCGGGCTGCAGACGTCGCACCGTTTGATTCGTTCAACTACGACACGCCGTTCCAGATCGCCAAGAGCACCGAGGCGCGGCTCAACCTGACCAAGCTCGAAGCGGCAACGGCGGTTTGCCCGATGCCGGGTGGCAACCCGGGCGATGATCCGCCTGTGATCGATGCTTCGCGCTGGAATGGGTCCGGTTGGGACGGCACCTGCGAGTGGTACGACGACGAATACAGCGTCGAGACCAGCGTAGGCGGCAAGTTCGTCTTTGGTTACAACTGGCGCATGGGCGAGGTCAACATCGAGACTCTCTGTGGGCTGGATTGGGAGAAGACGGGATTCTGGCGGTTGACGTTCTACGCGCCGCAAGGCGATGTGATATTCGACGATGCTGACGCGCCCAATGTTGCGCCGCCGGCAATGCCGGTCGCGCTCAGGGCCCTGCCGCGGGTCGATTTCATTCACACCGATCCCCCGGTTCTCGAGCCCGAACCCGAGGAGGCCAAAGCCGAGTCCGAACTCGTGGCCAAGGTCGAGGCGGAACCGGTCGTAATGTCCGCGGAAGCCGAAAGCGAAGATCCCGACGCGGACGACAGGCTTTACAGGCCGGTCGTCGATGTCGCGAACAACCTGTCGTACATCGACATCTGCATCGTCGCCAAGGACCAGGGCGGCGGCGGTGGTGGCGGCTCCGGAGGCGGCGGCCACCTTGATACCGCGACCCAAACCGATGCGGTCAGCCACACCGGTGGCGGCGGCCGTGGCGGAGGCCGCGGTGGAGGCGGCGACGATCATGGCGATCACTGAGATCGGCAGCCGTCGAAACTTCCCCGGGCTGCGATTGCCCGGGGAACCTGTGAGGACAGCTATGAAACCTGGCTACCTGAAAGCGATCTACGTGTTGCCGGGTTTCTGCTGAAAATAGAGTGCTCCAAGGGCAGGGGCTGCTGCGGAGTGACCCCGTGGAGCACGACAAATCGTAGGGAAAGCGATTTGCCGGCACTTTGTGCCGCCCCGGGCGAGGCGCAGGACGCGCCTCGCTCTTTATGCGAGGCATCCCGAGAGAAGCAGGCGCCCCGTCAGCCGGTCTGCCGGCTGACGGGCTTGGCCTGCTGATAAGCGCTAATAGGGCCGGTTTCGTTTTTTCGCGGCTCGAATTCGACGTCGTCGAACTCGACAGCGACCTCGATATTCTTCAGGCGCAGTACCGCGGTGTTCATGCCGCCGACAAATTTGTTCTCCCGGTGATGAACGAGCACACCCTCGACCATGGAGAATTCGGAATACTCGGTGACGAACTGCATCGTCGCGCCGCCAACCGCGAGCGTCCCGACGACCTTGACGATGTGCCAGGTCTCCGTATCGACGAAATACTCGGCCTGAAGCCCATCCTCGCTGAGCGTCAACACCAGGTATCCGTCACCCTTTGACAAGCCGAGGGAATCGATCCTGTGCCGTAGCGTGAGCGGTGAATAGAAACGCATGAGCTGCAACTGCATGGCGCTTCTCTGCATGTCACTCGCGGCCGCCGGCTCGCGGTCGTCAAAGATCGCGTAGCCCGCGTCGCCGTTCAGGACCCGCGTTTCCTGCTTGTCAGGGTAAGTGAGCTCGACCTTGAGTTGCCCCGGCAGGTGAATGCTGCGCTTGTCGGTGCCCTGCTGGTTCCTGGTCAGCGCCAGCAGGTCCCACTCCTGGATCACGCTGTCCAGCTTGCGCACGCTCTCTTCGCCGCCGTAAGCCTCGATCATGGTTTCGAGGACATCAGCCAGCGATTCCGCGCGCACGCCGACGGGCGCCAGCAGGACGATACCGAGAACGACCGGGATCAATCGAAACCGCATGCTCGTCCCCGGCGAGTCCATTGTCAGTGAAGCGTGCGTCCAGCCTTGTCGCCGGGTTCAGCTTCTGTCTCTGATTGCAGCGTCTCGACCGCCTCCTCTTTTACTTCGTCCGCGACTTCCTTCTCAGGCGATTTCGAAGCCTGAGCAGCAGGGAGGTCGCCCTCCGCGTAATCCCTGGGAGCCTGTGGCTGCTGCTCCTCGGCGATCGATTCGAGTATGGCCTTCGGCGCAAACGACAGTTTCATGTCGGCAGCCTCGCGATCGCACAGCGAGTCGGCGCCACTCGCCATGTGCTCGTACAGCTCGCGATACTCGCGGCCGATGGCCTTGAAGTGTTCGGCGGTCTGGCCGAAATGCTGCGTGACCTCTCGCCGGTAGTCGTCGAACTGCTGCTGAACCTCGTCGGCTTTGTGCGACTCGCCACGCAGTCGAAGCTGCGCGAGCCAGAACCCCAGTCCGCCACCGGCCGCCAGAAGACCGATAGCACCCAATACGATCAGTATCGTTTCACTCATGGATTGCCCTCCGCGATGTGCTCCTCGATGGTAATGAATGTACGTAAACAATGCTATTTCATCGACCCGGCGCTTGTGGGAGCATCGACGTTCCGAAAAAAGAAAGGGGAAGTCATCATGGGATTCGCACTATCTGACATGACGTTGACGAGCTCCGCTTTCAAAGACGGCGGACCGATCCCGACCCGATATACCGGCGAAGGCGAAGACGTCTCACCGGCGATGTCGTGGAGCAAGGTGCCGGAGGGCACACGCTCCTTTGCGCTGATCTGCCACGATCCGGACGCGCCGCTCGTGTCGCCAGGCACTTACGGCTTCGTGCACTGGGTGCTTTACGGTATTCCCGGGTCGGTAACGGAGCTGGCCGAAGGTTCCGATGCTTACGTGAAAGGCACCAATAACTTCGGTAATGCGGGCTACGGCGGGCCGATGCCTCCCGAGGGTCACGGCACTCACCACTATTTCTTCTGGCTGCTCGCGCTCGATTCGGAGCCGGATCTCGCCGCCGGCCTGTCGATGTGGGAGTTGCTGGAGAAGATCGAGCCGAACGTTATCGGCGCGAATCGCCTGGTAGGCACTTACTCGAGGTCGTAGAAGAATGCCGGAAGCGCCCGGCTCGCGGGAGCCGGGCAGTCCACTGATTGCGGCCGCTGCCGTGAAGACGGGTTCGTCCGGCGGTTCCGGACACAAAGGAAGAAGACTCATGCTGATCACGTTCAAAACCAACGCGCGCTACCCTGAAATTACGATGTTCGGCGAGGTTGCGCTGAAACTCCTCGAGATGATGGGGCGACGCGGGACCGTGCCGAGCGCCATCAGCGCGGAAGACATACCGCAGGCGCTGGAATCGCTGCGCGAAGCGGTAGCGGCGGCCGATGCCGAAGCTGCAGACCAACCACCGTCCGACGAAGAGGAGGGCGACGAGCGCAAGGTGAGCCTGCACAACCGCGCATTGCCGCTTATCGAGATGCTGGAGGCTGCCGCCCGCGAAGACGTTCCGGTGATGTGGGAATGAAGAGCATGCAGGTGGGCGACGCTTTATCGAGGCTTGGGGCGGTACTGTGTCTCGTGATTACTCCTGTGCTGGCTGCCGGCGAGGAATGGGGCTCAATGCAGGTACTCGGGCGTGACATCCCTGCCGGCACGAGCCAGCGCTTTGCGTTCGTTCCCGACAGGACCTTCGAATCGTCCTACCTGAACATGCCGGTATTTGTGGCCAGGGGCGCTGCAGCGGGACCGACGCTATGCCTGACCGCGGGAGTGCATGGCGACGAGCTGAACGGCGTCGAGATAGCGAGGCGTGCATTTTCGGGCGTCGATGCCAGAACCTTGCGCGGCACCGTTATCGCCTTGCCCGCAATCAACGCGGAGGGCGTTCGAACGGGGAATCGCTACCTGTCCGACCGCCGTGACCTCAACAGGGCATTCCCCGGCAGCGCGGGTGGCAGCGTGGCGCGGCTGATAGCGCACGAGGTGGCCAAGGGGATACTGGTTCACTGCGATGCGCTCGTCGACCTGCATACCGCGTCGAACGACCGCACGAATCTGCCGCAGATCCGCGCCGATATTTCCGACCCCGAGATCAGGGAGCTCGCCATTCACTTCGGGACGGGCATCGTGATCGCGGGCAAGGGACCTGACGGCAGCCTGCGCCGAGAGGCGGCAAAAGCAGGCATCCCGTCCATCATCTACGAGGCTGGCGCGCCGCATCGCTTCCAGCCAGAAGAAATCTTGCGTGGCGTCGCAGGTATCGAGAGCGTGATGGCATATCTCGGCATGACGGACCGGCCCCAAAAAGAGATTCCCGGGTCGAGAGTCTACGAAAGGTCACGCTGGGTTCGCGTATCGAGAGGCGAGGGAGGTTTCTTCTTTCCCGACGCAGGCCTCGGCAAGATCGTCAAGAAAGGAGATGTGCTCGGCGAAGTCGTCGATCCGCTTACCGACGAGTCCCGCGCGGTGGTGTCCAACGTAGACGGCGAGATCATCGGCATGGCGTTTTCGCGACCGGTACTGTCGGGTTATGCCCTTTATCACGTGGCCTGGCACACGTCCGACTGACCAGGGTTACCCCGCCGCCACGATCGTCCAGATGCCGATGATGATGAAGCCGGCGCCGGCGATGTAGGACAGGTAGCGGGGGTCCACGTAGTGCGATATCACGGAGCCCGCGGCGACCGCGATGGCCGATGACAGTATCAGCGCGAGTGAGGCACCTATAAACACGGTAATGAGGCTGACTGACGGCTTGCTCGCAAACAGCACGGTCGCCAGCTGCGTCTTGTCTCCCAGTTCGGCCAGGAATACAGTTCCGAATACGACGAAAAGAACTTTCAGGTCCATGATCAAAGGTGCTCACAGTGGTTGGTCGCGGTGATGCCAAGTCTAGTCTGAAGAGCAGGCTGACGACAGCCGTACCCGAGCTCGCAGACGCCGACGAGGCGATTCTCGATCGGCTGCTCGAAAGTGCGCAGATCGTGAAGCTCGACCACGACCGGTTCGTCTTTCATGCCGGGGATCTGTGCCAGGCTTTCCTCATACTCCTCGATGGCGAAGTGAGAGTGCAGCTCACGTCGGAGAGCGGACGCGAGGTCACGCTGTACCGGATCGGCCCGGGTGGCTCATGCATCCTGACGACGTCTTGCCTGCTGAGTAACGAGAATTACCCGGCCGAGGCCGTCGCCGAGTCGGACATCGAGGCCCTGGCAATCCCGATTTCGAGCTTCCAGTCGGCGCTCGAGGAATCGCAGTGGTTTCGCCGCTTCGTCTTCGACGGGTTTTCGTCGCGCCTTACCAGCGTGATCCAGAAGATCGAGCAGATCGCATTTACCGCCATCGATGTGCGGCTGGCCGGCGTTCTGCTCGAGCTTGACAGGAAGGGCGTGGAGAAGATCACGCACCAGGACATAGCCGTGGAACTCGGCACGGCCCGGGAAGTCGTCTCGCGACACCTCAAGCGATTCGAGAGCGAGGGCTGGGTCCGCCTTGGCCGCGGCCAGGTATCGCTGGTCGACCGGCCGCGGATCAGGGCAATGGCCGGCCCGTCCTTCGGTGACTGAGTCACTGACGCCGGGATGCTCCTGGCTCAATATCGAGACCGTATTCGAAATCTCGTATTGAGCGAACAAGGAGAATCACAATGGCTTTCAAGAATGAAGGTACGATCGATCGTGTACTGCGGGTTATTGCAGGCGCCGCGCTGGTAAGCCTGGTCTTTGTAGGCCCCGAGACCCCATGGGGCTGGATCGGCGTGGTACCGCTGGTCACCGGCCTGGTCGGTAACTGCCCGGTTTATTCGTTGCTCGGCATCAGCACCTGCCCGGTCAAGCAATAAACCGGCACCCCGGCCGGCGGATCCTCCCTCCCGCCGGCCACTCTTTCCCCTCTCGCCGATCGGCGCATCCGTAAAACTACCTACCCGAAAATCTTGCCGATCCCGGAACCTTCCGGCTCATGAGCCCGTGTAATGACCTGAGCGATACGAAAACTTGGGCACAAAAACACGATAGCCGGGCTACCGGCAAAAGGATATTGAAATGAGCAGAGGGAATAGATACTCGCTGGTACCGGTGGTGCTGGCGATGGCGCTGCTGGCGTCG
>Ga0209536_100013686_pt1 | contig 11685 bp, 10 predicted proteins | sample DeeMarSeWOR28_12_FD_187461 | JGI IMG/M metagenome (GOLD analysis project Ga0209536, IMG submission 187461) | Marine sediment microbial communities from White Oak River estuary, North Carolina - WOR-2-8_12 (SPAdes) (version 2) | ecosystem: Environmental > Aquatic > Marine > Intertidal zone >... | reverse complement strand
CAGTCGGTTTCGAGTTTTATGCAGATTGTTAGTTTGAGGAGGATTATGGCGAAGAAGGCGTAGATTAAGATGGTGAGGTAGGTGTAGATTGCCCATAAGCCGAAATAAACGGGAATTGTGAACGCGAGTATCACTGTCAAAGCCAAGAAAGTGCCTTTCAGCTTGGCGGTTTTCGGGTTTGGGCTTTTGAAGCGCGGTTCTAGCGTTTTGGTGAATTTACCCATTAGCACGGCTGGGTGCAACTTGAACGCGGTTTTTTCTGGGTTGTTCGGGGATGGGTCGCCGAGAAGCAGGTCTAAGGCTATAGCCAATACGAGGACGGTGACAGCGATTAACACAGCGATTATGTGGATCACCAATGCTGAGATAGCTACACTTCTGAGGAGTGGAAAATTTATCTTTATCGATTGGCTGAACTTTTGCTGCGCTGTTGTGCAATTTTTGTCCCTGAAAGAAACGCGTCGGATAGACCCCCTCTACGTTTTCTGCACACTATTCCTATTAGGATCCAAATATGTTTATTACTTCTTGGTTTTCAAAGGCTTTGTTAAGCTCTCTTATTCGCGATTTGCATTTGACGACAAAGAGAACGATTATCACTATTATCGTGAGTGCGCCTGCAACTATGAGAAAGAGTTTATCCGCACCAAACATAGCGGTTATGATAAAAACAAGAGTTGATGCCCAAGCGGAAAAACGAAAGCGCCAAGCATCTTACGTTGTTTGAGGTATCATCTGGTCCTCGTTTTCTTCTCGGAGTACTTTGGGTATGTATGAGCATGCGGGGTCGCTTTCGAACAAGTCGCCTGTGTAGTACTCAGCGCGTGTTCTGCATCCGCCGCAGATTTCACGGTACTCGCAAACCCCGCACTTGCCCTTAATATTACTCTTATCCCGCAGCTTCAGGTGCAACTCTGAGCGTTGCAGTTCATTCCAAGTTGATTGCAAACCCTTGTACTTCACGTTTCCCAACCTATAGCCTTCGTGGAAGCCGCATGACCTGTAGTCACCGTTTTCGGTTACGCTGATGTAGTTTCCGCCCATGGTGCATTTGCCCAGAAAGCCGTCTTGGAACCAGTCCCAGAAGTCAACTGGGTTTCTCTGCCGCACGATTCTAGCGTAGAAAGGCGCATAAACGTTAACGTCGACTTTTCCCGCGTACTTAACCTGCAGGTCGTAGATGTTGTTGAATGCACTTTCGTATTCTTCGGGCGATGGCGCCAGGTCGGGCATGTTTGAGCCGGCTCTGCCAACGGGGACAAGGTTGTGAAAGACAACCATTCTGGCGCCGTATTCTTCTGCAAGCTTGATAACGTGCTCGTAGTCTTTAAGGTTGTATTTGGTCATGGTTGTTACTATGCAGTCCAGTATGTCGTTTTCTGACAGCTTCTTCATGGCGTGAAGCGCCTTGTCATAGCTTCCTTGCCGTCGGATAATATCGTTAGATTTCCTGTCGCCGTCAACGCTGACTGCAGTGTGTACCTCATATTTCGCAAGTTTGTCTAGTCTTTCTTGGTCGAAGGCAAACCCGCTGGTAATCAAGCTGACCTCCATGCCGTACTCCTTTTTAGCGTAAGCTATGACGTCGAAAATGTCTTTTCTCACGAGGGGTTCTCCACCGCTTATTCCGAACCACGGCGAGCCAAATCGGTGAATTTCATCCACCATTTTGTAAGCGGCTTTCGTATCTATTTCAAAATCCTTGGCGCATTCAGGAGTGTAACTGCAGTATAAGCAACTGCCTACGCATCTTCTGGTGCACCGCCAAGTCACCATGTATAATGGTGCTTTTTTTGAAGCCATCAGGGTCACAAGCAAACTTAGATAATCCTTTGCGATATAAGAGTTACGATAAAAAACCGATTTTAACATTATAAATGAGAAAACGTGAATACGCATGCAGTCTCAAGGTTGTGCCGTTGTGCCTTTTGTAAATGTGTCTCTGTAAAACTTTGACTTATGTTTCTTCTTTTTTAGGTGATTGAAGCTTAGATCTGCTTTGAGAAAGTCTTATAAACGTATCATTTATAGATTGAGACCAGATTTAATCGAGGAGATCTTGCAAAAGAATGTCGAAAGTAAAAGAATACGCAGAGATGACTAAAGATAAACTGATGACCTACACGTTCATTGCGCTCATAGCATTGATGATTATTACAACTATTAGCTGGTGGGGTGTAGTCTCCCTAGACCCAATGACTGGAGAAGCAGTAGGATGGCAAATGGGGATGGCGCTTCTTTTGAACTGCCTCATCGCAGTCGGAATAGCTGTTGGTATTGATGTTCTGTTCTCGAAAGTGGCCGTAGATAGTCCGTTGAACATAATGTCTGCAGCCGTGTTTGGTTTAATCGTGGGTCTTTCGTACTCACTGGGCTTACCGCAAATGCGCATAACCGATGTGTTACCGCTTTTGGCGCCAGACGCGTTCTATTTCACGGCGTTCATAACGGCTGTGGGTATGGTTCTCTTTAAGAAAATAGGCGGATTAAAAGGCAGAAAATATGTGAACCCAGCAGCAGCTGCCAAGCTCTTGGTAATGTTGCCCTTCGTGAGTACTTTGCTTCTATCTAAAGAACATCTTTGGGATGCACTGTGGCTTTCTGATCCGGCTAACGCAACTGGTCTTGGTATGCCCTCGCTTGCTGGACCAATTGGTTACGGTTCTGCTGCTATTGGCACCAATGGTGCGGCTTCTTTCAGCACTTACGTTGCAGGGTGTTTCTGGAATCCAGCGGGGGTAATTCCAGCGGTACCAACAGAGAATGACATTTTCTCGCTGCTGTTTCTGCAAAAGTTTCACGGTTGGCCTGGTGGAGCATCGAGTCTTGCTGTAATTATCGTTGGCATTGCTTTGTTCGTGGTTGCGCGTAGATACATTAAATGGAGAATCACTACAGCTTATTTTGTCTCTGTGGCTTTAATGGCGGTGCTATTGCATTTTGCGTATCCAGGCGGTGATTTGCTACTTAGGCTTGTCTTTGAACTGTTCATCGGCAGCTCAATCTTTCTAGCGTTCTTCATGGCAACGGATCCAGCGACTACTCCGATAACCCATATGGGGCAACTGATATTCGGTGTAGGCTTAGGTGTGTTGACTGTGCTGATTCAGACGTACATGGGTTTCTTGGGTGGTTCAGTTCTTGCGTTAGTCGTTATGAACTTGGCTTCGCCGATGCTTGATAGGGTAGGAAAAATGAAGCCTATTGCGGAGAAGAAAGAGCCGAAGCTTCCGAAAGCCAAGCAGTTTGCAACTGTCAAGACTACTGAGTGCATCAGATGCGGGGCGTGTATGCGTGTATGCTGCCATAAACTGAGCCCAATCTTGATCAAAGAGGCATTTGACAAAACCAACGTAGAGAAACTATCTAAGCTTCAAGCTGACTTGTGTGATGGTTGTGGTCACTGCAGTTTCGTTTGTCCAGCGAGAATCGACCTTAAAGGCAGTGTACTTCGATCAAAGGCACTTCTGCGTAAACAATAGACTTTTCCACTTAAATCCCTCACTTATCCTTTTTCTTTGTTTTCGATAACAACTACGGTAAATAGAGTCAGTCCAAGCGTTTAGAATAAACTATTTTCCCGCTCACAATCGTCAGTTCTACCACGATGTCCTTGATTTCGGATGGTGAAACCTTTCTCGGATCATGCGACAAAATTGTTAGGTCGGCTAGTTTCCCCTTTTCAATTGACCCCTTGATGTTTTCCTCGCCCGATGAGTACGCAGCGTCAGCTGTATACATCCGTAGAGCCTCGTCAACACTTATCCCTTCTTCAGGAAAAAACTCTCTAATCACCGCAGCTTGGATACCCATTAAAGGACTTAGCGGTTCCATCGGACAGTCCGAGCCGCCGATAACCTGTATACCTTCCTTTAGCAACGTTTTAAGTGGAAAGAGCCACTTGGCTCGTTCAGCACCCAAGTGTTCCGCGGCGGACCACACCGAAAACTCGGAGGCAACAACACGCGGCTGCACGGAAACGATAACTTTCTGCTTTTTCATTCTTTCAATTAACCTTTCGTTAAGAACTGCCGCTTGCTCAATGCGATAACGAACATCTTTCCTCGGCGCTTCGCTTGCCAGTCGCTCAATTGTGGTTAAAGCCGTGTCCACAGCTTTGTCGCCCATGGCGTGTATAACCAGTTGAAGCCCCATTTTGAGTATTTTAGTTGCTGCCGCGTTCATTTCCTCTTGAGTGCAAAGCAGCCTTCCACTTGCCGCAGGCGCGGCGCTGTAGGGCTGAAAAAGCGCCGCCGTTCTCGTGGCTAAATATCCGTCTGCGGAGACCGCCGCGCCACCCACCTTTAAGGCTGAGCCGTCTGCTGATTTGAAGCCCGCTATGTTGTCTAAGAGATACGCGGGAATTACAACGTAAACTCGCATGGGCAATCTGTTTTGTGTAAGAAGCGTTCGAATTATCGAAAGTTCTATCGGAGACAAAACCATCCAGTGCACGCTGGTGACACCGGCTTCAACGATTTTCTCGCAAGCTAAACCAGCAGCCTCCACAAGCTCTTCTTCGTTGGGCTCAGGGACAACGGTCCAAACTAAGTTTGTTGCGTTATCTCGCAAAACTCCCGTAGGCTCCCCTGTCTCCGCGTCTCTGTCAATCGCAACGCCTGGCGGAACAGGGGTTAGCCGATTCACTCCAGCCAAGTCTAAAGCTTTGCTGTTTACAACGCACACTTGTCCGCTCTGCTGATAAAAAATCACTGGGTTATCGGGCGAAACCGCGTCTAAATCAAAACGGGTGGGAAGACGTTTCTCGGGTAAAAGCGCTGGGTTCCAGCCCCGACCTAACAGCCATTTTCCCTTAGGCGCCTTCTCTGCGTGTCTACTGAGGCTTTCCTGCATTTCCTTTATGGAACTTACCTCGCTCAGGTTAATCCACCTTAAGAGCCTTCCAAAGTCTGCCACGTGAATGTGAGTGTCAATGAAGCCTGGGACCACTGTTTTCCCCTTTAGACTAATAACTTGCGTGTTTTTTCCAATCCACGGCTGAATTTCTTCGTTTGTGCCGACCTGAACGATACTGGCGTCTTTTATGGCTACTGCTTCAGCACAAGGTTGAGACCGATTCATGGTTAAGACTTTACCACTTGTTAAAGCCAAATCAGCCGACATTACACCCCACGTTTCACATTGGTTGCAGATTTTGCATCGAACTCTTCTAAACTGGTAAACCGCTATTAAGCTTTAATTTAAAAAGGATTCCGTTGCGTGCAGAGCGCTAATGCTGAATTTTCCCGTCGCGCCAACGTGCAGCGGCGCATTCAGCAAGGTTATTATTTAAGAAATTGCAATCTAAGGACTAATCTGGTATGCATACATATGGCTTAAATTGTAACCAAAATGGAAGCTTTGCAATTGATTTTGTTAATGACCACCGCTCCGCCTGAAAAGGGACCATGGATTCATGGAAGAAGATTTCTGCCGATAGGATTAGCCTACGTGGCTGCCGCTCTCGAAAAAAGTGGTTTTCAAGTAGACATGCTTGACAATTACCTGCTTGAAAAGCCGATTGATGAAGTTAAACGTGTATTAAAAAGGCTTAACCCCGAGATCGTTGGCATAACCTGCAGCTCCGCAACTTACAGCCGATCCATCGAAACAGCTAAGGCTGTTAAAGAGACGCTTCCCTCCTGCAAGGTGGTAGTTGGCGGGTGGCATCCATCCTACGAGCCCGAAAGTATGCTACAGCACTCGGAAATAGACTACGTCGTAATGGGCGAGGGCGAACGCGCCATGGTGGAACTTGCAACCCACATATCCAAAGGCGAAAAAGACAGCCCAATCGCTGATATTGCTGGCGTTGCTTACAGGCGCGAAGGAAAAATGGTGAAAAACGCTCAATCCTTCATCAGCAACTTGGATGAGCTTCCTTTTCCAGCTTGGCATTTGCTGCCGCTGCACCTCTACGAGCGCCGCATTGAATTCTTAGGTGTCAAACCAGTGGACAACATGAGCATAGCACGAGGCTGCCCCTTCAACTGCGCTTTTTGCGAGATCAAACAGTTATGGGGAACGACATGCCGCACCTTCAGTCCCCCCAGAGTTTTATCGGAAATTAAGCATCTGATGGCAAATTACGACACAAAAGGAATCTACTTTATCAACGATAACTTCACGATTCGAAAAAAAGAAACCGCAGAATTATGCACGTTAATAAAAAAGGACAAGCTCGACATCGAATGGGTCTGTGATACCCGAGCCGACTTGATCTCGCGAGACCTGTTGAAAGAAATGAAAGCATCAGGCTGCAAGACCATATGGTTCGGCGGCGAGTCAGGTTCACCCCGCATTCTGAAAAAACTCAACAAAAATGTTACCCTCGAGCAAACGGAACGCGCGTTGAAGATGTGCAGGGAAGAAGGAATCCAGACCGCGTGCTCCTTCCTTCTTGGAATACCTGGCGAAACAGCAGCCGACATGAAAGCCACCTTCAAGTTCGCAAGAAAGATAGATCCTGACTGGTGCCGATTCAACGTGTTTGTAGCGGTTCCCGGCAGCGCCTTATACGATGAGGTAATTCAGAAAGGTCTCTACGATTGTATTGAAGACTTCGCAGCCTACGTCAAAACTGATGACTTCAACTACGATTCCCTGCTTGAAGTTCAAAGACGCTTCCACAGAGGCTTTGACAGGTCGCCGAAGAGGGTTCTTAGAAAAATGAGGCGTGAAGGCTTTTTTACCGTTTTGAAAAAGGCTCCTCGGTGTCTTTTTGGGTAATTCCGAGACTGTTTGGTGGAAATTCAGCCAGAACGAATGGGGTGATGGGCGGTAGCGGCAGCTCCGAAACGTTTATTCTCAGAGGGCATCATTAATACTTTCATGAAGTCAGTGTTGTGGGTTCTGCTTGCTGCGCTTTTGATTGTCAATGTTTATGCGCCTGCACGTTACTCTTACTCTGCGGTCAAAGAAGAGCCCTCTAAAAACGACTTCTTTTTTGGAGTTACTTTCGGCGGAAACACCACAAGCCAAGCGAAGCTCCTGATAGATAAAGTGAAAGACTACACGAACCTCTTTATCATAAGCTCTTGGGAAGTAACCGCAAACGAGACTCTCCTCACGGAAATCTGTAACTACGCCGTAGACGCCAAAATGAACGTCATAGTGTTCTTCAGTTTCGTTTTTTACAATTACACGGATCAAGAAGGCAACGACCTCATTTCTGGTCCGCTTGAAAAACGGGAGGAAAGTTTAGTTTTTTACAACTACACACATCAGAGTGACAGCATTTACAACTCTTCAAGCTGGGAAGCTCTAGGTATTGATCCGTTTCACATGTCGTGGCTAAATAAAACCCGTGAAAGGTGGGGTGACAAATTTTTGGGTGTTTATCTTTACGACGAGCCGGGTGGAAAACAAATTGACACGGGTTTTTGGGACAGGATGGCTTTCGGAAGAAACGATGTCTGGTTCGCAGAGGGGAACATCACGGCTTTCAGGAATGTTTCTGACTATAGCGAGGCGGCAAACCTGTTTGTCAGGAGCGTATACCGTAGTGGAAGCATGCAGCACGTAATTAACAGCAGTATCCCGGACTCAATAAGCAGTCCATTGCCTGTTTTCACCGCTGATTATGCGCTTTACTGGTTCGATTACCTTGCGGGCTACGACGTCGTGTTCGCAGAATTGGGTTGGGGTCATTCTGAAACGCAGCACATAGCTCTCTGCCGAGGCGCAGCGAACGTGCAAAACAAAAAATGGGGTGCCATAATCACCTGGGCTGATGATACTCCCCCTTACTTGGCTAACGGCGAAGAAATGTTTCAGCAAATGCTTACAGCTTACTATGCAGGAGCCAACTACCTGACAGTGTTTAACTATCCCATAGTCAATCCTTATGGCTCGTTAACTGAGGAACACTTCGCTGCCATGGAAAGGTTTTGGAGCCAAATCCACGCTTTTCCAAGAAGCATGCTAGTGAAGATGGAGGGCGAAGTGGCTTTTGTGCTTCCTAAAGACTACGGCTGGGGCATGAGAAGCCAAGAGGATAACATCTGGGGTTTCTGGCTTCCCGATGACGCGTCACCTATGATTTGGGAAAACATGAACAAGCTGATCCAGAAATATCGCCTAAAATTGGACATTATTTACGATGACCCCCAATTTAGTTACGCAGTGAAATACTCCAAAATCTATTTTTGGAACAGTACAATTAACTGACCTTGCTGCTTTCGCGGCTACCCCAATTATATATTAATGAAAAATTACATAGGGTTCAATTATTACTGAACGCTGAGAAATTGAAGAAGTCAAGGGCTGAAAAAGGGGAATCGTTATGGGTGAAGACCTGCGAGCAAGAATTCACGAGGCAAACGTTACCCTTCAGCGCTCCGAAGCAGGATAGTACGAGCTAATTCATCCCGAAGTATACAGCAAAAAAGAGCAGAAAAGAATAGACTCTGTATTAGAAATGGCAGACCAACTCGTAGACGGCAATCAAAAAAGAGCTCTTGATTTTGGAGCAGGTACTGGAAATCTAACAGGCAAACTTCTCCGCATGAATTACGCGGTTACTGCAATAGATATCTCTGCAGAAATGTGCGCGATTTTGAAAAAAAAGTATCGCGCCTACATAAAGGCTGAAAAACTGGTTGTTCTTAACTCGCCGATAGAAAATGTGAGTTTCGATAAAGGTGAATTTGACTTAATCACCTGTTACTCTGTGTTGCATCATTTACCCGATTATGTGGGTGCGGTTCGAAGGTTTTCAGTTTTTTTGAAAAAAGGCGGCGCTATGTATTTAGATCATGAGGCATCGCCGTATTATTGGAAGAACGAATCGAAAAGTTTGCCGCGGCTCGTTAAGGGTTTTTATTTCCATTCTAATCCGCTGCTCAACACCATGTATTTCTGGATTGCGGGAATCGCGGTTCCTTCTTTTGATTACACTTTATCGGACTATTGGCACAAGAAAGAACATCCCTTAGACTCTAAAGAAATAGAGCTGGTATTCGAGAAGGAAAATTTCGCTTTTTTCAAGCGAGTGGATTATCACCTTAATGGAACGTGGATTTTGAACCCGCTTTTCTATCTGTACAAACGTATTTGCAAACCTGAAATGAGTTTTTGGGTAGCCAAAAAGTAATCAGGCGTTAAATCGTGAACTCAAGCCTTTTTCTTGAGCAAAGCGCTTAAAGCTTTTACAAGCTTTAAGTTGTCTTCTGCTGATCTAACGGTCACTCTGAAGTAGCTGTCGTCAAGCCCGACAAACGTGTTGCAGTTCCTGATGAGGATGCCTTTCTCAGCCATCTTTTCCTTCAGCATTGTTGACGTAAACTTTGGGTTCAGAATTTTCACGAGCAAAAAGTTCGTTTCGGACGGAAAAACATGCAATTCGCTGCTCTCGCTGAGAATTTCTGCAAATTGTGTTCTTTCTTTTGCAATGGTGCGTTTGGTGTTCTCGATGAATTCGGTGTCTTTGAACGCCGCGAGCGTCGCGTAACCCGCCAAACTATTAATGCTCCACGGCTGCCTAACCGTCTGGAGCGTATCTATGAGGCTTTCCGTTGCTATGCCGTAGCCGAAGCGTATTCCCGGCATGCCGTAGAATTTTGTTACGGACCTAATCACGAAAAGGTTTTCGTACTTCTTAACGTACCGCGCCATCGTAGTGTCTTGGCCTTTCTCTGCGAATTCTATGTAATTTTCGTCGACGCTGACGATGACGTCTTTTTTGCGGCAGAAATCAACAAGTTCCAGAACCGTTTCTTTACTGTAAAGTGTTCCTGAAGGACTGTGAGGATTACAGATATAAACTATCCTCGTATCCTCCGTTACTGCTTTTTTCACGCTTTCAACGTCTAGCGCAAATTTGTCTGGCAGTTTAACGAAGATTGGCTCGCCGCCCACTCTTAACGCTGCTTTCTCGTACTCGCTAAACGACGGCACAGGAATGACGGCTTTGAAGCCGCAGGGCAGCGCCTCCGTAATCATGTAGATGATCTCTATCGAACCGTTTCCCAAAATGATATTTGCCGCGTCAACATCGTGCCCCACGTACTTGGCGATTTCTGTCTTCAACTCTGCAGGGTTCGGGTCTGGATAAAACCTTATCAGCCTAGCATGTTGTTTTACGGTTTCTACTGCTTTGGGTGAAGGCCCGAGAAAATTGACGGGTCCGCTGAAGTCCAGCACTTTTTCAAGCGGGATATTGTATTTCCTAGCGAAACCCCAAACATCTCCTCCGTGGCTCACGAAACGCTTTTGCTTACATGGATTCGCCAACTTTCTTCTCCTCCATTAGCTTGGCTACTTCTTTTTCTATTTCCCGCTGGGCCTTGAAGTGCATGTTATACATGTTTATGGTCTTGTAGAGCCAGTAAACTATCCCCAAGCCCAAAGTAACTATAGTTATCAAAACATATTTCTTTATTGGTAGCGTCTGCTGCATGAAAATTCTTTCCGGGAATACGCTTGCAAGAACCATATCTTGACGCTTTTCATGCATAAGCAGGTCCCTAGACAGTAAATATGTTATCACAAACGCTGGAATGACCAGAATAATGGCGGCAGTCCAAGCTTTCGCATTCATCTCACCAAAGCTATCCGAGGTTGCAGGCAGCTCTTTCCCCTGCGCACTTAAGTAGGTGGCAATCTTCTTTTCCAAGTTAGCCTCGCGGCGGAAATGCTTGTTTCTGCTGTCAATCAAGCGGTAGAACATGGGAAAAAAGGCTAACCCATAAGTCGCTATTGACGCCACAAACCACATGGAAAACCACATTTTTCTGTCTGTTTCCGTTCTTCCCTGCATGGCAGTTTCCGTTCTACGCATCAATTTTGCACTTGTAGGGTTCACAGCCAAAGTTTATAAATTCTTTCTTTCAGCATCTTAATAAAATGGACGCGATGAAGTGCTGATTTCCGCTGTCATTCCAGCATTTAACGAGGAGTTGATGATAGGGAACGTGATTGAACGATTAACGGCAGTCATGCAAAAAAACGGTTACACATATGAAATAATGGTTGTAGATGACTGCTCAGCAGATAAATCAGTGGAAGTTTCAAAAAGGCACGGTGTCAAAGTTTTTTCATTAAAAAAGCATATGGGGAAGGGTTACGCCTTACGTGTGGGCTTCGCAAAGGCAAAAGGTGAAATAATAACTACAATAGATTCAGACGGGTCGCATCGTCCAGAGGAACTGCCACGGTTGGTTACTCCAATTCTGCAAAACAAGGCGGATCTCGTCATCGGATCTAGATATTTAAACCAAAACCCAGCGGCAGCCAAAAAGCTGAACGCCTCAGGTGTGCGCCTCTTCAATTTATTAATTAAAATTTTAACAAGAACGGAGGTTTCTGACTCTCAATCGGGTTACCGCGTAATGAAAGCTTCGCTATTAAGGAACATGCGTTTAAACTCACGTGAGTATGAAATCGAGGCAGAAATGCTGGTGAAAACGGCGCGGCAGGGTTTCAGGGTCAGAGAAGTTTCGATAAGTTTCGAGCAACGGACCTACGGAACATCCCGGTTGGACCCTGTGGTTGACGGCTTTAAGATTCTTTTTTCCATAGTGCGGGCGTACATGAGGAGTGGGTGAGGACGACGGGCGATGTTTCTCCTCCTAAGATTTCTATACTCGTGGCAACTTTCAACACGGCGCTGACTATGGACGGGTGCTTGAAGGCGATTTGCGAATTAAATTATCCTAAAGAATTGTTGGAAGTAATAGTTGTTGA
>Ga0209536_100013684_pt1 | contig 11686 bp, 5 predicted proteins | sample DeeMarSeWOR28_12_FD_187461 | JGI IMG/M metagenome (GOLD analysis project Ga0209536, IMG submission 187461) | Marine sediment microbial communities from White Oak River estuary, North Carolina - WOR-2-8_12 (SPAdes) (version 2) | ecosystem: Environmental > Aquatic > Marine > Intertidal zone >... | reverse complement strand
AGCCATATAGGCGGCCCCCATCTCTTCCATCATGTGTTTGCGCTCCTTAATTTCCTTGAGCACTTTCATGATTTTCAACCAGTTTATTTTCACAAACATCACACCCGAGGTTTCGAGATGGTTTACAGAACCCTGGTTGTAGGCGACAAATGGCAAATTATATTTTTCGATCAATTGTTGGAGTCCTTTTGTCAGTCTATCCCCGGCTTTACCTGCCCTTTCACAGGCATTTTGCTTTTCGATTTCCAATATCGTATAGTAACCAGCAGCTGAGCTGATCGGATTTGCTGCCATTGTTCCTCCTACCATCGCCCGTTTCTTCCCACTTTGCAAACCTGCCGCCAGGTATTCCATCAGATCCTGGCTTCCTCCCAAACCACCAGCCGACGGATATCCTCCGGCAACCACTTTGCCAAATACGGTCAGATCCGGTTTAACACCATAATATCCCTGGGCGCCTGAAAGACCGATCCGAAAGGCGGAGACCACTTCATCAAAAATCAATAAGGCTCCATGCTTGTCACATAATTCCCGTACTTGTTTGTTATAATCAAAATTCACTGGTCGGGTACCGCTTTCTGGACCGATAGGTTCAAGGATAACAGCTGCTGTTCCTCCTCTTAATTTGTTAAATCTTAATTTTCTTTCCAGTGATGAAATGCTGTTTGGCCATACTTCCTGGGTGTGTTTGGTACAGGAACGCGGTATTCCATGAGCTTCGAATCTTCCGGTGCCTGGTATCCGGTTGCCGTACACCATTTGGTCGCTCCAGCCATGGTAGGCCCCGCCTACCTTGATAATTTTCTTCTTTTTTGTGGCTAACCGGGCAACACGGATGGCAGCCATTACCGCTTCTGTGCCGCTTCCGAGCATTCTGAACAGATCTACAGATGGATAGAGCTCACATATTTTTTTTGCGATCTTATATTCATATTCATGAAATAGTCCGGTCGATGGTCCGCATTCATTTAGCAATTCAATAATCTTTTCCCTCACTCCTGGGTAATTACTCCCTAGCACAGTTGGGCCACCCGCCTGGAGAAAATCAATATAGCGATTACCGTCTTTGTCATACAGGTATGCTCCCGCTGCTTTGGTAAAAACCAGTGGAAAAGGATAATTAAATGCCAGGTTGTGCTGCACTCCCCCGGGGATGTACTTCATGGCATCGGAGGTAATTGCATGAGATTTAGTGCATTTTTCATCAAAATATTTTTGGTACAAATTGATCTCATTTCGCTTTAATGGCCTAATGGGTTGAGAAAGTAAATTGTCAAGTTTCCTATAAATTTCTTCTGTATCGCAATAATCCTGAATAGCAAAACCTGCACTGCTCATTATTTTTTCTTTGTTTATCAGTTAAAAAAAGTATCTGAAATAAAGGCATATAACTTTACCAAACTACGTACACACATTCAATTTAAATGTGACTATTTGGAATTTTGAGGTCATAATAAGTAAAAAAAACCTGGTTTTAAATAAATTGAAAAAACCTTTTTATAATTTTCCATTGAAATTGTTTAACGCATCTTGCGTTATGACCAAAAATCTCATGATCTAATCAAATGGCCAAATCGAATAAATTTGGAACTTTCGGCGGCGTTTTTACCCCATCAATTCTGACAATATTAGGAGTCATCATGTATTTGCGACTCCCCATGATTGTGGGACAAGCTGGGCTTATTGCTACGATAGGGATCATCATTGTGGCTCACATTATATCACTTTCAACAGGTTTAAGCGTATCCTCCATTGCCACGGACAAGAAAGTAAAAGCTGGGGGCACCTATTACATGATTTCACGTAGCCTGGGTTTGCCTATTGGAGGTACACTGGGACTAGCGCTATTTGTCGGATTATCCTTTAGTGTGAGCCTTTACCTGATTGGTTTTGCAGAAAGTTTCCTCTCGTATTGGGGATTTGATTCCAACAAAGACAATATACGTATCACCGGAAGTGTCATTTTACTTGTTGTTACGACGATCACCTTTATAAGCACATCCCTTGCAATCAAAACCCAGTATTTCATAATGGCCGCGATTGGATTATCGCTTTTATCAATTTTTTTGGGGAACCATGATTTTACTCCGGAGGCTCCGTTGATCAGTAATCCGTCCAATACCATACCGTTGATGGTTTTGTTTGGTATTTTCTTTCCTGCTGTAACAGGTTTTGAAGCAGGAGTGAGTATGTCAGGGGACTTAAAGGATCCCAAAAAATCCATCCCAACCGGAGCGATTTCAGCGATTATTGTCGGACTTGTGGTCTATATAGGTTTGGCTTTTTTCTTTTCCTATACTGTAAATGGTGAGGTGCTTGCCAACGACAGCGAGGTTTTATTAAAAATATCCTGGATACCTCAATTAGTGGTTGCAGGTATCTGGGGAGCAACACTATCCTCAGCATTGGGGAGTATATTAGGGGCACCGAGGATCTTACAAGCGACAGCTGTGGATAGAATTTCTCACCGGTTATTTGCCAGGGGTGTGGGAAAAACCAATGAGCCCAGGAATGCACTTATACTTACCTTCGTTATTGCGGAAGCCGGGATTCTTATCGGAGAATTGGATGTAATTGCCCGGATAGTTTCTATTTTCTTTATCACCACCTATGGCTTTTTAAATCTTAGCTGTGCGTTTGAACGATGGACCAGCGCAGATTTCAGGCCGGAATTTAAAGCGCCGATTTGGGTAAGTCTTTTGGGGGCCATCGCATGTTTGCTGGTGATGATCCAATTGGATTTTCTCGCAACTGTTGGCGCATCAGTGATCCTTGGCCTCGTATTTTTCTTACTAAAACGAAAAGAATTAACGCTGCAAAGTGGTGATACCTGGAGTGGGGTGTGGGCATCGTTGATAAAGTCGGGCCTGGAATACCTAAGTAATAAAACAGTACACAGTCGCAACTGGCGGCCAAATATTTTGTTGTTTCAGGGAGCTCCAACAAGCCGACCTCATCTCCTGCAAATTGGGAAAGACTTAAGTGGTAAATTGGGCATGTTGTCTGTATTTGAACTGTACCAGACTGATCAGCAAACCGCAATACAAAAAGAGGAAGGCAGTGATGTCGATGAGGAAAAGGAATTGGGGCGCTATTTTTCATTGCAATATGCCACACAGGACATTTATAAAGGGATAGATGAGATTTCCCGGGTATATGGATTTTCAGGCATAAAGCCGAATACTGTGCTTATGGGTTGGACAAAGAATAAGAAAAAGATGGAGGAATTTGGCCAACTTATCAGCAGTTTCAATAATAGTCAACTGAATTCCATATTCCTGAATTTCAATGAGAAACGCGAGTTTGGTGAATATGAAACGATCGATATTTGGTGGAGTGGATATGGCAGCAATCTCTCCCTTGCCATTAGCATCATCCGCTATCTTACGAGCGGCGCAGAATGGAAGGATGTAAAAATCAGGTTGTTTGTGCCGATAACAAATACCTTGCTTACAGAACGCGTCTATACCACACTTGAACGAATCATTGACCAATACCGGATTGCAATTGAAATCAACGTGGTGAACAATTCCATTGAAAAACTTTCCGTATACCAACTTATTGAACGGGAATCTTCGGAAACGGATCTGACCATTATCGGGCTTCCTAACCGCAGGTATGAAAATATGGAACTTTTCATGGAAGAGATCAATAAATTGTTGCCGCTTATGGGATCAACGTTGTTGATCAATGCGTCCAATCAGTTTGAGGAGTATGATCTCGAGTTGACGGAACCGATAACTACAGTCGAAAAGGAAGAGAAAATTGACCTGGCAACCATTCCGCAATACCTTTTCCCACTATTGACAGAAGAGATCAACAGGCTGGATGCTGATGCACAAACACTCGTCCATAAGTTTTTTGAAAAAACATTTTTGCCACATTTATTGGAATCAAATGACTGGATTCAAAATCTTAAAGAATCCATCGACAGCACAACGCAAAATTTCATGAAGGCTGGCGAAATCGATGATCATTACCGAAGAAATAAAGCCTTTTTTAAAATAAAGAATGAATTTTATTTTAAAATCACCTCGCTATTTGAAAAAAAACAAGCCTATAAATTCAACGAGCTGAAACATGTAACTGAAAAAGGATTGGAGTGGTACCTGCATGAAATTACTGAGAAGGTATCTTCCATCACCAATAGTTATCGTATTGAGCACCAAAAATCAACGTTTAAACTCTACAAGAATGATTCGTTTGCATTGAAGCGGTTCAAGTTGTGGAAGAGAATTACCCATCCATTCTCTAAAAAGACAATTCCGGTATTTGTGCATTACAGAGATCTCTCCGAACATTATCTGAAGGATAGACAAACCCTTGTGTTGCACCAGGTCCTATCCGATTTTGAGGTGTGGTCCTATAATTTTTTGCATGCCCTGAAAACGCAAATCAATGCAATTGATGATTTTATCGACCAGACAGGTTCAAAATTTGTAAAAGATGAGTTAAGCAAACCTGAAATTGAAAAAGCTAAAACTAAATTGCTCAAAGATATTCAGCTCATTGAAAAAGACATCAAACAGAAGCAAACCAATTTAATGCAGGAATTACTTGCTTCATTCCGGCGTGAAATTGTCAGCATGGGATATAATCTGGAGGAAATTCAGGTAAATAAATTAATTAAACAAAAGAAGCTGATATCAAAAGTTGTCTCCAAGGCAAAGAAACAAATCATGGCATTCCCTGAGAAGTGGTACGACAAGGCTGTATTGTACTACAATAAGCTGGATGCCGATGTGATCATGACTTCTTTTAAAAGCCGGACCCTTAAGCTGATAGATGATTACAAATCGGATATTAATGTCAATTTTCATCAACGGATGAACAGGAATATTAAATTGCTAAGGACCAAAATTGAAACAAAAGCCAAAAATCTGGAGGAGGTCAGGAAAATAAAAGTTGACTTTACAGGGGATACGAGTTTAAAAGTTTTCAAGGAATTTGAAATACTCAACCAGGAAGTCATGAAGCTAATCGATGCACTGCCAAAAGAAATAGCGTTACCTCATGAGGATGAATCGAGCAAAGGCAATCTTGAAACGGTGATAGTTCCTATTTCGAAAATTGCAAGACATTTCTTTGAATCGCGTTTTATCGGGCAGGTAGCTGATCGCCTGGAGAGAACTGAAGAAGCTATTGTTCGCATGATCCATGAAATCAATGATCAGATGAACCTGACAAGATTTAGCATAGATAATTTGGGTGATGATGCTGAAATTGGCATACATAATGGAGAATCGATCATCAAAGATATGGGAGATCTCCTGGATGAAAAACAAAAAGAAATTGACGCGCTTTACGATGAAATTTGCCTGCAATTTGAAAATGCATTGGAAGAGGCATTCGATCCGTTGGCATCGTATAAAATAATTGAAAGTTCACGAGCATTTACTACGCAGTTACGAGATTATCAAAGCAGGAGAATCCGCGATATACTTGGATATCGAACCCGGGCAATCAATACTTCCATCATGAAACAGTTGGCTAAAGTATGGTATTCGAAGAGTGAGGGTGTATTGCTTGCGAAACGTCTTATAGAAACAGAAAAGAACAAATCGCGCAATGAAAAGATCCTTGATATTGTGGAGAGTGTAGCGCCTTCTCAAAAAGTAATGAACAGCATGCCGCACTATTACAAGAGCCTTTTCAGCGGACGTTCCAATATATCGGAGGAATTCTGGGTGGAAATGGAACGGGAGGAAGAAGCATTTAATAAAGCAATCGAACGTTATCGCGCCGGGATTAGGGGAGGGATTATCATTACCGGTGAACGAAACTGCGGTAAAACCACGATGTGTCAATATGTACTGAAAAATCAATTCAGGGATAACCAGATCTTTCACGTTTTTGCTCCGATTGAAGGCTCTACCGAAGTGAAAGATTTTGAGCGGGAGCTTGGTAAAGCCACCGGCATACCAAGGGAAAAATCAGAGATCTATAATACGTTGCCTTTTGGAAGTGTGATCGTAATCCATGATATGGAATTGTGGTGGGAAAGATCACCAAAAGGATTGGATATGATCAAGGAAATCATCCGTGATGTGGATCATTACAGCCATGCGTACCTGTTTGTGATCAACATGAACATTTTTGCCTATGAGTTGGTGAACAATATTCTTGATCTTCAGGATCATTTGATTGGCGTGATTCAATGTCAACCTTTTGATTCTGAAAACCTCAAAACGCTGATCATGAAACGTCATGAATCCAGTGGTTTGAGTTTTGTTTTGGAAAATCGTGCTGAGGAAAGTATGTCACAGCTAAAAATGGCAAAATTATTCTCCAGGTATTTCGACTTTACCAAAGGTAATCCCGGGGTAACACTGAATACATGGCTCAGCAATATTGTTCAATACAAAAATGAACAGTTGTTTATCAAATATCCGCATAGTCCGGATACCGAAATGCTCGAAAGTATTGATGATGAGGCAGTCGTAATGCTTCAGCAAATCGCCTTGCATAAACGTATGAATATTTCGAAACTCGAACGTGTGTTCTCCAGGGAAGAAAGTGAGATCAATGAAACACTGCGGCCGTTACGATTAAATGGGCTCGTGGGTGAAAAATCTGAGGGTGTTTATGTGATCAATCCGTTTGTAGAGCCACTGGTGGTAAAAATGCTTAAACAAAAAGAATTGCTGTGAACACATTCTATATATTTTTTCTATTGATACTTTTCCTTTTTGCAAACTTCCTTTTGAGAAAAGTACTGTCGGGATTGAAAAGTAAGACGGGATTACTTGTATACGTGCATCGGTATTTTCCTGTGCTGGAGTTTTCCTTTTGGGCAGTTTTTGTTATTTGGGCGGCCAACTTATTTTTTTCTGATTCAAGATTTTATTTATATGTGAATTTTCTGATCATCACTATGGTATTTATTTTGATATTCTGGTTTTTTTTAAAGGATTATGTTTCAGGGATTCAGATAAAATCCAGGTTTAATCTTTCCGAAGGCCAACTTTTCAAATCAAGTCAGGTCACTGGGATCATAAGAAAAATGGGGCTACTTTTTATGGATGTAAAAACAGAAAATGGCAGTGACATGAAATTGCCTTATTCACAAATTGAGCAAAAATCGATTGAACTCAATTTCCAGGAAAAGAATGGCGGAGAAAGTACAATTAAGATCAATCTTAATGGGAAATTAAGTGAAATAACTACCACACGACGGCTTACGGAGTTGGTCATCAATTCACCCTGGAGTTTACATAAATCGACCCCAAAAATCAGAGTTACTGATATGGGAAACAATGTAAAAACATATGAAATTACCTGCATCACCTTTGGTGAAAATGCTACCAAACAATTACAAGAACTCTTGCTCAAGGAATTTGATGATGCAAAAAAATGATGGAAAAAATAAAAGAAGAACCTGATTTATTAATTACTCCAGGGTCATATTACCTGAACTGTATTTCAAGTTATATTTGAACCTGTCAATTCTCCAGCCGCTATGTGTTTTAGCCAAATGTAAATCGTAGCTTCCTACAAATTCACGTATTTTCCCTTTTCTGGCTGATTCCTTGTAATGAGAGGCGATGGAATAGGCATATACATTAGCCTGGTCCCCTGTAATTTCTACAATATAATTTCCAGCCTGGTGATGGATCGCATCTAATTCTTCAAAAGCTTTTTCCCAGCGATAGCAAATCTCTCTTGAGGATACAAGTTCAGGTTGCTTCGCTCCCATAGATACCATATCTACCTGCACATTAGAGGTGAACACCTGGTCCTGCAATTTGATCCATTCCTGGTTGTCCGTATACACAAACAGCTTGTTTACAGTTTCAACGATTTGCTCTCTTTCAGTAAATTGATTTTCCATGATAATATTCGTTTATCATTTTCACACGATTTATAAATCACCATTTTCTTTTAACCATAACAAAGACTCTTTCACAGCATCCAAGGAGCTGTATTCAGGTGTATAGTTTAATTGTCTTCGGGCTTTTTCAATGCTGCAATTCGGACTATGTGCAATATGGTCCCAGGTAATCCTGGCATCTTGCTCGGGTACAGTTTTTTGCCATTCTGCCCACGGCAAAAAATGAAGTTTCGCCTTCATACCAAACCAGTCGCCTATGGCTTCGGCATATCCACGCAAGGTAATAGCTTGTGGTGATACGACATGAAAACTTTCTCCAAGCGCTTTGTCTCGATGTTGAATAGCTTTGAGAAAAGATTGTGCCACATCAGCAGCATGAACATGATGAAGTGTTTCCATCCCCAGGTTTGGCAGCAAAACATCTTTTCCGGCAGCAAGTTTTCTGAATACCTCCAAGTTCAAATTCGCTGCCGGATTTACCGGAATCCATCCGGGTCCCACAATGTGACCAGGATGTAAAATTGTTGCCGGGAATCCATTAGTACGAAATTGGGTCAGTAAATAGGATTCGATTGCAGCTTTATTTATCCCATATTCACCAAATGGTGACCGGAGCTGAGTTTCTTTGGTAGGGACGGCAAGGCTATGCCCGTGGACCCAAATGGTGCCGCAGTGTAAAAAATGCTTTACTTGCCCTTGTAGTGCTTCGACTAAAACTTTTGCGCTATCCGGTGTAAAGCAGATCAGGTCAATAACAATATCAGAATTCAGTTCCCTGATAATTCGGCCAAATGAATTATTCTTTTCTTCCTTTGTGCGATCAATATTTAATTGTTTTACATCGCTCCAGGCTTTATTTGGTTGATAAGGCTTTTGCTGTTGCCGGCTAATTGAAATTACCTCATGTCCTTCCTTCATTAATCCTGGAACCAGATATGTTCCGATATGACCAGTGCCACCAATAATTACAATTTTCATTTAGCGCATTTTTCTGCAATTTAGTTTTTTTAAGCAGGTAATCATGAATATCTGATCATATTGGATTATAATGCTCTATCGAGTTTATCCAAGAAGTAGCTTGTTTATTTGGTCTATGCGTAAATGAAGTATCACCTGATCAGTCACCCGAAGATGACTGACGCTTTACAGATCACAGTAAGGTAAATATGCTTTATTGCATATTTTAAAGGATTGATGTTTTCGTTCAGGCTGTTCACACTAGTTTTTCTAAAAGCATATATCAGCCATGGCAGTTAATACTGCTGCCGATCGTTGCCATGAGCTCAAACTTGAAGTCCTGAAATAGCATTCATGGTGTTCCACAATTTTTGATGAAAAGGTAGTACCAAACCATGTTCCCCCTTTAAATCCTTTGATTTTAGTGTCCGTGCATTGCTGGCCATCGACTACCGTGGTTTTCGAATAGATACTTTCAGGGTTGCATTCGATAAATTCCAATAAGTTTTCCGCTAGAAATTTTCTATCTTCAGAATCCATGATCCATTCGAAAGCCAGGAAGAATTCTTTTTCTTTAATCCAAATATTATAGCTGGAAAGGTCTTCTTTCAACCAACCTTTTGATATATCAGAATTTATAATAATATTTTTTTCAATCAGATCTTCACCAGGAGCCCCGGTTTCAGGATCTACGTTATAACATCTTACCCTGACTTTAAAGGTATTTGAATTTTGTGGAATATAAATTCGAATCGTGTTAAGCTTAAATGGAGCCTCATCGTGCTGTAATAAAAGTGCCATACTCCCACCTGCCCGTGCTGTATCCAGTCGTATAGTACCACTATTATGGTGCTCATTACCAAGGGTGGTATGCTTGATACGATTGATAATATGCAATTTGTGATTAATGGAAATCTCTTCCAAAACGACACTTTTTTCATCAAGGAGAACTTCCTTAAAAGAAGGTTTTTGTACAAATTCCTGTACGGCAATAGATTTTCTCTCGTATCCAAGAGCCGAAAATGTGATTTTTTCATGAATTAATGTGCTATCGAGACGCAAATTATAGGTGCCGTCCGGATTCGAGATCGTACCTATATTTTTATTGACAATCCCAATATTGGCATAAGCTATTGGCGCTCTTGATGAGGCTTCCAACAATTTACCCTCAATGAGGATTGATTTACCAAAGGTATTCAAAGAAAGGAAAAAAAGTATGATACAAATTCTAGCCATAACGTTAAAGAAAAATGATCCAGGACAACCAATTTTGGCTGCCCTGGAATTGATTTTAATTAAAATTTATATTTTAAAGTACCCAGGAAATTAATGCCCGCGCGTTGTATATCAGCCCCTGTAATCATGGTAGCGGGGTTGTAATATGCTGCATTGAGCAAATTATAACCGCTCAGTTGTATTTCAAGATTTGAAACGCCCGGAATATGATGGAACAGCAACGAGGCATTTAATAGTGATGCGGATGGAATTGGATCTCTAGTGTCCAATCTTATCATATTTCCAGTGGCCATCCAGGTAACGGGATCTCGTTCGAAATCCACCTCTTCCGTTCTACTTCTTTCACCAAAGTAATTCATACCCACGTTTACATTAAGGAATGGAAGCACTTCATAATTTGCCATCACGTTAAAAAGATATTTTGGTACTCCGCCCGGAGCAAAATCCTCCTGCTGATACTGGATGAATTCGCCTTGCGTATTTACTGTTTCTTTATTGGCTTTCGTTACGTTTAATACTTCCTGATAGGTAGCGCTTCCAGTCAGGGTTAGCTTTTCAGCAATTGGTGCGCGAAAATCCAATTCAAAACCGGAAGTGCGATAATTCCCAACATTTTCGTACAATAACTTAAAGCTTCCAGCTTCATATTGATGATAAACCAACTGAATATTATCCCAGACATTGGTATTGAAGTACGAAATCGTAAATTCTGCGCCTTTATAAGGCTTATATCCCACTACACCTTCAATGGTCCGTACTTCTTCTGGTTTTAGCTCCGGGTTGCCCTGTAAAGCAACATGGTTTTGTGTATGGAGTTCTGCAAATGATGGAGCGCGGAAAGCTTCTCCGTAAAGCGCTTTCATATACCACTTTTCACTTGGCGCAATGATTAAGGCACCCCGGGGATTAAACGAACCACCAATATCGCTATAATGATCGTATCGGGCTCCAAGTACCAGGGCAAAATTATCCAATCCACTCATATCAAATGCTTCTGTAAAATTAAATTCAGCCTGACCAAAACCAGCTGAGATAGTTCGATTGGCCTCTGTCATCCAATTGAATCCTTCCGAGATATCCCTGGATTCGCCAAAAGCTTCGAGTGGAATATAAAAATCAGAACCAATAAAAATGGTACTGTCCAGAAATGTATTTCCGTTTGCAAAGGTTTGAACGTTGTTTATTAAGGATCGTTCCACCATGGCTCCCGTCAATAATTTTAATTTGTTTTGGATATTGTACGCAAAATTGATTTCACCACCAAAATTCACATTATCTGTTTTAGTACGATAGCGCTGTGCCTCTCCTGATTGATATAATGTAGGACTTCCGGGGAGTTGCATCATATTATGCATAAAAGTGGTGTAAACATTAAAAAATTCCGTCGTTTCGTATGCCCATGTCTCTGCGTCAGCATCGTATTGATGAAGGTCATAATAGGATTTAATCAATAGCTCACCCTTGTCCTGTATGGGAAGTTTATACCCTAACTCTGTAAAGGTTCCAATATTTTTAATGGCATTTTCTCGTGTGAGCGCTTCAAATGTCCCTATGGTAGGCTCATCTTGTGAGTCCATTCTCCCAGCCGTTATGTAAAAGTTGCCGAAAGAAGCATCCAGACCAAGATTGAGTGTTTCACGATTGTAATTTAAATTACCAGGT
>Ga0209536_100013683_pt1 | contig 11686 bp, 9 predicted proteins | sample DeeMarSeWOR28_12_FD_187461 | JGI IMG/M metagenome (GOLD analysis project Ga0209536, IMG submission 187461) | Marine sediment microbial communities from White Oak River estuary, North Carolina - WOR-2-8_12 (SPAdes) (version 2) | ecosystem: Environmental > Aquatic > Marine > Intertidal zone >... | reverse complement strand
ATTATTTTGTTAAGCTGGAAGGAAGTGATTACTTTCCTGAAATGATGATTGGCAGGTTTACAAATCAGGGCGATTATAGAATGCGCGTCATGATAAATAAATATATAGATTATGAAAGGACACCCTATACAGAAGACCCGGACTGGTTTAAAAAAGGTCTGACTTGCTCGAACAATGCATATATTTCGCAAATCTACACAAAAAGATATACTGCTAATAAGATGTTGGAGGATGGAAATTTTATTTCTGTGGATTCAATGTATAATGGCTATCCCTGTCCGGGAAACGTTAATGATATAATAAGTATGATTAATGAGGGAAGAAGTTACCTTAACTACAGGGGAGAAGGATGGACCAGTGGATGGGGTGCCTCTTGCTTTCCATTTAGTACGTCCAATGTTAATTCACTTAATAATGGACAGAAATTAACATTTGTAACCAGTATTGGTTGTGGTGTGGCGATGTTTGATGCAAACTCAGGTAACTGTTTTGGTGAAGCATGGGTGCAGCTTGGTGCGGAATTTGAACCCAGGGGTGCTTGCGCTTTTGTAGGTCCAACTTCAAATACTCACACCACTTATAATAATAAACTTGATATGGGTATTTATGACGGAATGTTTGGTGCTAATTTGGATAGCCCGGGGGAAGCGCTTATGAGGGGAAAATTAAATATGTATATGATATTCGGTAATACTTTCTGGGTAGATTACCATTACAGCGTTTACTGTGTTCTTGGAGATCCTAGTTTGCATGTTTGGAAAGATACCCCAAAAAATATTAATGTTACATTTACTGATACAGTTACTGTGGGATTTAGCCAACCGCAGGTGGCTGTAACCTATTCTTCCAATGGTTTGCCTGTTGAAAATGCCGAAGTTTGTATTTCAGGAAATGATGTTTATGCGGTTGCTATTACTTCAGAAGGCGGTAGTGCTATCCTGGATATAATACCCTCCACTATAGGAGAACTCGATATAGTTGTGCGCGGTGGAACGGTTGTACCATTTGAAGGAAATATTCAAGTTATTGAAGGTGTTGAAAATGTGGCACTGGCCGGAGACCCAATTGTAACAGATATTGACGGTAATAATGATGGATTAATAAATCCAAATGAAAATGGTACAATTACTTTTTCTTTAAAAAATTATGGAACGCAAACATCAAACAATGTTTTTGCAACTCTATCAGTACATGATAGTGTTTCAAACAGTGTAGAAATTATAACTACTGAACCACAAAGTTTTGGAAATATTGCTCCAAATGATTCGGTTGCCGGGCCTCCTTTCCAGTTTTTTGTTAAACCCGGATGTGAGGTCGGCTTCGAAATTCCATTTCGTTTGCACGTAACAAGTACAAATTCAGCATGGGATTATTACTGGAATGAAACTGTTCATGGATGCCAGCTGGAATATTCCGAACATTTTATTGATGATGAGGGAAATGTATTAAATAATTATCGGATGGATCCTGGTGAAACAGTAAAACTGATATTAAAAATTTCAAATATTGGCGATGATATTGCACCGGACGTAAAAGGAGTTTTGAGTAGTACCGATCAGTATATAACGATTATTGATTCGGTTGGTACGTTCGAAACAATTTTGACCGATAGTAATGCACTTAATGAATCCGATTACTTTGTTGTAAAAATAAGTGATAACTGTCCCGTTCCATATTTAGCAGGATATTCAGTTCAACTATCAACTCAAAATGGTTTGTATTCCTATTCCTCAGTTGATACATTTTCAATCCCGGTTGCTATGCCCTCAGTGCACGATCCAACCGGACCGGATGAGTACGGCTATTATGCATACTCGAGCGATGATAATCTCTGGCAGCAATCGCCGGAATATAATTGGGCGGAGATAAGCGGAACTGGTACAGAGATAATCAGACCAGGAAATACAAGTAACTATTCGCAAACCGTAACACTCCCATTTACCTTTAAATACTATGGCAACAATTTTTCACAAGTCAGTATTAGTACTGATGGCTGGATAGCTCTGGGAAGCGGTACACTGGTAGCGCCTGAGAATTATCCATTACCGCATCCGGATGAAATTGATAATATGGTAGGGGCATTCTGGGATGATCTATTTTCAACTAATCCGGCAGAAACTGGAAAACTGTATTACTATAATGATATAAGTAATCATCGATTTGTTATAGAATGGTCTGAAGTAGGGCATATTGATGATTATACTAATAAGGAAACTTTTGAGATTATTTTATTAGACCCTGCATATTACAATACGCTGACCGGAGATGGTGAAATTATTTGCCAGTATAAAAAAGTCTCAGAGCCTGGCAGCAGCACTATAGGAATAGAGAATAGTACTGAAGATGTTGGAATACAATATGTTTACAATGAAATTTATAATTTAACTGCTTCTGAATTGGTAGACAACTTTGCAATTAAATTTACTACAAACGGACCAACAGTTGTTTCAGTAGACGATGAATTTAATCCAGATAAAATCATACCGGATGCGTATGTATTAGAACAGAATTATCCAAATCCCTTTAATCCTGAAACCAGGATAAAATATGCAATACCGGAAGCGGGACTCGTAACTTTAAGAATTTACAATATCGATGGTCAGCTAGTTAGAACATTACAAAATGCAAACCAATCAGCAGGCAGGTATGAAAAAACATGGGATGGTAATAACGAGTTTAATAATAAGGTAAGCTCAGGTGTTTATTTCTACAAGCTGCAATCTAATGATTTTATGCAGGTTAGAAAAATGGTTCTTTTGAAGTAGTTTTTTACTGCCGGGATATTAATCCGGCAAAGAAAATGAAATTCAAGTTAACATTATATTTTTCATTGGCATTAACGTTTTTTATGCTGATAATTTTTGGACAAATGAACGTTTTTGCCAATGGTTTATCTTGTTCCTCAGGGAGTAAAGTGGAAGTTGATACTATTATAGAAAAATCTCTCGGTGAAGAAGTAACGTTTGTGCCAAATGAATTTTTCCTTTACCAAAATTACCCAAATCAAATTAATCCAGGCATTATAATTCAATGCGAATTTCCGGTATATACAAATGTTCAATAATCAAATTGAGATAAGTAATTTATAAGATGTACGTATCCTTAGTTCTATTAATAGTTATTCTTATTTCATCAATTTTAGGTGTAATTGAATATATCCGTCATCAAAAACGAATTTTTTCAATCCCAATAAGAATTCATGTAAATGGAACACGTGGTAAATCCAGTGTAACAAGATTGATTGGAGCCGGATTACGTGAAGGTGGAATAAGTACAATTACCAAAGTAACAGGTACATTTCCACGATTGATTCTTGAGGATGGAAGTGAAGCATTAGTTTATAGAAAAGCTAGTGCAAATATAATTGAGCAGTTATCCATCGTAAAGTTTGCTGCCTCCAGAAAAGTTAATGCTATAATAATGGAATGTATGGCCATCCAGCCTCAGTATCAATGGATTACCGAAACAAAAATGATTCATGCAAATTTAGGTGTTATAACTAATGTACGATTGGACCATGTTGATGTAATGGGTTATACTTTGCCGGAAATTGCGGAATCATTAGCTAACACAATACCAAAGAATCAAAAATTATTTACATCGGAACATGAGGTTGCGGATATTCTAAAAAAATCAGCTGATAAAAAAAATTGCAAAATGATAGTCTCTGATCCGGATTCGGTATCTGATGATGAGACGGAAGGTTTTTCTTATATAGAACATAGAGAAAACATTGCCCTTGCGCTTGCCGTTTGCGAACATTTCGGGATTCAGCGTGATGTTGCTCTTAAGGGAATGTACAAAGCAATTCCTGATGAGGGTGCATTAATGCATCATAAAGTGGAAGCTTTCAACAAGGTGATAAATTTTTATAATGCCTTTGCTGCAAATGATGCTCAATCAACATTGATTATCTGGAATATGATAAAAAATGAAATCGGTCTAAACAGACCAAGAATTATACTGTTGAATACCAGACATGACAGAATGGGCAGAGCCCGGCAGTTAACAGGGATGCTCGGTAATAATCTGAATGATGAAATTGATTATTTATTTTTAATTGGACAGTCCACCGATGTTGTAAAAGATCTTTCAATCGCCGAAGGCGTTAATCGTAAAAAAATTATTAACCTGGGATGGACCAATCCTGCAGTAATTTTTGAAAAGGTTTTATCCCGTACAGAAAAAAAATCTACCGTGTTTGCGATCGGTAACATGGGAGGAATGGGCTCTCAGGTAGCAGACTTCTTTAAACACAGGAGTATTAGCTATGGTTGAACTTGCAATAACATTAGGATTAATTTTTAGCCTGCTCTCCTACGAAATTTTTGGATTAGCTGCGGGCGGAATTGTTGTACCCGGGTATATCGCGCTGCAGTTGTCTCAGCCCGATCGCCTGGCAGGAATTATAGTTGTAAGTCTCATAACATATCTTATTATAAAAATTCTGAGTAACTATATGTTCCTTTATGGCAGAAGACAAATGGTTCTATGTCTGCTCATCGGCTGTTTACTGGCGAATTTTTCACGACACTTTTTATTAATAGACGTTACCACCAGTACAGTGCAATTACAGGCAGTTGGATGGGTAATACCCGGATTAATTGCTCATTGGTTTGGTAAGCAGGGTATTTACAAAACGCTGTGCGTATTATTCATAACATCTGTGCTGGTAAGGTTAATTGTAATAATATTATTTAACGGAGAGCTGTTCAATGTTTGATTTTACTATTGAAAAGGTAGTTGAATGTATACTCTAAGAGCGGGATCGAAAAGGGTATTAGGTGTTTTGGCACTGCTGGCTTTACTTGCTTTCCTGGCTGTAGAAAATGGAAAAGAAGATGTTAAACTTAAATGGTACAATGAGAAACTTGATGCATCAAAGCTGACTGAAAAAGCAGCAAAATATTTAAAAGATTTTCGTCTGCAAAAAGGTGTTTTTATCGATGCAGTAAATGATCCTAATGAGACTGCTCTAATAGGGCAGGACATTACACCCATAACCACAGATCGTGGATATATTGAAGCAAAGCTTACTTCAACAAATCCGAATTTTGCAGCAGTTATTGTGGATATGTTAAAAGAATCCGATCTGCAAGAAAATGATCTAGTAGCTGTTGCATTTACAGGCTCTTTCCCAGGACTGAATATTGCAGTTCTTTCTGTAATACAAACGCTGGGTCTGAAACCTGTGGTTATTACATCAGTAGGAGCTTCAAACTGGGGAGCTAACGATCCATATTTTACGTGGCTTGATATGGAGCGTGAATTATATGATGCTAAAATTTTAAAATATAAGTCAACCGCGGCATCAATCGGAGGAGGACTTGACAGGGGCAGAGGTCTTAGTCCCGATGGCAGAAGATTAATACGAGAGTCTATTGAAAGAAATGGGATTGTATTCATCAACGAAGAGCACCTTGGGCAGAGCATCAATAAACGAATGAAAATTTATAACGAGCATAAAAAAGATAAACCTATAAAAGCATTTATTAATGTCGGCGGTGGAATTGCAAGTCTCGGCTCAACGGAAAATGCACAGTTTATAAGCAGCGGTCTTTCTAAAACATTAGCGATGAAAAATTTTCCGAGAAAAGGTGTTTTAATTTATATGGCGGAAGAAAACATCCCGATTATACATCTGTTAAATATTACGCAGCTTGCTAAAAAATATGGTTTGCCCGTTAGCCCAACTCCGCTTCCATTTCCAGGTGAAGGAGAGATATTTATTCAAAGGCAGTATAGCATGACTTTAACAATAGTAGTAACAATATTTTTAATGATAGCTATATCCCTGGTTTTTATTATGGAAAAGAAACGGCATATTCTTGGGGCAGAACAGGTACCGATGCAAAAACATGTTTCATAAAAATTGAATTGTTAAAATACAATTGGTCACAGAACATATATTAAAGAGTATAAAATGAAATACCTGAAATTCCTGATTATAATTTTAATAATATTAATTCCATCTAATTCCATTTCAGCTGATTCAAAAACAAGGGCTCTGAAACCAAAAAATGCTACTGAAAAAATTACGACAATAATCTCAGGTAAGAGTAGAAATTATTATCCCATTTCAAAAACCAACCCGTCTTTAGTTTCAGTAAAAGGACCGGGAAAATTGAAAGTTATTACTAGAGTACAATTTATTTCTGATGTATTTGAAGAACTGGATTATGTAGTTTGTTGCAAGATCGATGGTGTTATGATGGAGGATGTGGTATTTGAAAAAGTTAAAAGATCGGACAATGCAATGTTCAAGAATGAGTTATATGGAATACCGGGTGAGGGTAAAGAGCTTATATTGGAACTTGGACGGGGTGAGCACACAATTGAGTTATCCTGTGGAGCAGAATTTCCTAAATTCGCTGCAAGATACCTGTTTACTAAAACAAAAGTGAAAAAAATTGATTGGATATCTAAAACACCACTATTTCCAAATGAGCCTGTTGATCTTGTAAATGATGAAAATGTTATCCATTACTTTCGTTTCTCAAATAGCAAGCCCCTAAAAGTGAAGATTACAGGACCAACTACTATAAGAGTTTTAAATCGTTTGGAAAACAACTATTATATGAAAGGTAGAATTAATTACAGACTTCAGGTTAAAGAAGATGGAGTTATTAAAAACACATACCTTCTTAGCAGCGTGCGTTCAGAAGTTACTGCCTATAAAAAGGGTGGAGGAAAAATTCCTGGTAAAGCAAAAGAAATTGTTGTTGCTGTTCCAGGCGGTACCCACATTTATGAAATAACTCCTTTAGATAAGGATAAAAATTCAATACTGGGAAGAATTTTATTCCCTAAAAATGACATTAAATTAGAAGAGTAGATAAATTTATGATAATATACATTTCCCGTTTCAGCATTCACTTTCTTTTAGTCTACACGCTGATATTTTCCTTCTTCTTCAGGGAAAACGTATTAGCACAAAATAAAACTAAAAAGGAAACATATCATTGGGAGGTTCAACTATCGTTGGGCACCATGTATGACAGTAATATTTTAAAATACTCCGATAAGTACATTGAGAGATTTTTAAATTCAGAAGATGAAGGTAGATTTCATATAAATCGTTACGATGACCTGGTGTTCCCCTATTCCATAAAAATATCATATAGAAATAATTTTATTGGAAATCTGGTTACAGTATTTTCAGCAGGATATAATTCTAATTCATATTCTTATAACGGCATAAAAAACTGGGCTTCGTATGATGCTTCGTTGAGGCAATATTTATCAAAATATTCAAGCTTGCTTATTTCCTATTCATACATTCCAAGTTTCTACATACGGCATTTTCGTGATGATGATTGGGTTGACCGTTTTGGATATACTCCCGTAACATTCCAGCCTTATGAGTTTTCAAAAGAGAATTATAGTGCATGGTTTCAGCAATATTTCTTTAAGAGAAATACAAGAATAAGGCTCCTCTTTTCGTATATGAAGTATTTTCATAATGAACACTATACTGAATACGACTGCACAAATTATTTATATGGATTCCAGGTTTACCAGTCATTATCGAAAAGTATTAGAGTAGATGCCGGCTACAAATACATTACTTCCGATGCTAAAGGAATTGATGAAGTAAACGATGTTAATGAAGATGATATTGCTACAAGGGGGGACGCTACCTATAAAGAACATATATACACAATAGGAGGTGCATTTAAATTTCCAAAAGTTTTCGGTATAAGAAATGACCTCACCGTTACCGGGCAATACCAAAGGCGTTTTTATGAGACTGACCATTTTTTAGAGCTGGATCCTCTTCATGCTGGAAGGTTCGATAAGAATATTCGTTTCTATTCACGGTATAATCTATATTTCTATAGTTATTTATCTCTTACCACATTTTTCAACTGGATCTACAGGGATACTGAAACATCTGCAGAATTGAACCGGGAATATGTTTCTAACGAAAAAGATTACAGCCAATATCAAATAGGACTTCGCATCAATTATAAAATTAATTTTTGAAAACAGTAATTAAATATCAGTAAGGAAAATAAAATGTTAAGATTATCTTTTGCTCTTACTCTAGTTAGCTTATTATTATTTAATTGTGGAACCCCGGTTGACCCCGAATCAATTGATGGAGATGACGCTGGTTATAAAATAGTAAGCAGATATAAAACCGTGGGATATGCCCAGGATGTTGTGATAAATGATACTCTTGCATTCGTGGCGCAGGGTGAAGGTGGTTTAATGATATTAAACATTTCTAATCCTAATAACCCGACTGCAATTTCAATCGTAAATGAAGGTATGAAAGGATATGCTAATAAAGTAGCCCTCAAAGATTCAGTTCTGTATATAGCTTCAGGCGGCTTTGGAGTTTCTGTTGTTAATGCCGCCAATCCGGTGAGTCCGGAAATAACTGCTACAAACCTTGCTTTAAAACCGGCAAAAAATTTTCTTGTAATGGGAAACTTTCTATTTACCAGTATTGCGGAATATGGAGTACAAATAGCGGAGATAAGTTATGCAACCCAACCGGATATCAGGGGAGGGACAAACACACCCGGTTATGCTCAGGGTATCTGTTCCTCGGCAGATAGTAACTACCTGCTGGTTGCTTGCGGCGAAATGGGCCTTGCAGTTTTTGATATTTCTGAATTACAAAGCGGTTGGGGTAACTATCCATTGTTAGGATGGGTCGACATTGCCGAATATTCTGAGGACGTGGTTACTCATCCAACTCTACCATATGCTTATCTTGCCTGTGGGACTGCCGGATTTACGATTGTTGATTTTTCAGATCCAACAGATTTAAAAATTGTAAGTAGTTACGATACCGGTGGTTATGCTAAAGAAATATTGTATAGAGATGGTAGAGTCTATATGACTGCAGAATTGAGAGGCCTTAAGATTTTTGATGTATCAAACGTTTCATCTCCGGTGCTTATTGGTACTGTAAAAACCGAATTTGCAAAAGGAGTGGATATGGACGATGATTATATTTACGTTGCCGATGAAGTGGAAGGATTGATTACTATAGCAATTCCATAATTTAAATTACAATAGTCTGTTACAGTCATTAATAACCTCAACTTCTGTATAGCACAGTTAATGGGATTACAATAATTTGGTATAACCTTAGCGAAGTACAAATTTCTTTTCTGCAAGTAATCTTTCATAGAGGTAAATCCGTAAGATATAATTGCCTGGCTGCCGCTTCTCTGGAGTAATGGAGATAGAACTTTTTATAGTTGAAGAAGAATCACCCGGAGAAAGATCGATCTTTTTGCTGAAAAAAGAATTACTGTCCGGATCAATCCAGTCAACTTTAAACCTTAGTTCATCGTCTAAGTAATCAGCCCGGTTTTTAAGATTTATGAGTGCCAGAACTTTCGCTTTATTCTTAATTGTGAAAACAGTGCCTTCACCAATTCTTCTACCCGACTTCTCTCCCAATTTTTTATAGAGAATAATATTTGCTGCGATGTCAAACTCTTCACCCGTAACTGGCACATCATTAAGGAGCTCAAACATCTTCTCAGCAATCAATTCCCTGAAAAGAAAAAATCTGACTACATAAATACCAGCCAGCCGCTTCTCGGCAGTAATAGATATCGAGCTACTCACTGTTGAGCTGGAATCATCCGCTGGAAGATCAATTCGTTTCCTGTAAAAAGATTTATGATTTGGTCCGATCCATTCAACATGAAACATCATTTCCTTGCTCATAAAATTATTACGGTTCTTAAGATCGAAGAAAGCATAAACTTTTGCTTTATCCATTATGGTGAAAACTGTTCCCTCGCCAATCCTCTTGCCGGTCTTCCGGTTTACTTTTCTGCATAACGTGATATTTGCACTTATATCATCCGGCTGCTTTGGTACGTAAACAAGGGTTGCGTTATCGCTGATGGCAGGTTTTTCATTCCGGCTTGAACATCCGGTAAGTCCTGATATTAGAAATGCGATCAGGAACATGTTTATTGTTATTTGATTAATGGTTTTCATCTTCATCTTTTATTACCCGTTATAACATACGAATGATAAAATTCTTACTCCTGCTTTTTACACCGTAAAACCATCTGGATAGCGGAATCATCACTGCCATCATTATAACCACTCCTATCAAGGTTGATGTCACATCACCTTCACGGTAAAACAGACCGATTCGTTTTGAGAATACTCCCAGGATAGCAATGTGCATTCCGTAAAAAAAGAGGGGCACCTTTCCAACAATATCCGGTATTGTTAATAACTTAGGAGCTGCCTTTCCGATAACAATGAGAAGACTGATTGATAACACAACCAAACCAATAAACCATAAACTGAAGTAAAGACTCGGTGGATATTTCTGATCGAAGAAAAATGAATAAGATCCGAAATCAGAGAACGGGAATATGTTACCATAACCGCGGCTCATCCTGATTATAATAGCCAGAAAAATAGCTGCTGCACCAATACTAAATCCCATCAGGATACGCTGTTTATCTGTCTTCCAGGCACTTAACCAACCATTAGCCATCACCGAGCCGATGATTGCAACAGCAAACCATGGAATGACCGGATATTTATTAAATTTACCGGAATCTATAAACGTCTGCATCAGAGCTTGTTCCCACATAATCTCCGGGTCGTACGGAATATTTAACAGAAAGGGGTGAATAGCCAAAATGCCCAGTGCAATTACTAACTGCACTTGCCAGCGTAATCCTACAATTGCAGTTTGCATAATCATCGAAAGGCCAATGCAAGAGATTATACCAAAATGCCATGGTTGAAAGGAACTGAAACCGCCCCACGATGAGTTAACCCATGTAATTTGCAATAGAATAAGGAATAAAGCCCGCTGGATAAGCTGCCGGCGTACAGTCCAATCAGGCGAACCTTGATTAATTTTTCGGTGATATGCCCACCAGACCATTGCTCCATTGATCATAAGAAAACCGGGTGCACAAAGATAACTTACATACCTGAGCGCAAATTGTGCCCAGCTGTCGAAAAGCGGGTCGAATGGATTAAAATGCAGCCATAGCGAATTGAGGAAGTATGAACTATGATCGACAAGCATAAAGATTACAACCAGACCCCGGAACTGGTCTATGAAATGGAATCGTTTTTTTTCAGGAATGCTGCTCAAGTTCATATACACATGGTTATAATCGTTTCGTTCAAAATGGTAAACCTGAAATCTGAAACAAAATTTTCTGCATGTTCAATCCCTTTTATCACCAGAGTATAAGAAATAAAAGTTCGTTTAATTAGAACAGCTTTATTATCCATAGTGAAGTTAAAACACGTTTAGTATAACTTGTAAACGAACTGATATTATCAGTAGTAAAATACAAAAATTTCTATACAAAGATTATATGATTGAACTGTTAATCATGGCAGGATTTCACATAATTATCCTGAACCTCTCTCCTCTACCCGCCAGACGGCAGGGGAGACAGGTATTCAGTACCAATTATAGCAACAGAATAAACTGCTATAGATCAGTTTTTTCTAAGGGAGGTGTTAGTGTGAATCCCAATTGTTGATAAAGACTTAATACATTCCAGTAAGTTTCATCCTCAATTATTTTTCCATCTACTATTTTGGTAATAGCCATTCCGGTTACCCGGAACTTTTTTCCGGTAGGTGGAAGCACACCCATCGGACCAGTATTAATTCCTGTCATCGTATAGCGACACCAAACCTTGTCACCTTTTACATTCACCTC
>Ga0209536_100013682_pt1 | contig 11687 bp, 12 predicted proteins | sample DeeMarSeWOR28_12_FD_187461 | JGI IMG/M metagenome (GOLD analysis project Ga0209536, IMG submission 187461) | Marine sediment microbial communities from White Oak River estuary, North Carolina - WOR-2-8_12 (SPAdes) (version 2) | ecosystem: Environmental > Aquatic > Marine > Intertidal zone >... | reverse complement strand
CATTTGTTAACCGGCTATACACTCATCGGCGCCTTTTTCCTGGCCACCGAAGACTCTTCATCACCGGTGAATGTAATTCCGATGCTGATCTATGGTGCCGCCGGCGGTATCATGACGGTACTGATTCGAAATATCGGCGCCTATGTCGATGGTGTAATACTGGCTATCCTGGTGATCAATCTTGTTCATCCGCTATTGGATAAAATCAGACCCAAAGCACTGGGAAAGGTGATCTAGATAATGCGTGAATTGATCAAAATGGTTATCGTTCTTACCGTTTTAAGCTGTTTTTCCGGTGGGTTATTAGCCTATATCAATAGTGCAACTGAAGACCGCATCGAGAATATGGTGCTTGAATTCGTCAAAGGCCCGGCCGTACGAAAGATTTTTGAAGGTGCCACCAATGACCCCATCAAGGATCGTTTCCAGATCAAAGACGGTGAAATTGAACGCACCTTTTTTGTGGGTGTCATCGACGGCGAACCCCGCGGAATTGCGTTTGAAACCGCCGGCAAAGGGTACGGCGGTGACGTCGGGCTGATGGTCGGCATCGACGCCAAAGAAAATAAATTGCTGGGAGTAGGCGTTACGACTCACGCTGAAACACCCGGCATGGGTGCAAGGGCCCAAACCGATCCCGGTTTTGCGGCCCAGTTCAGAGATATTAGCCTGGCAGATCCCATAAAAGTCAACCAGGATGGCGGCACCATAAACGCTATCAGCGGTGCAACCATCACATCCCGTGCGGTTTGTTCGGCGGCAACCGAGGCAAACGAGATTTATAATAAATTCAAAGACCAGATCGAAGATCAGCTCAAAAACTTTAATAAATAGGGAGAAATAGATGGCGAAACCGCTTGCACAGGAATTTTTCAAGGGTCTATGGGACGAAGTACCGCCCTTTCGTCTGGTGCTGGGCCTTTGCCCGGTGCTGGCAGTTACGAAATCGCTTTACAATGGTGCCGGAATGGGTCTCGCCACCACCTTTGTCCTGCTGTGTTCCAACATTCTGGTTTCATCATTGCGGAAGGTGATCCCATCAAAAGTCCGAATCGCCTGCTATATTGTGATTATTGCAACTTTTGTCACGATCGTCGAATTTATGATGAAAGCCTTTACCTATAAACTGTTTATGGAATTGGGCATCTTTATCCCGCTCATCGTTGTGAACTGCATTGTACTGGGCCGTGCGGAAGCTTTCGCATCCAAAAACGGTGTCTTTCGCTCGTTGCTGGATGGTCTAGGCATTGGTATCGGGTTTACCTTATCCCTGGCCTTGCTCGGCAGTGTGCGGGAATTGCTGGGAACCGGGGCGCTCACGTTTTGGAAGACGGCGACCCCGATCTTTCCGGCTTCCTATCCTAAGTTTTCGTTTATGATCGAAGCTCCCGGTGCCTTTGTGGCATTGGGTCTGTTGTTGTGTCTGATGAATCTGGCGGGGAAAAAATAGGAGCTAACCATGGGTGACATTTTTGTCCTGGCAATCAGTTGTATCCTGATAAACAATATTCTATTGGCCCAGTATCTGGGAAACTGCCCGTTTTTAGGCACGTCCAAAAAAATGGAAACCGCCATCGGAATGGCCATGGCGGTGGTCTTCGTGCTGGTGATGGCGGGCGTCATTACCTGGATTGTCAATACGTATTTCCTGGTGCAATTTAATCTGGAATACCTGCGCACGGTTGCTTTCATTCTGGTGATTGCCTCACTGGTTCAATTCGTCGAAATGTTCTTAAAGAAGAGCATCCCGGCCCTGTATGCCGGATTGGGTATTTTTCTGCCGCTGATTACCACCAATTGCGCCGTCATGGGGGTGTGCTTAATCAACGTCAATGAAGAATACAATTTTTTGCAGGCCCTGGTGGCATCGTTTGCGTATGCCGTGGGATTTGGTCTGGCATTGATTTTATTTGCCGGGGTTCGCGAACGCATCCTTTTGGCCCGGGTTCCCAGACCGCTGCAAGACACCTCCATCGCCCTGGTAACCGCCGGTATCCTATCACTCACCTTTTTCGCCTTCAAAGGGATGGTTTAGGCGCTGCTGACACCTGAAACCTGAAACCTGACACCTATATATCATAAAGATAATGACACACACTGCACCCTTGCGGCGGTTCCGGCATGGCTTCGCGGGCGGATTGCAAGGTTCGTTCGCGGCCCGTCCCGCCTGAGTTGAATAGATTGCTGACAATGGTGTTTTCATGTCTTTCGATTCGCTCGGCGAAACGCTGTCGGTAAAAATTGCAGGTTTCCGATTCCCACACATCCATGATATTGTCCTGCGGCAAACAGCCGTAATGAACCGAAGGCATGGTCACTTCCTTGCCCAAAAATGTTGTGGGTCCGCCAAGGGCCAGATTGATGCAGGGGGCAACTGTTCCGTCGTACCGAATAAACATGGAATTCCGCGGATCCTGCTCGCATACCGGCTGCTCTTCGGGAACAAAGGCAAATGCAGTCGTCAGAACATTCAATTTTTTTGCAAAACGGCGAGCCTTATCCAGTGACTTTCGTAATCGACGGATTTCTCTGGTTTCGCAGGGACCGAATAAGCCAAGGCCTTTGCCATGTTCGCCACGGATGACATCACATTGCTTGAAATTCACCTGATCAACACCCAAGCGTGCGGCCAGCTGGACGATTTCTTCCACTTGGTGAAAGTTCATGGCCATCAATACGAAATTAATCATTGTTTTCGGTACGCTGTCGTCTCGCATGCTGGCAATATGGGCGACATTTTCACACACACGATCGAAGTTGGATCCGACCCGTATTTTGTTATACATCTCCGCCGTGGCCCCATCCATGGAAATACAAATCCAGTCAATACCTGCATCCAGAATTTTTTCTAATTTTTCTTTTTTAAGAAGCAGTCCGTTGGATAAAAAACCGGTTTCACAGCCCGCCGCTTTGGCATCGGCGATCCACCCGGTCAATTTGGGTTGCAGCAGCGGTTCTCCGCCACCGGTAAAATCAACCGATGTCACCTGGCCTAAATAGGGTCGAATCGACTCCCATATCTCCTGTGTCAAAATACCGTGATGGGAAACCTTTTTGGCGATTTCTCTCCAGGGACACATGACGCATTTTAAATTGCAGGCGATGGCGGCCTCGACCTGAAATAAACGCCAAGGTCGGATTTGGGAGACCTCACTTTTGGCGACCTTTTCCCGCATAGGATCCCCAGGGCGAGCGCCATGATCTGGTCGCATAAAATTCAGAAGTTTGCGCAGCGCGGCTCCCAATCCGGCCCCGGTTCGGTTTACCGGCTCGGTGTGCCTTTGAGAATCAAATTTTTTCATTATTTTAATATATTGATTTTATTATAAATAAAATAACATGATAATCATAATCTGTTCAAAAGCAAGCTCTAGTTGACATCGAATGCCCTTTTCTATATTTTTCATGCTACTGGATCCATTTCTCGAACTGATCTGATTTAAAGAGAGAGTATGGCAAATTTTCGCGTCATATGGAAGCACGAAGTCGGCCAAGCCAACCAAATCGCCAAAATACTTTTGGTAAACAAAAAAGTTGGCATAAGCTGGAAACTTCTTGTTCCTCCCCTTTATCTGTATAACTTTTACAAATTTAGAAAAGATCTGCGTTTTGCCGGTAAGAATTTTCTTTTTACCAAAAAACTGGCTTTCAATGCCGCTAAAAAGATATCTCAAGGCAGGGAACGTTCCTGGGAAATTCGACAGATCGAAATAAAAACCAAAGAAATTCTTGATAAAGATAAAAAGGGGCTCTACACGGAAAACATCCGTCACAAACAATTGAATGAAATTGAGGTGCTCATCGACTATTATCTTGAGCTTATGAATACGCATCCATCGAAGTATGCAGAGATGGTTATGGCGATCTATCCTTACAGAGGCAATTATCTCTCATTTTTGCATCATCTTCAAAAATTAGAAGAAGAGGTCATTGAGGCTGCGATTACCACTATGCGCAAAGGGACAAAAAAGGAAAGACGTCAATGGTTCGAAAAAGTTAGAGCCGCTACGAAAAAGGTCCGATTAGCAGAAATAGACAAAATATATTCAGGGATAGAAAAGAGAGAGAAACACAATGCCCTTCGTTGAGGTCACCGACGGCAGGCTTTATTATAAATCTCATGGCAGCGGCCGTTCAATGGTGCTGATGCATGGTGCTTGGGCTTCGCATGCATGGTGGCAATGGCAGATTTCGGAGTTGTGCGCAGCATACCGGGTATTTTCATATGATGCCAGAGGACACGGGAAATCTACAGCTCTTCGAGATGTTTTTTCGATGGCAGGCTTCACCAATGATTTAAAAATATTGCTCCAGCACCTCCAGATTGATGAGACAGCCTTAATTGGCTGGTCGATGGGCGGGATGATTGCCATGCAATTCTGTCTGGATCATCCGACCAGGGTCAAGGCGTTAATCCTGATTGCCACCAGCGGCCACCGAATACCTGGCTTAAAGCTCAGATTCTATAGCCTTTATCTCCAGGCGTTGTTAAGCCTTCTGATGGATTTCGCCCAGCCGCGCAAATACGATCGATCCACACAACAATTTCCGCGGCAAAACCTCTGGCTCAAACACCAGGTGAGAAATATGCTGTCCCCGATGACATCCAAGGAGGTTTTTGATTGGGTGCTCGCCGATATTCGCGATACCCCCAGGGAGAACTTTTTTACCGTAATTAAAAGCATATGGGACTGGGAAGCCGGAAATGAATTGCGCCGGATCAATGTTCCAACCCTGATTTTAGTCGGTGAAAACGACACTCTCGTCCCGCCGCGCTTTTCCCGAATGCTTCATGAGGCCATTCCGGACTCAAAGCTGCTCATTATCGAGAACGCCAGTCATTATCTGGTGCTCGAGCGACCGCAGCTGGTCAACGCGGAAATCCTTCAATTTTTAAAAGAGATTGGGTATTAAAAAAAATGCCTAAAGTGCACTAAAGTACCTAAAATGCCTAAAATTAAGGAATTCTATCATTTTATTTAAAAATAGAAGGAGCGAAGTGACTCCATAATTTTAGGCATTTTAGGCATTTTCCTTTACAATTTGTTGGCCAGCCTGCCCAAATCCATCGGTTTTCGATGAACCATGGCGGCAATATAAGGGAGGAAAGGCACCCCACCCCATTTTTCTTTAAAGCGTCGTATACCCGCATGAATCCCGAGGCCAAGATTGATGGCCTTTTTGCCTTTGGCATGTGCTAAATCCACCATTTCTTTAAACAGCAAATCGGAGGCGCCGGGCACATTAATTTTCCGTGATCGAAAATTGAAAAGATAAAAAGCATAATTCGCTGCCCCCAGGTCTACAATGGTAAAGGCAACCAAACGCTCATGCTTTCGTGCCTCAACGACGCGGGCACTTGTGGAGCGCTTCAGATAATTCTGAATGTGTTTATAGATATGAATTTGCGCTTCCTTCAAATCGTGGGTTTTTATAAAGTCTTTGATCAACCGTTTGTGATCCCTGCCAAATACGCCGGAACGCAGGCTAAGCTCTCTTTCAGCACGCCGCACCATATAGGCCACTTGTGAATCGATTGCAGTCAACGGCAGGGCCAATTGGTAAAAAAGGTCGCTATCCTGTTGCTCAAGAATTTCTTCGGAAAGCCATAACTGCGGGGCAAGGATGGCCACCGTGGCCGGTTTGAAAAGATCGCAAGCAGCTTTATACGCCTGCGCAACATCTGCCGCATTATCGTTTAGGGGATATCCGTTGAAAATAAGGTGGTTTTTGCGGACGAAACACACATAATTGTCCCGCAAATGGGCCCGTGCACCGGAGATGGCTTCGACATAATCAGGCAGGTGCTCGGGTAAATAGGCATGCCGGTAAATGAAAAGACGTTCCTGTTTGCTGAGCATTCTATTGCCGTGAAGTGGAACTGAAAATTGTTTCGACCTCTTCGCGTCTCAATCTGTCTGTAGCAGCTTCGATTCTGGCAACCATATCCGAATCTGTCTGGGTGCCTAACGTTTGGCGGGCTGCTTCGGTGACTTTTTTTTCAGCTGCTTTAAGCTTCTCCTGCAAGGCGATATACGCTGCTTTTGTCGGATAGGCTTCCATGACTAAAGCAGCGTAGTCTCTGCCTGCTGCCTTCATGAGCCTGCAATAATGGTCAATGAGCAAATCGATTTCTTTCAGCTGTTCCTGGCGGATCGCATCCGAATAGACGCCCTCGGGAGCTGAAGACAACAGGCTTTCGGTCTTGGAGTTTATGCGATTGATGACCACTTCACGTGACTGTTCCTTCTTAACCATGTCAAAAGCGGCCTCCAGGGCCATTTTTTTTGTAAAAAGCAAATTCTGAGCAAATATCTCCCGATTTTCCCTGGCTCGCATGTAACTCAGGATAAAGATGACGGGAATCATCACTTCCCAAACCGAAAATGGCTTTGGTTTTATGGCTTGAAATGCAACGGATTTAGCCATGGTCTGTTCCCGGGAAAGTATCATCTCAAATTTTTTTTTTAATTCTGTTGGCAAATTCACTCCTTCAATTTAAAGGCCCCCTAAAACTTAAAAAATATCCTCTAAAATCTTGTTGCGCCTTTTTTCGACCTGCTGGGCTTCGAGCAGCAATTTTTCCTTCAGCTTTTCGTCATGCCCCATTTTGTCGGTAATAGCCCTGTCAATATCGGCCTCAGCCGCTGTTAGCGCGCGCAAATGCGCCTCAAATTCCGCCCTGGATGGGTAAGCATTTTCGATTAGCTCATAATAACTGGCTCCCTGTGCATTGAGAAGTTTGGCGTAGTAACCGGCCAGCAAATCAACAGCTGCCTTTTGGGCTCGGGCCAACTCATGGGAATAAAGATTGAGCGAATTCAGCCAATTTTCGATTTGACGGTCGATGCGAGCGTCAAGCGATGATTTTTCTTCACCGTTTAAAAGGCTGCGGGCAGCCTCCATGGCCAATTTACGGGGAAACATGAAATGCTTGGTATATCTGCTGATCGCCGTGCCGCGGCGCAAAAAATCAATGATGAACATCCCCGGTATCACATAAAGCCAGGCCGATAACGGTCGCTGGTAGACGACACCCAGGGTAACCTCCCTGGCAAACTGGGTTTCGGCAGATAAAATGATGTTATAGTTGTCCATATGCTTTCATCTCGGGAGTTAGGCATACCATTGAGTCGCTTTCTCTGTCAATGGTCTGTGGCAGACTGACGATAACATGTATCCGACGGTGATCGCATTGATGGCAAGATAGAAGAAGGCGCCCTGAAAAGAGCGCCTTCCGTTATTTTTGCTGCAATGATTACAGTTTACTCAATCGATCAATCGGGTGGAATAACCGCCGGGAAGAAGGTACTGGACCACAGAATCCAGGTAATGAACAGGGTCCAGACGGCGTTGGCGGTCTGGGAAATCCAGTAGGCAGCTGCTGGCCTTCCGCCGCCCACTGAAACCAGTTCTTTAAAATTGGTCTCCAAACCGATGGACACGAAACACAGGGCAAAAAACCAGTTCCGATAAACCTTGGTCGCACTACCGACGGCCTTGACGGCTTTCAGCCCCGAAGCCGGCTCGACAAAAACCGAGACGACGATGGAGGCCACGATAAACCCGAGCACAAACTTGGGGAAGCGGTACCAGATTTCCATAAATGAAGGCCTCTCCGCAGCCGCTCCAGCCTCCCTGCGGTCGAGAGTCATGGTTGCCCAGAGGGCCATTAAAAAGGCCGCCACGCCGATCAGAACATTTTGCGCCATCTTGACCATTGCGGCCACTTTATAGGCGGCATCACCGCCGATGATACCTCCGGCGGCAACCACGGCGCCAGTATTATCGATCACCCCGCCAACCCAGGCACCGGCCCAGTTGTTGGGCAGATTCATCCATTTGGCAATCGGTGGCATGACCAGGATCAATACCACGGCGCACACCAAAACCCAGGCCACCATATAGCTGACTTCCTTCTTGTCGCCCTGAATCGCGCCGCCGGCGGCGATAGTGGCCGAGACGCCGCAGATCGCATTCGCCGAGGCGATGATGGCGCTGAAGCGCTCGGATACCTGGAATTTCCGGCAAATCCAGTAGGTCATGAACCAGACTGCCGTGGCAACCAAAACAGCCTGGACGAGACCCATGAAGCCGCCCCTGAGGACATCCGAGAATAGGATACCCGCACCCATGCACACCAGACCGATTTTTATGAAGTATTCCGTCTGGCCGGCAGCTTTCAAAATCTGGGGCACTTTGAAAATGTTGCTGATAATCAGGCCAAAAATGAGCGCAAAGATGACATATTCTATACCCCACTTGGCAAAAAATGCCTGTTTGGATAAAACCATGGCGATTAAAGCCAGAATAAAGACCACGATAAAACCGGGGATATAGCGCCTGAAATCGAACTTCATGAAGGCGCCGCCGATTCCAGTGACGACCAACATAAACACAAATAGAATGACGCTCTGCCAAAGGAACGTACCGAATCCTTTGGGAAAAGCCGCTGCCAGGCTAGTCCATTTGGCGATCTTGGGACCTGCGGGTAACAACCCGACGGCCCATTTGCCGCCTTCGAGTTCTTTCAATCCAACGATGGCTATCAGCAATATGAACCAGCCCAGAAAACATGCCCACCAGTCCTCACTTTGCCAAACTGGTGGTCGTTGATTACCATTACTCATGAGATTCATCTCCTTTCGCAAGAGTTAAAATGAAAACATTTGATTCGAAATATTTCCATCTGCACAGGAGACTACTAAACTGAATTCCTCCTACGCAGTTTGCGAATATTAAGCAATTCACCTCCTTTCGCCCAATAATTTACACACCCATGCGTCTTAAACCCCTCTCCTCCCATCGGGGTAAAAAGAAAATATAACCCGCTTTTGAAAAAAGCAAGGAAAATCCTTTATTCATATTAATTTTATAGGGATTTGTAACAATATGGCCCCCTGGCATTTCTTGTTTACCTGTTTCGAATAAAAATGAAACATTAAATATTACGGATAGTTATCAACAAAGATAGCAAAATAGACACCATTAAAACATTAAATACAATATATTGTATATAATTAAAGTTACGAACACAAGAAAATTTTGTACGAAGTCAGCCTTTACCCGGAATTCCATAAAAAACGTCCCATTCGATATATGCTTGACACGCAGCCATGTCTTTCCTATTATCTCTCCGCAAAAATCGGGGATCGACCTGATAACCGGTTTTTTATTTTTCAAGTGCGATAATTCATTAGATGTTCACGTCGACTGCGTGGTTTCAGATTTCCTGGACTTCAAATGCTTGAATGGCCGATGACGCGCAAACGAAGTTGAGGTGCTCTTGTCTGCGGGTTCTCGTTGGGTTGTGAAAGGAGATTAAAAAAATGGTCCTGTATGTGGCACTATGTTTTTTAGGATTTGTTTTGCTGTATTTCGGAGCGGAATGGCTGGTGAAGGGTTCTTCCAGTCTGGCACGAAGCCTGGGTGTAACGCCCATTGTTATTGGTCTAACTGTCGTGGCATTTGGAACCTCGGCGCCTGAGCTGGTCGTCAGTCTGATATCCTCTATTAAAGGCAAAAGCATGATCGCGGTGGGAAATGTGGTCGGCAGTAATATCTGCAACATCGCATTGGTGCTAGGGCTAGCGGCCTTGTTTCAGCCAATCAAAAGTGATCCCTCTGTTATCAGACGCGACATACCGATCATGCTCGGCATTTCATTATATCTCCTGGTGCTGTCGCTAAATGATAAGCTTGGCCGTATAGAAGGCGCCACCCTGTTTGCCGGGATTATTCTTTACACCTTTTTTAATTATTATTTTGCGAAAAAAGAAACGCGAGGGGCGCAAGAGATAGAAGCCGAATTGGCGGAGATTGGTTTCATTGCGTCCAGGTCGAAACAAATTATGCTGATTCTTATTGGCATCGCCGGCGTTGTCGGCGGAGCTCAAATAGTGGTGGAAAGCGCCGTCGTCATCATGACGGAATTGGGTGTCAGCGAAAAATTCATCGGTCTGACTATCGTGGCCTTCGGTACTTCTTTACCGGAATTAGCCACCTCGGTGGTCGCCGCAATACGAAAGGAAATGGATATCAGTATCGGCAATCTGGTGGGCAGCAATGTGTTCAATATCATGAGCGTACTGGGTGCTGCCTCATTGGTGCGTCCGATACCCATACCCGGTGGATTTTTTGAAAGCGGACTATGGATCGACTATCTGGTGATGCTATTTACCAGTTTTTTGCCCTGGCTGATGATGCGAAAAGATTTTACCGTGAAACGCAAAGACGGATTTATTCTGTTATTCTGTTATTTTGGATATCTTGCTTACCTTATTGTGAAAGCTTAAAAAAAGGTTTCAGGTGTCAGGTGTCAGGTTCAAAGGTTCTGGGTTCAGGGTTCAAAGGTTCAGGGTTTATAAATCCGAAATCCAAAATCCGCAATCCGCAATCAAATTCCTGACACCCGAAACCATAAACTAACGATCAAACGACGCCACCTTACCCTTATTTTAGGCCATCCCCCTTAACTTATTCAGCAGCTCCTCCATATCCTGCGGCATGGGCGCCTCAAAGACCATTTTTTCACCTGTTTTCGGATGGATAAACCCCAGCCGCCAGGCATGCAGCATCTGCCTTTTCACGGCTTTCACCGCGTCGACCATGGAAGCAGGAAGGGCTGGATAAGTTTTTGTAATATTTTTCAGTAACTTACGGGGGCGATAAACCGAATCACCGACAATCGGGTGTTCGATCGCCGCGCAATGCACCCGGATTTGATGCGTACGTCCGGTTTTCAAGTGAAGCTCAAGTAATGTAATTCCCTTAAATTGCTCACAAATTTTCCATTGTGTCTCGGCTTCACGGCGTTTGCGGCTCTTGGTGGACATACGTTTGCGGTCCGTGGGATGGCGGCCTATGGAAAGGCGGATGGTGCCGTCAGTCGCGCCAAATTCACCAAAGACAAGGGTCAGATAGGTTTTTTGAACGGTTCGTGCTTTAAACTGCCTGGCCAGATGTTCATGGGCATCCCCAGATTTGGCAACAACCAGCGCACCGGATGTATCTTTGTCCAATCGGTGCACAATTCCCGGTCTGAGTGCACCCCCGATTCCTTTCAAATCCGGACAATGATAAAGCAAGGCGTTGACCAGGGTGCCTGAATAATGTCCCGGTGCAGGATGCACGACAAGCCCGGGGGGTTTGTTAATCACGACGAGGTGTTTATCTTCGTATAGACGATTGATTTCGATGGGCTCCGGTTTGAAGCCAATCGGTTCCGGCGCAGGGATCTGACCTTCAATTTTGTCTCCGGCTTTTACGCGATATCCAGGCTTTTTAGGTTGGCCATCAACCCGGATTTGCGCATTTGAGATCAGACTGGCCGCAAATGAACGCGAACAGTCGGAAAGATGGGAGGCAACCAGGACATCCAGCCGTTGGCCTTGATCGGAGTTCGCAACACAAATGCTAAACGCACCATTCCGGGACATGATGCTGAGGAGTGTAATTAATTTTCGGCACTATCCGAAACAAATAGCGATTCAATTTCGGATATGATGGTTTCTTCATCTGAATTTTTGGCTGTAGACAGCTCTCTTACCAGCAGAACCTGGGCGGTATCATAAAGTTTGCGCTCACCAAAGGAAAGATCCTTGGTCAATTTCAGCAAAAACAGGTCTCTGAATACCTCGGCGACATCATAAAGGGAACCGGTTTTGATTTTATCCATATATTCGCGA
>Ga0209536_100013681_pt1 | contig 11687 bp, 8 predicted proteins | sample DeeMarSeWOR28_12_FD_187461 | JGI IMG/M metagenome (GOLD analysis project Ga0209536, IMG submission 187461) | Marine sediment microbial communities from White Oak River estuary, North Carolina - WOR-2-8_12 (SPAdes) (version 2) | ecosystem: Environmental > Aquatic > Marine > Intertidal zone >... | reverse complement strand
ATAACCGATTGCAAAAAACTCATTTTCTTGGAATCTTCAGAAAATTCCTTCAATCTTTTTTCTGCTTTTTCTATTAAACCATTTAATCCTTCTTTTAAGACATTTTCATGACCTGGGAAAAAGTGTCCATTCCCATTTGTAATATCAGTATCAACAATATAAAGTAAATCTAGCATAAGTTCGTTTAATTCAGAATTTAAATAACTTTCAAATCTCGCTCGAACAGTTTGGTCTTCATTTTTCCAATAAGGTATGATTTCTTCTCTTAATATTCGTCTATCCTCATCAGATAATAAAAATCGCTGAACCTCTCGGGAATCGTAAAGATTTAAATCTTGCTTAATTGTATCTACACGTACCTCCGGATATAAACAAGTTCCAACTAACTTTGTACATCGATTTCCTACAATAATTTCATCCTCCCAAATTTTTATTGTCATGTTTGTTAATAAATACTCCATGGCTTTTGCAAAGCGAATAATTGGGTCTTCTCCTTTTGTCTGTCTATAGGATTCTGTAAAAAGTTTAGCTCTCTCAATACATATTTCATGCGGGGCCACAACAATTTTATTTTTCATTCTCAACGTTCGATCTTTAAATTCTGAACGAGTTATTTGCTCTAATTGTATTTTAAATCACCAAATATTTCAAATGGTTAATAAATCGAGTTCAATAAAAAAAAATTAATTCAAATAAAATATCATTATATCGAATAAAAAAATTTTCTATAATTATTTATAAGTATTTCGTAATTCCATTATTATCTTTTGGAGAGAATAATAATTCTTTCTTGTTTTTATCTTTAAATCTTTTTATTGCTAGATCTAAATATTCTTTATTATTATCTATCCCAATAAATTTACGATTCAATGCACTACACACAATTCCTGTCGTTCCTGAACCAATAAAAGGATCCAAAATCCAATCTCCCTCGTTTGAAGAAGAATTTACTATTCTGTTTAAGAGTTCTATTGGCTTTTGAGTTGGATGCTTGCCAAATTCCTTTTCTGCCTTAGAAAGTAACGGAATCGACCATACACTCCTCATTTGTTTATCTCTATTCTTTAATTTATCTTTTGGATTATTCCAGTATTTCATATTTTCATAATTAAATGTATGGCAAGATTCCTCAGATTTGCGGGCCCATAATAGAATTTCGTGACTGTGAGTAAAATACTTACAAGATAAATTGGGGGGGGCATTTGGCTTATACCATATAATATCATTTATAATATTATAGCCGTTTTTTTCTAAGAGATAACCTACTTTATATATTATATGTAGAGTTCCTGAAATCCAGATACTCCCATCTTCCTTAAGTACTTTTCTACAAGCTCTTAGCCAGCTATCTGTAAATTCTATATCATCATAAAATCCTTTTGATTTATCCCATTCCCCTTTATTTACTGATACCATCTTGCCCGATTGACATGTAATCCCATCATTACTAAGGAAATAGGGGGGATCAGCAAAAATTAAATCAAACTTTTCTTTTTCAAACTGATCCAAAATTTCTAAGGCATTTCCATGATATAAAGTGAAATCTTTCTCCCTAAAATAAGGTTCTAACATTAGAGCTTATCGAATAATTTAATTTTAAAATAAACTAACTAAGAAGAATAATGTAGTTTTAAATTATTAATTTTAAAGTATTAAATTATCAATTCGTTATTACTATTTACAAGAATTTTAAAAGAAGTGTTCCTTGACGTAAAAATAAACTAAATTTTTAGCAAATCGCTTCAATATTGAACTTTAATTCTTTCCATGCGCCAAGCACCATAACCTTGAATTATAAAACAGGTTAAAAACATATACATTGAAATTTTCTGCATTGTAGCATGAAATAGTAAACTTTCAGTTGTAATCAGATTTGGGCTAGCAATTAAGAGCAATGTATATACAATAGCAACAATCGAATAACTTACTAAGTTATGGGCGTATATATTTGGATAGTTTTCATTCATGTAGATAATAGCTGAACAAATAATTAATACAAAAATACCACATACTGAATAAGAAACTGCAAATATAATATGGATACTCTTATATATATCCCAAGGAGTTAAAAACGTAATAAACATTAAAATAACCGTAATGATACCAATTATAATAACTGCATTACTCAATTGTTTTTCTCTATTCTTATCTTTAAAGAAAGAAGGAAAAATCAAAACAAAAACTAATAAAGAACAAGCTAATATACAACCAGCAATAGTAGTTATTACACAAGATATAAAATTGGATTTCCCTGAAAGTGCCTTTGTTCGACTTAGATCGCTAAATAAATTACCCCAGAAATTATATCCAGGAGACTTAGGATTGCTTAATGTACCTCCCGTATAAAAATACATAGCTAATGCTGTAAGGATAATATATTGAACGGATCCAATAATAACGAAAATAAAAGCAAATTCTTTCCATTTTGATTTTATCATTTTTTTCATCTCATAAAAGCAAATTCAGTCTTTAGTTTATGTCTCTGTTTTCTATTTATAAATTAGATATAAATAGTCCTCTAAAATTCAAATCACGTCTTTTAATTTATTAACTTTAAAGTTTTAAATTATCAATTACTTATTATTTACAAGAAGATTAGTATTGGATAATCGTTATTAATAAGAGAATATAAAATGATTAATAAGCAAAATTTCGAGGAGTTATTTAATCGACATCTTATCAAAGATATATCACAAGAAGAAATAAAGATTGTATTATCTGGTCAATATGGTAAAGCCCTGGAACTACTTCGAGATGCAGAGGCCACAGGTCTTTTTCCTGCCTTAGTTGGTCCTCCAGGTGTAGGAAAAACAATTTTATGCAGATATTTCGCAAGTCTTCGAGCAAAAGAGAAGAAAAACCAGAGTTTTTACTGGATTACGCTCGATGAATCAATTAAGCCTTCTCATTTTGTAGGTTCATTCGATCCTGCAATTACGTTAAAGCAAGGATTTGTTCTAGAAGCTTTTCATCCTGGACCTTTACTCAGTGCTATGTTAGAAGGCGGAACATTTTTGGCAAATGAAATTAACAGAGCGACTGAATACTCACAAAATACTCTATTAGAACCTTTAGAAGAAGCCTCTATTGCTATTCCTCATTTAGGCAGAATTAAGGCAGATAATGATTTCTTTTTTATATGTGCTATGAATCCAGAGGAACTTTCTGGAACTCATCGTTTATCTGAAGCTTTAAAAGATAGAATAAAAGTATGGATAAAGTTAGACTATCCTCAAAAGGCTACGGAGTTAGATATTATTAGAATTAATTTGCCCGAACATTTTATAATTGAAGAATCTGAATTAGAATTAATCTATTCCATTATTGAGGAAACTCGAAAAAATAAAATTGATATTGAGATTCCTGCTTCAATTAGAGCAGGAATTGCTATGGCTAAATTATTAGGTCGCCAAAGAGCATTAGAAAAAGAAAAAAACATTAGTAAAAAAGACTCCTATTTTTATTTGTCCGACATCGCAAAAAATGTATTATTAGGTAGTCTTAAACCTAAACCAGGTATGAAAGTTGAAGACATTGTTGAAAGCATTATTGCTAGAACTTTAGGAGGATAAAAAGAATTCATGGGTATTTTTCCTGAAAATCCATGTGAATTTGCTGTCGAATTTATTCGTAGGATGAGATATCATCCCGATATAGTCCAGATTCCTTCCTCGAGGCAAGTATTATCTATTCCAAAATTAATTTTAGCGCGATACTATCGCAAAGGTTCAGTCAATCCAAATGATTTTATTGAAATTAGCACTATGACTTCCTTTCCTGATAATCAAAAACTTGCTAAAAATCTTGCTTTTGAAATCCTTTTCCCAAACTATAAAAAAGATTTGATGCCATCCTTTTTCAATGATAAAGAATTTCTTGATCAGATTAATCAAGAGGAATTCATGAATCAAGAATTAAAATCTGAACTAGATCAACTTCAAGATCTAATTGATGAAATAGAATTGACTAAATCAATAGATACAGATTTAATTGAGCAAATGGAACAATTTCTTGAAGAGTTGAACCAAAATAGAGATAAACAACCTTATGAGTCTGCTTTAAAGTTTTTCAATGATGATTCTGAAATATATAAAGAAGAAATAACCTCTTTGGAAGATTTAATTGAAGAAGCGAAAAAACGAATGATGGAGAAAATTAATTCACTCTCGCCGGAGGATCTTAAAGCAGGGGCAGAATTGGATTTGAATGACTTAATTCAGCAAGCATCCAAACGAAACTGGGAAAAAATTACGAGTAAAGCGCTTAATAACCAAGACATTACAAAAGATATAAATGATTTATTTAAATCTGGAAACTTTGAAGATCTTATTAAATCATTGAAGTTCTTGAATGAAACAGATGCTATTTCTAAAAATCAAATTCAAAATATGAAAGATGCTCTTGAAAATCAAATACAAAATCTTGACCAACTGTTTCAGGCCGCAAAAAATTTAGGTGATACTCCTAAATTTGACCAAAACAAAGTATTAGATAATTCTTTACAGCAATCTTCTTTTGAACACAATTTTAATCTAGCTAATTCATTGGATCAATATTTCGGGACTAATTTAAGAGCACAATTGCTTGATAAATTTAATCAACAATTCAGTGGTTCTCAAATGAACCTTTCACTTGAAACTCTCACAAAAAATGCATTTACAAACAAATCATGGAACGATCTTTTAAATCAAGCACTTGAAAATGCGATTCAGGATGCATTGAAACAGAAGAAGAAATTTGAAGGATTTAAATCTTTATCTCATCAATTACAACAACTTGCTAATTCTTGTGAAAATATGCATTGTAGTCAAAAAATGGAACAACATCTACCAGAAATAATTAAAAAAGCTATTGAATCATGTGAAGATCCTAACGAATTAAAAAATGTTGTTGAATTTCTAAGAAGTATTGGTTTAAATCCAGAATCAGAAGATATAAAGCGAGTTGGAAAAAAACTTGAAATGCCTGAAGACGAAATCTTTGAATTAATAGAACCAAATTATCAACTTCTAAAGAAGCTAATTGATAAAAATATTGGAGATTTCGAAAGAATAAACAATTTAATGAATCAAATAAAGGATCAAATTAATAAAGATCGAATGAAAGAGCTGTTATCAAGTGCTTTAGCATCTGAAAACAGAGATGCGTTAGGAGCTCTTGGACATTTTGATTTGGAAGAAGCTTTAAAAGGAGCTGGACAAATTGGTGGGGAAGAGGGACAAGATATGCTAATTCAAAGCCTTAGTGCTGGGACAGGAGAAAATTTACTGAAACAGTGGTTTATACACCGTCAGAATTTACATGGTGATGCTAAACAAAAAGTAAAGGAATTAGCAAAAAAAATGCTTATTGAACTGGGAATCTATTATTCTCGAGCACGTTTAGGTAGTTCGGTGTCGGGCCCCATTCCTATTAATATCGTAAGACCATTTACTATAGGTGATGATTTCGAAAATGTAGATTTGGAAGAAACTATTAATAACATTTTGGAAAAGGGAAAAAAGCTTGATCATATCAATTACGATGATTTTTTTGTCTTCGAAACTGCAAAAGGTTTAAGAAGCGCTTGTTTTGAACTCGATATTAGCGGGTCAATGTCTGGAGAAAAATTAGCTTATATGGCAATCTGTGTGACGATGTTAGTTTATGGAATGAGAAAAGATGAGCTTGGTATTACTTTCTTTGAATCTGACACGCATATTCTAAAAGAATTAGATGAAAAAATAGATTTAGAAAAATTGGCAGATGAATTACTCACTATTAAGGCACGAGGGGGAACTATGGTTCAAAAAGCACTTGAATGGGCTCGGCGTCAATTTAAAGAAAAATCTGCCACTCGTGAAAAGCTCAATGTTCTCTTTACAGACGCTGAGATTTTCGATCTTCAGCAATCACTTAATGAATTAAGAATTTTTCGTAGTATGGGGATCGATTTTATTTTAGTTGTGCCAGAAACCTCATTCAACCTTAAAGATGCAAAAAAAATCGTAAAAATTGCTGGTGGACAGCTGCTAACAATAAAAGATTGGAATGAATTTCCCCAATTAATATCAGATATAATTAAATCAAAATTTTAATGTGGATATATAACCACTGACAAAAAAAAGTAATAATTAAAAAAAAAAGAAATTTATTTTATTTTTTTAAAAATTTCTCGCTTTTTATAGATTATCAATCCAATAACTGCCAAGGCTAAAAATATAAGATAATAATTGCCAATCGGAATAATTTGGGCTTCATCGTCGTCGTCATCGTCGTCATCGTCGCCACCAATCAAGCCTCGTATTAATGATGGAGGAATATTTGTAAATACAAAAATTGATGTATGTTCTACCGTAAACATAATTCTTCCAGAGCCAAGTGTAACATAAGAAAGCGGCTGCCACGCTTCATCTGCCTTTTCTGAAGTTGTGTTAAAGTAATATATATAAACATACTTATACGTTGTTGGATCGAATTCGATTGTGATATTAATTGGTGTGAAATTAGTTTGATCTAAATTTCCTGTCTCATTGACCATCACGTCGATAAATAGAACCCCATAATTTCCTATGCCTTTATTAGTGTTGATAGGATTGATGCCAAAAGCAGAATGATATAATAGAGTATCATCTGTAACAGAAATATTTAATGTTACATTAAAACCACTCAAACTCAATGGATAGATATCAATTGAATTAAAACCATTAATAGTTGTAATATTTTTGCGATATAAACCCGCATAAAGTTCACCCCACATTTCCATATTATGAGCTTCAAATATTAAAGCGGAACCATTTTTTGCAAATTCATAGATTGTATAGCCTCCTGTTGCTGAGTTGTATATTTTGAGCCATGAATCACCAAAAGTAACTTGATCCCAATAGGTACCACTGATCGCTTTATATATCATTGCCAATCTCTTTAAAGAGTATCCTTCTGGTAATAGGAATGGCATTCGAAATGCAAGTACGTGTTGTGGCAGGAAAACCGCAGGGAATTGCTCGTTACCTACCCCAATTGTCATGTTCATATTAAAATCGTACCAAATTTCAAATTGGGGAATCCACACTGACAAACTAGCATTAACTATTTGGACGGTTATAACCAAGTTTGCTGGAGCATAATAATAGGACAAATTGTAGATGGATGTAATAGTAAATTTATATTCACGGCGTTCGATTCCAAAATATAAATTATCTCCGACCTCAACATCCCATTCCAAATTATCAAGTGGATTTACATCAAATATCGTAGTTAATGTTATTGTCCACCATCCGTCGTCCTCATCATAAGAATAGACTTCTCCATATAGAAGTGTGCCATTGTCATAGTAAGTTAAATTCACAAATGCACCTGTGCCTGTATTTTCAAAATAAATATTATTATTTTGAGGTGCAGTAGTTACGGATTCAATATTGAATGGCCCCATTCCCATAAACATTTCATACCATAGTTTTAATCGTTCAACACTCCAATCTAAAGCTAAGGTAGTATCATTCATAGGAATAAATGGATTTATATACATAAAAAACCAGCCAGGACTGGGACCTCCACCGCCACCACTAGGAGGTAGCATAGGTAGTAAAAAGCCCGTACCTCCCATCATTAAGGGAGTTGTAAAATTAATGCAAGAGACATTTAAAAGAGGGGAGTTTGGAAGCGTTACAATCTTTTTCTGTGTTAAATTGTAGTAGATTTCTTCTAGTTGCACACAATATGAATAATTAGTAATAAACATCATAGGCTCATCGATATAAATATATGGCTGAGATGTTATATTGAAATAATGGAGACCAATATCATAGAACGTTGTATTGTATCTTTCATATATAAATCCTAACTGTGAGCCGCTTGAAAAGTTCCATTGAAATTTATCATTATCCGGATCAGGAGGGGGTTCGAAAGGATCAGCTAGTTGAGGAGTATCTTCATTTAATATCTTATCACCAGTATTTTTCACAGATAAATTTGTAATAATCGTAGTATTAATTACACTCTTTATTATTAAGCTAACGAATATACATGCGAGAAAAGTTCCTAAAAACTTTTTTCTGTAATTTTTCATAGTTTTATCCTTACTTACAATCTTTTTTTATGGTAGATAGCAAGTAGATCTCGAAATTATAATATTAATGATTGATGTAAATTAATGAAGTAGAAAAGCTTCAAAATACTAATAATAAAGAGTTATTATTTCCTTTTTTAAAATTAAGTTAAATTTTTACGTAAATTGTACCATACTATTAATTTTATCAAAATTTAAAGTTCTTTCTCAATCTAATTTGAGACAAAATTTAATCAGAATTTAAGAAGTAGAAATTTTTTTTATTTATTTGTTCTTTTTTTATCAGTTTCAGTTCCTCTAATTGACCCAAATATCGTGATATTGTATTAGAATGCATTTTTAATTCCCTCGAAATCTTAGTTTTTGATATTCCCCAATTATTTTCTTTTAAATACTGTAATATTTCTCTACTTTTTTTCTTTGATGTAAAATATTTCACTATTACTTCCTCAAGTTCCAAATCTCCAACAAAGTAAATATTGTGGTTGTCGTACAAGACTCTATTGATATAATGAAATTTTACAAGCATATCTAAATGCCACACTAACAAATAATTATTAATCCGTAATTCTTTCAGGATTTGATTAAAGTAAGTTCCAGGATTTTTTTTAATATGATTATATATCCGTTTTCTTGTGGGGTTTGTTAATATTGTCTCACGAGATAGAGAGGATCCTTCGACAATAAATTTCTTTTTTACTAAATTTTGTAAAATTACCTTTATGCCTTCTTTGTTGATATTTATTATGTTTCTCTTAGAATAATTTTGTATCTTTTTGCTAATCCGACTTATGTCAAACCTTTTATTCTCATTGAGATATTCTTGAACTATATGAAAAACTTCCCGCTCCATTTTAGTTAAATTGTGAGATATTAAGCTTGACAATTTCTATTTTTCCTCCATTTTTTAACCAATGAAATCCTTGAACTTTGATTTTAGCATTCTATCTAAAATAATATTTCTTTCCCTTGGCGTTAATGAAAGAGCCTCTATTAGAATATCCTTTTTTGATTTGACATCTATATCAAGCTTATTTAATTTCTTCAAAAACTTTTTAGAAATTGTAGTTAAATTTATCGCGTTTAATTCGTCCATTGACTCTAAATCGATATTTTTACTCAAGATTGTTAAAATTTTGTCTTTGTTATCGCTCCTTATTTCATTAATAGTAATTTTGTTTGATTGAAATCCATTATCTAGTTGAATAATTCTTTTTTTCTTTAGATCTAAATCATCTAAAATCTCCTTCCGTCTAATTAATTCCCTCTTTCTTTCTTTCTTTTTTGATAATACATAAAGCGAAGGTACAACAATCGCTATTGCTCCTAGAATTAAAAAAATGATCAGATTCAATGAAGGTCTTTCATTTAGAGATGTTTCCTTTTCACTCGACGATGCCCCAGATGAAATAGGCTCGATAACATCAATTATAAAGTATCTTATATCTGATTTATAATAATTTCCTATGCTATCGTTTCCAAACACTTGAATCGAATGGATACCATCTAGAGGAACGGGGAAGGTAATATTACCTTTAATAGTAATATTTGTTTGACCATCAAGTGAATATCCAATCCAATCTAAATTCGTATTATTATTAAAACTGAGAAGGATACCCTCATTTTTATTATCTCCAATGTCATAATTAGTATCCCACGATAAGCCTACCGAGTCAATATAGATGGAATAATCAGAGGAACCCATATCTGTAGTAATAACAAAAGAATTAATACTATTTGAAGAGCTATTGAAGAGTAATTCATCCGAGGAGATACCATTAATTGTCAATTTCCACGTATCGTTACTTAATCCCATATATCCTCCCTCTGTGCATTCAAAATCGACCCTAATATGGTACCAGTTGTTAGGGGAAGCATTTCTTACGCTTATATTCGGTGGATTTACATGGAATTGAGTGGAATTGATGTAATAATAAAATTTTGGCTCACTAGAATAATAAAAACCAAAGAATTGGAAGCCTAAAGTGTTGTTTGATCGATACCAATATTCAATGGTTCCGAATTCTTGATCCATAAAACTGGTAAAAATAGTAATTAAATCCGAAGTGCTCCCATCGCTAATTTCATAGATTTTATTATGACCATCTATAGAATTAATTATTTGAGCGGATGTACTAGACCCTCCAAATGAAAACCAACCATCCACATTTTCTTCGGTATTATTTTCGCTTTCGAATCCGTAGGTTGCTGGATAATAACCATTCATGCCAGAATAATATGTTTTATCCTCAGGTGTAGTTATATTAATCTCTGAACCACTTAATCTCGGCGTATTAGTTGAAAAATTTGAATTTTCTTGCGATTCAATAAAATAATAGTTCGTTGAGATAAGAATAAAAGAGCTACTCAAAATGAGAAAAATTAATGAACAGATGTTAGTTAAAATTAAAATTTTTTTTATAGCCTTTCTGCTTACCATCATTTAAATCAAAAATATTAATAAATAAAATTTTATCTTGGATAAATCTTAATTAGAATATTAATCATTCATATATAAAAATGAAGTATCAAAACCTCGTTTATTCTTTAACGCAAAAAATTTTAGCCAATTTTGTTTAAAAATAAGTTTCCTATGTAATATCTTATTATAGTCACGGGAAAATCTTAATGGATGCTGTTGGAAATTTTGAGTAATCAATCGATATTTCTCTTAGATTTTTTTATTCTTGTTCTGCTTTCTTACAATCTGAAATGTCTCTTCCTATGAAGTGTATTGCCGAAAGAAATAGACAAGTTAAAATAGATATTGATAAGGCACTCACACTTAATTTAGGTGGATCTGGTGGCACTTACGTTGTAGCTATATAAAAAAAAAAATTATTTTTTATGTAATTCAAATATTTTGCGTCGGTTTAGAATTATAATAACTAAAATTAATGACATTACTCCTATTAAGAAGACAAGGTCATATCCTGGAATAACTGCGTCATCGTCATCATCATCATCATCATCCCCACTAGCAGGTGCAACTCCACTAGTAATACTAGTAGAAGCTAACTCCATTTTGTACAATGTTAAACCAGCTAATTTGATTTCATATGAAATTAGAGTTCCATTGGTAGTATAAGCATAAATATAATCGGTAGTTGTAATATCCGTCATAGTCAATACAGTACTGGTATTGCTATATGAATTATATGCACCGGACTGGTTTAGAAAATTTTTAATCAGAGTAAAGTTTAGAGGAAAGGGAATAACGAACAACCACCCTAACTTTTCGGTTATAACCGTTGGCTGAAGCGTCGCACCTAATTGATAAACATCCTGTGATTCGTTGAACCAAATTTCTTTTTGATTATTTACTGGTGTACTCCACCCGCTATTAGTTGTATTGTAATAATCTATAGTTAGATTAATATTTGCGAAACCGCCTTGTGCATAAATATTTCCTAGTGTAAGATTAATTTTATCTCCTACATTATACTTATAAATGCCAAGATAATTCTTAGTAATTTTATACATTATGTTGTCGTCTGGTTTGACTTCAAAAGTCGAATCCCCAACAGTAGTCGCCTTCACTTTGGGTATGGAGGTTGATAAAAGGATTATTGCTACGCAAAATATACAAAAACCAATTTTAGAGTTTTTACTCATCTTTTTATCTCCTATTTTTAATAAA
>Ga0209536_100013680_pt1 | contig 11688 bp, 8 predicted proteins | sample DeeMarSeWOR28_12_FD_187461 | JGI IMG/M metagenome (GOLD analysis project Ga0209536, IMG submission 187461) | Marine sediment microbial communities from White Oak River estuary, North Carolina - WOR-2-8_12 (SPAdes) (version 2) | ecosystem: Environmental > Aquatic > Marine > Intertidal zone >... | reverse complement strand
GTCGGCGATATAGTCAAATAAAGAATCAAGTTGCGGATAAATCAGTGAAATGAGGCTTTCAATACCTGGAAATATCTCAACATTTTTAATTTGATCGACTATGGACCGCACCTGGGTTACGGGAAGACCAATTTCAGCCGCCCGCATACGAACCCGGCTGATGATCTGGGGCAGATGGGACTTGTTCAGTACGATTTCTTTTGCAGGCAGAATAACCGCTTCATTTGTTTGCCGAATTGTTCGTTGATTGGCAGCCGAAAAAAACCGAATGGAGTCGACAAGATCCCCAAAGAATTCGATTCGCAGCGGATTAGAATAAAGCGGCGCAAAAATGTCAACGATGCCGCCACGGACAGAGAAATCACCCGGTTCCTCGACAATGGTTGAGCGAATATAACCGCCGCATATGAGTTTATCAATAAGCCGCTCTCGATCCAGTTCCTCATCCTTTATTACAAGCTCTGCAAATTGCCCAATGACCTCACGTGGAATAATTTTTTGCATCAGGGCATCGATGGTGGTGACGACCACGGGTTGCGCCGCATCTTCGATTAACCGGTAAAGCACGGCGACTCGGTTGGCAGCCGTCTCATTGTGGTAGGAAATGAATTTAAAGGGTAATATGTTATAGGGCGGAAAATAAAGGACGGACCCATTTTGTTTTGGCATAAAGAAACGCAAATCTTCCACAAAACTTTCAGCTTGTTTGACGGTGGGAAGGATTACCCAAGTGGCTGACGGGTAGCTATCATGCACCTTGGTGGTCACATAGGCGCGTTCAGCCCCCGACATTCCGGCGCATTCAATCCATCGGTTGCCTTGAGAAATTTGTCCGACAAGCGTTTTGATTGAATTTATTTCTTGATTTTGAGTCATAATGAACGTAAAAGAATATAGTCAATCCCCAAAGGGATTGGCTTTGATGTAATCCCTATGGGGTACAGTTATTACTCAGCATTAAATTATATAGGAATAATGGAATGATGGAACAATGGAATATTGGATAAAAAATCAGAAAATATCTTGATTATTAAAAGTCGATTCACGCCATATATAAAAGTTGACCCCAGCACACTAAACCCATTATTCCAATATTCCATTATTTCAACACCCCATAAAAGTATTTACAGGCACAGCTGATTATTTATAGCTTGGCCCAACGACCAAGTTCTCTGTGACCGAATACAGAGTTTGCCGACGTAGCTCAGCTGGTAGAGCAGCTGATTCGTAATCAGCAGGCCAGCGGTTCAAGTCCGCTCGTCGGCTCCAAGAAATTACAGGGCTCCCCATGTGATGATGCGGCAGCCCTTTTTTATAATATAGCGTGTATCGACCAAAAAGTACACCTATGTCATTTGCCCAATATTGCAGTATCCCGGGACTCAATATGGCGCTAAAGCTTCACCGTGTGCCCCATATTCCCGTTCAGCCTTCGAAGCCGATGCTACTTCGGCGGAGTAGGCCATTCCACCATTCCAATTGGGGGAAGCCCCAAGCTTGTTTTATTTTACTATGCACTCCACTAAAACTTATTAAAACTTGACACTATTCCATTTTCCGTATATTTTTAATAGTTACAGAGTATTATGGTGTTAAGTCAGGTTAATGGAGTCATGAAATAACAAGCAAATCATGGAGATGTCTGCATGGATGATATCGTTGAAATTCAAATTAAGACAGAAATCGATGAAATTATGAAAAACGTTGATAACATTATGAAAAAGGTCGAATTGCTCATTCCGCAAAAGGAGGAGGAGTCCGTCAAAGAAGATAACTAATTTGAATTGGAGAACGTTCATTTGAGGAGGTGCCATGGCATTAACCAAAAGTGATATAGTTGCAAGGGTACACGAACTCGGATTCACAAAGAAAAAATCAGTCGATATTATAGAAAGCCTGCTGGAAATCATTAAAAATACACTAGAAAAAAGCGAGGACGTCCTGATATCCGGTTTTGGGAAATTCTGTGTGAAAGACAAAAAACAACGCAGAGGACGAAACCCTGCCACCGGTGATGACCTGCTATTGAGAGAGCGTCGGGTTGTCACCTTTAAATGTTCCGGCAAATTAAGAAAAAAAATCAACGGTCGAACATACTGAGTCCGGCACATATCCTGAAACATGCGCCTGTAGCGCCGAAAAGAATATTATCCGACAATATGGGTTCATCCGTCTGAGAAACAGCTGCCCAACAAAAATCCTGAAACCGCAGGTTTCAGGATTTTTGTTTCCACCAGTATTGATGGTCTCGTAAAAAGTCGCCGAATCGTCATGCCGGATTTGATCCGGCATCCAGAACATATTGAATTTACTGGATTCCGGCTACCGAATCAAGTCCGGTACAAGCTTCGCGGGAATGACAGGAAAACGGGAAAAGTGACTTTTTACGAGATCATTAATATCGCTAATTACGGCAATACGACAGCTGCAACCATACCGCTGGCCATGTCTGAAGCCTATCAAGAATACAAAATTCGCAAAGGCGATTGGATCGTTATTTCTGCATTTGGGGCTGGCTTTACCTGGGGCAGCTTGTTGCTCAAATGGGCCAATTTACGGAAAATGCCTAAAGTTAAAAGTGCCTAAAATGCTTAAAATTATGGTCTCGCTTCGCTTCGTCGATTTTATAAATTAAAATAAGATAGAATGCCTTAACTTTAGGCATTTTAGGTATTTCTTTGTGAAGGCACTTTAGACATTTTCAAAGAGATATATCATAGGCCTTAATCTTCGATAGGAGTGACGGATGACTGATTTCTAAAAGCCGCGCAGCTTGCGTACGATTGCCTCCGGTTTCTTTAAGTGCTTTGGTAATCAGCTTTTTCTCGAGCACCCGTTGGGCTTCCTTCAGCGAAAATCCTTCAATCAATCCATTGGAATGGTCATCTTTATGGCTTTCAGCAATTTCCGGCGGAAAATTTTCCGGTAACAACACAGAGCCTTCAGCCAGTACTAAGGCCCTTTCGATCGCATTTTCGAGCTCTCGAACATTTCCCGGCCAATGATATGATAGCAATTGCGACAGGGCCGCGGCGGATATCTCCTTGATGTCTTTGTCCAGTGATTCTCTGAAGCGTTCAATGAAATGCTCACATAAAGATGGGATGTCTTCGCTACGCTCTCTCAGCGGGGGTAATTTTATGGATAATACGTTTAATCTGTAAAACAGGTCCTCTCGAAACATGCCTTTCCTGACTTCTTTTTCCAAATTTTTTGCCGTTGCGGCGATTACGCGGACATCAATTTTAGTGGATTTAGAATCACCTATCGGTCTGATTTCATTTTCCTGCAAGACACGCAGAAGTTTTACCTGTAATGTCACCGGCAACTCACCGATTTCGTCCAGAAATATAGTGCCACCATCGGCTTCCTGGAAAAGGCCGTTTTTGTTTCGGTCTGCACCGGTAAAAGCGCCTTTTTTATATCCAAACAATTCACTTTCGAGTAAATTATCGGGAATGCCTCCGCAATTAACCGGAACCAACGGTTTTTCCGATCTTTCGCCCTGAAAGTGAATGGCCCGGGCAATCAACTCTTTGCCGGTTCCACTTTCACCCAATATCATAACCGTTGTTTTATATTGTGATGCTTTGGCAGCCAAATGAAACACAGATTGCATGGCCTTGCTTTTAGCCACAATATTGCCGAAATTATAGCTGCCTTCAATATTTTGAATACGCTCTTTGAGCAGTATATTTTCCCTTTTTAAACTTTCCCGTTCATCAGCCTTTTTCAATGTCATGTAAACTTCATCGGCTTTAAAGGGTTTGGAAATGTAATCATAGGCACCGAGTTTCATGGCTGCGATGGCGGTATCGATGGTCCCGTAAGCCGACATCATGATCACTGTGGTGCTGTTCAGCTTTTCCCGAGCAGCCTTTAAAAAATCCATCCCGCTCATCTTGGGCATCTTAATATCACACAGCACATAATCATAGTGCGTTTCATCAATCATCTTCAAGCCTTCGGATCCATCTGACGCGGTATCAACAAGGTACCCGCCTTTACTCAGAACCGTTGATAACATATGGCGCATATTTTCTTCGTCATCGATAACCAACAAACGTTTTATAGGAGTTTTTGTTTCCATGGTGATTTTTGTACCCTCACTTATTTTAGGTCTTGCTCCCTATGATTTTTTCCGGGCGTTCGTTTTCTGTGCGATCCGCCTCCGGCGCAACACCTGAAACCCTTCTATTACAGTGCCCTGGTTCATACAGCGGCAAATTGATAATCATTGTGGTACCTTTACCAATCTCACTGTTTACGCTCATTTTGCCACCCAGACCTTCAACAATCATAAAACTTACCGAAAGTCCAAGACCGGTGCCTTTGCCGGGTTCCTTGGTTGTAAAAAAAGGATCAAATATATTTCCAATATCCTCTTCCGGAATCCCCGGCCCATTATCGATGAAGCTGATTTTTAGCATTGAAGGCTGCCCTTGCAATTCCGTCTCAGGAACTTTTTCAAGCTCGGTGGTTATTTTTAATTGCCCATCCACATCTCTGTCCATTGAAGAAATGGCATCGGCTGCATTGATTATTAGATTTAAAAAAACCTGACGGAGTTGGCTGGGATCTGCCAGGACAGTATCAATTTCTGAACCCAGATGTCGTTCCAGGTCAATATTGGACATCAAGGGCTGGACCTTGAGAACATCGGCAATATCATCGATTAGCTCATGCACCGCCACAGAGCGTAGATCCTTACTGGATGGCCGCGAGATTTCTAGAAGTTGTCGGATAATCGTATTGATTCGTTCGATTTCATTTTCAGTGCGCAAAATATATTCATCTTTTTCTGCTTCAGATATATCCCTCTGCTTGAGTAATTCGAGATACCCCATGACAATGCCGATAGGATTGCCGATTTCATGGGCAATACCGGCCGATAATCTTCCCACAGAAGCCAACTTTTCAGCACGGATAATTTCTTCTTGCGCTTTTTTTAATTCCAAATTGGCCTTTTCAAGAGACAAGACCGTCGAACGCAGGGTTTCTTTATCGTCTGAAATTCGCCGCAGCATGCTGTTTAAGGCTTTCGACAAGCTATTGAGTTCATTATCCTCCTTTCGAACGGTGAAGATAAATTCATCATCATCCCTGTATTCTTCCGCACGCCGTGCAAGTCGGGTTAATGGCTGGAAATATACCTTTGACAGCCGATGAATACCGGCAAACCCCAAAATGGCTGTATTGATGAGTATATAAACGAGAAAAATTTTCTGAGATCGCCTCAGGCGCTCATAAATACCCTTTAAAGGCAAAACAATGCTGGCACCCGCCACCGGCGTACCGTTTTGAAACAACGGCAAAGAAATAATTAAATTACGATTTTGCTCCCAGAAAATACCCCAGATCTTTCCGCTGAAATTTACCGTCTTTTTACCCGAAAGTATCGCCTGGCGGGTAAAATCGACGAGCTTCTTCTGGGCGGAATATTGTTTTTCACCAAAACAGAGTTCCCCCCTATCTCTGCCCATAATCAGGGCACAGGAGACACCCGCCTCATCTAACATGCTCATAATCTTCAATTTTGAGCTCGAATGGGATCCAATATTTTCCCACAGAGAGGTATCGATAAGGTCGTCTTGGAGCCTTGCCAGCAGAATATCTCCTTTAGACATCTCGGCCCGAATAATTTCGTTTTGCGTCGTTACAACGATAACGAGATCGATTAACACCATCGCCACAAATAGGAGCATGGCAATGGTAATCGCCATTTTTGCTTTTAGACCGCGAGCAAACACGTTTAGTCAACCCCACTTATCTTGAGTCAACGACCCCCCGCCTTGGTTAATGCCTTATGGTCCAAATAGAGGCGGGTATCGGCCATAGGCCGAAAAGGCAAAAGCACCTCAGTGCTTCAAACGTTGCGGTTGTAATCCCGCCGTGGCGGATTTGAAAACAACCAATCAATCGAAAATCTTATCATCCAACAGAATTTCATTATTAATGCAATTATAGTGCCTATGATGACAGTCTATTTTTCTATCTAAATTGAAAGAGATTCAACTATACAATTATATTTTTAAAATTTAATTATTACTATAAGGAATAGATGGATCAGCAAAGAATGATTGATCTTCATTTATTAAAGTAATAAATTGCGTAAGTTGCTAATTTTTTTCTTGAAATTGAAATTGTATTTTGCTAGAGATGAGCAATTCCCTTTTTGAGCAACGCCTGTCGTATTGGTTCTATGAAAAAGAATTTTTTATAAAATTAATCTTTCCCTTATCTTTCAGATATTGTGAATTGAATGGCTCATAATGCCCCATCAATAAAGGCTTTTCTGGAAAACGGAAGTAGTAAAATTCCGGTTTGTATCAACTACGTCTCGAAGTATTCCCTCCTGATTCGATCTCTGGAAGATCCCATTTTTACCCATTGCTCTGATACCTTTAATCTTATCATTCAAAACAATGGAAAACGTCTGGAACTTGGGCCTTGCCGTATTATCCTCGAATCTTGTGATGATGAATACAGTGGTCGATTGATTTTTCTAGCAGACGTATATGATATGCACAGCCTGTTGTTCGAAGATAAGATCGTAAAGCTGCAATCCGCGTTTGGTGATTTGCCGTTGCTACTGGCTCGAAGAGATTCGATAAAACAGTCGTTTAAGGAGTTTGTCACCCATCTTACGTATGACTTAAATGTGTATAAAAGAATATTTGATGATCTCGATTTCAAATGTCAAGAGGAACCCGAAGAGGTTCGAACCCTTGTTCAGCAAGCGGTGATAGAAACGGAGGGGAAAAAATTTAGGCAATTTTTCCATTCAAAAGTACAGGAATTAGACAGTATTGTTTCTGAATACAGTAGAGAAGAACATCAACTCCACGGTTTCTATTTTAGAAGACAACTCTGGAATTTCATCCTTTGCTGTCCGCTGATGGCAAGGACAAACCTTAAACCAAGGGGCTACGCGGGCGATTCGGAAATGATGCGGATGATATATTTAAACGACTATCGAGGTGATTCAACCTTTTCAAAACTAATTCAAAAATACACAGTCGGAACCCCCGCCGCCCAATCTGTACGAAACAGACGGATGATTATTCATGATACACTCTTGAAGCTTGCGGATAAGAATCATTCTCGGCAAAAGGAAAAAATTCGGATTTTGTCAGTTGCCTGTGGGCCGGCGTCTGAGATAGAGGATATCTTGGTTTCCAAACCGAATTTCGAAAGATATCATTTTACTTTGTTAGACCAAGATCCTATGGCCCTCAAAGAGGCAACCAAATTAGTTGATAAAATCGAAAAAAGCTCAGGCGCTAAAGTGCACATAGATTATGTGGAAGCATCCGTCCGTACGATGCTGAGTGATAAGACAATTATGGGCAATTTAGGTAAATTCCATTTCATATATTCCATGGGGCTTTTTGACTATCTCAACACGCCAGTGGGAAAAGTAGTGATGGAAAGCCTTTACCGCTTGCTCGACCAAGGAGGGGAGCTGATCATTGGCAATTTTCACGTTGCAAACCCTTCTAGAAACTTTATGGAATACTGGGGAGACTGGTATCTAATCCATCGAACCGAAAATGAACTCCGGAATTTATTGCCGGATGCAGATTCAGCTGAGGTCGACATTATTTTTGAAGACACCCGAAGCCAGATGTTTCTTCACGCCAAAAAAAAGGATTAAATTCTGCCCAAATTGAGAGCTAAATCTAACCTCACCGGATTGCCGACCTTTCAAACAGCAACTATAATTATCCTATAGCCGATCAGTATGCTTTGCGATAACCGTTCTCCTAAAATTCCTTCCTAAAATCCCAAAATCGTCAAGTAATTGACGAATCTGCGAGCTGAGATGTCATAAAGAATACCTTCCATTTCAAAGATTCACTGATACAGGTGATATATAATATAATATCAAGCGCTTAAACTAAAAACGGGAATCTCAATTCCCTGTAAATGCTATTGGTGTTGGCATGCAATTTGCTGATTTTAGAATAAACCCAAAACATCATGTTCTAAAACTAATTACGACAGGAAAAGACAATGGATAGATCTATGACTTTGAATCTCAAACCTTATGAGAATGAGATTCATGGGGTCACGGAAAAAAGTAGTCGCTTTTTAAAGTCCCATGGATTTTCAAATGAAACAATACAATCGCAGCTAACTGTGATCGAAGAGCTCATTAAAAATGGTTTATCCTACGGAAAATTTAATCCATCAGCAAAAATGATGGTCAAAATTCAACTTGAAGCTAATGCAATCACCGTTGAAGTCAGCAGCCCTGTTGGTAAATCCGCCTGTAACCGGCTCATAGAGCTGGACAAAATGATTCAATGGATGAGAGGTTATCAAGATCCCTACGAGGCATATCTGAAAAAGCTAAATGAGAATTCTAATAGGTCACCTGATGAAAAATCAAATGGTTTGGGTCTTGTCAAAGCAGCTTATGAAGGCAAAGCAATTCTGGATTTTGTGGTGAACGAAGATAACATTTTAAATGTTTCGGCGGTCAGATACTTGGAGGATTAAGTTCGAACTTGAAAATTTAAATTAAATTCGGCATCGGAAAAATCTAAGATGCAATATGTTAATAACCCAGGTCAATTTCAGTATGCTTCGGCACCGGCCACGGTTCCTTCCGATCTTAAAACATATTTATATCCGAGGTTATGGATCTCGTTATAGATGATTTTGTTTCCATCTCAAGAGGCATGGGTAGATGCTGAATATTCCATCTCTCCCTGACAGGGCAAAACTAAATTGGCTCACGTTATCTTTTGGCAAAGATCTTGAAAATTCCTTTCGTAATTACTATTTTCAAGACTCTTTGCAACACGTGAGAATCGCTTTAGCCGTTGGCTTGTTCTTTTATGGAATATTTGGTGTGTTGGATGCCTGGTTGGTACCGGAAGCAAAGCACAAGCTCTGGTTTATCCGTTACGCCATTATCTTTCCCTACGTATTGTTGGTTTATCTGTTCTCCTTCACCAATCCTTTCAAAAAATATATGCAATTATCCATAGCTTCAGCTTTGCTGATCGCTGGCCTGGGTATTATTGCGATGATATTGATCGCTCCATATCCTGCAAGTTATTCGTACTATGCTGGCTTAATTTTGGTTTTTATTTATGGATATACTTTTTTTAAGCTCAGATTCATTTGGGCCTCACTGACATGCTGGATGATTGTAATTGCTTATGAAATTGCGGCTATTTGGATGAGTCCAACCCCGATTCCAGTTTTGGTTAACAATAATTTTTTCTTTCTCTCAGGCAATATTCTCGGTATGTTTGCATGCTACTCAATCGAATTCTATTATCGTAAAAACTTTATACATGCGCGTTTGCTTGAAGCTGAGAAGAAAAAAGTCGTGGATATAAACCTTGGGTTGGAAAAACGGGTCGAAGAACGTACGGCTCAAATGGTAAAATCCAATGAAGAGCTAAAGCAGGAAATCGGCGAACGCAAACGAGCAGAAAATGCCCTGCGAGAATCAGAAGAAAAGTATCGCCTCTTGGTGGACAATGCAGATACTGCAATTTTTATCGCCCAGGACGAGGTCATCAAATTTCCAAATCCCAAAACGCTCGAATTGATAGGTTATCCGGCGGATGAATTGACCAGGATTCCCTTTGTCAACCTGATTCATCCTGAAGACCGAGGCACAGTCCTTCAAAGGCACCGCAACAGGTTGAAAGGCGAGAACCCACCGAATTCCTATTCTTTTCGAATCATCAATAAAAACGGTGATATATTGTGGATCCAATTAAACACGGTTTTGATTACCTGGGAGGAAAGACCGGCGACACTTAATTTCTTAAGGGATATTACCTCACAGAAAAAACTGGAGGACAAACTCCAACAGGCCCAAAAGATGGAGGCCATTGGCACCCTTGCGGGAGGGGTGGCACACGATCTGAATAATATTTTGTCCGGTCTTGTCAGCTATCCGGAGCTCATACTGCTCGATCTTCCAATAGATAGCCCCTTGAGAAAACCCGTCACAACGATTCAGGAGTCCGGTCAAAAAGCTGCAGCCATCGTCCAGGACCTCTTAACTTTAGCAAGAAGAGGGGTTGCTGTTACCAAGGTTGTGAATCTAAATCAGGTCATCTTGCAATATTTGGCGAGTCCCGAATATCAAAAGCTATTATCATTCCACTCCGGCATAAAGGTGGAACTCAATCTGGAACCAAATTTGTTTAACATATCAGGTTCTCCTGTCCATCTTTCCAAAACCATTATGAATCTGGTATCGAACTCGGCTGAAGCGATGCCGGATGGCGGCAGAATCATTATATCGACGGATAATTATTATGTCGACACACCCATCAACGCTTATGAATCCATCGAAGAAGGTGATTATGTGACCGTCAAAATTTCTGATACGGGTACAGGAATCCCTTGCGTTGAGATCGATAAAATATTTGAACCATTTTATACGAAAAAAATTATGGGCAGAAGCGGAACCGGATTGGGAATGGCAGTTGTATGGGGGACCGTAAAAGACCATAATGGATTCATTGATGTTCAGAGCACTGTGGGTAAAGGAACCATATTCACGCTATATTTTCCCATTACAAGAGAAAAGCTGGATACAAATGAATATTCATTAAAAATAGAAGATTATAAGGGTAATGGGGAGTCGATATTGGTAGTCGATGATATTCAGGAACAAAGAGAGATAGCTTCCGGCATGCTTGAAAAAATGGGCTACAATGTGAGCCTGGCTGCAAGCGGTGAAGAAGCCGTTACTTATATGAAACAAAAAAGAGCAGATCTGTTGGTTCTAGATATGATTATGAAACCCGGCATTGACGGGCTTGAAACATATCAGAGAATTCTCCAAATGCATCCCGGCCAAAAGGCAGTGATTGCCAGTGGATATTCAGAAACGAATCGGGTCAAACAAGCCCAAAAAATAGGCGCAAGGGCCTATATAAGAAAGCCCTATTCACTTGAAAAAATAGGAACGGCCATCAAAGATGCGCTACATCACTGATCCCCCCGGAGTTTCTACAACAAATTAGAAATATGGGCAATTTTAACAGACTGCGTAGTGTCTCAATCATGGAAAATGGAATAATGGAACGATGGAATAATGGTTATTAATAGGATATTATCTAATTTTTATCCTAACGTCAGGACGGCCATTGCCATCAACCCCCCGGCCAAAATTCTCTAAGAGCCAGAGGCCAAAACCCATTATAGCGATAAAGCTTCGCCGTAGGCCCAATATTCCAGTATTCCATCATTCCATTATTCCAATTGGGCGAAGCCCCGTACTTGTGAAATGATGAAAGAAGCCGCATATTGAAATAGAAAACCCGGAATCAGTGACTGATCCCGGGTTAAAAAGATTCGGCGGTGTCCTACTCTCCCACATAGTTGCCCATGCAGTACCATCGGCGCTGAAGAGCTTAACTTCCGTGTTCGGGATGGAAACGGGTGTTGCCTCTTCGCTATAACCGCCGAAAAAGTATATTTTGTGTTTGGTGTTTTGTGTTTGATGTTTAACGAAACACGAGCAAAAGCGCTAAAGTCGATCATGTAAATTATTTTGTGGCCAAGCCTCACGACCTATTAGTACCGGTAAGCTAAATGCGTTGCCGCACTTACACATCCGGCCTATCAACCTTGTAGTCTTCAAGGGGTCTTCAGTTCCACTGGTTTCCCAGCGGAAGGGATATCTAATCTTGGGGTAGGCTTCCC
>Ga0209536_100013679_pt1 | contig 11690 bp, 9 predicted proteins | sample DeeMarSeWOR28_12_FD_187461 | JGI IMG/M metagenome (GOLD analysis project Ga0209536, IMG submission 187461) | Marine sediment microbial communities from White Oak River estuary, North Carolina - WOR-2-8_12 (SPAdes) (version 2) | ecosystem: Environmental > Aquatic > Marine > Intertidal zone >... | reverse complement strand
CTATCCATGACTTCGAGCTGGCTCTTACGGGCGAGACAAGTGAAAATGTCCCGGACGCCCTTGGCGCAGGTACCTTTGGAATGGCTTACGAGTTTGCCTATATCAACCGCGCCGTTTCTGCAGGCAATGATCAGAAGCTTGGCTATGGCGAATCACTCGGCAAAATGATCTGCGACGCCGGATTCCGTGAGCAGGTTCTCGCCTCGACTGCCGGAGGTGACTCGCCACTAGACTTCCTTCATACCGAGGTCAGCGTCATCGCCACCTGCTATGAGAAGGGTATTCCCTTTACCGTCCACGTCGGGATAGGAACGGACGTGACCGACCAGCATCCGTCCTTTGACGGCCGGGCCAAAGGCGGCTGCTCCGGCCGAGATTTCCTGATCTACACCAGCGAGGTAGCCAAACTAACAGGCGGTGGCGTGGTTTTGAACATCGGCAGCGCCGTGACGGGGCCGGAGATTTTGCTCAAAGCCGTCTCGATGGCCGCGAATACGGGCAGCGCCCCGCAGAACATCGTCACTGCCGATTTTGACCTGCGTCGGCACAGCCCTGCCAAGATGAGTGATGAATCCTCCGACGCGTATTACTTCCGCGACCAGAAGAGCATAGTGACTCGAATCCCTCAAGCCTTTGCCGGGAAAGGTTACTACGTACAGGGCAATCAAAAACAGACATTTGCATTGCTGTACAAGAAGATCCTAGAGGAATCCTGAATAGCTTCTTTCAGCCGGCAAACCGGTCCCATAAGCGGCGAGGAATGCGCAAAATGTTCCCGTACGCCCCATAAGAAAGCACGCAAACCTCGTAGTATCGGTCCATCCGATCGAAGCAAAAGTTTTTGGCAGTCATGCCGTTGTTTAACGGTTTCTTGACCCGATTTGGCACGATATATCCATCGGCGTGGTCTCATTTGCACAGAAAATCCACCCCCAGCAGTGGGAAGACCGCAAAACAAAATGGATAATTTTAGAAGATTACACAAGCAAGAAAATGTCGTGTCTCGCGATCGCAGTTCCGTAGCTGGCTCCGTCATTGCGCGAAGTCACGTCCTATTCATGCCAATCATAGCGGCGGTGCTTGCTGTAGCTTACTGGCAAATCCGGCTCTCATATGTGTACGTTAGAACTACTGAAATTCAGCTCGAGCAGTTGACCAGATTAGAGGGGACTATGGCGCACCATGACGAGGTGCTCGCCATGTCGGCAACCATGGCCGCCGTGACCGAAGAGCCGGAGAAGTCAAATCGGCACGAGGAATTGGGGCTGCGAGTAGAGGCCACTATCGAGGGAATCTCGCGTATATTCAAAGAGGACACTGTCGATGCAGTGAACGCAGCGAGAGCCTTGCGCGGCTTCGTCGATGACAAGCTTGATGCCATGGAACATGAAGCTCTTTCTCTGGCACATCAGGGAGAGCATGACGACGCCGTAGCGATCCTCCAAAGCCCTGAGTATCAAAAGCGAAGACAGGAATACCAGGAAGGCATGAAGACCTTCGTCGACAATGTGCGCGGCGTTTTGGAGGATCGACTTAACAGCCGATGGGAGCGTATTCGCATTGTCTCGACAGCAGTCGGTATTGCTCTGCCAGTGCTTATTTTGGCATGGTTCCTTGTCTATGCGAGACAGAAATATCGTCGCGAGCGTGCGGCAACAGAGAGAAAGCTCGATGTCTTTGCAAAAGAATGGCAGAAGACTTTCAACGCCATCTCCGACGGAGTCTGTATAGTCGACAAGAATGGAGGAAAAGTACTTCAGTGCAATATAGCCATGACGAGGTTCCTGAAGCAGCCGTACAAACAGATTATTGGCCGAAGCTGTTGCGAGATGATCCATGGTTCCCCCGAACCGGCACCGAGGTGCCCACTCGAACGCATGTGCAAAACCAACCGAAGTGAGACGACGGATTTTCAAATAGGCGAGAAATGGTTGAGAATCAGAGTAGATCCTCTGAGGAACAATGACGGGGAAGTCGTCGGGGCTGTTCACATCACATCAGACATCACAGAACAAAGGAAGGCGAACCGGGCGTTACTGGAGAGCGGAAACAAATTCAGGCTGGCGTTTGCAAACGCGCAGGACGCCATTTTGTGGGTGGACGTAGAGAGTGGTGTCGTCACAAAGTGCAACAAGGCTACCGAGGACCTCTTTGGCAGAAGGAAAAAGGACATCATAGGTCATCATCATACTGCGCTCAGTCCGGTGGGCAAGGCGGAGAATTTTCACAGTCTATTGAATGGATCGGGAAAGAACCTGGACAGCAACGTCGAGGCGGAAATCTTGACGAAAGAAGGACTAGCCAAAACGGTGACTATCTCCATCTCTGCCATGCAGGTGGATGGAAAAGAAATCTTACAGGGAATAATACGCGACATTACTGCGAGCAAAAGGGCGAGTGAAGAAATCAACAGTCTCGCCAAATTCCCAAGCGAAGATCCTAATCCCGTCCTCAGAATATCAGAAGACGGCAAGATTATGTATGCTAATGATGCCAGTTCACCTGTGCTCAGGACATGGAGAGTCCAGGAAGGGCAGCTTCTGCCCGAGCTCTGGTGCAAAAGAGTAGAGGATATTGCCGGCTCGAGCAGCAGCGAGACATATGAGCTGGAATGCGATGATGGCCGGACGTTCTTCCTAACCCTGCAGCCCATAGTTGGTTCAGGTTATGTAAACGCCTATGGGCTTGATATTACCAAGCGCAAGAAGACTGAAAGTGAAAAGATTGAACTTGAACTCCAACTCAGCCAGCAACAGAAGATGGAAGCCATAGGCACATTGGCCGGTGGTATTGCGCACGATTTCAACAATATTCTGGCTGCCATGCAAGGTTACCTGGAGTTGTCACTTGATGATGTTTCGGATGAGGTTGCCTTGCGGGATCATCTTGAGAAGATACTGTCGTGTGTCAATCGCGCGACAAAGCTGGTGCGGCAAATCCTGACTTTCAGCCGAAAGAACGAGCAGGAACAGGAAAGAGAGCCGGTTCAGATCAGTTCTATTGTCAGGGAAGTTCATGGAATGCTTCGATCGTCGCTGCCCACAACAATCAAGTTCAACCGGAAGATCCAGGCGGAGGCCAGCATTGTTATGGCCAATCCAACTCAGCTTCATCAGGTGCTGGTGAATCTTTGTACAAACGCATCGCGCGCGATGCAAAACGCTGGCGGAGTTTTGGAGGTTATGCTGAAGGATGTCGATCTCAAGTCGGAGACCAGAGTCGGAGATGAGCTTCTGAAACCCGGCTCCTATGTGAAGATCGCTGTGGCTGACACCGGCTGCGGCATGGATAAGGAAGTTCTGGAAAGGATTTTTGAGCCGTTCTTCACCACAAGAAATGTAGATGAGGGAACCGGACTTGGCTTGTCCGTAGTTCACGGAATCATTAAGAGCCACGACGGGGCGATTGCCGTAAGCAGTACGCCGGGCGAAGGCACAACATTTGAAATATTCCTCCCCAAGATTGGCAGCGTGGAGATTCAAGAGCCTGAACCATCGGGGCAGCATGCCAAGGAGAAGGAGGTAATACTCCTGGTAGACGACGAAGAAGTGATGGTCGATGTCACAAAACAGATACTTGATCGACTTGGATATGAGGTCATTGCCAAGACCAACAGCGTCGATGCCCTGGAGGCATTTCAGGATGAACCCGGCAAGTTTGATCTCGTTATCACCGATCAGGTTATGCCGAACATGACCGGCACGCAGTTGGCCGAAAAGCTAATCTCGATCAGGCCCGATATTCTGATAATCCTGTGCTCCGGCTTTCCTGAAAACGTCACTCCTGAGCAGCTCGAAAGCATAGGAGTAAAAGAGTTCATCCTGAAACCCATCACGAGGCAGGAGATAGCGAAGATCATCCGGAGAGTATTGGACAAAAGCGCCGCAACGGCATGAATCCAGATGATCGCCTATCCCGCAACTTGAACAGGTTTGCATCTTAATCGGAAACATCAGAAGCAGAGATTGAGTTCCATTCTCCAAATTCAAAGCGGGTGTGATTACTCGGCAACGGAGTCTTCCAGAATCTCATCTGCCTCTGACGATGCTTCCTTCGGCGGGAATTTGGCGTTCACCGGTAGAAAGACTGTAAAAGTTGTTCCCTGGTCTATCTCGCTTTCGACTTCCACTCTCCCGCCGTGCATCATCACGATTCTGTGGACAATGGCAAGACCCAGGCCCGTTCCCTGGATTTCTTTTCCGGGTCGGTTCACACGATAGAAACGTTCGAATATCTTCGGAAGCGCTTCTTTGGGTATTCCCATGCCCGTGTCCCTTATACAGATTGCCAATTCGCCTTCCTGATGCGTGACGTCAACTGACACGCGACCTTTTGGGGGGGTGAATTTTATGGCGTTACCGACAAGATTCGTCAAGACCTGAATAATGTTGCCGCGGTCAAATCTGGACTTGGGCAGTCCCTCAGCGCAGGTAAACGACAGTACGACCTGGTCCTTTTTTGCGCAGAGAGCCATCGTTTCGTGAACATCGGAGAGCACTTGCTCGATATCATGAACTTGTATATCCAGTCTTGCGTTGTTTGATCTGAACTTCTGGAAATCCAGAACGTTGTTGATGAGGGCACCGAGCCTGTCAGTATTCCTCTCTGCAATTTCGAGGAATTTCTTCTGTCCTTCGTTGACTGGACCGGTGACTTCATCCAGGACGATAGCAACACCTTCTTTGATAGCGGCCAGAGGTGTTCGTAGTTCATGTGTGATCGTGGATATGAACTGTGATTTCAGCTCCATCGTCTCTTTGAGTTTCTCCTCTGTCTTTTTGCGCTCGGTAATATCGCTTATGACGCCTATCGAACCGACAGTCTTTCCCTCAGAATTCTTTAGAACACTCAGCGATACGTCGACATCGATGATGACGCCGTCCTTTCTGATCATACTCGTTTCAAGATGTCGCCGAACGCCTTTTTGTCTGACATCACAAGCCCGGATTCTCTTCCACTCCTCGGCCGGATAAAGCGATTCCGTGGGTCTCAGGTATAGGTCCTTCTTTTCCATGCCAAGAAGGCCCTCCGTGAATCTGTTCCACGAAATAAGCCGCTCCTGATCATCCGCCACTGTGATACCGACAGCCGAGCTTTCAAAAATCATGCGGTACTTGTCCTCGGCCAGTTGGCGTTCCTCCTCCGCCTGCTTACGTTCGGTGATGTCATCTACTGCAAGAAGCACGCATTTACGACCGTCTATCATTACCGGCTCGGCGCTCAGACGCAACCAGAGAGCAGTGTCCTGGCCGTAAATCTTAAGTGTTGGACATATCTCAACATCGTGAACGGGACGACCAAAATCTCGAACAATTTCGATAGTCTGTCTGAGCAGACATACCGAGCGAAGACGGCATTTTCCGCACCCTTTCCTGCCGGAAGTATTGCCGGCACACCCTAGAGCATCGCCGATTTGCCTATCGATAATCTGTAGATACTCTCTGTGAAGCATGCGCGTGACAGGACGGTTGACACGAGTGACAACCATCTTCTCATCGACCAACAGCATGCCGACAGGCGCAGCGTCGAACATTGCCTCCAGATTCTTCTGTCTTCTCTCGAGCGCCTCTTTCAGCCTTCTGCTATTGACGGCGTTTTCGACGGCTTTTGGAACGGCTTCTAGATGATTTCGATCGATGTCCTTCGCAATATAGTCGTAGGCGCCGGCTTTCCAGGTTTCGACAGCCACATGTTCGTCGGCGGCCGCGGTGGTAAGTATGACGGGGATGTCCTTCACCAAATTCAGGATGTCCAGTGCAGTGCCGTCTCCAAGCGAGTAATCAGAGATTATTACGTCAAATTGACATGATTCCAATAGGCTCTTCGCTTCTGAAACTGAGCCGGCTATCATGTAATCGTATGGGAGTTTCTCCTTCTTCACAAAACGCTCGAAAGCCATCTGATCGAGTTTATCGTCTTCAATCAGCAGGAGGCGGTATTTCATCTGTGCGGCGATCTCAGCACCCATACTCATTGTCCTGATTGGATTTCCGGCTTTTCAGCACATTCATGATTTGTTCAGTTGATCCTCTGCAAGCGAATCGTCTATTCACGACGTCCGCGACAGCAAGGCAGGAAGTTGAAGCTATGTGTTGAGCTTCGCAATGCGACGTGGTCGTTGTCGCGGGTCTGTCATCCGGTCCCGTATTGTTCCCCGTGCGATTAAGAGACCGATACATGCCATGCAGCCGTTCCATAAATAGATGCCTATCCCAACCACTCTGATTTTGCCAACACCTTTTCGTGTTGACTCTGGAGATCATAGTGATCCACTGCCTGTCGTACGACCTGCTTAAGGTCTTCTTCAAGGGTCACTGTTTTGCAGACAAACTTGAAGATTTTTTCCCGGTGGATGGCCCTCCTAAGCTCATCGGTAGGCGCGTATCCGGAGTGCATGATACTGACGATGTCGGGATACTCTCGCTTGACAATCCTGATAAGTTCGGCTCCTGACATCTCACACATACACATGTCGGTTACCAACACGTGCACTTCCTCTCGGCGGAGGATCTCCAGCGCTTCCTCGCCGCTCCCGGCAAAGTGCTTGTCGAATTGCTCATCCTGGAAGCCACGTTCGAGAGATCGCAGCATGATTGCGTCATCATCTACAAATAACACGGCTCTCATTGCCATCGTTTGCTACCTCACATTGATCGTGAAGAAAGGATCGAATATGGGCCGCAGGTTATCGGGCTCTCTGCCGGACCGTTACCAGACGCTTCATAGACGACCTCAACGGCGGTCGTACCGCATCTATTCCCTACGGCATCGGCTTTATTCAACGACTCCGATGCTTCCGCAGTGTCAATTTCCTCGACCAGTTCGCCACACATCTGAAGCAAATTCTTGGTTTTCGTCACATAGCTCTTCAGTGAACTGAAATCATAGCCCACAGAGCCAATTGGGGTGTTCAATTCGTGTGCAACACCGGCTGCAAGCTGCCCGATGGATATCATCTTTGCATTTTGCACCCGCTGAGACTGAATTTCCCTCAATTCTCGGTTTCCCGCCTCAGTAGCATCCGTCCGTTTGGGGGCCAGATATTGTCTTCGCCAAGATGCCGAGGGAATATTGCGAAAGTGCCGAAAACACTGCTGTAGATCAGCGTTATTTCGGCCTTTCTCCCTACGTAGAAATACGTACTTATATTCATATGGGCACTGAAGCCCTGATTCTTGTTCGTGGATGTGGGCAAAGGACGCCAAGTGCTGCCGGAGGAGCAAACCGCAGTCGCCAGAAAACGTTTGTTCGCACAACTCCCAGGAAAGAAGGAAATTGGGAGAGCCCCTCATCTCCTGTTGTTTCTCTTCAAGTCGGCACAGGGCATTGCCGATACTCGTTGCGGATAAGGTCTATCATTCAAAAGGGACACAATCAGCATGGAACAAAGAGATCGCCTCATTTCATTTCTTGCTGATGAGAGCATTCTCGACCAAGAGACTCTCGAGTCTGTTGTCAGCCAGCACGAAGAGACCGGGCAGAGCATCATTGCCATCGTCAAGGAGGGCAACCTCCTCGATGAGGAACAATTGACCAGGGCCATTGCCCGCACGAGCGGAATCGAATACGTAAATCTGGCGCCTGAAACGATGGATCCTATGGTGGCCCACCTGGTGCCCTACAAGATGGCCAGCCGGCACAATTTGATACCAATCAAGAGAGAAGACAACAGACTGCACGTTGCAATGAGTTCGCCTTTGAATCTGTCTGTCCGGGATCAAATCGAACTAAAGACCGGATACAAGGTCGTTCCGGTTGCCGCCACACCCACAGCCATTAGACTCGCAATACATTACCATTTTGACGTAACAAATGTGACAAAACAGGCCATAGTCTCGATGCGGATGAAAGAAGGGCCTGACAAAGGTGCCCAACAAGCAATGGCCGAGCACGCCTCTGCAAGGTTCAGTGACTCTCCAGTTGCCAAGCTCGTTTCTTCCATAATAGACGGTGCCATCGACGCCGGTGCAAGTGACGTACACCTCGAGCCACAGGGATCTGACGTCAGAACAAGATACCGTGTAGACGGAACATTGCGTCCCGCGATCAACGTGCCCTTGTCGGTTCAGCAGGAAATGGTCTCGCACATTAAGATCATGGCGAACATGGACATTTCCGAGCGAAGGATTCCTCAAGACGGGCATCTGACTGTGCAGCGCGACGGTCAGGATTATGACCTGCGAGTCTCATCGCTCCCGGCAATACAGGGAGAGAAGATAGTAATCAGAGTCCTCAACAAGGGTACAAATAGATGGTCGATTGACCAGATCGTCACGTCCCCCGAGGCTAGTCAGGAATTTAGATCGATCGTGGCAAATCCTTACGGCATGCTCCTGTTGACCGGTCCGACAGGATGCGGGAAAACCACAACTCTCTACTCTTTGCTTCAGCTACTGAACACCCCGGAACGAAACGTCGTCACAGTAGAGGATCCGGTTGAGTATCATCTTGAGGGCATTACCCAGGTCCAGGTCAGCCCGGTCGCGGGCAGGACCTTCGCCTCGGCTCTGCGGAGCATACTCCGACAGGATCCGGACATAATTCTGATTGGTGAGATTCGTGACGCGGAAACCGCTGAAATAGCAGTGAGCGCAGCTCAGACGGGGCACCTGGTCCTGAGTACGCTGCATACAAATGATGCCGCCGGCGCGATCTCGCGTTTGATCAACCTTGGGGTACCTCCATTTCTGGTCGCCTCTGCCCTTCTGGCGACTGTGGCCCAAAGGCTTATGAGGATGTCGTGCCTGAACTGCAAACAGCCCTATGAGCCCTCCGAGCTGGAACTGAAGTGTCTCTTCGGCGAATCCGGCCCTGACAAGAGGATATGGTTATATCGTGGATCCGGGTGTGAGATTTGTGGTAATACCGGGTATCACAGACGAAAAAGCGTTCATGAGATACTAAATATCTCGGCGGAAATAAGGCGGCTGATAGCCAACGGAGGCGACGATCAGTCTATTGAGCAGCAGGCCATCAAGGAAGGTATGAAAACGCTTTTTCAAAACGCAGTCGATGAGGTCCTGGATGGTGTCTCGACGGTGGATGAACTAACACGGATCATAGATGTCGAGGCGAACTGATGGTGACATACGACTACACAGCAACCGATGGCGATGGCAACACAGTCGTCGGCGCTTACGACGATGTTGGCAGTGTTGGACTGCTTCGTCAGGAACTGAACAAGACGGGCTACTCCCTCGTGAAGGCGCGCCGACGGAAGAGCAAAAAGCAAAAGAGCAGGAAGGTCAAGCACGCAGAGGTTGTCACCTTCATCTATAAGTTTTCAGAAATGTACTCAGCAGGCCTGTCAATTACCAGATCTCTCGAAGTGCTGGAAGAGCAATCAGATAATCCCGCCTTCGCACGAATAATTGGCGACATAAGAGGTGACATCGAAAACGGTTATAGCCTGGAAAGGTCGTTTGGAAAGTATAATCACGTATTCTCGGATTTCTTTTCCGGCATGCTTGAGGCCGGTGAGTCCGGAGGGACACTTTCAGAGACCCTTGAGATGAGCGCCGCCCATCTTGAAAAACGGATGGACATGAAGCGGAAAATAAGAGCTGCTTTCACTTACCCGATCGTGGTCGGCGGCGTCTGTTTCGTGGTTGTGGGCTGTCTTCTTGCTTTTGTCGTGCCTATCTTCTCAAAACTATACAAACAGTTGCACGTCCCGCTACCCGGTCCCACGCAGACTCTCGTGATTCTGAGTGTTCTCCTCAGGAGCTATTGGTGGGTGATACTCCTTGTTGTGGCCGCGTCAACTTTGCTGCTATGGCGGCTGTTAAAAAATCCCGCGGTCAGGGCAAAGTGGGACGAGTTCAAGCTGAACATGCCAGTTCTGGGTAAAGTCAACCGCATGATTGTCGCTTCTCATTTTACGCGGACCTTCGGAATGTTGATTTCTGTGGGAATCTCGCCAATCAGGGCTCTGGAAGTGGCGGCAACAGTTGCCCACAATCATAAAATGACCGCAATTGCCGGAGAGTTGCAGGTAGTTATCGAAAAAGGCAGTAGTATCGGATCGGCTCTGCAGCGTCATGATATCTTTCCTTCAATGATAGTACAGTTGGCTATTTCGGGTGAAGAAGTGGGACAAGCATCCCAGATGTTGAACAAGGGCGCCGATTTTCTAGACAAGGACATCGACAGGACACTGAACGCCCTGGTTGTGAAACTGGAGCCGGCTTTGACTGTCACAATGGGGTGTGTTGTCGGATTCATTCTCATGTCAGTATATCTCCCGATGTTCGATTACATGCAGCATTTGAAATAACAACAGTAGCACGCTGAACCAAACTCAGTCGTCCCATAACGGACAAAAGATTCCTCACCAAGGCAAGTAGTGTGCTTTGGTGCCCCGACACTCGTTCTGTCAGGCATGAAGCTCCAGGACAAGCCCATGTAAGATCACGTCTCATAAGTGTCGCCCTGTACGTCCGGGCTCAACTGAGAAATCGGGGAATTAGACAAGATCTGGCAGTTTAGGGGGTAGGAACGCATATTTCGGCGGTAGCGCTAAAGTACACGAGGCCCCATGCCGACATAATGGGACCAGGGCGTGAGGGGCACACAGTGTGACAGCCCGTTTGAGTCTGCACTTGGGAAAGGGTAAGAACATGAGGGAAAGAGCAAAGGCATTTACACTGGTTGAGTTAATGATCGTTGTTCTGATTCTCGGAGCACTGGCGGCTATCGCCGTTCCAAGAATCATGGGAGGATCGGCTGCGGCCAAGGCTAGGGGCTGCGAGACAAATATCGACACGCTGAACACCCAGATCGAATTGTACTACGCCAACAATAGTGCGTATCCGGCCGACCTACCCACAATCACCGGGGATGTGAACTATTTCCCCGATGGCGCTCCGACCTGTCCGGTAACCGGCGGAGCATACGCCGCCATCCTCGTCAACAACAGGGTCGACACCACAGGCCACGCTCACTAAGCATTGGTGAATTCAAGGGAAATGCCTCCGGGGCTCTCCGGCCTCGATGGATTGCTCCGGAGACAATCACCGTGCGCATCTTTGGGCTCTATCGGATAGAGAGCCGTGGGCAGGCTCCTCGGAGACAGGCGGACGAGGGTGATCCGAGACAAAGCTTGCAGCGGCCATTCCTGTTGCGCACTAAGAGGAGAGCCATCATGGTACAGGTTCTGCCGGCTATTTTCATGGCGTCGGCCGCAGGGGCTCATCCGGCCGGAACCACAGGGTTATTCAACTTTTTCTCTGCCTCCGGGTGGTTTCTGGAAGCCTTCGCTGCCGCTTCGTTGACCGTATCGGTTATGCTTTTCTTCTGGGTGTCGGCCCGCTACCACCGTACAGAGCGGGATCTTCACCAAAGGCTGAACGCTTTAGCGGTCACCAATGCTGAGCTAAGGCAGGAAAACGATCAGTTGATACTGGCCCTCGAACAATTACGGCAGACAGGTGCCGGACTACCCCGCAGCCCACAAAAGGCCCTGAGGGTATCAAGGGCGCAATGAACACGCGGCAAGAGGGCACGTTCGTTGTTTGAAGCCAATCATATCGACAGAGACAGTTCCAGACGGCAGGCGGTTGCCCGGTTTCCTTCTATCCGGTCAGCGTCAATCTGGCCAGAGAATCGCGGGGCGTTCAGCCTGGTTGAGTTGATGGTGATAGTGGTAATCCTTGCCGTATTTGCGGCCGTTGCCGTACCGAGACTGGATT
>Ga0209536_100013678_pt1 | contig 11690 bp, 11 predicted proteins | sample DeeMarSeWOR28_12_FD_187461 | JGI IMG/M metagenome (GOLD analysis project Ga0209536, IMG submission 187461) | Marine sediment microbial communities from White Oak River estuary, North Carolina - WOR-2-8_12 (SPAdes) (version 2) | ecosystem: Environmental > Aquatic > Marine > Intertidal zone >... | reverse complement strand
CAAATTGCGCCAGATGCAAGTGGCTGCAGGATTAAATTGATGGACATTGCCGCTGAGGGTATCTACGATCACGTGCTCCGCATTGATTTCCTTTTCAATCAGTGACTTAGAGCGCTTACGGTAACGCTTTTCCATGGCGGACCCTTGCTAAAGATTTGCGGCAATCAGGTTATGTAAAAATAATCCCAGCTGCAATACAAATACCCGCCGACACCGGCGCGTATTTTTACCCTGACCCCTCAGATCTTTTGCCTGCATAATGGCCGCCCGCATCGCCGCCGTCGACCAAATCCTTGAACACTGCCACCTCGCAGGCCAAATTCGCCGATCTCAAGCTCAGTCCCGACTTGCTGCGTAACCTGGAGTCACTGGGTTATGCGGCGATGACGCCCATCCAGGCACAAAGCCTGCCGCTGATCCTCGCAGGCAAGGATGTCATCGGTCAGGCTAAAACCGGTTCGGGCAAGACCGCGGCTTTCGGGCTTGGCTTGCTGGCCGGTCTGCAAGGGAAAAGGTTCAGCGTGCAGGGGTTGGTGTTGTGCCCGACGCGTGAACTGGCCGACCAGGTGGCTAACGCGCTGCGTGAGCTGGCGCGCACAGTCCCTAACATTAAAGTGTTAACCCTGACCGGCGGCACGCCTTTCGGTCCGCAAGCGGCATCGCTAGACCACGGCGCGCACATCGTGGTCGGCACGCCCGGTCGCGTTGATGATCATCTGCGCAAGGGCACTTTGCGGCTCGATGCGCTCACGACGCTCGTGCTCGATGAAGCCGACCGAATGCTGGAGATGGGCTTTCAGAAAGAACTGGATGCCATCGTGGCCGCAGCCCCCACCGAGCGGCAGACCCTTTTGTTCAGTGCGACCTTTGCCGATGAAATTCAGGCCGTGGCCGCACGTATCATGCGCGATCCGCAACGGGTGACTGCGGCCGAGACCCACGATGCCGCCACGATCGAACAGCACTTTTACCTAGCCAACAGTGAGGCCGAGCGGCTCACGGCATTGCGCCTGCTATTGCTTGAGCACCGGCCGCAGGCGACGCTGGTGTTTTGCAACACCAAGGATGAAACCCGCGAGCTTGCGGCGGCGCTCCGCGAGCATGGCTTCAGTGCGCTAGCGATTCACGGCGATCTCGAGCAAGCAGACCGCGACCGCACGCTGCTGCGTTTTGCGAATAACAGCGTGGCGGTGCTGGTGGCGACCGATGTGGCCGCACGCGGACTCGACATCGCTGAGCTGGATGCGGTGGTCAACTATCAGCTGGCGGGCGAGGCCGAGGTGCACGTGCACCGCATCGGCCGCACCGGTCGCGCCGGCAGTACCGGCATGGCATTCAGCCTGTATGGTGAGCATGAGCGGTACAAGGTCGATCGATTGGAGCGAGCCCTGGGGATCAGCATCGCAGCCGAAGAACTGCCGCCGGCATCGCTGCTGGCAAAGACACCGGCTAAACCGGCGATGGCGACGCTGCAGATCGACGGCGGCAAGAAACAAAAACTTCGCCCCGGCGACATCCTGGGTGCCTTGACCGGCGAGCACGGTATCGCGGCGCACCAGGTTGGCAAGATCAATATTTTCGACAATCAATCCTATGTCGCAGTGGATATCAATGCGGTCAGCGCAGCGCTTAAAAAACTCGGCCAGGGCAAGCTGAAAGGTCGTTCTTTTCGGGCGCGGCGCGTTGAAGGGCAGCCGGAGAATAGTCGGCGGCTGGCGCGGCGGCGAGGGCGCTAGGCTCGCCGAGGTCAGGTATTTACTTGTCGCGAAGACCCTGGCTAATAGTCCAGCTAATACTCTGGCGAATCAGGCTCAAAATTACCTGGCTACGGCCAGTACTCAGCAGTCGCGTGGTTCCGTGCGCTATGCCAATAAAAAAGCTGCCCGATCGGCATTCGATATGAAGTGCCCGCGCCATATGGAAGCTTAATTTTTTGCCCGCTTTTTAGGTTCACTCCATTCGTTCAGCCAGTCTTCGAACTCAGCTGATTTGAGGAACGGCCAGAGGGCTTTGACCAGCTGTTTCTCCATGATCGGGCGGAGGTCCTTTTCCGTTCCCGTACCCTGCAGGATGTCGTTCAAAGTCTGCTCGCGCACTCGCACCAGGCTTGCCTTAACCGACTTCTGCACGACCTGGTCCAATTTATTCCAGCTGGCGATGCTTTGTAAGAGTGCGGCCAGTTGCCCGGCAAGTTCTTTGGGATCCACCTGGTCAAGCTGGCCGATAAGCTCTTTAATGGGTCGGTCGAGCAATACCCTCAGGACGTGCCCACGCCAATCAGCCAGTTCGGCGGCGAAGTTTTCGTCTGCCACCCGCTCGGCCGTCGAGCGCAAGGCCGGGGACAGATTTTCCTCGACAGCTCCGTTGATATGCATTTCCACGGTCATTCCGTCGCTCGTGACGGTGCGCGCAGCAAAGCCGCGGAATGCGATCGCCAACTGCGTGACCAGATTGCCGCCGGGAACCACTGCCGCCACCCGCTCGGAAAAATTAATCACCGAAAGCTGAATGACCTGCCGAAGCAGCGCGCGGGTGGCGCTGTGATCCAGAAGTTGAGCGACCAGTTCTTCGTTCAGCTTGACGGGGGTTGCGGCAAGGCCGCGGATGACGTCGACCGTATGTTCCGAAAGCCTGCCGTCGAATTTTGACCGCTGCAGCTCCGCGATCGACGCGTGTATTTGCTTTTCCAGCAGTTCTTCATTGCGAGGTTCCGCGGCGACGCTGCGTATGCCGAGGGCAATAGCTTTGGATAATTCGTTGGTGTTGAACAGTTCGTGGATCGGTCGCTGCAGTATGTGCTCCATTCCTATATGAACGAGTTCTGTCAGCGGCGTACGCGACTTGCGGAGGTTTACCAGCAGAGGATGCTTTTTGGTGGTCATCTAAAATTTACGGCAATAACCGGCATCCACGGTATCCTTAATAGCGGGCAGCGTGTATCCGTATTTTCAGCAGGGCTAATAAGCTAACACCAGCGCCGGAAAATTTATATTATTAAGCTTGAGAATTAGCCAGACTTCTTGGCAAGTACAATCGAGTTAAAGAAGTGGCTATAGCAGTAACTTATGTATTTCAGGGGTTAGAGATATGAGCAACCGCAAATTGGGCAAAGTGTATGCAGGCGCCTTCATCGTAGCAGGGGCTATTGGCCTTGCGGGTTGCGAAGGTGCCAGTGATCGCGCAGTAAGTTACGCAGAAGACGTGCAACCTATCCTTGCTGAGCATTGTCTCGAATGTCATCGGCCGGGTGCCGAGGGCTACGCCAAGAGCGGTTTCGGCGTCGAATCGTACGCGGCAACCATGAAAGGGACCAACTTTGGCCCGGTCGTCATCGGCGGTGATTCGATTGGCAGCACCCTGGTCGTGCTGATAGAAGGTCGCGCGCATTCCTCGATTCAGATGCCTCATGGGCAACAACGGATGCCGGAGGAGCAGATCGAGACTGTTAAGCGCTGGGTCGATCAGGGCGCGATGGACAACTGACGTTTTCAGCCGGGTCAGATGCGAAGTCCGGTCTGATACCCCTGGCGAGTAGCGGCCAGCACCGATCGCGGTGCGTAACAATCACCAATCACGTGAGTTTCGTGGCCGGCCATCGTCAGGATGTGTTGCAGTTTGTCGTTCGGAACGCGCGAGGTCGAGTAGGTGATGGCAATCACATCATTCAGCTCGCTGGTATCGCCATTGTACACGTTGGTCAGTAACAGACGGGCTTCGTCCAGTTCATCGACGCCGGCGGGCTCGACATTGGTCACCATTTCGATGCGCCGGTCAAACAGCTGTTGATAGATTAACTGTCTGTTGAGTAACAAAACGTCCGTGGCAAGGCGTTCGCGTGGCGTGACGATCGTCACCTTGCTGAAGTGATCGGCCAGTCGCAACGCAGCCGCGTAAGTCATTTCCGTGTGATCCTGATCGTACAGAACGATGCGCCCGTCTTCGCGGGTGCTGCGGCCTCGAAGGCTCAGCATCAGTGCGCGTAAGTCCGGCACGAAACCCTCATCGACATATTCCTGCGGCAAAAATGCGGGTGCAGACATCGTCGAGCCGGTGGCCAGTATGAATGCGTCTGCCTGCACATCCGCTAAGTTCAGTTCGTCCACAGTAGTGCCGAGCTCAAATTTTACGCCGTGTTTTTTACCGGCCAGCTGCTGGTAGTCATAGATGCTGCTCAGGTGTTCGCCGCCGGGCAGTTCTGCGTGCAAGCGTGTCTTGCCGCCTGCTTCGTCGGAAGCGCCGTAGACCGTGACCTCGTGGCCTCGTGCGGCGGCGACCCAGGCCGACTCCAGCCCGGCAATGCCCGCGCCTATCACCGCAATTCGTTTGCGCTTTTTAGCCGGAGCGGGCTGCCAGTCGACCTCGTCGGCTTCGCCCACGCGGGGATTGTTGTCGCATTCGAGCCCATTGCCTTCGACCACGGTGCGCCAGCAGGTATTGCACGACACGCAGTAGCGTATCTGGGCTTCATTGCCGGTGCGGGCCTTGTTGCCCCAGGCCGGATCGGTAATTAACGGCCTGCCCAGGAAAATCAGATCGGCGGTGCCGTCGGTCAGCGCTTTTTCGCCTTCATTAGGGTCGGTGATATAGCCGATTGCCCCTGTCGGGACATCGGGCGCGGCTTGTCGCAGCGAACGGATATGATCCAGGTAGGGCGCGCGTGGGCCGGCGGGTCCCGGCATGTGGAGGTACAGGCTGCGCGCGTGGGCGCCCCACACGAAAGTCCACCAGTCGAACTCGCCTTCGGCCGCCAGCGCCGCTGCGATCCGTGCGGTTTCATCCATATCGAGACTGCCGGGCACCGCATCCGCGCCGGGCAGTTTGAGGCCGATCATGAAAGGCCGCCCGGTCGCCGCCCGAATGGCCTGAATGAGTTCGCGCAGGAAGCGCGTGCGCCCCTCGGTGTCGCCGCCGTATTCGTCCTCGCGACGATTGGACCAGGGCGAGAGGAACTGATGAAACAGGTGACCGTGGCCCGCCGAGATTTCCACTCCGCTAAAGCCGGCTTGTTGCAGGCGCCGGCATCCCGCGGCCCACTGTTCGATCATCAGCTGAATGTCGGCGGGTGCCAATACATGAGGAACCGTCCAGCTCAGGTCGTCGGGCAGGGCAGAGGCGCCGTACGCAAACTCATTCCGGCCGGTGGCGTGGCGGCCGCGGCCCGGGTCCTGAACCTGTCCGAGCAAACGACTGTCCCAGCGTTCCACCGCATCGGCCAGCCGCTTGATCCCGTCGAGCGCGGCGTCGTCCCAGCCACGCAGACGGTCCGTTTGACGATTCGCGAACGTCATCGCTACCGGCTCGGTGATCACCAGGGCGGCGCCACCTTTGGCGCGGTTTCCCAGGTAGTTGATCAGCCGGTCCGTTGGCTGACCGTCCTTGACGAAGCGCGACACGATGGACGCATGTGCGACACGGTTACGCAGTCGAACGCCGCCGATTTCGATTGAGCTAAAGAGCGTTGGATACGCCGTACTGCCTGTCGTTGTATCAGTCACCATCGTTCATCCTGGCCGGCGCAATCATCCATTGCGGGGGCGCTGTTGAATTTTCCTCAGGCCGCCACGGCATCAGTGTGCATGCCCGTTTGCGTCACTTCCTCACGTACCTTTGCACCCGGGGTGTTGTCGCTTTCAATAGAGCGCAGCACGGTCGCAATCATCGTGCGGCGCAGGGCATCGAGTTCCGCGATCTCGGCCTCGCTCAAGTCGTAGTTTTCTATCTCTGGTGTCAGTGGCACGCCAGCCTGGCCCGCAACGCGCTCAAGCAGGTACAAGCGTTTCTTTATAACCCATAGTTCGGCCGTTAGCTCGAGCACCATGCTCATCAGTTCATCGACGCCGTTGGTGCTGAACATGCGGGGCCGCTTGCCCCGGTGTTTCATTGGAATGCGCGACATATCAGTAGCTCCTATAAAAAATGTTGTGATTATTTCCAGGCGCCGAAGCCGTACCAGCGAATCTCTTCCGAGAGACGGCCGGTCCGGTCATCGAATACGGCACCGTTACTGATGGCCGCCGCAAACTCGGCCGGCTCGGTATAGGTATAGCGCGGGATTACGGTTTCGATAAACTTATCGGCGCTGAAGCCCGCAGCGGTGCAAAGCTGCACGTAATCCTGATCCCGAAACGGCTTGTAATACGGCTCCTTGTTGTAATAGCAATCCCAGTCCAGGTAAAAGCGGTCGTACGCTTCCATCTTGTTGTTCGGTGGCAGCTCCATGTTCAGGAACAGGCCGCCAGGCTTCAGTACTCGATAGGCCTCCTTGAAGAATGCGCGTATATCTTTGAGTGGCAGTTCATGGAGAAACATCGAAGAGAAAACCACGTCAAAGCTGGCGTCCGGATAGTCCAGAGCCGTTGCGTTCATCTGCCTGAAGTTGACCTTTGCTCCCAGGCTGCGTGCGCGGGCAGCGGCATAGCGCAGCAGGCCGGCCGAAACGTCTATCCCGGTCACTTCCGCATTAGGCATGGTCAGGGCCCAGGGCACCGTGTTGTGCCCGATCGTGCAGCCCGCATCGAGAATGCTCTTTGGTTTGAAGTCGGGAAAGGCCAGTTTCACGTAATTAGCAAACGAGTGACCAATGTCATCCGTATTCCGGCCCATCTGGTTAAATGCAAAGACGTTAATGCTGTTGTCGTAGATCGCGCCCGGCGACACGTCATCGGCCTGATACTCGGAATGGTAGCTGCCGGGTGACAGGTGCACATCGATGTTGCTGACATTAACGGGTATGTCGAGGTCAGGATTGAGTTCGAGTTGACCGCTGTCCTCGCCGGGCGCCGTGCGAATCTCTTTTGCCAGACTGTTCAAATGCTCCAGGTCCCGGTCGATGATGGGAATGACCGAGCGAAACACCATTTCCTGCGCGTTGTAGCGTATGGAACTGTAGAACTGGAAATAAGGGTCATCCCGCATTGCGTCATGCACTTCATCGCCGTCGGTGGGCGCACGGCCCGCGCTGCGCTCGAAGGCAGGTTTCACGTGGTGCTCATAACGCTCGCGCATGGAAGAGGCCATGTCATCGAGCACGTGGTGGCGCAGCGAAGCGACGAATTCCTGGCGGGTGCGCTCGTCCCGGCTGGGCGGCAGGCATAGGTCGTGAGAAAGGTTCTTGATCAAGGTACGCGTCCTCCGTGTAGGTTGGATCTAAATATATTTAATTGTTTTTAGGTTGTCAAACGAAAAAATAATTTGTATATTCACCTGCACCTGTTCTCTCGCCAATGTGGCTCCAACCAGAGGTTTATGCACATGGACACACTCGTAGTACTTTTTAAATTGCGCCCGGATGCCGATGTAGCGGCCTACGAGGCCTGGGCCAAATCCACGGATCTGCCGGTGGTCCGCAAGCTGCCCTCAGTCAGCAGCTTCGAGATTTACCGCAGCCAGGGCCTGTTCGGGTCGGACGAAGCGGCCCCCTATGACTATGTCGAGATCATCGATATCAGTGATTTGCAGGGCTTCGGTAAAGACGTGGCCACGGACACGATGACGAAAGTCGCCGGCGAATTTCGCGGCTTCGCAGACAATCCCGTTTTCATATTAACGAAACGTTTTTCGTAAGGAGGCAGCATGCAGGGACTCAAGGGTAAAGTTGCCGTTTGCACCGGTTCCGGCCGGAGCAATGGCTTGGGTGCAGCCATATTGCGCAGGCTAGCTGCCGAGGGCTGTGACGTCGTGGTGTCTGATCTTGGTAATCCTGATCGAATGCTCGAGGCGGATGACATAGGCGGCACCGATGAGATGCAGACGGTGGCAGAAGAACTCCGCGCGCTGGGCGCGCGAGTGCTGGTCGTGCCTTGCGATGTGCGTATCGAGGCCGATGTCAAAAATCTCATCGATCGCACTGTCGACGAATTCGGCCGCATCGATATTCTGGTGAACAATGCGGGCGTGGGTTACATGCTGAAGCCGTTTACCGAATCAACGCTGGAGGAGTGGCAACTGGTGCTCGATGTGAACCTCACGGGCGCCTATCTGTGTTCCAAGCACGCGGCCTTGCAAATGATGTCGGCCGGTTCGGGTGGGCGGATCGTCAATATAGCCAGTCAGGCGGCCAAGTCCGGGTTCCCGCATCTGGCGGCCTATGTGGCTTCCAAGCACGGGATGGTAGGGTTCACTCGCTCTGTTGCCAGCGAATTGGGTAAACACGGGATTACGGTCAACGCGGTTTGCCCCAATCATGTCACCACCGGCTTGGGTGCCAAGCAGAACGAATACTATGCCAAAGTGCGCGGGCAATCGCTGGACGAGTTCCTGGCCGCCATGCGTGAGCGTATTCCGCTGGGTCGCCCGGGAATGCCTGAGGACACGGCTGCTGCCGTTGCGTTTCTGGCCTCGGACGATGCTCAATACATCACGGGCGAAGCCATGAACGTCAGTGGCGGCGAAGAAAACCACTGATTGACAGCCAGGTTCAAAACCACCCAGGCAGGCCGGGACTATGGAGCATCGACAACTCGAACGCTTTCTCGCAGTCATTGATCACGGCAGCCTGGCGGCCGCCGCGCGCCACCTCGACCTGACTCAGCAGGCGCTGAGCGCAAGCGTGGCGCGTCTCGAACAGGAACTCGGGGTGCGCTTGCTGGATCGGGGCCCAGGCGGGATCACGTCGGCTACGCAACACGGCGAGGCGCTGATACCGCATGCCCGGGCGCAGTTGGCCGGTGCCGCGCGGGCGCAGCAGGAAATGCTCAATATCAGCGAAGGTCGCACCGGCACCATCACGATCGGGCTCGGCGAATCCTTCGCCGGCGATATTATCGTCGAGGCTGTCCTGCGGTTTCGTGCCGCTCGCCCCGGTGTGCGGGTCAACCTGATCGAGGGCTATTCGGACAAGCTGCGGCAGCGGCTCTACGACGGCGAGTTCGATTTTATTGCGGCCGGCGTCAGTGCCTTTGATCTGGCCAAGGGCTTTCATCGCGAGGTCATTTATTCCACCAATGACGTCATCGCCGTGCGACCCGATCACCCGCTGGCAAAGCGCAAGACCGTCAAGCTGAAAGACCTCGTAGGCTGTGCCTGGCTCGTGCCTTACTCGCGGCCATCCGATCTTGACGTTATAGTTAACACCTTTGTTACAGCAGGATTGGAACCGCCGCGCGATATCGTCGGCAGCGACGCCTACCGCATAGGCATGCAGCTGATGTTGTCCAGCGATCTGCTGATCATGGTTTCACCTGCGCTGATTGCTCCCGAGCTCAATGCCCGGCCTGCAGCTCTAAAAGTGCTTAAAATTGCCGAACCTGCTGTGCGGCGCGATGCCAGTCTGATTTATCCATCGGATCGGCCATTGACGCCGGCCGCAGGCATGCTGCTTGATGAGGTGCGGCGTGTTGCGAAGGAGCATTACGGCTGAGCCATGCTTGTTAGCAAGGCGTGAACTGAAGCTTGATTTTATTTTCGATGCGGTCAGGAGTTTGAATTGACGCAGGATGAACAGGCCCGATCAATCGCCATTATCGGCGGGGGCCAACTCGGTTATTTTCTTTGTGAGGCGGCGCAACGGCTGGGAATAAAGACTCTCGTCGTCGCGGCAAGCGCCGATGAGCCCGCGTTGCGGGTGGCCGATACGTCAATTGTTGCTGCGCTCGACGATCCGGACCTCGCGCAGCGCATTGCCGCGCATAGCGACGCCGTTACCTTTGAGTTCGAGTTTGTTCCGGACGCATTGCTTGCCGGACTCGAGGAGCAGCAGCGACTGGGTAATACGGTGGTGCACCCTGATCCGGCCCTGTTGCGGCTCATCAAGAATAAAGCGACGCAGAAGCAGTGGTTGCAGGAGCAGGGCTTACCCACGGAGGCTTTCGTGGTCGCGGATGACCCGCCGGCCGAGCAGGCCGAGATTTTGCGGCGAATTCCCGTGCCGCTGGTGCAGAAAGCGCAGCAGGGTGGTTACGACGGTTATGGTGTCCAGGTGATCGACAACGCTGGCGACCTGGACCGTTTGTGGGCGGTGCCGAGCATCTTCGAGCCCTTCTTGGCCGGTGTGCGTGAACTGGCGGTGGTCGCGGTGCGCAGTGCATCGGGCGAGATCGAGATCTATGAGCCCGTCGAACTCGAGTTCGATACCGTCAAAAACATACTGGACGCAGCGATAGCGCCGGCCCTGATTTCACCCGAGCTGCGTGATGAGTCGATGCGGCTTGGCAGCGCCGTCGTGGAAAAGCTCGGCGGAGTCGGTGTGTTTGCCATCGAGATGTTTCTGACAGCAGACAGCCGGCTGTTAATCAATGAAGTATCGCCGCGGGTGCACAATTCAGGCCACCATACGCTGGATTCCTGTGCGACTTCGCAGTTCGAGCAGCATGTGCGGGCCGTTGCCGGGCTGCCGCTGGGTTCGACCCGGCAAATAGCCCCTGCGGTTATGAAGAATATTCTGTACACGGAGCAATGGGAGCATCTGTGCGCGTTGCCTCCCGGGGTGTTGCCGACCCGTCAATCCGGTGTAACGTTCTACTGGTATGGCAAAATTGCGCCACGGCCCGGTCGTAAGATGGGTCATGTCACGTGCACAGGCGCCTCACGGGCGGATGCCGAGCAGCAAATATCTTTGGGCCTGACTGAACTTCAGTCGGCTCGCAACGAGGGCTAAGCATGAATATAGCGGTAGGAATTATTATGGGCAGCGATTCTGATCTGCCCGTGATGCGCAAGTCGGCAGAGGTGCTTAGCGCGCTGGGCATCGATTATGAGCTGACCATAGTGAGTGCGCATCGGACGCCGCAACGGATGGTCGAGTATGCAGAGCAGGCCGAAGGGCGAGGTCTGCGGGTGATAATCGCGGGCGCGGGTGGGGCGGCGCACCTGCCGGGCATGGTTGCCTCGATTACCCCACTGGCCGTCATCGGCGTGCCGATTAGCGCAACTGCGATGCAGGGCGAGGATGCGTTGCTTTCCATCGTGCAGATGCCTGCGGGTGTCCCGGTCGCCACGGTTGCGATCGACAACGCCACGAATGCCGGCCTGCTCGCCGCGCAAATTCTCGGCGCCGGCGATGCGGACATTCGCGATCGTATACGCGCTTATAAGCAGGACATGCAAGCGGCTGTCATGCGCAAGGTCACCGATATTGCGGACATGGATTTTTCTGCACCGGAAGACAGCTAAGCCAGCAGCAGAAAGCGGCGTTCAAATCTGGCAGGGGGCGAACCAAATAGTTAGGAGACGGTTCGACCTTTTTTACTAACGCACGACCACCGGCCCCAGCCGTTTAGTCCCTTTCTCGTTCAGCCTAACGTACACGGCGGATGCCAGTACGACCAGGTTCAGAAAGCCGAGCAAAACGAACGGTGCGCGCGGATCGATCGTGTCGAACAGCGTGCCGCCGACACCGCTCGTGACGAGTATGCCCAGCGCACCCGCCACGCTGAACGCCCCGATGACGGCGCCGCGTTCGGCGGTGGGCGCCTCTTTGCCGATCAGCGTCGTCGAGCCGATAAACGCGGCTATCTGTCCGAGTCCCAGGATAATGAAGAAGCCTAGGTTGGCGCTGTCGAGCGGGTTGTCTACAAACAGCAGGTTAATGTAGGCGAAAGCGTAGTTGTTAAATTCAACAAACCCTTACCTCCGGTAGAAGGGGAGCAATACTGGATAACGATTGTAGAGAAGACCGCCGACGACGAAGCGTGGGGCTATTGGCAATATGTCGACAACGGCGCTAAGACGGCTACGTTATCTCCCGTGTATGT
>Ga0209536_100013677_pt1 | contig 11690 bp, 15 predicted proteins | sample DeeMarSeWOR28_12_FD_187461 | JGI IMG/M metagenome (GOLD analysis project Ga0209536, IMG submission 187461) | Marine sediment microbial communities from White Oak River estuary, North Carolina - WOR-2-8_12 (SPAdes) (version 2) | ecosystem: Environmental > Aquatic > Marine > Intertidal zone >... | reverse complement strand
GTAGGACCTGAGGATGTCGAGATCGTCGACTATCACTAGGCGCCTGCGCAGAGTTGGAGGATGACATGAGGCTCCCACGAAATCGACGACCCACGCACCCCGGCGAGATCCTCCTCGAGGAGTTCCTGGTTCCGCTTGGGATTACGCAGAGGGACGCTGCGGAGCGTCTGAAGATCTCCTATCCCCGCATGAACGAGATCGTAAACGGGAAGCGGGCCGTTACGCCGGACACGGCGCTTCGCCTCTCGCGCTTCACGGGGACGTCGGCTGAGTTCTGGCTGAATCTCCAGCAGGCCGTCGATCTCTATGACGCGCTCCACTCCGAGGAAGCCAAGGACCTCGCGTCGATCCAGCCGGCTCAAGTCGCCTAGCGCATTCACCCTCGCGTTCTAACGGCCCGGAATTCTGCTGCCGCACCTGTCAGGTCGGCAAATCAGAAGCGCTACCCGACGCTACCGACCAGCCTCCGCGGACTGCAGCAATTCCTTGTTGGGCTGCACCCCTGCCCGGGCTCCATCACCCCTGGATGACCAGCGCTTCCGACCCGCTATCAGGTTTCTCTTGGCCCGGCCGCCAAACGAGGAGCAGAACGACTGCGACAAGGAACGCGTTGGCCAACCACATGGCGACCGACGGCGAGACGATCTGCCGATCGGCGAGCATCTCGCCCGCTAAGAGGGACACGTAGTGGGTGGTGAAGGCGAACCCTCCTGCCAGCACGACCAAGGCGGTGCCCCCGCGAGGGAAGCGGAGGGCTGTCGCCACAGCGAACAGTGCGAGGACTAGGCTCGCTGTAGCCAGCGCCAACCTCTTGTGAACCTCGACCTCGTACGCGACAGCACGGGCGGTCACTCCGCTGCCCGCCTCAGATCTGGCGCTCTCCGCGGCTGCTCGAAGCTCGCCGAGTGTCATCGTACGGTCGGAAGGCGCCCGCGCCGCGCCCGAGAGCACTTCCACGAGCCTGGCGTTCGAGCGGGGTAGCAGCTGCGCGTTCGAGACGAGCATCAACATCGCGACTACTGCAGCAGCGGCGAGGACGGGACCGACGAGCCGACGAACCCCGTGCTTTTCCCGCCTTGCGGAGGCGAGGACGCCTTCCGTGCCGAGGCGGGTGAACACCCACGACACTGTGAAGAAGACAGCCATCGGGATGGTCAGCGCTAACGTGAAAGGTACGGCGAGGAGCAATGCCTCGACGATGGTCCCGACCGAGGCCCCTCGCTCGATCAGGCGCGGGACCTGGCGAGCCGCGTGACTGGACATTAGCAGCAGCGTCAGCACTACGGACGAGACTCCGAAAGGAGTGATGTGGCGGCGCAGAAGCTGCCACATGGGTGGGATCGGCATCGATGGACCTCCAGATTCGCCGCCGCCTTTCGGCGTACGCATGCCAATGAGGCGGCATGCTGCATCGACCGTGGCTCGGCTCCAGTCGCGCAACGTCAATCGAGCAATGGCCACAGTCGCGCCCAGCGCGAAACGCAACCGGTCGCCGCCATCTGCGAGAGAATCGAGCTCTGCGACCATCCCCCTCACCAAGTCGCGGTAGCGTGCTGGTGAGACCCTACCCACGCGCGCGAGTACGCTGCTGAGCGCAAGCGGAAAACTCCGTCGCATACTCAAGCCTCTCTCGGCCGCGGAGGTCGAAGCCAGGACTCCTGCGCGCGTTCGAGCGCGTGACGCGCCTGCACACGCCCGGTAGCGGTGAGTCTGTACAGCTGTCGGCGCGGCTTCCCGGGGAGTTCCGACTCCTCCCAGCGCGACTCGAGCCAGCCGGCATCGGTGAGGCGCGCGAGGAGAGGGTATAGGGTCCCCGACGAAATGTCTGCGGCCTTCATCAGATCGTAGCCGTAACGCCAACTCCCAGGTCCCTCGAGAAAAGCGACCAAGGTGCGCGTGGTGGTCCGGGTCAGTCGTTGCATGGGCTTATTCTACATATGTCGCCCAAGCGGCACAAGTCAGCGACCAGTTCGCTCGCTCTTGATGACCGACCGCCGTACGGAGCAGCCCAACGGCTCGGAATTCCGCTGCAGGAGCGGCCCGCTGACAAACCACGGGCGTTACCAGACTAGCCCCGCAGCCTACCCTGCCAGCAGCAATTCCTTGTTAGCACGCCGACCTATGCGGTTGCCTTACCACGCTCTCGACGATTCAGAGGTCTGATACGCTTCAACACGTCCGCCTCTGCCCGCTGCGCGTGGTAGAGGTCCCAGCGCAGCTGAAGGTTCATCCAGAAGTCGATAGACGTGCCTAGGTACTGGGAGAGACGTAGCGCTGTGCTCGGGGTCACACCACGACGCCCTCTCACGATCTCGTTCACGCGCTGGTAAGGGACCGAAATCGCATCGGCGAGCTCCCGCTGCGAGACCTCCATAGGCTGGAGGAACTCCTCGAGGAGCATCTGACCGGGGTGAGTCGGAACGCGATGTGTGGGAATCCGGACCATGGTCTGCCTCAATGGTAGTCGACTACCTCTACGTCTTCCGGCCCCACCTCGGTCCATCTGAAGCAGATCCGGTACTGGTCATTGATTCGAATGCTGTGCTGTCCCTTCCGGTCGCCCGAGAGAGCCTCGAGACGATTCCCTGGTGGGATTCGGAGATCCTCTAGGATCGTTGCTGAGTCGACGGCATCCAGCTTCTTCGATGCCTGACGCCACAGCGATTGGGGCAGTCTCTTCCGCGCAGCTCTGGTAGAGCGACCGTAGAATAAGTCCTCCGTCGCGCCGTCACGGAGCGGACTCTAGCAAGCCGAGATCGCGCAGCCCGTCCGAGCCGCCGGTGTCGTCAATAATCCGACCGTGCAGTCTGAGGACCTCAGCGAGGCTGAGGTAGCGCGTCAACGAAGTCGCTCGTAGAGCTCGCGGTTCTTCGCCAAGAGGCGGTCTGCGACCTGGTCAAACTCGGTAGAGGATTGGTCGACCAACTCGCGCACCGCAGCCTCCGCCAAGGACTCGGCAGGCACGCCAAGGCGCGCCGCGATCTCGGCGAGTCGCTGCTCCTGAGCTTCGGACAATTCGATGGCGAGCTTCATGGTACCTCCTAGTCCCACAAAGCTGGGTGGGTTCCCCACACCGGACCAAGTCTCAGGCTAGCTAACGACTCGGAATTCTGCTGCGCGGCCCGCCAGATGACCAGCGCAGCACACCCACTAGTTCTTCCGCGTCTGCAGTAATTCCTTGTTAGGCAGCCGGGCCCTCGTGTCAACAGGCCCGTGCTCAAGATCAGTCACCTCCCGCCGCCACCCAGTCGATTTCCAGTGCCTCCAAGTCGATTTCACAATGGTGGCGCTTAGCCTCGGGTATGCTCTCGACGAGCTCGCGGACTCCCTCGCTGACCGTGGGAGACACGCGAGGCCATACACAGGCGATCCCAGGCACGGCCAGAAGGAAGGTCGGGAGGGAGCCGTAGCCGAGGCGGTCGATCGCGTCTGCGGGCAGGAGTCCCTGTTCGACTTGAAGCAGAAGGGTCTCGTATTGTCTCATTCCGCCCAACTGCCTCGTGGTGAAGAGCTCCCAATCGAGCGCAGTCCATCGGGCGATAGCCTCCGGGTGCCTCGCCTCCATCACCAGGCGGACGAGCGCCTCGCTCGTGCCCAAATGGAAATCGGCGGTGGCAAGACCCAGCTCTTGATAGGCTGCTGCTCGGGCTTGGATGTTGCTCTGTCGGAGCTCTTGTCCGACGAAGACCAAGGAAGTGATCACGCCGACTGCAGCGACGATCTCACCAATGCGACGAGTCGACATAGTTCGCGTTCCCGGATGGCTTGGCTAAGGCCGCCTAACGGTTTGAAATTGTGCTGCGGACCCGCCTGTGCACAAACCACAGGCGGCACCGAACTAAACCGACAGCCTACCCTGACAGCAGCAATTCCTTGTTAGGTCGCCCCGCTCATCCTTGCCCATGGACACCGGTTCCGAAAGGATTGTGATTCTTCCGGAAGCTGCCGGACAGTGTGATCTCCTGGTCATACGGGGCACCGCAACAAGCTGAGCAGGCGAGACCATGGATTGGACCGCGATCGGAGCAGTGGGCGAGCTCGTTGGAGCCGCCGCGGTGGTTGTTTCGCTGATCTATCTGAGTCGACAGGTGCGCCAGAATACGCGCGCCCTGAGGACCGCCAACGCAGCCACGGTAAAGCAGAACTTCCAGACCATCGCCCGAGCTTTTATCACCGATCGTGGCGCGTCCGATATCATCCTTCGGGGCTTGCGGCGCGAGGAGCTTTCGCCGGCGGAGAAACTGTCTGCCTACGCTTGGTTCTTCGACCTGCTCAAGAGCGGGGAACTCGCCTACTCTCAATACGCTTCCGGGGAGTTGGACGAGGAGGTGTGGGATGCATCACTGCAGTTCTTTCTCGCCTACTGGACTACCCCCGGCATGAGGGAATACTGGCAAGACAGGCGTCACGCCTTCATCCCCGAATTCCGCGACGCCATGGACGGCTGGCTCGATTCCGGAATCGGCCGACTCACCCAATCCGACGTGCTCTATGCGGGTGCCGAAGAGGCTGCAGCGCGTCCCGGCCATTGAGAAGCCTCGCCAGACCCTCACGGTCGCACGTATCCAAGGGCTACCTAACGGATTGGAATTCTGCTGCGCGGCCCGCACGAACACCAGCGAAGCGTACCCGTCAGTCCTTTCCGTGCCAGCAGCAATTCCTTGTTAGGAGGGCGCGCTCCGGAAAGTCGGGCGCGCCCTCCCAATAGGGTTACAGGCAGATGACGCCGCGATAGGTGACATCAACCTCCCACGGGAAGACATTGACGTTGAGCCAGCCGTGAGTGGTGAGGGTCCCTCGGGCGGCGCCTGACTCCACGGTGGTCCGCTCGTTGATCCGGATCGGTCCGGCCCCTGTGTTGATGCTGAGCCCATAGAACGACTGCTCAAGGGTCGTGCCGATGAGTTCCGGGACCGTTCCACCGGTCACCTCGATCGTCCGGACTCCCGGATTTGAAATAACCTTCCCACTGATTCCGTCGATTCCGATTGTGGTGGACGACGTCCCCTCGAGGTCACCCGATACGACGCCGCCGAAGTCTGGGAAGAGTCCGGTCTCCAAGATCGTGCCACTGACCGTGTAGCACCCCGATTGGCCGGACATCGCAAAGTTGGGACTGAGCTCCTCCCCCTCCGGCGCGACCGGGGACTCCGACGCACAAGCTACGAGGAAGAAGGCAAGCGACAGGGCGGATACTCGGTGGGGGCGCATTCGGCCTCCTGTGTTGAAGGGGACTGCAATCAGCGCTATACAGCTGGTGCGCTTAGACTGCCACCGTAATATGCGCCACGGGAGGCGGCAAATGGCTACCGCCCCTCCGAACGGCTCGGAATTCTGCTGCAGGACCGGCCCGCTGACAAACCACAGGCGTTACCCGACGAGCCCGGCAGCCTGCCCTGACGGCAGCAATTCCTTGTTAGATGGCCTGGCTGCCGGTGTGACAAGGACCGGTGAAGCCCTCCGTTCAGACCCGAGCCAGAGGTGCGGATAGACATCACATATCGCGGTCACCCTGCTCGGAAATCCTGACCACGAGCTTCCCAATCATTCTTCCTTGCTCGATTCGCTTATGGGCCTTGATGAACGTTGTAGCCGAAAGGCCCGCCAGTTCTTCGGTGAGCGTGGTCTGCAGCACCGCGCTGTCGACCAGTTGTGCGACCTTTCGTAGAATCTCCCCCTGCTTCGCCATGTCGTCGGTTTGAAACAGGCTACGGGTGAACATCAGTTCCCAGACGAACCCGGCGCTCTTGGCCATGAGCGCTTGAATGTCGTGCTTCTGCTTCGCACTGGCGACGGCGCAGACGAGTCCTTGAGGCGCGACAAGGCGAGCCATTTCTGCGAAATACGCATCGGTATCGTGTGCACACAAGATGCGGGGGAACGACCCATCGGTGAGTCTCTGGATTTCCTCGTGCCCGACGACGTCTGTGGCATCAAGCTTCAGGCACCACTTCCTGCTCGATTCGCGGCTCGCGGTTGCGGTCACTGGAATGCCGGCAAAACGGCAGCACTGAAGAACCATTGATCCGAGGCCGCCGGCCCCGTTTATCAGCAACAGCGGAGTTTGCTGATTGTGCTGACTCGGTTCAGCGTCATACCCGAGCCGATCGAACAGACACTCCCAGGCCGTCAGGCTCGTGAGAGGCATCGCAGCTGCCTCCACGTGATTCAGGCTATCGGGTTTCCGCGCGGCAATTCTTGCGTCCACACATTGAAACTCCGCGTTGCTGCCTGGGCGGTTGATGTCACCGGCATACCACACCGCGTCACCGATCTCGAAATCGGTCACGGAGGCGCCTATACCGACGACTTCGCCGCTGGCGTCCCACCCCAGCACCCGCGGTTCGTCATCCGCACCGGCCTTCGAAAGCCTTGTCTTGACATCCACAGGGTTGAGCGCGGTCGCCCGCACGGCGACCAGCAAGTCGTTGGCGTCCGGTTCGGGACGAGCCAGGTCGATGTCACAAAGGGCGCCTGCCTCGCTGATAGGCAGACTCTCGTAGTAGCCAACTGCTCTCATCGCCCTTCTCCAGGCTACGGGACCGCCGGCCGCGAGCGTTCCGTACGCATCAGAACCGGTGACCGGCCGCTCACTGTCCAGATGACCCAAGTGCATGAACAGCGGCCCGCCATGACACCTCACTTGAAAAGGCCATCTAACGACTCGGAATTCTGCTGCCGCACCCTTCTGGTGACAAATCACAAGCGCTACCAGAAACTGCCGCATCCTACCCGCGGACCGCGGCAATTCCTTGTTAGATGGCGAGGCCGCTCCCTACCGAGCCCGTGCAGCGAGTTCGGAGCCCAGAAGGCTGCGAATGGTCTCAGCTTGCTGCATCAGCTGTTCAAGTGAGCCCGCGGCAAGCCGCTCATGGGAAAGGCGAGCGGACGCAAGATCCAGGAGTTCCGGCGAGGCCGTCAAGGCCACCTCCCGCGACGTCGGGGGCACTATCCCCGGGCCACCTCGAACACGGTGAGCCGCGCCAATGATACCCTGCCCCGTCAAGCCAGGGGTCAAGATCATCTCGGCAAAATCGCGGGCTAAGACCTCATCCTCTTGGGCGTCTGCAACCGCTTGCGGCCACCCTGCCAGAGCCTCTCGCACGTCCGGATTCTGCAACTCACCCAGCCGCCCCGACCCGAGCAGCCCTTCCAGCGTCGCCGTCTCGACGTCCGAGGTCCGCCACTCGATTAAGGCGACGACCACGGTGTCCGCGAATACGGATTGAGCTCCCTCTGGGCCATTTCCAGCGAAATCAACGATCTGAACCAAGCGACCGGCCATCGCCTCGTGGTCGCGGATCACTCCATTGAGGTGCCCAACGTTTTCCGAGAACTCGACATGGAGCGCCTCAAGCTGTGACACCTCCCAGACCGCAACCGCCCGAGCGTTCCACCAAGCGTCGAGAGCGAAAGCGATCAGGATGCCCCCGACCACTGCTACGATCTCGAGTAGGACTCGGCCAGCTGCGGACCCATTCATCTTCGGTTGATCGCTCCCGGAGGGCTCGCCATCCAACGGTTGGCAATTCTGCTGCCGCAGCTGTGAGTTCGCCAGCGAGCGCAGCGAGCTGCCCTCAAAGCCCCCGCGGACAACAGCAAGTCCTTGTTAGATGGCCGACCGCGACGCTTGACGCGCCATTGACACTGCGCCAGGACCGAGTCGACGTGAGCCTGGAATTCCCCGCCGTACCATGCTCTTCGCTTGGCCCAGAACTGACGGCGTCCGGGCAAGCACGCGCCATCAGAATAGCTGCGATCCCATCCCTCCCACTCGGACCGCTGGAGCGTGCTTTCCAGAAGGCCAGTGTGGGCCATCGCCCACACGCTGTGACGGTTGGCCCAGCGACGAGCGTATTGGGCCCACTCCACAGCGGATAGCGACGCCGGATCCGAGTCGCCTCGCATCATCATCGCGACATGCGAGGAGTCCTGGTCCCATTGGTCGATCTGAAACTGTAGCTCATTCAATCCCCGTGCAGCCTCATAGCTAACCGCACGAGTGTTGGAGCGGATCTGCTCAGCCAGCTAGACGATCGAGACGACGACAGCGATCGCGCTGACTATCTGAGCAGCATGTGACAGTCGCTCAAGTCGGGTCACTGCGCGTCAATCCATGTTGTAGGGTGTCTACCAAGACGACCCTCCACCGGCCATCTAACGTCTCGAAATTCTGCTGCCGCAGCTTCGCGTTCGCCAGCGAGCGAAGCGAGCTGCCCGTAACGACTACGCGGAAAGCAGCAATTCCTTGTTAGAGAGCCCCCTGGCCGGATGCGTGGGTGCTACTCGCCAACTCCCATGTTCCGAACGGTGTACATGTTGTCCTTGTGGAGCTCACAAGATGCGTTCATCCGGGCAATGAGCCCTGGGTCTTCGGCCCTCACACGGCTGAGGAACTCCGACCAGAAGTCGAGCCAGGCACGGTGGCTCTCAGCCACGGTGACTGTACCGACGTTCCATTCGTCGCCCCAGCCGTGCCTGAGCTCGAACCAGGCGCTGATCATGCCCTCTTCGCGAAGCGCTTCGAGGATCGGGGACGTGGTCGCGCTCATAGCGTTCGCAGCCGCGACTCCGTCGCTTGTGGCCACGCAGAGCTGGTGCACCATGAAACCGGTGTTCCTCTCTTGCGCCGCAATCGAGCCCGGCACTAGAGCGAACACGAGGATCAAAAGGGCCTTTCTCGTCATTGGTCATACTCCGTCTTCGAGGACATCGAAAACTGCGGATCTACTGCCTAAGCCGGACAGGGGCTCTCTAACGACTCGGAATTCTGCTGCCGTATCCGCCTACTGCCAAACCAGAGGTACCACCGACGTTACGGCACTGTATCCGCGGACAGCAGCAATTTCTTGTTAGATGGCTCGCGCCGAACGGCGTCACACCTCCGGGTGCAGGGTGTGCCAATCGGTGGCTTGCTCCAAGCCTAGCGCGAGCCGACAGAGCGTGGGCTCTGTCAGCGCTGCGCCCATGAACTGAATCGTGTGCGGCACTCCGCTCTCGCTCAGGCCGCACTGGGCAGTAATCGTAGGAGTGCCTGCGAAGTCGGCCGGGAACGTGAACCGAGTAGCCAAGTTCGGGAGCACCGTGGCCGCGAGATCGGCTTGGCCTCGGAAGTGAGTCTCGGACTCGACGGCAAAGGGCACGCCTCCGGAAGGGCATGCGATCGCGTCCACCGCTGCTAAAGCTTCACGGAAGCGAGAGCTGAATTCATCCCTGAGCCTTGTCGCGTGTGCGTACACCTCTGAGTCGATCGACGCGCCCGTCTCGAGAAATTCGCGGAAGTAGCCTCCATAATCGGCAGCTCGAGAGGGGAATGTCGCCGAATGAGCCTGAACCGCCTCGAATGCAGCGATGGTGCCCCACGCCGCGGCCGCTTCCCCTAGTTCGGGTACGCTGATCTCCACGACTTCAGCCCCGAGGCCATCGAGAACCTCGAGCGCCACCTCCATCGCCTCGACCAGACCCGCATCGATTCCGTCCGTCGCGTACGTGCGGTCGTAGCCGATCCTGAGTCCTTCGACCCCTCGACCTAGCTCACCCAACATGTCGGGCACGGGCGCATCCAGGGTCGTCGGGTCGCTCGGATCGACTCCGGCGATCGCTTCAAACATGATCGCTGCGTCCGTCACGGTTCTGGTCATTGGCCCCACGTGATCCAGGCTCTCAGCGAGCGCCAGCACGCCGTAACGACTGACGCGACCATAGGTGGGCTTGAGCCCGACGATTCCGTTCGCCATCGAGGGGAATCGGATTGAGCCTCCCGTATCCGAGCCGAGCGAAGCGAAACACAGGCCCGCCGCTGTTGCGACTCCCGAGCCACTCGATGAAGCACCTGCCCAGAGACGGCTATCCCAAGGGTTCACAGGCAGGCGGAAGGCTGGGTTGTATCCCAGCATGGCGCCCTCGGTCAGATTCAACTTTCCGATCAGAACGGCCCCGGCTTCACGCAGTTTGCGCACGACCGTAGCGTCGTAGCTCGGCACAAAGTCCGCGAGGGCGGCCGTGCCACCCATGGTACGAACGCCCTCCGTATAACAGAGATCCTTCACCGCTACGGGGACACCGTGTAGTGGGCCTCGGTAGTTGCCACTGCGGATTTCGGCGTCAGCCTGCCCAGCGTCCGCTAACGCCTGATCGGCCATCACCGTCGCGTAGCTGCGGAGTTCAGGGTCGACACGATCGATCCGCTTGAGCAGGAGCTGCGTCAGGTCCACGGCAGAAATCTCCCTCTGCCGAAGGAGGTCGGCCACCTCGGTGAGACTGGCGTAGTGCAGCCCTTCGAGATCAGGGGCTGTCGTAGCGTCTTCAACGCGCGGTGAGCAACCCAGTTGGGCGGCCAATGCGGCCCCCCCAGCCATGAGAAGGATTTCGCGACGCGTGAACTCACGCTCGGTTGTCCCGCGTCCTTCATCTGACATCGCTCACCTCTCCTGGTCGCTGATTAGGAGCCGCCTAACGTCTCGGAATTCTGCTGCCGCACCCTTCTGGTGACAAATCAGAAGTGCTACCGACCATACCGCATGGTATTCGCGGACAGCAGCTATTCCTTGTTAGATGGAAACGACTCTGCCAGGATCTCAAACCGCTTCACAGCATCTAGCGGGGGAAGTAGGTGGGCCGTCGACCCGGGAGGGCCCAGGTAGTGTCGAGGCAATTCGTTGGAACCTCAGCCGAGATCGACCTGACAGAGTCGACGTGTACGAGTCCATCGTAGCGCAGCGCGAAGCCTTCGGGTTCGTATCCTGAATGTCTCAGGTATGCCGCCACGAAGATGCCTTGATACGGCTCACTCGTGAGGCTTTGGTGCGCACCGCGCAGCTGAGAAAGCAAATCAGCCGGGGCTTGAACCCAACGAACTTCCGCTCCCCCGCAGGACCGAAACGTGTTCACCTCGGGACCCCACGTGTAGATCCCGATCATCGGTGCAGATCCGTCGTCCATTAGGGTAAGGCCGACGACTGCAGCGAGGGTGAGAAGTCCCAACAACATTGCCCATCGCCCCTTCGTCACCGCCCCTTCCCGCTGACTCGTTTCCATCTAACGACTCGGAATTCTGCTGACGCACCCGCCGGCTGACAAATCAGAAGCGCTACCAGACGCTACCGCCACGTATCCGCGGACAGCAGCAATTCCTTGTTAGAACGCGTTGTCGGCGTCAACGAAGGGGCAGGAGAGACTCGATGCGATTGATCGCCTCCCCTATGTAAGCAAGAGTGCTCGAGGTGTTGTTGTACCTGAACCAAATCATGCTCACCAAGCCGCGGAGTCGAGGGTCCGCGACGAGACGGTACGAGCCAGTAGGACCCAACTCCCACGGCTCATCGAAAGCAACATTGTCAAAGAGTGAGGCGTCGACTCCCTTGACGCCCAGGTATGTGTGGAGCTCCGTAGCCATAGACTGGAGCTGGGTCTGCTCCCACGCGAGGTCGGCGACCATTGCCGGAAACGCGGTCAGCTCACGAACCAGGTCCGAATCGGATACGACGTCCAGCTCGCCCGAGCTGAGCACGCTCTCGACGGCACCCAGAGGTGCATCGTAGCTCGCCGTAGAGCCCCAGGTCGCCGCAACCAGGGAGTCGATCACGAGACGCTCTTCCTCGTTGTTCGGATCCACCTGACCGAAGTTCAGCAGAGCGGCGGCTGCACTGTGACCGGTACGATGGTAGGCGCCGACTCGCTCGACTTCGGCT
>Ga0209536_100013675_pt1 | contig 11691 bp, 13 predicted proteins | sample DeeMarSeWOR28_12_FD_187461 | JGI IMG/M metagenome (GOLD analysis project Ga0209536, IMG submission 187461) | Marine sediment microbial communities from White Oak River estuary, North Carolina - WOR-2-8_12 (SPAdes) (version 2) | ecosystem: Environmental > Aquatic > Marine > Intertidal zone >... | reverse complement strand
CCCTTGGTGCCGCGGAAGGGCGTGTAGCCGGCGTCCGGATAGACGTCCTGCCAGGCGCCGTTGTCGGTGGTCCAGAACACCAGTGTGTTCTTATCGAGACCCAAAGCCCGGAGTTTGTCCATAATTCTGCCGATACGAGTGTCGAGCTCCACGATCGAGTCGGCATACTTGCTCTTGGAAAGCGACTTGTGCTCGAACTCAGGCGCCGGGAGGTTCGGCTGGTGCACCTTCATGAAGTTGACGTTGATGAAGAAGGGCTGCTTGCGATTCTTCGCCGCCTTCTCGAGAAACTCGATCGCCGCTTTCTCGATGTAGCCGTCGAAGAACGGGATGCCGACCACGCCCTTTTCCGGTGTGTCGACGTACTGCCCGTTGATCTTGAAATCCTCCTTCGCCTTCTCTCCCGCCTTGCCAGACAGCGACCCGATGGTCACCTTCTGGAACATCTTGCGCAATTCTGGATCCATGTCGGGGAACCAGGTCGGATCGCCGTAGGTGTAGGCATTCAGGTGGTACAGCCCGACGTACTTCATCTCGTCGTAGCCCTGGGCGTTTGGGAGCGCGTAGTCGGCCTCGCCGAGATGCCACTTGCCGGTTAAGTAGGTCTGGTAGCCGCCCTGCTTGAGCACCGACGCAAGCGTCCATTCCGCCGCAGGCAGGCCGCCGCCCTGGCCCTGGAAGGCCACTGTCGTCATGCCGCTGCGGTTCGGTATGCGCCCGGTCTGCATCGCTGCGCGGCCCGGGGTGCAGCTCGGCTGAGCGTAAAATGAAAAAAAGGTCATCCCATCGGCCGCCATGCGGTCGAAGTTGGGTGTGGGCATACCTCGCCCCTCCCCTCCACCGTAAGGGCCGAGGTCACCATAGCCGGTATCGTCGGACACGATGAAGAGAATGTTGGGCTTGGTGCCCGCCGCACTGGCGACGGAGATGAGGCACAGGCTTGTGAGAATCACACACAAGCCGATGAATGATCGCAGTCTCATCACTCTCATAAATCACCTCCTGTATCCTAAACTTCTTAACAGTACATGACTAAAACAACGTTAGTTAGTGTCCATCCGGAAATACGAGATTCCCGGATGGTGCTCTCAGCATTCAGTCCCGCCTAGGCGGGATCAGTTTAGTAGGTTGTAGTTACATGTATTTTGCTGATAGTTGAGCGCTGATACCTGATCGTGCTCATCTGAAAACGGCACTTTTCGGATGAGCACTGGTTAGATCCCAAAAAGGAATTTAATCCGCCCCATCGTTTGCAGTTTGATCGAGTGCACGATCAATGGCAGTAAGTAAATCTTGATCATCAAATGGCTTGTACAGAAAGGCTACTGCACCGGCCGCCAGTGCCAGTTCAACTGCCTGGGAATCTTCGTGGGCCGATATGAATATGACCGGTATTTCGGCGCCTGATCTGGCCAGTTGTTTTTGCAACTCGAGACCGGTCATCTCGGGCATGCGCACGTCGAGCACCAAAATGCCGGTCCGCCTGGCACAACCAGCGTTTAAGAACTCCCTCGCTGAGGCGAATGTCTCCACCTTCAATCCGGCAGACCTGATCAACCTCTTTAAGGCGAGGCGGACGGACTCGTCGTCATCCACTGCGAATACAGTCGTGTCATCTTTAACAGTCACACTATACGGTTCCCTGGTTTTTACTGAATAATCCCGGATAGCTGCACCATGTAAAGTAAATAAGGGAAGGGGGAGAACTTTTCAATTGTATCTTGGTGCAGTGGAGATTGTACTTTGGTACAATATTGGACAGTTTTATGGTAGATAGGAACCCACTTTTTCGGCCAACCGAATCAACTCCGCCAAGGACTTAGCTTGCATCTTTTTCATGACCCGAGCACGGTGCGCCTTTATCGTCCTTTCGCTCGTGCCCAGCTCAAAAGCAATTTGCTTGTTTAGCTTGCCACTGACGACGTGTGCAAATACTTGACGCTCCCGTGGCGTCAAAGAATCGACTCGTCGTTTAATTTCTCTCAATTCGGCCTGTTCCAGCTTTGCCTGACCGTCCTTTTTCAGGGATTGATAAATTGCATCAAGGAGAGTTTGGTCTTCGAAGGGCTTTTCGATAAAATCCACCGCCCCCGCTTTCATGGCGCGAACGCTTAGGGGAATGTTGCCGTGTGCGCTTATGAAGATGATAGGTACAGTACGTCCGGCCGCGACCAATTCATCCTGCAAATCAAGCCCGCTCAACCCGGGCATCCTGATATCCAGGACCAGGCACGCCGGACCCTTATGAGATTCGCGCTGCAAGAAATCGTCAGCCGATGCAAATGTTTCGACATTGAGGTCCACGGACTTGATTAACCTGGTCAGGGCCTTACGCACAGAATCATCGTCATCCACGATGAAGACGATGGGATCATCTTCTAGCATGTTTTGTCTCCGCACTTAGTAAAGCGCCAAATTCCAGATACCAAATCTCAGGGTTTCAGGTGTCAGGTTTCAGGTGTCAGGAAGAAGAAACACAGAAGTTGAAACCTGAATACTGAGTACTGAAACCTTATCCAACATCAATGGGTCAGCCTTGAGAACGCGGTTGATCTTTTGAGCCATACACAGCCGATTCCTCTGTTACCTGCCATCGACGCTCTCGCTCTGGAATTTTCCGCTCCAATGTTTTCTCCAGTCCGTTCAACATGCGAATGCACTCTCTGTAGCGGCTCTTAAACTCAAGATATACCTTTTCTGTGAGGTATCCTTTGAGTTTTGCCATAAACAGGTGGTGAATCGTCTCAGCTGCTTCACCCCTGCTGCGATTTATCCCTTCGATCTTGTTACGGACATGCCGGTCATCATTTTTCTCGGCGAGTTGGGCGGGTGCACTGTTTGACGAGCGCCTTGCCTGGCTTCCCAGCTCGTACTTCTCTTCTTGGGGCCAGGTGTGTGTCAAGTCACAGACCTCAATATGCAACTGGCACAATTTCTTATAGACCTCAAGGTCCTCCACATCCATATAATTCTTCGTGGTCACTGCTTTTCCCCCCTGAAACCTGACACCTGACACCTAAATCCTTGGTCATTGTGTTTTGTTCTTTGAAAGCTTCCCTTAATCCATCCGCTCAAAAACCGGGACAGTAAATGAGAAGGTCGCACCTCGATCAGGGTTATTCGCAGCCCACAACCGGCCACCATGGGCCTCAATGATTGAACGGCTTATGGAAAGCCCCATCCCCATCCCCTGGGATTTAGTGGAATAGAAGGGATCAAAGATTTGATCAATGATGTCTTCATCGAGCCCTTTCCCCGAGTCCCGCACGGAAACCTTCAGGGTTTGCTCATCGTGCTTCTCAGTTGACACGATTATTTTGCGGGAATCATGGCCGAGGTCAATCATGGCCTCAGCGCCATTCAAAATGAGATTAAGAGCCACCTGCTGCAACTGGATGCTGTCACCACGGACTGGCGGCAACCCTTCAGCCAACATCGTCGCCAGCGAAACACCTTTTAAATCCATCTCGTTCTTGAGGAGCGCAATAACTTCCAGGATGGTTTCGTTAAGATCCAGAGACCGAAAGACCGGTTCGCTCTTTCTCAGAGGGACACGAAGTCTTTGAAGCACCTCACCCGCCCGTTTGTCGTCCCTGACAATATCTTGCAAAATATCATGCACCTCGTTTAGATCCGGTGCATCCCCGGAGAGAAATCGCAGGGCGGCCTGGCTGTTGCTGAGAATCGCGGTCAGCGGTTGTTTGAGTTCGTGGGCTATTGACGCGGTGAGCTCTCCTAAGGTTGCCCGGCGCGACATAAGGGCGAGTTCGTCTCTATGCCTGTGAGCCTCCAGTTCAGCATACCTCCGCTCGGTAATGTCCTCAATGTGCAAAAGTACTTGGCGGCCTTGAGCAATGTCGGGCAGTGTGGTTGAAACGAGGATGTAATTGTCGTATCGCTCTGGCCCGTCTCCTGAGGTGAGCTTGACTTCCACCTGGTGATGCGAGCGGCCCATTTGAAAAGTGTTGTAAATAATGCGACGCACAGAACAATCCTCACAGGAAGCCCCAAAACCGCAGCCATTGGGATTGTCCAAAGAATGAATGCAGCGGAAAACGTTGCCGAAACCGAGACCCTTCATTTCCGGGGCCGATAGGGCGACAGCCTCCTGAGCTGTAAGGTTAGCCTCGCGGACGCGTCCGTTTTCGTCCAGAAGAAACATGGGCACCGGCGTGTTTTGGAAGATGGCAGCAAATTTCGCTTCGCTCTCACGCACCTCCTGCTCTGCCTGACTACGCCTCCTCCGCTGAATCCACAGCGCAACTATGAGTAAGAACTCGACGAAACAAAAGGCGATTAAGCCAAGGATGTACCACTTATACTGCTCCCAGATTGAAAACTCCTTGAACCGCACGATGCTGCCGGGGGGCAGTTTATTCGCGCTGATGCCCCAGCGTCTGAGCTGCTGCCAATCAAACATCAATTGATCGAGCGTTCGCTTCGGGATCATATCCACAGGGGATTCACCCCTCAGGATACGCAGGGCAATTTCGGCACATCGTTTCCCCTCCACCTCGGCGCTCAGCAAATGGCCTCCCACGATCCCATATCCTAAATAGGTGTCGACAATGCCGAATACCGGCACGTTGACCTGTTTGGAAAGTGTGGACAATATCTTCCGGGGAACAAAGCTTTTCCCTTCAGCATCCCGGGAGAAAGCCAGATAGAGAATGGTCGATTGCTTCGGTAACTGTGTCGCTTTTTGGATAAGATCCTCGGCAGAAAGGTCTGTCAAATAATGGATTGCATACCCTTTCGCATCCTCCCGTAAAGATTCTTGCGCTAATTTCAGCAATTCGCGGTCGCTCGTCGATGTACCCACGACAATAAAAATATGGCGCGTCTGCGGCAGAATCTCTCCGATCAGTTCGAGGTTGGCCCTGATATCCGCTTCCCATAGCAAAGAGATCATGCTGGGTTTTAACAAATCTCTTTGAAGGGGTTTGCTTTCGGCCGTGATGAGTACCATCGGAATTCCAGGGAACAACTCCTCGCCATAATCAAGCAGCATGTTCACGGCTTCTTCATCGACGCCAATGACCAGATCCATTCCGGGATGTGAATATTTGTATCGGTACAAATCGATAAGTTTGCGGCGATATTCACTATCGGCGAATCTGACCCGATCCGTGTGCTCGACATTTATTTCGATTGAGAAGGCTGCTTGGGATGCCAGTGTATTTCGGAAGCTTTCATCGATACGCTCCTCCCACGGTAGACCTTCATGGTAAGAAAACAGCAACAAGACTCGCTTTGTTTCCAATTTTTCCGGTTGCCCGTCGCTGGTTGATCCCGAACCGGAAAATACCAGAACTACAATGGATAGAATGGTAACTGTAACCAGTGCGGGGAGAACTTTCATCTTAGGTCTTCTCATGTGGTTCTTCTGGAATTTGTTAGGATAGTTGGCTGGGCCAGATTTCACATTCTGAGATGGGATTATATGCTATTTCCGTAATTTGTACAAAATCTCATGGTAATGTGGTGATGGGGTCGTAAGTAATGGGGTCGGGCCAAGCTAAGATATTGAAATATCAGCAACAAGAAGGATATCGTTGCAGTTAATGATTCTCCCACTGAGTTATTTGAGTCTTACAAAGATCACATTGAAACTCTGTTGCAATACTGCCTGAAAATAAACGCCGAGGAGTGCGTCATTGGTTGAATCGTATTCCAGCGTGTAGGTAGATCCAGGGTAACCCTCATCCCTGAGTTCGATGAAGAGCTTGGCTGTCTTCCCCTTCACTGCAGCCTCTGCTCGGGAGACGTTGATTGGCCGGGGATTAAAATAGGCCGCATCCACCCGGCCCGCCGGATCGGCACTCCGCACGGCAATAATATATCCTCCGTCCGTTCTCACCCAATTTCCGATCAACTTTTGGGTGTTCGGCTGTTGTGTCCTCGGTGTAATGGCCGGTGCTGCGGATTGTTGCTCGGTCTCTCGTCCACTCTTGACGGCCAGGAAGACCACAGCAAAAATCGCCAGACCCGCCAAGATTCCTAAAGACACGAAGAGTTTCCGCTTAGGGGCTGACCGTCTGTTTTGACCGTGTTCTTTCAAACTTTTTTGCCTGCGCTTGTGAGAAGTCATCAGATGACGTCCTTTACCAACAAGCTATTACCTAGAGTATATGAGGTCAGAATTCTTGTGGTCCAAAGAAAGGTCCGGATACTCGACCGGAAAAGAGTCTAATACAAGATTAAACCAGGAAAAGAAGGATTGCAAGAAAGCAACAGAGGCCTGTGGAAGGGAATTTGTGCTGGATGAAGAGGAGCATTTGGAGTAGTACTTACTATCCGCTGGTGCTATTGGGGTGGACGGCGAGAATAATCAACTCAAGATGTTGGGATGTTCACGGGTGATTGTGATATTCACATATCTTGCAAAGATGTGAACTTTAAGGAAATTCAAGATCTGAAAAGAAGATGTGAAATTCAGCATGGAGCATAGGGCATGGAGCATAGAGCAAGAACCACATTTACAATTTCTTAATTAAGAATCCGCAATCCGAAATCAAGAAATACAATAGCCAGAGAGGCGTACGGCGCAAGGCGCAAGGCATAGGGCAAATCAAGAAAGCTTCACTCTATACTCTATGCTCCATGCCCTATGCTCTATGCTCTATGCTCTATGCTCTATGCTCTATGCCTTCTCAAATCTCCAATCTCCTCTCCACCGACTCCACCTTGGCCGTGATTCGGTCCTTACCCTTTTTCCGGTAGTCACCCTTGATGGCAAAATATACCCTGTCACAGTCCTTGCTCAATTCTTCAAAGCACTGGGCTACTACAGCCATAACCTGGCGCCATTCCCCTTCGATGCTGGTGCCCATGGGTCCGAGCTTGTGTGGCAGTCCGCTTTCTCTGATTACTCCTACCACTCGCGCCACGTATGGGCTGACGCTCTCGCCCTTGTCCAGGGGAAATATTGAAAAATCAATGAGTAAACTCATAGGTTCTCCCTTTTTTAATGGCTGGCTATTTGCCAACTATCCAATGAAACCGCCTCCGGCGGGTACAGTTCCTTGAAAACACTCTCAATGCCCCTGGCCGCGGTGGGTGCGGGTAACCGCACCGTAAACAAGAAAAGCAGCAATTGTTTTGTAGTAATACCCGCCATGAAGGTCCCAAGGCAAGAAGAAATAGAATAATAAGCCAAAAGAGGCTAAAATAGCTTAACGAGTGGGTTCGACCGAAGTGCAGTTTAGAGCTGCTGGGACAATGAAACCATCTTATTGCAGTTATGCGCAGAAAATGAAATTTGGGCGATGCTGCTGTTTGCTTTTCATTTTGCTCCTGCTGATGCAAAGCGGTTGCGCTTGGATGTACTTCCGCAGCGGAGGTGAGCCGCCGCCAGGGCCGGTCAACTATTCCCTGGCCGAGTGGCCCTTCGAGGAGTATTGGTCCGGAGTTGTTTTCAACGGAGCCAAGATTGGTTTCACCCATCTTTCGCTTGCCCCTGCAGAAGATAGTGAAAAGGACTTTGAAATAAGATCCGAGGCAGTACTTCACTTTCGTTTCCTCATGTTTGACAAAAAGGTTAATTTCAGATCTTTCGACAGGGTGGCGAATGATCTCACTCTGAGACATTTTGTCTATGATTACGATTTGGACGGTAACAAATTAAAGCTGCTTGGCACCCTCACCAATGGCATGCTCGAGGTGGAGATCAAATCAAGAGGCGACACCAGAAAAGAGACCGTAGTCGTTGAGGGCAAACTTTATCCCGCAAGTGTAATAGGTCTTTATCCCGTCTTTCATGGGCTGGAGCTAGGCCGTCAATACGAGTACCAAGTCTATTACGGAGAGACCCAGAGCTTGAGCAAGGTAACCCAGAAGATCCTGGCCTACGAGGAAAGCGATCTCTTCACCGGGAAAGCCTTCAAGATGAAAACCGAACTCCTTGGTCAAAAAGTCACCACTTGGATTGACCTCCAAGGCCAACCGCAACTCGAAATATCTCACGGTGGATATATTATTTCGGGGTTGGAAAGTGAAAATGAGGCCAAGAAATACCTGGTCGAGGCGACGATAAACAAGGAAGATGTACTGCTGGATTACAGTTTGATTAAAACTGAGATCAAAATTCCTCAACCCGAGGAGGTCAACTTCATGCAAGTGGCCTTATCCGGGATTGACCGGGAACTGAGCCTGCCCTCGGACGAGATGCAGCAGTGTGATCGGAGAGACAAAAAAATAATCTGCGGGATCAGCACTCTGGAACTAGACGAGTCCAGCCAGGCTCACCTGAAAAATCCTCCAGATGATCATCTGTATCTTCTGCCCTCTCAGACAGTTCCAAGCCACAATGAGCTGATTCAAAAAACGGCGGCCGAGATAACGGCTGAGGTGACGGATCCCCTGGAAAAGATTCGACTGCTTATGGGATGGATAGAGAAGAATATAGAACAGGAACCTGTGGATGTATTCAATGCTCTGGATGTGCTTTCACTCAAAAAAGCTGAATGTCAGGGCCATACGTACCTTTACGCAGCTTTTGCTCGCTCCTTGAAAATCCCCACTCGCGTGGTTAGCGGCATTGTCTATGCCGAAGATTATGGCGGGTTTCTCTACCACACCTGGGCGGAGAGTCTTTTGAACGGACGCTGGATTGCAGTGGATCCGACTCTTGGGCAGCTTCCTGTCGATGGTACTCACATCAAGCTCGTTGAAGGGGAAACCTCTCTGGACTTGATGCCCTTGGCCAACTTGGTGGGGCGACTGCAGGTGCAGATTATCTCAGTGGAGACATTTTGAGTGCTGACACTCTCTTGTTCTATGGATAGAGTCAACCAGATTTAGGTTAGATATTATCTTGTAAGTATTTTATTAACTCCTCCACTCGCTCCTTGCTCAGTTTTTTAGAGAAAGAAAAAAGAGGCATGCATTCCCCTTCTTCACCATCGTCAAAGCAGTCTCCTATGCTAAACATGTAAGAGTCGCCCTCTTTGTTTAGTACCAAGAACCCATCTTTTTGTAAGGTTTCACCAAATTTATACATCTCTTCACCTCCAATTTTGGACCATTTGCCGACGGGAATAATTTTAGCCCAAAGCGTCCACTTTGTCATGTTCCCAGGAGTAATAGAGTACTGGAGTGCTGGAGTATTGACTATTTCAGATTCAAGGTTTCAGATTGTAGGTTGCTTATTCGATCCATTGAATATCATCACTAGCCCGGATATTTCATGAATCACCTGCTGCGACCACGGATATGGCCGTCCTCCCTGGCGTCCTCGGCTGTCGGCTCCTGCGATGTACCGTTCAGGTACGCCTCGGAACCAACACCCTGCGGCTGCCAGGTGGCACGCCCATCTTCGCGGTCTCGCGACAGCAATTCATGAAATATCCGGGCTAGAGGAAAACTCGCCTATAGAGTTAGGGTAAGGAAAGGAGAGAAAAGTTTCAAGACAAATCTGGCCCACACTCCCACTATCTCTTGTGAGCCATGAACCGCAGTGATGATGAAGCATCCCACAGCCCCACCCTCTCCCCCACCACCGGAGGAGGCTGATGCTGAATTGATTAAGGACGATGAAGAGCCTGCCCCTATGCTGGCAGAAACGTAGGAAGTGCGAAATTTGAGTATTGTTTTACTTCAGGTTGGATAAAACCGTTTAAGGGGATTTTAGTTCTGAGAGGAAAGTATGGAAAGCTTTTGAAGAGAAGTACACCACTTTTGTTTCGGGTCCAATGGATATCTCATCCGCTTCAGCTAATGGGTATTCCTCATGGGGAGTTATCTTTGTGCCATTTAAAAATGTACCATTTGTAGATCCGATATCAATGAGACTACATCTTTTCTCCTTATGGTTCAAAAGTAGATAAGCATGTCTTCTTGATACCAATTTATTGTAAACCACGATGTCATTATCGGGAGAACGTCCAATGGTAATCATATTAGGCTCGGTAATATCTTTTCTCTTGGCAATTTCTATTACTCTAGCAGCCAGTACCGCAGTTCTTACCGTGCCATTTTGTAATTCTTGTAACACATGCTCATCTTCCACTACATCGGTTAGAAACTGAAACATCACATTCTTGTCTAAAAAGCGCTCCGATTTTTCGACGAGAAAACCGTTTGGGAAAGCGGTGAAAAATTCAGGCCATGCCAAATCTTCAAAGGTAGTCAGATAATAGGCTAGTTTCTTATATCTCGCCTTTCCCGCCACCTCAGCAACTACGACCGGTTCAAATTGTTTGAGATTCTTGACAAACTTTATACCAATACCCTGATTTTCTTCTTCAATTCTGGTAATGACCGCGGATCCTTGCAAACCAACTATTTTATCTTGACCGGTGAAATCGGGCGGGAGGAAAAAGGTGAAAACTCCGGGGTCACCAGCCTGGAGAAAGCGCCAGTGTTTCGTCTTAATGAAAGCCCCCTTTTGGCTCAGATTGGCAGTCTTTCCGTCCAGGGTTAGATCAATCCCCTGTTTGAGAAATTTCACCTGAAAGATCTGTCGAATCCTGGGGCTTTTCCGTTGATCAAAAGGTCTCATAGCAGCCAGAAAGGTCTTTGTTCAGGCCAAGACAGTTTTAAAGGGCAAGCAAATACTCCTGCCTCAGCTCTTCCAGAAACATTACCGCAACTTGTTTGTCTTTGTCATTTACCCTCTTGATTACACCTGAAACCTTAATAACAATCTCATCATTGTTTTTTGACGCGTTCGGTCGCGAGTATATTTCCAGCTCCACTTCCTGGTTTACAGTAAAACTGGACCAATCATCGGGCATTATGAGAGCGCCTACACCGCTTACATTTATTATCTTGCCCTGTAATCTGGTCCCTTTTTTGTCAGAGATGACTGCAACTCTGAAAGGTTTTCTGAGCCGGATGTACTTTCTTTTCTCATTCCGATAGAGACCGCACTTCTTGCAGGTCTCTTTCACTTCACCCATTTCTGACGGACTGAGCAAATGGGGGATCAAATAAGCTCTATCCACCAAAGAGGTTTTCGGACACTCGTCCTCTGCATAAAAGGGACACTTTTCCCAATATGCATCATTCATGAATTTACCTCAACTGGAGGAGCGATTGACACAGACTCCATCCTTACCCACAAGTATAGCGCTGGGAGTCCACACCTTTCTGGGTGACTCACTCCATGCCGCGGTAATTGGGAGTGCGCTGCAATCCTGGCATGGTGTAGTAAGCGGGGGTTCCTCGGTAAAGTGTGAGCTGGGGTGAACTTTCTTGATACCTTTTCAGCTTCTCACACGAATCCGCGCATTCATTCTTATTCATCTTGAGTCTGTCGCACGTTATGCATGGGCTCCTTTCCTCTCCAACCATGGAATACCTCCTATCTCCTGGCTGTTACCTGCAAAGGACTCATGCAACAAGTTCGAAGACTCAATACACAAGGATCGTGCCAACTTTGCTTATTTTAAATATTCCTGTTATTTCCGATAATTAACCGTGATTATGTACAATTGGCGATTTGTCGTATTGTGAAATAAAGGTAACAAAAATGGAAAGAAACTACCACTTCGAATTAGGTTAGCTAGGTTGGACTCTTTCCTCCTACTTCTCACCTCCTTCTGTTTCCTGGTAAAAATCTACCAAACGATTTCTCCTGGTATTGAGAATATAATGAAAGGGATTCACATATTTTGTCTTAACCCTGACAGAGTAATGAACATGGGTCCCCGAGGAGCGTCCGCTGTTGCCCATGAAACCTATTACTTC
>Ga0209536_100013674_pt1 | contig 11691 bp, 12 predicted proteins | sample DeeMarSeWOR28_12_FD_187461 | JGI IMG/M metagenome (GOLD analysis project Ga0209536, IMG submission 187461) | Marine sediment microbial communities from White Oak River estuary, North Carolina - WOR-2-8_12 (SPAdes) (version 2) | ecosystem: Environmental > Aquatic > Marine > Intertidal zone >... | reverse complement strand
AATGGCCCGGATCCAGAAAGCCGAAAAGTCAAAATAATCGGCCACACCCCGGCATACCCCCAATATGATACCATCACGCGAGCGGTAAAGTCCCCGCCTGGATATCGTGTTGTATTGGCTCATCTTTTATCTCCTGTTGCTTTCTAAATAGATGCTATTTATCGTCTATAATCGTTTCCAACGCTTCAACACGCGCCTCCATCCGGTCGACGGAGGTTGCTTTCAGGGAGCGCAGCTCCTTTTCTATTTCTTCATCCCCAGCCAACCGCTCCAGCTCATCCGCCAGATTCGCTTTGCTTCCAAAATTTACCAGATCGGCCTCGGCCTCCATCTGCTCGATCCGGTTTTCAAGCTCTTCAAATTTTATGATCGTATCCGTATTGTCCATCCGCCGTATTTCTTTTTGCGCCCGCATTTTGCGACTGGCATAAACATGACGGGCAATGAGCAGGCGCTCCTTTTCGCGCGCCGATTTCAATTTGTCCCCGAGTTGCCGAATGTCGTCCTGGTATTGATCCAACAAGTTTTGGTGTTCAACCACCTCATTGGATAATGACTCGGCTTTCTGCATATACCGGCGCTTTTCAATCAAAGCCTCTCTGGCCAGATCTTCACGACCCTTGTCAACGGCCAGTTTGGCATTGTCATCCCAGTATTTAATTCGCCGATCGTTTGCCTGCTGCTGGTGCTCAAGATTTTTGCTATCGGCCAGCACGCCCGCACAGGCGGCTTTCAGCTCGATTAAGGTGTCCTCCATCTCCTGGATCATCATTCGAATCAGTTTTTCCGGATCTTCGGCGCGATCGAGCATTGAATTCATGTTGGAGCCGACAATGTCGCGAAATCGTGTGAATATACCCATGGTTTACCTCCCTCGTTGACGATCGATTTTTCAAAATCCATGTGGAGCATTTACCATGCCAACCATTATTTTTTTCCTAACTACCCGAATAAATATAAAATAAAGTCTATATTGCCCAAAGGCATATATGGCTAAAATTGCTAAAAAATAGTATTAAAAACCGATAAATTGCATTTTTTGTCGATGGTATCAGGCTCGGCTAAACAGGAAAGCCCTATAAACAGAGATACGAGCGGGGTAGATGAAATGGCTTATGATTTGCATTGTGATTTTTTTTCAGCTTGCAAAATAAAGGGGAATCCCATAGAAATTTTAAGAACAATCATGCAAAAATATGGCTAGTTCGAAGCAACACCAAAGGGCCCTATACTTGCCGGCAGGATCGGTTCGGGTAAATCACATGAAAATAGCAAAGGGCATAAATAGAAAAGTAAAGAACATTCAAAAATTTTTCTATCTATACACCAGCGGACTCAACCACAGGGAAATCGAGCAGCTCTTGAAAAAAGACACACTGGAGGCTATCTCCTATTTTAAGGCCAAAACCAGATTTGCCGCACGACCCCCGAGACGCTTATCAGTCGGTGCTTTCTTATTTATGGCCAGAGAAATATTTATTAGTTTCATGATGCAGCTGACACCTGCCCGGCGTTTCTTTTACGGCCTTGGAATTGTCGGTTTTCTGGTTGGATTGATCAAGGTTGATTCGATGCTGATGCTGGGCTCTTTCATTGTGCTCAATCTTTTATTGGCTTTGGAACTCGTCGACAAATTGACCACCCGCGATGAGTTGGAAATCGCCCGCGAGATTCAATTGAGCCTGCAGCCACCCTGTATCCCGGAATCGCAGCTGCTCTCAATCGCCACCTTTTACAGACCGGCCAGAGTTGTCGGCGGCGACTTTTTTGACATCGTTCAACCCGACGGCGACCGGATGGTCAGCATCGTCGGGGATGTCTCAGACAAGGGGATTTCAGCCGCTTTATACGCCGCTTACACCCAGAGCATGTTTCAATCCTTTTCACAAACGGGTGATTCACCAACCCAGATCTTTTTGAATCTAAATGAATTGATCAGCAAACGGCTGCGCGATGGCGACTTTATCACGGCGGTGATCGCCTATTTTGATTTAAACGAAAACTCGGTAACCATCGCCCGCGCCGGACACAATTGGCCCTTGTATTATTGCGCCAGAAACCGCACCATCACGGAGTTGAAGCCCGGCGGCATTGGCATCGGTTTGATGGATACCGAGCTGTTTTCGAGCCAGCTGGAAGAAGAAAAGATTTTACTGTGCCCGGGGGATTTCCTGCTGCTTTATTCGGACGGGGTTACCGAAGCCACCGATTCGCAAAACCGCATGTTTGAAACAACGGGATTGAAATCAGTGATTGCCGAATGGGCCCATGAATCGAGCGACAACATCATCGATCAAATTGATGCCCGCCTGCAAAAATTTGCAAGCACCGACGAATGGCCGGATGATGTGACGATGGTGGCGATAAAGGTAAAATAGGTCGACAAGCCAACTCAAATCAAAGGGGCTGCGGCATCTGCCGCAGCCCCTTTGGGAGAGAGAAATGGTTGGCGTAAGGTTCTGGGTTCAGGGTTGAAATCAGCAGTTCTGATTTTTCAGAACCTTGCTTGTGGGGTCGAAGCCTTTCGGCGAAGCCCCAAACCCTGAACCCTAAACCGTTGAACCTTTTTTTTAAGTATGCAAAAAAAGCCGGGTCAGCTTATCCCAGCTGGTCGGGGGCAGATTGCCGTAAATGTCGTCTCCGAGATACCCTCCATCGGCGGCCAGCGGCCCGACTTCCTCCTCGATCACCTTGTAAAGGCGCTCGATCTCGCCGTCGAGATACGCACTGGCCTGATCACCGATCATCAGGTTTTTAAGATCCCGTCGCAGGTTGTCGGAATGCAGTCGCATCACCCACCCGCTGGTATAAGGATCATCATTGGCCAGGTTGCCTTTTTCCCTCAGCTCGGGGTTAATGTCTGTGACCACACCGCTGACGGGTGCCTGCACCCGGGCCTTTTTTGAACTCCGGCTCAGCAGGATATCATCCCGATCCTGCTCCACCTGTTTACCCATTAACGGCGCCTCAACCCGATCCAGGGGACCGAGCAGTCGCAGGGCAAAGTCATCGAGTCCGACCCTGACCGTTGATCCCTCTTCGATTTTCACCCAGGTATGCCCCCGATGCAGATAGTAGCCATGGGGTAGCTTAAATCCTTTGACATCCAGGACATCGACGGGTCGCACCACGGCATGCACGGTATACTGGTCGCTGAAATACTGATCGAATTCACAATTGCCGCATTGATAGTCATGGGTACAGGCGCGGAATTCAATACGCCTTTTCATGTGATGCAGGCAGGGTTGCTTCCAGGCCGGCAATTCACGCAATCGATCTTTCCAATAAACGATCTTGCCGCTTTTTCCCCCGGGAATGCCACCCTGCTGCCGCAGCTGGCTGTTCTCTCTGGCAGTCCGCCGCATCGCCCGGTCGAACCGGCAGGCCTCGCACTGATAATCGATGGTGCATGATTTGCGGCGCACGACCCCGGCCTGCATCCAGATGCAGGGCTGGTGGTTCTCAGATGCCTTTTTTATTTTTCGATGGGATTCCATTTTCCGAAACCTTGTTCTATTGATTAAGGTTATTGGTTATTGAAGCAGACTTCCGGTGGCTGTATAACTTAATCAACCAATCAACCATTCAACTTAATCAACTATCGTTTCAGGTTTTGAGAAACTTTTTGGTCAAATTCTTCCAGCCCAGATCCGGCAAATTACCGTAGATGTCTTCTGCCAGGTACCCGCCGTCTGCAGCCAGAGGACCGGCAACTTCTTCAATCATCCCTTCCAGATTGGAAACTTCATCGTTCATCCAGCTCAGACTGCTCTGGTCGACCATGAGGTTTTTCATGGTGGCTTTGACATCCGGCGTTCGCACCATAAACAGCCATCCGTCCCCGTAGGGTTCGCGATTGGCGATATCGGGTTTTTCCCTTAGCTCTGAATTGACCTCTACGATGACCCCATTGATGGGTGAGAGAACATCCGCCAGATTGTCTTTGCGCTTTAAACCCCAACCAATCTTGCCCTGATCCAGTTCCTTGCCCATCAGGGGAAGATCCAGGGCATCGGCTTTTCCGAGCACTTTAAGGGCGAAATCGTCGAGCCCGACGCGAATGTAGCCACCGCTTTCAATCCGCGCCCAGGCGTGGCCGTCATGAAAATAGAAGTCCATGGGCACGTCAAAGCCTTTGACCTTCTGGACCTCAAGCGGCATGCTCTTGCTTTTGGTTGTCCAGACATCTTCGAAAAATTGATCAAAATCACAGGTAGCACACTGGTAGTCATAGGCACAGGCCCGTCGATCGATCCGATTGGTCAGGCTGTGGCGGCAGACCCGGTCCATGTCGGGCAATCTTCGCATGGCGTCCTGCCAGCTCATCTGCTTGCCCTGGGCAGCCTTCGATTCCATGGCATGATCATATTTGCAGGAGGTACAATCATAATAATTATCGCAGTTCTTGAATTTCGCCACCCCGGCCTGCATCCACAGGCAGGGATTGGCCGCTTTGGCCTTTTTGTCGGGTTTAACCAGCCAGACCTGGCCGCCCACCACCGATCCAATTGCCTGACCCGAACCCAGATCCTGTTTCTGGCCTTTACGATAGGTCGATCCAAATCCAACGCTGCTTCTCAGGTCTTGTTTTGTTTTGTCAGCCATTTCTCTTCTCCTTTGTGAAAATTTGGTTGCTTTTTGTTCCCTTTATAGAGCAAGTGGTGTGCCATGTTCATCAATTCCGGCGTACAATTGATTTAATTGCTTGTAATTAAACGATAATTTATAGCCGTATCCGCAAAGATCCCCTTCATTGCCAAGGGATCGGTGGTTGTAATTTCCAACAAAACCCAAAAGCAGTTCTAGTTATTCAGCACATCCATGTCTAATTTCGATATGATTTTAGTAGGTTAGAATCTTGTGGTCTTTTACTACACCTGAGTTGGATTTTACTACACTTGGGGATGACGACGGTTTGGAATGACGATTGGCGAATGACGAATGACGAATTTAATGTATTCTGTCTAATTTATTTAGTGCAAGCAGTTCGAGTATAGTTCTGGTCATCATTAATGAAAAAAAGAATAAAATGATAATCATATAAGAATGACAGAGCGGAGCGATTCCACCATTCGCCATTCGACATTCGTCAATCGTCATTCCCCAATGGGCAACCCGTGCAATCCGAAATGAGGTTTTTCAGCTTTTTGCGCAGAACCGAGTAGGAAAAGTATTTTTGGGCGATCTCATAATTACGCTTGACCATCCGACTGCGGCGCCTGGGTTCCGTTAACACTTTTCTGGCCAGGCGGACCGCCGCGTCCGAGACATAGCCGTCAATCTCGATCACCTCGAAGCCTTTGGGTTTAATGTCCATCGTGTAAATCGAATAGGTGTTGACCACGATCGGCCGGCAGAAATAGACCGCTTCAAGGAAGGCATTGCCAAAGCCTTCGAATGTCGACGGATAGGTTACCAGATCGGCATGGGGGTAGACGTCTTCGAGGGTGTAGATCTTCCTGCCGTTGGCCGTATACCCCCTTTGTTCATTGATGATATTGGACACAAAATAGGTGTCGACTTTCATTAGCTTCGAGTACTCTCTCACCCTGCGCTCGTAATCATAGCCTTCATCCCCGGAAGCATGGGAAATAATCAGTTTGGCTTTCATCCCCAGGCGATGAACCAATTCAATCGCATGCTCGATACCCTTGCGCTTAACCACTCTGGTTGGCTGTAGAATGAGCATTTCGTCATCGCCAACGCCCAGGGCCTGACGAACATCGGAAGCATAATCATCACCCGTCGGGGCGCGGTTGGCGGAATCCAGGCCGCAAGACTGAAAATCTCCGATTGTGGGGGGCGGATTTTCGAAATCCATGACATTGGGAATAATGGTTGAAGATATGCCGGTGCGCAGACTCAGCTGGTTATCGGCCGATGAGTTGATCACCACGTGTTCAATGGTCGGCAGGTGCGGCGGGAAGGCCATGTTCAGGTATTCCCAGGCCGCATTGGTCATAAAATGCTGACGTTCCCAGAAAAAATCATGGTGGTGCGCGATGGTCGGCATCCCGGTCTCTGAGATAATCTCGGTAAGCGCGATACCCAGCGGGATGTTCAGTGGAATGGTCAGCGCGTTCTCGGGAACCAATAGATCGATTTCAAATTTCTCGATAAATTCATAAAGGCGATCTTTCAGTTCACGCTTGAGTTCATGAATTTTCCGGGTGACCGACCGTTCCCGCACCCGGGCGCCGAAACATTTGCGATAGACCTCTTTTATTTTCGGATGCTGAAAATGCGCCTTTTTGACGAGAAAAGAACGCTCCGGAGCTCGATCGAGTTCCCCGGCAAAATAAAAACACGAAAATCCGACCTGATCGAAAACGTCGGCCCATTTGGCTGTTTCAAGCGACACGCCGTCCGTTCCTGCAAAACGGGTCGATATGAAACCCACATTATGATGCCTTCCGCAAAGCGAGCAGTAACCCATTTTTTTCACCCGGGCAGTAAGTTATCGGAAAAAAATTATTTGCTGAACCATTTAAACTAGAAGCTCATCTGCCGGTCAAACCTCGTTATAACGGAAACAGTCAACCGTATGATCGTTTACCAGCCCGGTGGCCTGCATAAACGCATAGCAGATGGTCGGCCCTACGAACTTAAACCCCCTTTTTTTCAAATCGGCACTCATGGCGGCTGAAGCTTCTGACTGCGCCGGTATTTGCGCGGTCGTTTGCCAGCTATTTTTCAGGGGCTTGCCGCCGACAAATTGCCAGATATATTTATCGAAACTGCCGAATTCCTGCTGCACGGCCAGAAAGGATCCGGCATTTTGAACAGCCGCCTCGATTTTAAGCCTGTTTCGAATGATTCCCGCATTGGCAATCAGTTCCTTTATTTTGCGGGGGGTGTAAGCGGCGACTTTGTGCGGGTCAAAGTTGTCAAAGGCGTTTAGGTAGTGTGGCCGCTTTCTCAAAACCGTCAGCCAGCTCAATCCCGCCTGGGCGCCTTCAAGGACAAGAAATTCAAAGAATTGACGGTCATCGTGTACCGGCACCCCCCATTCCGTATCGTGATACCTTAAATAAAGGGGGTCGTTACCGGCCCAGGTGCACCTGTTTTTCATTTTGCTACCCCAATTATTTTGTGGCAATAAGCATTCTCACAGCTTTTGGATGAAGTGCTTCGATGGATGGGGGTTTGAGGTTAGAGGTTGGAGGCTGGAGGCTGATAATCAGAAAACTCAGGCCTCATACCTCTAACCTCAGACCTCCAACCGCGGGAAGCGCCAACCTCAATTCTCTAACCTATTGGCTGAACCTTTGAACCTGCCCTAACTAAAAAGGTAGAACCCCAGCGCCTTGTCAATCGCCTCGGTAGGCGCAAATTCAGTTCCGATGTGTTGCCCAACGATATTGCGGACGATGACCTTTTTTTTGATCAAGGTTCGATGGCTGTCATCGAGGGTAAAGTCGACCAGAACCACATCTCCGACGGCACAATTGTGCTGCACATTGGTTTGGATCTTCAAGCCGGATGTGGATAGATCCTTTACCGTCATCAAACCACCGCCGACACGCCGGCCGTCGACAAGGCGGACAAAAGAGCCGGGCAAATTTGTTTGCTTGCGGTATTTTTTTCGCTTTTCCAGTATCGAAGTATAGCCATAGCCGCAGGGGCAGGAAACCTTGACTTTGACTATTTTATCAAGGTTTGCATACTTGGACACATCAACGGTCTTGGATTTCTGACATTGAGGGCAGATAAAGGTCGCCATCTGTTTGCTGGTAATGTAGACTTTTTCCGTCATTACAATTTCTCAGGTTTTGAAGCTATGATTCGTTTTATTGGCGTTATCTCATTTTTTATCATGAAATCCATATTTTTCAAACAGGATTTTCGGAGTCAGTTTTATCAAGGCTCAACCATAAACTCAATTGAGCGCCCCTGTAGGATTGTTGGAATTAGCGACTTTTCAGAAATTTCTTCTTGCAAAACTATGAAAAGCAGGGTTTTATCTATTGACTTTAGTATCTTTTTGAGTTAAATTGAAACGAACAAAGCTTATCAGAGCTTTAAAATTAAACTCTTTAGAAGGAGGCAGAAATGACAAAAGCTGAGTTAATTGAAAAAATGGCCAAAGATGCCAAAGTATCCAAAGTAGCGGCCGGTGCTGTTCTTGATTCGTTCATGGCCAACGTAACCAAGGCTTTGAAAAAGAAAGACGGCAAGGTTACCCTGGTTGGTTTTGGCACCTTTCAGAAAACCCGTCAAAAAGCACGCAAAGGCCGCAATCCCCAGACAGGCGCACCGATTAAGATTAAGGCCCGCAACGTCGTGAAATTCAAGGCAGGCAAAAAACTCAAAGAGTCTGTCTAATTAATTTCAAACCATTAAAAAAGGCAGTTTTTCAGTCTTCCCCAGGTTGAGAGCTGCCTTTTTTATTGCCTTAAGGGCCATCTGCAAGAGATGGAAGTTGACTTCCGGCGCTTGAACATTACCTTCTACCAAGACCCCTTGATAGGAGCATCGGAGGTTCATCGATGAGCACAGACCCGCCGGATCAACAAGGATACCCGCTTTCCGAAATTGATGAAGAAATCAGCGAACCCCCCATGTTTAAGGTTCTGCTGCATAATGACGATTTTACCACCAAGGCCTTCGTGGTAGCGGTTCTTATGGGCATTTTCAACAAATCCCAGGATGAGGCCACCCGCTTGATGTGGCATGTCCACAAAAACAAGGTGGGTGTATGCGGAATTTATCCCCTGGATGTGGCTGAAACCAAGATAACCCAGGTGACGGCGATAGCCCGGGAAAACGGGTTCCCGCTGAAGGCGACAATGGAAGCTGAATGAAGGCAACCGGAAGCATGACCAATTTAATGGAAAAAGATATCCTGACCAGAGTGACCAGATACAATCTGATACGCAACCATAGAATGATTTACATCGATGTGCATGAGAGCCTGGCGGGCCAGCTGGCAGGTAAATTTGTGGCGGTTCCCAACCTGATCAATATCATTGCCAGACAGGAATTTCAGGGGGTTGGTGAAACCGATGCCGAGGCCCTTGAAGACTGTTTGCTGAAAATTAAGAATTACGACATCGAAGATATTTTTCCCACCTCCAACCCACCGGCTCCGGAAAAAACCTAACCGCCGCGCTTGTGCGCGTCGGCCCCATGATCCAGCCGGCTTGCGCGGGCCAGGATCTTGACAACTTTGGGGCGATATTCCTTTTTGCGGGCCATTTTATTCGCCCTGGTTTTAACGATCAGCACGGCGGCAAAAAAAAAGAAAAAGCCCGTCAGGGCCGATAATCCGGAAGGATTAAAATTCAGGCGGGGAGCCATTTCCTGTCCAAGCACAGCTCCGATGATCAACAGTAAGATGGGGAATACATAGAGCAGAAAAGTCGCCTTGAGCAGCGAGGAGGTTTCAAATAAAAGCAGGATCCGGTCGCCCTCCCTGGCACCGGCTTCATTTATGGCTTTTACTTCCTTTTCACCGCTATTGCCCATAGAATGGCAAGAACCCCTGGCCGTGCACCCCGCACAATCCCCGGTTTTGACGGTTTTCACCCAGGCTGCCCTGGAATCGGCCTTAATAACGATGCCCTGCTCGGTAGCCAAGTTTATAGCCTCTTTGAATCCTTATATTCAAGACTGCGTCGCGACGGTGGTTTCAGCTTGCCGGGTCGACGCTGCGGTATGTTCATAGCATATCAGCCCGCACTGCAAGCATCGCGAAGCTTCGGCCTGGGCGGCTTGCTTGCTGAAGCCCCTTTCAATCTCGCCGCAGACGGCAAGCTCTCTGCCGCTGCAAAGCGGCATGATCTCGCGCTGACTGGCCGCCACGTTTTCGACATGATCCACATCTTGAATCGGGGATTGTGGTGTGATCACCTGCTCTGTAAGCAACGGATCAAGACCATATAAAATTTGCTGAATCGACGCCGCCGCCCTCCGGCCTGCCCCGATGGCCTTGATGGCAGCGCTGTAATCAGCCAGAACATCACCTTCGGCAAACAGTCCGACCTCGTCTTTAAGGGCCGGTTGTTTGTAAGGTGCGAATGCTTCCCAGCGCAGAGGCGGATGGTCTGCTTCCTCGGCTACGGACTCAGCCGGTTTATTCTCAACAAAAATCAACTCCGGAAAACGCCCGGCAGCGATAACCAGGGATTGGGCCGCAACAGTCGAAATTGCCATGGTTTGGGTATCGATCACATCCAGTTCCACAAGGTTGTCTGCTTCGCCGCGCAACCGGTGCAGACCGGCGTTATAGACAATATTCAATCCATCGATACCAAGCTCTTGGACATCGGCATCGGTGACCGGGCTGTTGAACGGATCTTCGCGGTACAGAATGGTAATTTTATCGGCGCCCGCGCTTTTGCAAATTTTGGCAGTCTCCAGGGCCAGTTTGCCACCCTCCAAGATAACCACCTGCGGCGCGAATGCATTGGCCTCAGATCCTTTCAGCGCTGGGTTCAAGAGATCAACCATCATGTAGGTACCCGGTATGGGGGATTCAATTTCAGCTGCCGTGCCCCGGGCCAGCCGGCCGTCCCAGCCGCCGACTGCCAGAAAGAGCGCATCGACATCCTGTCGAAGCAGCGTGGTAACGGTAAGATCCTTTCCCAGCACTTTGCCGGTCTCCGCCTTAACGCCCATTTCCAGAATCCCGTCGATATCCCAGTCAAGTATCTCCGCCGGCAGCCGTTCGGCGGCTATGGCAGTTCGAAGCAAGCCGCCGAGCTTGGCACCGGCTTCGTAAACGGTGACATCATGCCCCAGGCGGGCCGCAAAAAAAGCGGTGGAAAGCCCTTCGACACCGCCGCCGACCACGGCGATATTGCGACCGGTTGCCGGCGCCTTGTATGGCAGAATTCTTTCACCGCTTTCCCGCTCAAAATCGGCCGCATAGCGTTTTAAAAAATTGATGGCCACCGGCTCATCGATAAAATTGCGACGGCAATCCAATTCGCAAGGACGGGGGCAGATTCTTCCAATAATGGCCGGAAAGGGGTTGCGCTCCTTGATGACCTGAACCGCTTCATGATAGTTGCCCAGGGAAATCTGCCGAATATACTCACGGATGTTGATGCCGGCCGGACAACTCCGCTGACAAGGTGTGGTACATTCTTCAGTGGTGTATTCCCGCATGAGGCGGCGGGTGGTTGATGACAGGTTGATGATGTGTTTCGGGCAGACCCGCTCACAGGTCCCGCAGCCGGTGCATCTTTCTTCATCCACTTCCGGCAGTCCGTCCGGACCCATCGAGATGGCATCAAAGGGACAGGTTTTGGCACAGGTGCCCAGCCCCAGACAGCCGATGGTGCACACCTTCATACCGCCGCCCAGCAGCGCCACCGCACGGCAATCATCCAGGCCATTGTAAATGTATTTCAAATCGGCATCCTGTACCCCGAAATAGCATCCCGGTCGCGCGATATCCGGCTCTCTGGCCTCGATTTTAATCCCCATAATTTCGGCGATGGCCTCAGCCACCTCGGCACCGGCAGCTACACAGGAATTGGGTGCTGCGATACCGGCCACGATCGCTTCCGCATTGGCGCTGCAACCCGGCAGCCCGCAGCCGCCTCAATTGGCACCCGGTAAAGCCTCCTCGACGGATTCGATCTTGGGATCCACGTAGACATAAAAAATTTTCGACGCCAGAGCCAGTACCCCACTGATCACCAGGCCCATGGCCCCCATCAAGATAAGCGCTGCAGTCATGTT
>Ga0209536_100013673_pt1 | contig 11692 bp, 9 predicted proteins | sample DeeMarSeWOR28_12_FD_187461 | JGI IMG/M metagenome (GOLD analysis project Ga0209536, IMG submission 187461) | Marine sediment microbial communities from White Oak River estuary, North Carolina - WOR-2-8_12 (SPAdes) (version 2) | ecosystem: Environmental > Aquatic > Marine > Intertidal zone >... | reverse complement strand
CAGTACGTTCCCGCCGGCAAATCGCCGATGTGCGGCAATAGTATCTGCCAGGATCGCCGTTTCATGGCGCGTCTGATGCCCGAGCTGGAAGCGTATTTCCATTATCGTAATCTCGATGTCAGCACGCTCAAGGAGCTGGCGCGATTGTGGAAACCCAAGCTGGTTTCCGGTTTCTCCAAGAAAGGCGCCCACCTTGCGCTGGACGATATTCTCGAGTCGATCGCGGAGCTCAAATATTACCGCGAGTGTTTCATCCGGCTGTAGCCGCTGCGCCGGGCAGGCCGTGCCGGCGAGTCCCTCAGTCGCTGCCGTCGGCGACCGGCCGTACCCCTCGATGTCGTAGTTCTCGGCCCGCGGCGCAAGGTCGCGGCCATCAAAGCAACAATCCCGTATAAAAGCAGTATCTTGCGGAAATTGGACTACACTCTATTAGGTTCGACTGGAATCGACGCCCTGCGCGTTGAACACGGCTACACGCCGGGACCCGCATGCACCGGGATTGTGCAGGCCGGTGAGGTAAAACTTTCTGATTTTTCAGGCATTTATTGGAGTTATCTGTTGAACTGGATTGATTTTAACCTTGAAATCGGCGATGATAGGCGGCTAGTTGGCGGCATAAAAACTTCCAACGCCAAGTATCTGAATTTACTCTATTTTTTTGGGAAGCGGTCTTGATTAAACAGCGCACGTTGAAAAATGTTATTCGCGCCATGGGCGTCGGTTTGCACACCGGAAAGAAGGTTTACCTGACTCTGCGACCGGCGCCGGTCGATTCGGGCATTCGCTTTCGCCGAATCGATCTCGATGAACCGGTCGAAATCCTGGCTCGTCCGGAGAAGGTTGGCGATACCAACCTGTCGACCACGCTGGTCGAGAACGGGGTGCGGATTTCGACGGTCGAACACCTGCTGTCGGCGATCGCAGGGCTCGGCATCGACAACGCCTTCATCGATCTGAGCGCCGAGGAAGTGCCGATCATGGATGGCAGCTCGGGGCCGTTCGTGTTCCTGATCCAGTCTGCCGGTATCGTCGAACAGAACGCGGCGAAGAAATTCATCAAGATCAAGAAAGTCGTCCGTGTCGAAGATGGCGACAAGTGGGTCGAGTTCAGACCCTTCGACGGTTTCCAGGTCAGTTTCGAAATCGATTTCGACCACCCGCTGTTCACCAGGCAAAAGCAGGTCTGCCAGATCAATTTTTCGACCACGTCGTTCGTCAAGGAAGTCAGCCGCGCTCGCACCTTCGGCTTTCAGCGTGATATCGAATTCCTGCGCGCCAACAAGCTGGCGCTCGGCGGCAGCCAGGACAACGCGATCGTGCTCGACGATTATCGCGTTTTGAACGAAGATGGCCTGCGCTACGACAACGAGTTCGTCAAGCACAAGATACTCGACTCCATCGGCGACCTGTACCTGCTCGGACACAGCCTGATCGGCGCCTTTTCCGGCTACAAGTCGGGACATGCGCTGAACAATCGTCTGCTGCGTTCGCTGATTGCTGACAAGGACGCCTGGGAGGAAGTGACTTTCAAGGACGCTTCGACCGCGCCCATCTCCTATGCGCAACCCGTGGAAGCAACGGTCTAGGTTATCAGCGTGAATATTCTGTTCCTGTCATCAAACAGAGGCCAGATTGGTGGGATCAATCTCACCAAGCCTGTGCACCTTTTGTTGACGGTTGGAGTTCTGGGCCTGCTGCTGGCGGGGTCTGCATACCTGGGATACAGCCTTAAACCTGCTCATGATCAACAGGCGATCATTGACGAATGGCAGTCGGACGTGCATCGACACCAGGTACAGCTGGATAACATTCGAGAGGAAGCGAACGCCAACATCGATGCGCTGTCGTCGCGTATCGGCCTGTTGCAGGCACATGTGATGCGCCTCGACGCACTCGGCAGAAAGCTGGTCAACATGGCTGATATCGATACTGCCGAATTCGATTTCGACAGTACGCCGCCTGTGGGCGGACCGGACACCGGCGCCGACCAGGTATTCCAGCTTGACGAATTGACGCTGGCGATAGACCAGCTCGGCTCGCAGCTCGAAAACCGCCAGAACCAGCTGGAAGTCATGGGCGACCTGGTACTCAACGAAAATCTGCAGCGCGAAGTCGAGCCGAGCGGCCGGCCGATCACCAAGGGCTGGCTGTCGTCCTACTATGGCATGCGCACCCATCCGATATCGGGGCGCCGTGAAATGCACAAGGGAATCGATTTTGCCGGCACCATGGGAGGCGAGGTTATCGCCGTGGCCAAGGGTGTGGTGACCTATGCTGGCAAGCGCTACAGCTACGGCAAGATGATCGAAATTGCCCACGGCAACGGTTACACTACGCGCTACGCGCACAACTCGCGCCTGCTGGTGTCGGTTGGCGACACGGTCGAAAAAGGTTTTCAGATCGCTGAAATCGGTTCGTCGGGTCGCTCCACCGGGCCGCACGTGCATTTCGAAGTTCTGAAGAATGGCCGCGAGGTTAATCCGATACCTTTTATTCGAGCATCGAATTGAGTCAGCACGGCCAAATTGCGTCGCACGCTTGATTCTGGTCTTATAACCCTCACCTCTGAAAAAAGTTCTGTAAAGGCAGTCGTTCGATGTTGTCTAAAGTAATGAAATCCGTATTCGGCAGTCGCAACGACCGGATAATCAAGAAACTCAAGCAGCGCATTAACCAGATCAATCAGCTCGAGAGCTCGATACAGGCGCTCTCCGACGACGAGCTGAAGCACAAGACCGAGGAATTCAGAGAGCGTTTCGCTGCCGGCGAAACCCTCGAGCAGCTGCTGAACGAGGCTTTCGCAGTCTGTCGCGAGGCCGCGGTACGAACGCTTGGCATGCGTCACTACGACGTGCAGCTAATCGGCGGCATGATTCTCAACAACAACCAGATTACAGAGATGCGCACCGGTGAGGGCAAGACGCTGGTTGCCACCCTGCCGGCCTACCTGAACGCGATCAGCGGCAAGGGCGTGCACATCGTCACCGTCAACGATTACCTGGCGGAGCGCGACGCAGAGTGGATGGGGCGGATTTATAATTTCCTCGGGCTGTCGGTCGGCGTCGTCCTCAGCACGATGGATTACACCGCCAAGCGCGACTCCTACCGGGCCGATATTACCTATGGCACGAACAACCAGTTCGGCTTCGATTACATGCACGACAATCTGTGCTTCTCGCTGGATGAGCGCGTGCAGCGCGAGCTGAATTTCGCCATCGTCGACGAGGTCGACTCCATCCTGATCGACGAGGCGCGGACGCCGCTGATCATTTCCGGGCAGGCCAGTGACAGTTCCGAACTCTACAGCCGGATCAACAGCATCGTGCCGCATTTGAAGCGGGTCGAGACCGAGGACGGGCCCGGCGACTACAGCGTCGACGAGAAATCGAGGCAGGCTTACCTCACCGAGGAGGGTCACGATACCGCCGAGCGGCTGATGACCGAGTCCGGGCTGCTGAACCCGGGAGAGAGCCTTTACGATGCCGCCAATATTGCCCTCGTGCACCATCTGAATGCCGGGCTCAGGGCGCATGCGCTGTACGCGCGCGACGTGGATTATATCGTCAAGGACGGCAGCATTGTCATCGTCGACGAATTCACCGGCCGCACCATGCCCGGCCGGCGCTGGTCGGAGGGTTTGCACCAGGCGATCGAGGCAAAGGAAGGCGTCAATATACAGCACGAAAACCAGACGATCGCGTCGATTACCTTCCAGAACTACTTTCGCCTTTACGACAAGCTGGCCGGTATGACCGGTACCGCCGATACCGAGGCTTTCGAATTCCAGCAGATCTACGGCCTGGAAGTCGTCGTCGTGCCGACCAATCAGCCGATGATCCGCGAGGACATGGGCGACCTGATTTATCTCACCACACGCGAAAAATTCGAAGCGATCATCGAAGACATCCGCGATTGTGTCGAGCGCGGCCAGCCGGTGCTGGTCGGTACCACTTCGGTGGAAACCTCGGAGTACCTTTCCGGGCTTCTGGACAAGGTCAAGATCAAGCATCAGATCCTGAATGCCAAGCAGCACGAACGCGAAGCGAAGATCATCGCCGATGCCGGCACACCCGGCACGGTTACGATCGCAACCAACATGGCGGGCCGCGGTACGGATATCGTCCTCGGTGGCAACCTCGAGGTTCAGCTCGGCGAAATCGACGAGGATAACAAGGCGGAGCGCGAGCGCCTCACCAAGGAGTGGCAGCAGCGTCACGCGCAGGTTATCGAGGCTGGCGGTTTGCATATCATCGGTACCGAGCGCCACGAGTCGCGGCGTATCGATAACCAGCTGCGAGGTCGTTCCGGCCGCCAGGGCGACCCGGGCTCGTCGCGCTTCTACCTGTCGATGGAAGACAACCTGATGCGGATTTTCGCCTCGGAGAAGGTCTCGGGGCTGATGCAGAAGCTCGGCATGCAGGAAGGCGAGGCGATAGAACACCCGTGGGTGAGCCGGGCCATCGAGAACGCGCAGCGCAAGGTCGAGGCGCACAACTTCGACATTCGCAAGCAGTTGCTGCAGTACGACGACGTCGCCAACGACCAACGCAAGGTGATCTACCAGCAGCGCAACGACCTGCTGCACAGCGAGAGCATCTCGGAGGCCATTGCCAACATGCGCAAGGACGTGGTGCAGGCTTTATTTCGAGCGCACGTGCCGTTCAATACGCTCGATGAGCAGTGGGATATCGAGGGCCTGCAGCAAACCCTGGCGAACGAATTCGGACTGGATTTGCCGATACAGCAATGGCTCGACGACGAGGATCAGATCACCGATCAGGATATATACGATCGGATTCTTGCAAGCCTGGAGGAAGGCTACAGCGCCAAGGCGGAAATGCTCGGCGAAGAGCTGATCATAAGGCTGGAAAAAGAGATTACGCTGATGATCCTGGATCGTCACTGGAAGGACCACCTCGCGGCGATGGACTATCTGCGCCAGGGCATCGGTCTGCGCGGCTATGCGCAAAAAAATCCGGTGCAGGAATACAAGCGCGAATCCTTCGAGATGTTCACCGCGATGCTCGACGAGATCAACTACGAGGTCGTTCAGGCATTGGCGCGGGTGCAGATTCGCAACGAGGAGCAGGTCGAAGCGCTGGAGCAGCGTAACCAGCCGGAGCAGGATATCAAGATGGAGCATGCCAGCGCCGCGAATCCGCTGCAGGGCGGGGCGCTCTCGGAAGATGAAGCGCATCAGCCTTACGTGCGCAAGGAGCGCAAGATCGGCCGTAACGAGCCCTGCTGGTGCGGTTCGGGCAAGAAATTCAAGCAGTGTCACGGCAAGCTGTAGGAGCCTAGCCGGTGGCCGTGGGATTAAAGGCGCCAGCGCAGCTGCACCCGGTTCAGGGCGTGCGCCTCGGCGCGCTTCATTGCGGCATAAAAGCCGATAGCAGAATCAAGGATTTGACCCTGATCGAGATTGCCGCGGGAGCAAGCGTTGCCGCCGTTTTCACCAGGAGCCATTTTTGCGCCGCACCGGTTCAGATCTGCAGGCAACATCTGGCGCAAAACCAGGCTGCGCGCTACCTGCTGATCAACTCCGGCAATGCCAATGCAGCGACCGGGCAACAGGGCCTGGATAATGCGCTGCGCTGCTGCAGGGCGGTCGCCGATCTCGCCGCGGTCGATGCCGGGCAGGTGCTGCCTTTCTCGACCGGAGTAATCGCCGAGCAGCTACCGGTGGAGCCGATTCTGCAGGCGTTGCCGAAGCTGTTCGACGGCCTCGACGCGGATGGCTGGCTGACCGCGGCCGAGGCGATCATGACCACCGACACCGTACCCAAGGCGCTCAGCAGGCGGCTGCAGGTCGACGGCAAGCCGGTGCATATTACCGGAATCGCCAAGGGCTCGGGCATGATAAAGCCCGACATGGCGACCATGCTCACCTATGTCGCCACCGACGCCGCGATCGAGCAGGCGGAGCTGGCAAGGATGATCGATTCGCTCGTCGCCTCAAGCTTTAACTGCATTACGGTCGACGGCGATACCTCGACCAATGATTCCTGCGTGCTGATCGCGACCGGCGCATCCGGGGTTGAGGTCGATCGCAACCACGCCGAATTCCATGCCGCGCTGAAGTCGCTGTTTGAGCAGCTCGCGCAGGCCATCATTCGCGATGCTGAAGGCGCCACCAAGTTCGTCGAAGTCACCGTCGAGGGGGCGGCCAGCGAGGCCGATGCGCGCCGCATGGCTTTTACCATCGCCGAGTCGCCGCTGGTGAAAACGGCTTTATTCGCATCCGACCCCAACTGGGGACGATTCATCATGGCGATCGGGCGCTCGCCGGTAGAGCGCATCGAGATCGACCGCATCGACCTGTTTCTCGGCCCGGTGCGATTGCTGCACCGGGGGTTGCCGGATCCCGACTACCGTGAAGCGCTCGGCCAGGAACAGATGTCACGCGAGGAGATCGCGATCCGCGTCAACCTGAATCTCGGCGATGCCAGTGCCCGGATCTGGACTTCCGACCTGTCCTACGAGTACGTCAAGATCAATGCCGAGTACCGTAGCTGAGACGCCGATCATCAACCCCGGCTCGCTGGACGAAGAATACATTCATGTTGTTGCGGGCATCATCTGGCAGCCCGGCGACGAGCGGCGCTTTCTGATCGCGCAGCGGCAGAAAGGCAAGCACCTGCAGGATTACTGGGAGTTTCCGGGCGGCAAGCTGGAAGCCGGCGAGACTCCCCGGCAAGCGCTGCAGCGGGAGCTCGCCGAAGAGATCAATATCGATCCGATTCGCGCCAGGCCTTTCATGCAGGTTTATTTTCGCTACCCGGAACGCAACGTGCTGCTCGACAGCTGGGTTGTCGAGGATTACCGTGGAACAGTGGAGCCGCTAGAGCAGCAATCGCTGCGCTGGATCGAAGTCTCGGAGGTCGATCAGTATCGCCTGCCGCCCGCCGATGTGCCGATCGTCGAGGCTATACGGAACAGCGTAGCAGTTGAAACTCGATATTCTCTTTAACCTGGGTCGGCGGCGCGTCGCCGGGGTTGAGGCGCATGAAGCGCACCGAGTAGCGATGCTTGCCGGCGCTGATTTCCGGGTAAATGGTGGCGTCGGCCGGAATGCTGATGCGTAGCAACTGGGTCGACTGGCGGGTGTCCAGCGGTTTCTGGTAGAAGCCGTTTTCGGCAACGACGGTCCTGGCGCTGGCGCTTTCGCGCAGGGTTTTAAGCAGCAGCTCGATGACATGATCGAGCTCGAGATATGGCGCCACCCAGTTCTTCAGGTTGCCGCTGCGCCGCTCGTGAGACTGGTTCAGCCAGAAGCGCAGCTGCGGCAGGTCGAAATCGCAGGAGCCCCCGGGAATCGAGGTGCGCTGCTTGATACCGATCAGAAAATCGTTGCGCTTGAGGTGCTCGCCGAGTTTGCCGTCCAGCTTGTGCAGACGTTCGAGCATATGTTTTTGCTTACTGAGCACGAGGTCGAGCTTGGAGCTGTCGACCTCCTGGTGCTGCGCCAGGGCGCTTAGCGCGGCATGCTGGCGCTCGAGTTCCTTCATCAATTCCTGCTTGAGATCGCCGCGTTCCAGCAGTGCGGTCAGTTCGAGGATCGTCATCAACGCAGCGTAGGCGCTCCAGTCGCCTTTCAGAGCCTCGAAGTAGTGAAACCGCTTCATCAGGGTCTCGACGCGCAGGCACATGCGGATGCGCTCGTTCAAAGGCTGCTCGAAAATTTGCTGTTTGACTGACATTACCCTGTCGCGCTGCTAAACCTTTCAAATTATAGCGGAAAAAGCGCTATGCATGTTGCCGCCGAGGCTGTGCCGGGCAGCGATCATCGATTCGCGGCCATCGACAGATAAGCCCGGTGCAGGGCGTCGACCTGCGTCCGCAGGTCGGCATTGTCGCCGCGGTTGTCGATGATGTCGTGCGCCCTGGCGATGCGCTGCTCATTGCTCAATTGTTGCGCCAGCATGCTGCGGGCAAGTTGCTCGTCGATATTGTCGCGTTTCATCAATCGTTGGATCTGCTGCTCGGCGGGACAGTCGACAACCAGGATGCGGTCGACGAGCGACTGGAAATTGGTCTCGAACAGCAGCGGCACCACCAGCAGCACGTAATCCGCCGTCGAGTGTCTGACGATTGCGTCGTGGCTGCGCTGGTAGATCAGCGGATGCAGCATCGTTTCCAGCCATTTTTTTTGCTGCGGGTCGGAGAATACGATACGGCGCAGCGCGGCTCGGTCGATCTTGCCATCCGCCGCGAGAATCTTGTCGCCGAAGCGGTCACAGACCTGGCGGTAGGCGGACTCGCCGGGCTGCAGCAGTTGCCGGCCGATGACGTCGGTATCGATCACCGGCACGCCATGTTCCGAGAACAGGTTGCTGACCGTTGATTTCCCCGATGCGATACCCCCGGTCAGGCCGACAGAGAACATGTTGCGCTTCCCGTCAGACCTGCAGCAGCGAAGCGTAGAAACGCATCAGGTCTTCGCCCCACAGCAGCGTCATCCAGCCGGCGGCGGCCAGATAGGGTCCGAAAGGAATCTGCGTGCCGCGGCCGATCTTTTGCAGCAGGATCATGCTGATACCGACCACCGAGCCGACCAGCGAGGATGTCAGCACGACCACGAATAGCGGCTTCCAACCGAGCCAGGCGCCGAGCATGGCGAGCAGCTTGAAGTCGCCGAAGCCCATGCCTTCCTTGCCGGTGAACAGCTTGAACAGCATGAAGATGCTCCACAGGCTGAGGTAGCCCGCCATGGCGCCGATGACGCTGTCCTCGAGGCTGACGAAGACGTCGAACAGCGCGAGCAGAATGCCGAGCCAGAGCAGCGGCAGGGTGATACTGTCGGGCAGCAGTTTGTGGCCGATGTCGATGCCGCTGGCGGCGATCAGGCTCCAGCTCAACAGCAGAACGGCCAGCGCCTGCAGGCTGACGCCGAAATGCCAGCCGACCACGACCGATATCACCGCGGTAAACAATTCGACCAGAGGATATTGCACCGATATGCGCGTCTTGCAGGAAGAGCACTTGCCGCCCAGCACCAGGTAGCTGACGATTGGAATGTTTTCCAGCGCGCTGATCTGATGACCGCATTCGCCGCAGCGAGATCGCGGTACGGCCAGGTTGAAACGGGCTTCTTCTTCGGCGGCGGGCTGCTCGAGGAATTCCAGGCAATCGTTACGCCATTCGCGCTGCATCATCAGCGGCAGGCGATAAATGACGACGTTCAGAAAGCTGCCGACCAGTGAGCCGAATACGAACAGGGTGCCGAGGTACAGCGCCGGGTACTGCTCGAAAGTGTAGATTAACTGTTCCAACGAGGCCTGAGACCGACGGGTGCAATCTGCAGGCTAGACAACAGAACCCAGTTTGAAGATCGGCAGGTACATGGCGATGATCAGGCCACCGACCAGTACGCCGAGCACCGCCATGATGATCGGCTCGAGCAGCGAGGTCAGGGCGTCTACCGCGTTATCGACTTCGGTCTCGTAAAAATCGGCGACCTTGGACAGCATCGCGTCGAGTGAGCCGGCTTCTTCACCGATCGAGACCATCTGTATCGCCATGTTCGGGAACAGCCCGGTGTTGCGCATCGATGTCTGCAATTGAGTACCCTGTGACACTTCGTCCCGGATTTTAAGGCTGGCATCGTGGTAGATGATGTTGCCTGTTGCACCGGCTACCGAATCCATCGCCTCGACCAGCGGCACGCCGGCCGCGGACATGGTTTCCAGCGTACGTGAAAAACGCGCGATCGCCGACTTGGTAGTGATCTCACCGATGACCGGCGCTTTCAGCGCGATGCGGTCGAATGCTTCTGCCGCCTTCGGCGATGTTCTCTTCAGCCTGAGTAGCAGCCAAACGGCCGCGCCGACACCGCCGGCGATGACGTACCACCAGGATTGCATGAACTCCGACAGGCGGATGACAAAAACCGTCAGCGCCGGCAGATCCGCGCCGAAGGACTGGAACAGTTCCTCGAATTGCGGCACCACGAATACCAGCAGGATGATGGTGACGACGAATGCGACGATCAGGACCGCGATCGGGTAAAACAACGCTTTCTTGACCTTGGCCTTCAGCGCCTCGGTCTTTTCCTTGTAGGTCGCCAGCTTGTCGAGCATGGTTTCCAGCGCACCGGATTGTTCGCCGGCATTCACCAGGTTGACGAACAGCTGGTCGAAGTAAAGCGGATGCTTGCCGAGCGCTTCGGCCAGCGACATGCCGCCTTCGACATCGGTCTTGACGCCCATGATGAGCTTCTGCATCGACTGCTTGTCGTTGCCCTGACCGATAATTTCGAATGATTGCACCAATGGCACGCCGGCCTGCATCATGGTAGCGATCTGGCGGGCGAAAATGGCAATGTCCGCGGGCTCGGGCTTCTTGGCGCCGCCGAACAGCGGTTGCGGCTTTTTCTTGACCTTGATCGGGTTGATGCCCTGCCTGCGCAGCTCGCTCTTGGCGAGGGTATCGTTGAGCGCGAAAATTTCGCCCTTGACCTTGCTGCCGCCGCGGTTGGTGCCTTCGTAGGTAAATTCGATTTTTTCGGCTGTTGCTGCTTTCGCTGCCATGGTTTAGTCCTTGGTAACGCGGTTTGCTTCTTCTAGGCTGATCACGCCCTGCATGATCTTCTTTAATGCCGAACGACGCAGGTCATCGATACCTTCCTTGCGCGCCTGGTCGGCGAGGTCGATCGAGTTGGCGCCGCCCATGATCAGGCGGCCCATCTCTTCCGAGATGGTCATGACCTGGTAGATGCCGACACGTCCCTTGTAGCCGCCGACGCACTTGTCGCAGCCAACCGCCTTGTAGATCTTCAAGCCTTCCTGCGCCAGGTCTTCCTTGGTGAATCCTTCCTCGAGCAGGACTTCCTCGGGCAGGTCGTCCTCGGTTTTGCATTCGGGGCAGAGACGGCGGCCGAGGCGCTGGGCGATGATCAGCGACACCGAGGTGGCGATATTGAATGCCGGCACGCCCATGTTCATCAATCGGGTCAGCGTCTGCGGGGCGTCGTTGGTGTGCAGCGTGGACAGCACCAGGTGACCGGTTTGCGCCGCCTTGATCGCGATACTGGCGGTTTCCAGGTCACGAATCTCACCGACCATGATGACGTCGGGGTCCTGCCGCAGGAATGCCTTCAGCGCTTCGGCGAAGGTCAGGCCGACCTTGTCGTTGACGTTGACCTGGTTGATTCCTTCGAGGTTGATTTCCGCCGGATCTTCGGCGGTCGAGATATTGGTTTCGGGGTTATTGAGAATGTTCAGGCCGGTGTACAGGGAGACGGTCTTACCACTACCGGTAGGGCCGGTGACCAGGATCATGCCGTAGGGATTGGCGAGAGCGTCCATGTAGAGTTTCTTTTGCTCGGGCTCGTAACCGAGCGCGTCGATACCGAGTTTGGCGCTGGACGGGTCGAGAATACGCAGCACGACTTTTTCACCGAACAGGGTCGGGCAGGTATTGACACGGAAATCGATTGCGCGTTTCTTCGACAGCTTCAGCTTGATACGGCCGTCCTGCGGCACCCGGCGCTCGGAAATATCCATGCGCGACATGACCTTGACGCGCGCGGTAAGCTTGCCGGCGATCGCAATCGGCGGCGATGCGACCTCGGCGAGAATGCCGTCGATGCGGTAACGCACGCGGTAACGCTTCTCGTAGGGCTCGAAGTGAATATCCGACGCGCCCTTGTTGATCGCGTCGAGCAGGATCTTGTTGACGTACTTGACGACCG